>Ga0307378_10009606_pt1 | contig 12694 bp, 7 predicted proteins | sample UN1MG_FD_202238 | JGI IMG/M metagenome (GOLD analysis project Ga0307378, IMG submission 202238) | Soil microbial communities from Risofladan, Vaasa, Finland - UN-1 | ecosystem: Environmental > Terrestrial > Soil > Coastal area > Acid sulfate soil | place: Finland: Risofladan, Vaasa | collected...
CCTCGGCCAAAGACCTGCATCGCTGGTGGATGCGGCAAAGGCTCGGGGGAATGGAAGGCAACGCGACGGCCAACCATTCCTTCAACGACTATCCGGCCAGATTCGGCGAACAGCATCCGGAGTGGTTCGCCTTGCAGACAAACGGCGAGCGTCTGAATATCGCCGGGCCGTGGGGCGGACACGTGTGTTTCAGCAACGAGCAACTGTTCGCGCAGACGGTTCGAGACCTGCTCGACTATTTTCAGAAGCATCCGACGCACAGATTCCGCTCCGTCATGCCGGGCGACGGCTTGTCCGGCCACTTCTGCCAGTGCCAGGGATGTCAGGCTCAGGTCGAACCCGACAAGGGCGCGTCAGGCCGGTACTCCAAGTACGTCTGGGGGTTCGTCAATCGCGTCGCCCGAGAAGTGGCCAAGCAGTATCCCGACCGGGTCATTACCTGCTGTGCTTACGGCGGTTACAGGGACGTGCCGTCCGGGATTACCTTTGCGCCGAACGTGTCCGTGACTCTGTGCAGGAACGCCAACGGTTCCGGCGGCAACTACGAATGCTACCGCAACCTTCAATTGATGCAGGAGTCGAAGGAGCTGCTCGCGCAATGGTCCCAGGCCGTTTCCAACGTGTATGTATGGGATTACCACAATCTTCGCTGGAACCGCATGATGAAGGGCGTACCGGTCGTTTCGCCGCATGGGATCGCCCAGGAACTGCGGCACGATTACACGGCGGGAGTGAAGGGCCACATCGTCGAGTACAACACGATCTCCTACCATCAGAAGCAAGTGGAGAATCTGCCGCACGCCTGGGAAAACTGGTTGATGGACACGGTGAACATCTACGCCTCGTTCAAATTGCTGTGGGATGTAAACACCGACGTCGACGCACTGCTCGACGAATTCTACGGCAAGTTCTTCGGTCCGGCCGAACGGCCGATGCGGTCCTTCTATTCGTTGCTGGAATCCCGCTGGATGGAAACGAATGTGCCCGGCGACGGGGCGGTCAGCGAAAGCCCGGCCAATGTCTGGCTGCACGTCTATCCCGAGCCGGTCGTCGAACAACTGTTCGCCCACCTCGATACCGCGAAGCAGCTTGCCGGCGAAAGCGTCTACGGTCAGCGAATCGCCCGCCTGGAAGACGACTTTGGCATCATGCAGGAAAAGAGCCGCCAATGGGCTTTGGCCAAAGCGGCGGGCAAGGAAAGCGACCTCGCCGGAAACTGCATCCTCAACGGCGGATTCGAGGCCGTCACGGAGTCCGGTTGGTTGGAGGGTCCCTGGGGCGCTATGAATGCGCGACTGAAGCAGGATCCCCTGGTGTTCTCCCTGTCCCGCGAGAAACCTCATGCGGGGCAATACTCGTTCCGCATCAACGCGGCTGAGTACGGCGACAACGTGGCGACGTTGAACTACGTGATCGCCTCGTCGAACGAGGAATACCAGAAGTATCTCGGCAAACACCTGAAGCTCTCGTACTACGTGTTCCACGAGTCGGGAGAGCTGACGCTGACCACTCACTTACGGCTGTTTCAACAGAACCCGGGGGAGGAGCGGGAGTACTGCAATGCGGTCGTTTCGGTGAGAAGCGTCCCGGTCAAGCAAGGCGCATGGACCAAGGTCGAGAAGATGGGAGTCGTACCCTTCTACGAAAACACCGTGACCTTGGACCTGCTGCTCGGCGTCAGGCATTCCGGATCGAAGCCGCCGATCGTCTACTTCGATGATTTCAGCTTGACGCCCGTCTCCGGCGACGGCGGGTGTTGATGTGGTATTGTGAAACATCTGTTGCAAGCCGAAGGGACAATCACCATGGATCGACGTGAGTTTCTTGCTCGTACTGGCCAGTTGACCACGCTGGCCGTTGGTTTGTCGTCCGGTTTTTCCGCCTCGCGGATCGTTGGTCAGGAGAAGCAGGGATCGCGGCAACCCGCCACGGGACCTTTGCGAGTCTCTCCGAAGAATTCGCATTACTTCTGCGACGCCAGCGGCCGGGAAGTGCTGCTGGTCGGATCGCACACGTGGAACAGCCTGGTCGACATGGGGCGCAGCGATCCGCCCGAGGCGTTTGATTTCGACGCGTACCTGGACTTCCTCGATCGCTACGGGCACAACTTCATCCGGCTCTGGACGTGGGACTCGACGACGTGGGATACCCGCGCCAACGGAAGATTGGGCAAGGATTTCATCCATCATGTCGCGCCGCTGCCCTGGGCGCGGACCGGGCCGGGCAAGGCGCTCGACGGCAAGCCCAAATTCGACCTGAAGCAGTATGACGCCGCCTACTTCGAACGGTTGCGGGCGCGGGTCGGCGCGGCGGGCCGGCGCGGCATCTACGTGTCCGTGATGTTGTTCGAAGGTTGGGGGCTGATGCACGGCAACCGCCGGCGGGGCGCCTTGGACCAATGGGCTTGGCGCACCCATCCCTTCCACCCGGACAACAATGCCAGCGGCATCGACGCCGGTGGAAAGGTGCATAGCCTGTCCAACCCGGCTGTGAACGAGCTTCAGGCCGCCTATATCCGCAAGGTGGTCGATACGGTCAACGACTTGGACAACGTGCTGTACGAAGTGATCAACGAGGGCGGCGAGCCGAGGTGGGACTGGTGGGTGGTGGATACGGTGCGCAAGTACCAAGAGACCAAGCCCCAGCAGCACCCGATCGGGATCACCGGCCACGGGGCGGAGGACGTGAAGAGCATGTTGGCCAGCCCGGCCGACTGGATCTCGCCCGGCCGCAGGGACGGCTTCGGCGACGATCCGCCGGCTTGGGATAGCAAGAAAGTCAGCTTGCTGGACACGGACCATGTCTGGGGGGTGGGCGGCAACGGCGCATGGGTCTGGAAGAGCCTGGTGCGAGGTCACAACCCGCTGTTCATGGACCCCTACGATGGATTGGTGCTCGGCAACCGGTTCGATCCGCAATGGGAACCGATTCGCCGTAACCTGGGCTACGCGCGGCGTCTGGCCAGCCGTTTGGACCTGGCGGCCATGTCCCCACACGACGACCTCGCGTCCACGTTGTTCTGCCTCGCGGCCCCGGGGAACACCTATGTGATGTATATCCCGACCGGCGGAAAAACGACGGTCGCCCTGCGAGAAACCCCGGCCCAATTCGCTGTCGAATGGTTCAATCCTTCCACGGGAAAAGCCATTGCCGGCAAGCCGGTCGCCGGCGGAGCGGATCGCGAATTCACGGCGCCGTTCGCCGGCGATGCGGTGCTGTACTTGTTCCGGTCGTAACCCCCAGGCTTCCTTGCTTCCCGTTGGATTTGATTCGACAAACAGGACGCCTCTCGCTATGAGCGCGCATGAACACGAACCATCGAACCAGGAGATAACGAATGACTCGCATACTATCACGTTCCGCAATTCTGGCGGGCATGCTCGCTGTGACTTTGGCGATCGTCGCATCGGCTGCTGAACTATCGGAGGCTGACATATCAGCCGGCTTTGTATCCCTCTTCGACGGCAAGTCGCTGGACGGTTGGCAGGGGGCAACCGAGCACTGGGGCGCAGAAGACGGCAAGCTGATTTACGGGTCGATCAAGCCGGCCCGCAGTTCGCGGGACCTGCTCGACCTGAAGCTGATGACCACCAAGCAATACGCCGACTTCGTCTTGCGCTTCGAGTTTCTACTGGACAAGGCCGCGAACAACGGCGTAGCGGTTCGCGCGCCGCTGGAAGGCGATCCGGCGTTCGTGGGCATGGAGATTCAAGTGATCGACACGCCGAACTGGAAGAACCTCAAGCCGTGGCAGGTTCACGGTTCGATTTATGGCGTCGTAGCGGCGAAGACCGGTCACCTGAAACCCGCCGGCGAGTGGAACTCGGAGGAGATTCTCTGCCAGAACCGCCACGCGAGGGTGACATCAAATGACGTGGTGATTGTCGACGCCAATCTCGACGAAGTCGGCGACAAGACACTCGACGGGGCCGCGCATCCCGGCCTGAAGCGCGACAGAGGCTACATCGGCTTGCTGGGACACACAGGCCGAGTCGAGTTCCGCAATCTGCGGATCAAGGAATTGGGCGGCGACGATCGCGACCAAGCGAAGGCCCCAGCCACGACCGTCGATTACTTCCCGCCGCCGGAGTCGGCCGGCGGCTGGCGGACGTTGGACGGCCCGGATGACATCCGGCGGATCGCGGGCATGGACCCGGTGAAGTTGGACGCGCTGAAGCAGTGGCTACGGGAAAGCGACAACCGGACTTTTGCGGCCGTGGTCGTTCGCCGCGGACACGTCGTCCTCGAAGTCGAACGCGGCAACAGCGCGAAGACGGACGCTCGCCGCGTCGCGTCGGTTTCCAAGGCAGTGTGCGCGACGGTGCTGGGGATTGCGGCGGAGCGGAGCCAACGGGGCTTGACGCCGAAGAAAATGACGTTCGACGACCCGGCGTTCGACTTCATCCCGCAGGCCCAGCCGCTGAGCGATCCGCGCAAGGCGAAGATCACGGTCAAGCAGCTTCTGAACCACACGTCGGGAATTACACCGGAAGCCAGCGGCGCGAGGAACCAAGGTCCGTGGCGGCACGTGCTGGGTCACGACGGCGATCCGCTGACGGCCCGGCTGGCCTTCGATCCCGGGACGAAATGCGGCTATTCGACGTTCGGGCTCTATCATGCCTCGCTGGCCTGCGAGAATGTCACGGGCAAACCTTACGACCAGTTTGCCATCGAAGCGCTGTTCCGACCGATCGGCGTCGAGCATTGGACATTCGAGATTTTCGACGGCGGCGGCCCCGACGGCGACGCGAGGTACGGGCGCCATCCGTCGCACGGTCTGGGCATGCCGGCGCGCGACCTGGCGCGGATTGCCTACTGCATGTTGCACAACGGGCGGTGGCGGGACAGGCAAGTCGTGCCGCGGTGGTTCGTGGAGGAAACCGCCGCACCGACCCACGACGTGAAAGAGCCCGAACTGCGATTCAACCGCGCCGCCGAATCGTTTTCGCACGGCTGGGAACTTCCCGCGCGACTGACCGATGGACGCGGCGACGGCATCCCGCAAGACGCCCGCTTCAAGCCCGGCTCCGGCGGCCAACTGATCGCCTTCGTCCCCAGCCTCGATCTGGTGATCACCCGCCAGACCGGCAGCAGCGGAAACTGGGATTACGAGCAGTATCTGCGTTTGGCTTGTCACGCGGTTGTGAAGTGATCGCTACATGCACAAGCCGGAACCCGGAGCGTTTTCCATCCTACGGATTCGAGTGTTGCGGCGGCGTGTTGTAGCCCATCGAGTTCGTGGCCGCGTACAGGCGGTACAGGCGGTCCTGCATGAGACAGATGCGACGCGTCTTCGCGGGAATCGTCGAGGTGTAGATCCGCAGTTCGCCGTCGATGGCGGTGACCAGTTCCTCTCGCCAGTCGCCCAGAAGGTCAGCCACCATTTGCGGGCGGTCGGCTCCGGGCGGAGCGAAAATCGTCTCGCCCCGGAACTTCATCAGCTTGCCCTTGAGGATGATCTCTTTCTGCGGGTCGGCGTCCCACCAGAGCGTCGAGGGGGCCAGCGAGCCAATGTTCTCGTTGCCGATCCGCTTTCCCTGGGCCGTGAACGTCCACGCCTGGTCGCCGCCCTTGGCCTCGCCGGCGTAGCATTCCTGCCCCGGGTGCTCGGCCAGGACGTCGGCGCACATGCCTTGGCCATGGACGTGAACCGTCGGCTCCTCGTTCGCCCAGAGCGTCTTGCCGGTGAGGGCGTCGACCAATCGCACGGCGCCGCTTTTCTGACGCGGCTCGATGCCAAAAAAGATCTGCAGCCCCGGCCGTTCAGGGTCGATCTTGCCCACGAAGCAGGTGTCCGGGTGGCCGATGCCGAGCGTCCACATGGCTTTGCCGTCGTGGTCCACCAGGCACGATCCCACGATGATCTCGTCACAGCCATCGCCGTCGACGTCGGCCACGCGAATCGTGTGAGCGCCCTGACTGTCGTATCTCTCCTTCTCGTTGTGCGAGTTCCAGCGCCACACGAGATTCAGGTCGGGGTCGTACGCCTCGATCACGATCGCCCGGTAAGTCCCTCGCTGCATCAGCAAATGCGGCCGCCGGCCGTCGAGATAGGCGACGGCCAGCATGTTGCGGCAGAAGTAGTTGTACTCGCCGATCTCCGGCAGCCGCGGAATCCACGGGATTTGTTTGACGATTTGGCCCGTCTGCCCGTCCAGCTTGTACAGCCATTCCGGCCCGGACTTGACGTGGCCTTCCGGTTCGCGCGGGTCGCCTTCGCCGCCCTTCGAGTAGACTTCGGCTTTGCCGTCGCCGTCGAGGTCGTACACGACGTACGGCGCGTACCACGTGCCGGCCTCGATGGACCAACCCATGTCGTGCCGCCAGAGGAACCGGCCATCGAGCGAGTAGGCTTCGAGCTTGTAGGTGTCCGGGCTCTTTTTCCAGTAGCCGGGCGACTGATACGGATCCGTGTTGAAGTCGGGCTGCTGGAGGATGAGTTCGTATCGGCCGTCGCCGTCGAGGTCGCCGGCAGCCACCTTGTGCGTGCGGTAGTCGCCTTGGAGCCGGATGGCGATGTGCGACTGGCCGGCCGGCGTGCCCGGGGGCGCGACCGCGGGGCTGGGCGGGTCTTCGCCTTCGGCCGTCACGGGTCGGACGAAGTAACGCGAGTTGCCCTCTTGCGGCGCCTCCGGATCGACGAAGTTGGTGCTCTCGCGCACGGGCTCGGCCGTCAGTCGTCGGGCAGCGCCCGCTTGGTCCGTCTGGCGATAGACGTGGAATGCCACGTCGGTCGGGTCCGACTCCAGCAGACGCCAACCCACGTAGAGCGATCCGTCGGCTTGCCGCATGGCCACAAGACCCCGGTCGAGTTTCTCGGCCACCTGTGCCAAAGCGGCGGAACTGAGCAGCATGAGTACGGCGGCGACGAACAAACCATGACGCATGATCATCTCCTCGTTCACGAACGTCAAGCGTACCTGCAACGGCTGTGGAATTTAGCGGCAGGGAGAGACGCCGTCAAGAATTCGACGTGCGAGCTCAAGGAACGCTTCCCCCCGGACGGGTGAAGGGGAGGCTGAACCAAGTCGGGCACCCGGAGCCGCCCGGTCAGTCGCGGGATCGTCGCGCAATCATTGAGAAGGGTCGCCTGCTTGACATTCGCTGTCGCCAGAGAAGATGATTGACGAGATCATGAGCACTGTGAACGAGGTTCTTGTGACTTGCCTGTTGAGCGACTCTCAGAAGTTCTCCGTGAACGGCGTCCAACCGCGTTACTCATCCTTGATAAGGCTAAACGGTTGAAAGGAGATCGAAGATGTCGAAGACTCAACCACGTTCACGACGCGAGTTCCTCACAGCCGGTGCAATGGGGGCATCCGGCATGATGCTTGCCGCGGCCACGACGGCTGGCAGCGAGGGGGATGCGAAAGGCGAGACGGTCAAGGTGCGATTCGACGAGTTGTTGCCGCACGAGTTCCGCAAGCGACTGGCGGAGCGCCCCATCGCCTACCTTCCCTTGGGCACGCTGGAGTGGCATGGCGAACATTTGCCCTTGGGAGCAGACGCTATCCAGAGTGAAGCGTTGATGATCGAGTGCGCTCGGCGGATGGGCGGCATCGTCATGCCCGCGATCCACCTGGGACCGGATCGATCCAAGCCGGACGACGAGGGGAAGATGCTGGTCGGGATGGACTACGCCCAGTCGACCACCCCGCCAAGGCAGTTGGACGGCAGCTGCTACTGGGTGCCTGACGAGTTACATGAGAAGATTGTGGACGCGATCCTGACTCAGTTGAAGCGAGCCGGGTTTCGGGCCGTCTTCGCCGACGGGCACGGCCCTTCGCGGCGGAGTTGGGTGGAGCATATCGCCGAGCGAGAGACGAGGTTCGGGCTCAAGCTGATCGGCGTGACCAAGGAAATCAGCCGGACCTGGAAAAGCCAGGTCGATCATGCGGCACGAAACGAGACTTCGCTAATCATGCACTATCGCCCGGATCTGGTCGATCTGTCCCGGCTGCCCGAATCCCCCGACGAGTGGCCCCAAGGCGTAGGAGGACAGGATCCGCGAGGTGCAACGGCGGCCTATGGGAAGGAATGTCTGGAAGTATCGGTGGAACTTGTCCGGAGACGTTTCACCGAGGCCGGTCTGCTGTAAGCGCCACCGACGTAGCCGCAAGTATCCTTACTTGCGGCTTGGCGCTGTTGAATCCCCCGTCCCGACACGTCTACACGGCGGCCGAATATTTCGGGGGGTCAGCCACGGCTACCAAGGAGCCTGCTATGCGTTCTTCTCAAAACCTGGTCCGTCTGGTTCTTAGTGCTTCCCTATTCGTAACGGTTTTCCCCATTTACGCGCAGTCCATCGACACGGCTGCCGTGGACGCCATCGTTGAAGATGCGCGCAAGGCGTGGGCTGTTCCCGGCGCGGCGGTGGCGATTGTGAAGGACGGCAAAGTCGTCCATCTCAAGGGATACGGCGTCAAAGAGCAAGGGAAGTCCGATCCGGTCACGCCCGACACGATCTTCAACATCGGCTCTACCGGCAAGTCCTTTACGGCGCTAGCCGTCGCCGTTTTGGCGGACGAAGGAAGGCTGAACTGGGATGACCCGGTCCGCAAACATCTCAGTTACTTTCGCCTCGCCGATCCCGAGGCGGATCGGCTGGTAACGCTGCGCGATCTGGCCACCCACCGCGTCGGCCTGGCCCGCAACGACGACCTCTGGCAGAATTCGCCGCCGCTTTCGCGCGAAGAAATCATCCGGCGAGTCGGGCGTCTTCCGTTGGAAAAGCCTTTCCGCTCGACGTTCCTTTATAACAACCTCATGTATCTCACGTTGGGTTGTGCTGCCGGTGCCGCCGATGGCGGCTCGTGGGAGAGGGTCGTGCAAGAGCGCGTCTTCGATCGCTTGGGGATGAAGTCGGCGAATTTCAGCCATGCGGTGGCGGAGAGGTCGCCGGATCATTCCAGCCCCCACGTGAAAGAGGGCGCCCGGATCAAAGCAAAACCTTGGCGGAACCTGGACAATATCGGCCCGGCCGGCTCGATCAATGCCAGCGCACGCGACTTGAGCCAATGGCTGCGTTTTCAACTGGGCGACGGAACCATTGACGGTAAGCGCGTACTTTCCGGTGCCGCCCTGGCCGAGACTCACAAACCCCAGATAGCCACGCCGTCAGAGGGAAAAACGCGGAAGATCTTTCCCTACGCGGAGAATACCGCTTATTGCCTCGGCTGGAACAGCCACACGAACCGCGGCCACTTGATCCTATGGCACGGCGGCGGCGGCCCCACCGGCTTTCGCACTCAGATTCTCTTGGTACCGAAGAGCAAGTTGGGAATCGCCGTGGTCTCCAATGTGGAAGGCGTGCCGCAGTTGCCGGAGCCGGTGGTGAATGGCATCCTCGATCTGGCTCTGGGCTTTCCCAAAAGAGATTGGAGCAAGGCGATTCTCGACGCCCTGAAATGACCTCGCTCCCAGCCGATGCGGACGGATGACCGGCGCCTATGGCCAGCGGTTTGGCATGCCGTGGAACGAAGACCAATACCGCACGAACTGAACGACGATGCCTGATACGAGAGAGGCAACGCCATGATCCCTGCAATTCGCAGTCTTTGTGTGCGCCCGCGTTTTGCAGCGACGCTTCTACTTGCGACAACTTGGCTTCTTGTTCCGCGAGTCGGTGCGGCCGAGACGACGCCCCGATTCGCGGTGAAGGAAGTTGCACTTCGCGCGGCCGGGGACTACGCCAATCCCTACACCGACTGCGCCGCCGACGTCGTCCTCACGGAGCCGGACGGGAAGACCACGCGCTCGACGCCGCTGTTCTGGGACGGCGGCAAGACGCGCAGCTTGACGCAACCACCCGCCGCCACGTACGGGTGCCTTGCCGAATCGGGCCGCCGGTACGTGGTTTACGGACGCGGCTTGAAGAAGCCGGTGGAGCTTTCCTTGAAAGCGAGTTCCGGATCGCTGAGCGCCAGGCAATTCGATCCCCGCACCGGGGAATCGAAGACCGTCGTCCCGCGAGTTGCCGACAATCGCCTGACCTATCAGCCGCCGGGCGATCGGGACTGCGTCCTTCTGTTGGAATGCAAAATGTGAGATGCAATCGCCTAAGGATCGGCCGAAGAATAACTTCCGCATTTGCGGAGTAGTAGGCACACGCCGTGTGCCGTAACCGGCGGACGGCACACGGCGTGTGCCTGCTACTGAAGTCGGGAAGCTGTTTTTCGGCCGATCCCAAGTATCCCGGCATCGCCGGGCAACGACTGGGTGCTGCTGCCGGACGATACCTGACGAAACTCTCCACCCCCGGGACAACGAGAATGAGGACTGCCATGACTTGCTCACCGAACATGAAACACCCGACGAGCACCGCAAGACGCCCACGATTTGCCACGGGCACGATTATCGTCCTCCTGATCGCTTGCTCGACGGCATCGTCGCTGCCGGCGGCGACGCCCGGGCTTGATTGGACCGACGTGGCGGGCGTGAAGATCCCCGTTCCGCCGCGCGAGCATCCGCGAGTGTATCTGCGTGCCGAACAGGCCGCGCAGTTGCCGGCGCGGCTGCGCGATTCGGTGCTTCAGCCGGTCGTCAAACGGCTGGAGGCGATGGCCAGAAAGTCGCCGCACTACCGCGTCGAATGGGAGGCACTACAGTATCTGGCCAAGTCGAACCAAGCCGAGGGCCGTGCGACCATCCAGCGCACGCTGGCGCTGCTGAAACGTACCGAATTGGCCGACCGGCAGGATGCCTGCCGCGAGACCGGCCGCATGATGGTGACCGGGGCCATCGTCTATGACTGGCTGTATCCGCTGCTGACGGCGGACGACAAGCAAGCGTTCATCGCCGAGCTGGTCCGGCTGGCGAAGACGCAGGAGTGCGGCTACCCGCCCACGCGTCAGGGCTCGGTCACCGGCCATAGTTCCGAAGCGATGATCATGCGCGATATGATCTCGGCGGGCATCGCCGTCTACGACGAGTTTCCCGAAATGTATCGCCTGGCGGCCGGACGATTCTTCCGCGAACATTTGCCGGCGCGCAATTGGCTGTACAACGGCCACGCCTATCACCAAGGTGATTCCTACGGCACGCACCGCTACAGTTGGGACACGTATCCGCTGTGGATCTTCGACCGGCTGGGCGCGGGCAATATCTACAACCCGGAACAGCGGTTCGTCCCCTATCTGTGGGTCTACACCACGCGGCCGGACGGCCAGCGGCTTCGGGCGGGCGACACCTTCATGACCAGCAGCCAGCGAGGCCGGCCGTGGAGCGAGTTTGTGGGGACGCTGCTGACCGCCAGCTACTACGGTGACGGGACGCTGCTGCCCCAGTTCCTCCAGCAGGGCGGCGCCAGCGACAGCGAAGCCCTCTTTGAATTCCTCTGGCGCGACACGCGGCTCCAGACCAAACCGCTCGACGACCTGCCCCTGTCCCGCTATTTCGGCTCACCTTTCGGCTGGATGGTGGCTCGCACGGGCTGGGGCCAGGATGCGGTGATCGCCGAGATGAAGGTCAACGAGTACAACTTCGTGAATCACCAGCATCTGGACGCCGGCGCGTTTCAGGTTTACTACAAGGGCGCTCTGGCCGTCGACTCGGGCTTGTATTCCGGCTCGTCCGGCAAATACGGCAGTCCCCATTGCCAGAACTACTACTGGCGCACCATCGCGCACAACAGCCTGCTCGTTTATGATCCGCAGGAGGATTTTGGCAAACGCGGCTACGGCAACGACGGCGGGCAGCGTTTGGCGGGCGGCCGCGGCGAAGCCCGTTCGCTCGAAGTCCTGCTGGATCCGGCCAAGGGCTACCGCACCGGCAAGGTGCTCGCGCACGGCTTCGGCCCCGACCCGCAGATGCCGGAATTCACGCTGTTGGAAGGCGACATCGCGGACGCCTACGGCCCAAAGGTCCGACAAGTCACGCGTTCGGTCGCTTTCCTGGATTTGCACGGAAAACAAGTGCCGGCCGCCCTGATCGTGTTCGACCGCGTGGTCAGTGCCGATCCCGAGTTTCGCAAGCTCTGGCTCCTGCACACGCAGGAGGAGCCTCGCATCGACAGCGGATCGGCCGTGGTGGACTGTACGCGCCACGACCAACAAGGCCGTTTGATGTTGGACGTTTTGCTGCCCGCTGCGGAAAACCGGCAATTGGCGGGCATCGGCGGGCCGGGCAAAGAGTTCTGGGTCTTCGGTACGAACTACGCCAACGACACCGAGCCGGCACGGCTCGAGCGCAGTTCCCTGGAACCCGGCGCTTGGCGCATCGAGCTGTCGCCGAAGGCAGCCGCGAGCGAGGATCTGTTCTTGACCGTGATGCAGGTCACGGACCGGACCGCTCCGGGACGTTTTCCCGTGCGGCTCGTTGAGTTACCGGATCGCGTGGGCGCATTCATCGAGCGTCCGGACGGCAACCGCTTGGTGCTGTTCCGCCGCGACGTCGCGCGTTCGGCCGAACCGGCGACCATCGAATCTCCCGGTCCCGGCACAACCGGCGTGCTGGTCGGCGACCTCTCGCCCGGCGTCTGGCGCGTGCGACGCGCCGGCGAAGCAGCCTCGCGCGAAATCCACGTCAGCAAGGAACTCGGCGCTGCGTGGTTTGAAGCCTCGCCAGGCACCTGGCGTCTGGAGATCTCGACACCGTAACCGTTCATTGCGCCAAGAAGCTCGGGAAAGGGGGATGTCTATGGGAAGTTGAGACGGAAACCTTTCAGCGGAGCCTTTGCGGGTGGAAGTCCCGTCCG
>Ga0307378_10009607_pt1 | contig 12694 bp, 8 predicted proteins | sample UN1MG_FD_202238 | JGI IMG/M metagenome (GOLD analysis project Ga0307378, IMG submission 202238) | Soil microbial communities from Risofladan, Vaasa, Finland - UN-1 | ecosystem: Environmental > Terrestrial > Soil > Coastal area > Acid sulfate soil | place: Finland: Risofladan, Vaasa | collected...
CAGCCGGCGGTTTTCACCACCGAGGACTATCCCATCGAATTGGTGGAGAAGAGGGGTGTTTTCTTCGAGGGACTTTCCCGAACGGAGCTTAAGAACGAAACGATGGAACCCTTGGCTATCTCCGAGTTAGCAACGCGTATTTTAAATGAAGGAAACGATAAAAGGATTTTAGCTGTGGTTAACACGGTGAACTGCGCCATAGAGCTTCATCACGAGCTATCTGAGAAAACCGATGTTCTGCTCTACTTCCTATCCAGTGAGGTGATTCCCAAACATAGGCTGGAGCGGATTCAAACCATTAAGGAGGCGAAAAAACCGCTCATCTGTGTCAGCACCCAGCTCATCGAGGCCGGGGTGGACCTGGACTTCGATGTCGTCTATCGAGACCTGGCGCCCCTGGACAGTATCATCCAGGCGGCGGGGCGTTGTAACCGCAACGGTGATGAAAGTAAAACCGGTCGGGTGGTCTTCGTTAAGCTGGCTGATGGTACAACGGGACACCTCTTCGCCAACTACATCTATGACCCTGTTCTATTAAACAATACAACTCGTATACTAAGAGATAAGCACGTTATCAGGGAATCCGAGCTCCAACCGCTTATTGAGGACTACTACATACAGGTCAAGGCGGCCACTAGCAATGAGGATAGTATGAGGCTCATCGAATCAGCACGAAGTAGCAACCATCAGCACCTGGCGGAATCATTCAGACTCATTGAGCAGAACTGGGAGAAGGTTGATGTCTTTGTCACGCTGTGCGATGGAGCTGAGCGCATCTGGGAGGAGTACCAGCAAGCCCTAGAGCTGGAAGGCCGAGAGCGCTGCAATAAAATGCACGATCTCAAGCCCAAGCTAGCTCGTTACACCATCTCTGTCCCGAAGCAGTATTGGCATAATGAAAAGGATGAATGGCTTAGTTACATTGGTAAGGAAGAGATAGAACGTTACTACAAAACAACGACTGGATTTATTAGACAGAGAAAGTAGGGTGAAATACACGTTTAGTATTGCTTTCAATTTATTGCTTAAAACATTACATAATACTCATCCGCTCTACTACCTCTCAGGCCGGCTCGTGGAGTTCTCTGTAAGCGTCCCCACCACCCCCGGTCGCCACGAAATCACCTACGACACCTCCGGTTTTGTGCCTCCTGGCGTCTACATCGCTCGGTTGACGACAGACGTAGCCTCAACCACTCAACATCTGGTCATCATGCGGTAAGGGTGCCCTTAAGTCACTCTTCTATGTACGGTAAGAGGATCCACCAGTGTCGGTACACAGCGATTCCCCGCCGGCGTCCACCACCAGGGGTATCAGAAAGCCGTAGTTCTTGATGGAGGAGGCGATCTTGTCCACCTGGTCGTCGGGGTGCAGCTTCGGGTTGTTACGAAGGGAAGCAACTCCTCGATCGGGACCTGTTCAATCTGAAGAAGCACGGGGCTCCCAACGAAAAAGGCCGCCGAAGCAGCCTCTTACGGGTTCAAAAGATATGATAGTAGACAGCCGTAGGACTCCTCCTTTGAGTCGTCGGGGTCCTCCAGCACGTAGGCCAGCAGGCAACCGTACACGTCCCTATCTCGGCCACAGCCCAGAAGCCAGACATCCACCCCTCTGAACCGCGCCCAGGCGATGACCGTGCAGGCCACCGCCATGGGTTCGGGCGGCTCCCCTGAGCTCCGGTTCATCTCCGGGGTGTCCACCCCGAGTATCCGCACGACTTCCTCAGAGCCGTCATCCAGACGGACGACGATGGTGTCTCCGTCCACGACCCGGATGACCTCGGCGTGGATCGGGACCTCTTTATCGAGAATCCACGCATCGCTGGATACCGCCAACACCAAACTCAGAAACAGCGCCTTCATTCCCCCCACCGGGCCGAGCCCACCCTAGTTCGAAGCCTTAATCCACCCCAGCTGACATCATCGGCCACGGGCTCCGAGGTGGTCCACTCCACGCGGATGCGAAGGTCGGTGTCGTACTGATATGTTGATCACGTACTCGTCGGCTATCTCCTTGACGGTCCGCCCCGGCGGCCCCACGAGCGACCAGAGAATCTCCCACTGCCTGATGAGCTGATCGTTACTCATGGCGGTTTTTGGGGGTTTTAGGGAGGAAATGGATGCGGGACGCTACTGCGTAAACCTGTGTTTGATGTAGTCCTGCGTCTGGCTCGCTGTCAACTCGCTCGTTGACGGGCCGGTGCGGACGTAGAACCGCTCCAACGCGTCGTCCTTGACGAACACGGGGACCGGCGAGCGCTGGCACCTCACCACTAACACCCGGACGCCGTCCTCGTCCTCGAAATGGACGTGCATCGCGGTCATGGTCTGTGAACCCATCCTGGCCTTGACGATGTTCACGAGGTGCAGGCTCATGGCGTCTTCGCTGGCGAACTTGTCGGCCTCCACACCTATTGGCTCGCCGTCGTCGGACACACCCACGAGCAGTGTCCCCCCGTTCGCGTTCAGGAACCCGGCCAGTGTCTTCAGCACCGACAGCTCTATCCGCTTATCGGGATTGCCGGTGTGCAGATTTACGCGCAGGGTCGACTTGAACTCCACCGCCTCGGACTCGCCGCCGTCGAGCACCGACGTAAGGTCGAACTCCTCGGGCTCCACCTCGGGTTGTGCTTCGGCCGTCAGCGTCTGGTAGCCCTCGTAGATTATCTGGGCTATTAGATCACGGCGCATCTCCAAGAATGTCCGGTACTCCAACTGTTCCCAGTTCTCCGGCAACGCATGGTAATGGTACATCCTCTTCAACTCGGCCGGCTTGAAGCGCTCTTTCAGCTGCGGCAAGTACTCTGCCGGCGCCTTGTTGGAGATGTCCGCGTTGTCGGCCCACTCCACGTAGGCGTAGTTGGCTATCTGGTTGGTCTCGCGCGTTGACGTTATGCCCAACGTAGCGAGGTGACCCTTGGGGAAGAGGTGGTGCCGCTCAATCGCAGACCTATTCGCCTGGACCGCCGGGTCCAGCAACTCGGCCACCTTGGCCTTGGAGAACAACACCCGTGCGTCGAGTAGGACCAGGGCCGCGTTGTACGCAAAGAGTGACGGGCTTCTCGATGAGGATGTCGCCAGGTCATTCGGCAGCGACACGCCCCAGAAATCGTTGGTCAACGTGATGTCGCAGACGTGCCGGAGCTGACCGACAAACTGATCGGCGTCGTTTATGTCGCGGAGGCGGGCCAGGTCGAACTCCATCGCCGACTCCGGCGAGCTGGTGAACCGCCCGGTCACCGCGGACATGAAGAACCACTGCGCGATGGCCCTGCGCAGCGTGAACTCGTCCACGCCGTACTCCGTCCGGCCGATGAGGTACAGAATGTACGAGAATAGCAGGTTGTTGTTGGAGCTGACCATCTTCCCGCTGCGGAAACCCGCCAGGCGGATGCAGTTCATGAAGTCGTGCCAGTGCTGTATGTTCAACGTCTGGGCCTGCGCCTTCTTCAGGACAGCGAACTGCTCGTCCCGGCGCTCATCGCTGAATTGGCCCGTCTCTAAATCCTTGCCCCGTAGGATTGAGTAGACATATTTCAGCCGGGCGCGCTTGAATCCCAACCCCACGTCCACACGCAGGAGCTGGTCCGGGTCCGGCTCGATGAAGTAGTTGAACGGTGAGGGCTTACCCTTGGTCGGCTTCCTCGCCTCAAAGCAGAAGCGCTCAAGGTCCGCCCGGCCCTCATCCCAGAACACGGACATCAGCGTGAGGATGAAGTCCGCCTGGTTCAGCGGCGTGCCCCGGCTGTTGACCCGGACGAAGACCTCCGATACATCCTCTTCGGAGATGTCCGAGGCCAGCTCCAGGGCCGTGAACGGGAAGCTCAAGAGCGACTGCAGCTTCGTGATTGCTCTGCGAACCCGCTTGGTGTCCTCCTCCGTCACCTCCCGCGACGTGCGCAGCCCGTCGAGGTAGCCTCAACCACCTCGAAGATGTCCGTCTCGCTGCTCCACACGCAGGAGATGTCCTCAATGAACGCCTTGTCGCGCTGGATGGCCGCATCCGCGACCTCGAACCTTCCCTCCAGCGGGTTGAAGGCGATGCGGATGTTATCCCTCTCGTAGTTGTCCCGCACTACGGGCTCGCCCTTGACTACAGCGTACAGCGACGTGAGCCGCTGCTGGCCGTCCACGATTACCAGGCGCGGGGGTTTCTGCTTATTCTCCGTGCCGATGACCCGGTCGTCGACCAGGCCGTTCTGCCACAGCAGCAGGTAGCCCACCGGGTAGCCGCGGTACATCGAGTCGAACAGGTCGCGGACCTTCCAGTTCTTCCAGACGAAGGGCCGCTGGATGTCCGGCAGCCCGATTTCGCCCAGCTCGATGTACTTCACCAGTGTGCCCAGCTCGTAGCTGACCCGCGTAAAAACCGTGTCACTCATCTACTTGTTACCCCTTTGAATCCACTTTACCTAACGTAAACACCCCCGGTCAGCCGCCGTGGATATTGATGACAACATCTATTTCGGTCATGGATGACTGCCTACTATATAACATCTAAGTTTATGTTGTATAGCTTTGCACGCCGCTAATTAATCTCGGCTTCCCATCCGGCTATATGTTAGTCTGCGTTTTGTAGCAGGGGGTATCAGATAGATTTTTATTGGTTATTTAGGACCTTAATATCTAATGCCTTGGCCAATAACTGTACAGTACGCATCGTATCGTCTATAAAGTAGGTTCGGTTTCCACTGGTCATCTTTACCATCTCTCCCAATATGTTCTTGAAATCCCACAGTTCCACACCAGCCTTTTTCGCAGCTACAGGTACGTCATCCTCCCACCCCCATGAGACAATTACTTTATTGTAGTTCCCTTTATTAAAGCCAAATTCTTTTAGCTTTTTAACTATGCCGGAGCCTGTGAATTTAAGCATTAAAAAATAACCCAGGGTTCTGCGCTGGCTAGCCTTTTCTACGTTTTTTTTAAGTTTTTCAGGCGAGAACTTCTTGTTCGTAAGTTTCGAAAAACCGCCAGAAATTGAAACGCCGCTCTCAATGTGGTATCTGAGAACATTGGTAGGATTAGTGACATCAACGGCTAGAAGGTCTATCTCCAACTGACCTTTACACTTAATGTTCGGGATGGTTAGCCAACCCCTGACATAGCGTACATAGGCCTCTACTATCTTCTCTGTAGTTTCCATTGTTCCTATAGCCTTTGAAAGACTACAACACTCTCACGAGAGGGTTTCCTTCCATACTTGCTCATCTGTTGGGCGCTGTTGCCGCGATACCGCGCCACATATAACTTCTCGCATTTCAAACCGGCTTGCTCACCTATTTCCGCTGTGAGTTGATCAACAGGGAGCGGCTCACCGCGATACTGGGCATTCCCGACGACAAAAGCCACACGTGCTTTCCGCTTACAGACACGCTGGACCTCTCGAAGGACCAAATAGAGGTCGAGGAAATACCCCTCAATCATCTTGCAGACCCGAGGGTCCTCTTCCTGTCGAATCTGGGCAACCATCTGCGCGAGGCGGGGAGGCTGTACATACCCGTCGGCCTCGGGGCGTACAGGGCGAGCTTCCGGGTGCGAATGGAAGCTCTGGTAGCGGAGCTGGCGCGTCTGCTCCCAATTCAGGAAGCCGAACATGAGCTCGACGCCAAATACCCTCGTGTAGTCGTGGCGATTGGGATAGGGCGGTGAAGTGATAACGGCACTGTAGGTTGATGGTCCATCGGGCAACGCCCGTGCATCTGCTAGCTCCACATTCCAGAGAGGCTCGTCAGAAAATTGAGCAGTCTTCAGATCCTCCATCATCATATCAACATGATCTGCGAGGGTAGATGGTAGAGTGGAAACTGAAGCTCGCCGGTCCACCCATTTCAGCCAACCGCCTCGGGCCACGGCCCGGCTGTATTTGGGGATTGCAGACAGCAGGGCCAGTCTGAAAAAATCCCGTTCCTTCTCGGTTGTGTTCAGACCTGTAATGGCGCGGTCAATCGAATCGAATGCACCCAACAACTTGCCGTGGAGGGCCTTGCGTACTAGGTCGGGGTAATCCTTCGAAGTGCCGTTCCAGCGCGCAGGATCAATTCGGTGACGTAGACGTGACCACAGAGCTTTAAGGCGTGCTTCTTTATAGTCCGTAATCTTCACTCGCGCCGTGAGCACAGCGAGCGGGGACAGGTCGTAACCAGTAGCAGGAATCCCTTTCTCCTTGGCAGCCAGCAACGTCGTCCCAGCGCCAGCAAACGGCTCGAGGATGTGGTCATCCGCCGTAAGGCCCCATTCTTCGATGAACTCGTGGACGAGCTCGCTCGCGAAGCTGTGCGGGAAGATAAACCAGCGGTGGATGGGTTTCCCCACCAGTGGTTTCGGAGTGACCAACCGACGCCAGTCATTCCGGTCTTCAACCGCAAATTGCCCCATGTCCGGCTACAACCTTACTTGTGACCGATGTCTTGATAGGCGGGGCGCGGAAACTCGATCTTCACCGGTTGCCGATAGATTGGGTGGGAGAGGAGTAGTTCTCCCTTATCGAGGCGCGTCAGATGGGCCTTCAAGTCCTGGGAAATGAAACGGTAGGCTGCGTCTGACAGTTCTGAAGAGTCGCTTCTTCCGATGACCTTGGTGGAGCAGTTACCTACGACCTGCCCGTGGACTTCGCTCATGAACTGCTCTGCCGATATCAGTACTACTCCAAGGGACCTGCCTCTCGCCGCGATGTCCAGCACGTACTCCAGAATTGATGATTCGCTCTCACCGCGCCGGGCCGGGGCGTACTTGTTCAACTCATCTACGAAGATGATGACCTTTTTGGGCAGGTCGCTCCGCTCATCGATGGTCGCCTCCGCATACATCCCGTAGACTTCCTGGATTATGTGGCCGAAGACCAAAGCGCGTTCCTCATCTGTGAGTTTGGCGATGTCCACGACGGTGGTTTGGCCGCCTTGGATGTTGCGAAGCTCCACGCCAAGATTGGCCGCACGTCGCTCCGCACGTTGCTCTACGAACACCCCAGACTGCCTGTTACGGACAACCCTTCGAAGGACACGGACAAAACGGCCCACTGAGGAAGCACGAACCTCACCTACTGACTGAGGGATACCCTCTTTCATCAGAGGCGGTCCATTTAGAAGGTCGTTCCAGGTCCTAACGTTGCGCCACTTCGGTTCTTGGTTCGGGATGCCGTGCTGGATTTCCCCGATGAGAGCTCCAAGGGTGTCCCACGGATCCGGGACTCGAATCAGAAGTCCGAGGCCCGGTCCGGGATTCATCCGGTTTCCGACGACATCTTCCAGAGCGTAAGAATAGGTCTGGAACTGGTCCGGCGGTTCGCCGAAGCAATTCGGGAGACCCGTCGTCTGTGTGTCCTTGCCCCACGGTAGAAGGTAGCGCACATTCTCAAACGGCTGTGGTTTCACCCCCAGCTCGTCCCAGAGGTCATGCTCCTCCGGTTTCATCCCCTTCCGGGGTTTATCTATGACCAGGAGGTCATTCTGCTTCACGTTCAGCAGAATGACGGCGATGTCCTTCGCGCCGACAGTCTGCAGAATAGACTGAATCAGGAACATGGCGTAGGAGGTCTTCGTCGCCAGGCCCGACATGCCGGCGATGTTCACATGCGCGCCTTCGGGACCTAAGACGTACCGCTTGTCCAGGAACACCCTAGCTTTCGTGCCGTTAGACATGCGTATCAATCCCGCCGGAATGCTGACCTTCTCGTTATGCTCCTTCTCGTACTCAAACATCTTGTCTATCCCCAGCGCTACGTGGATGCCCTCTTCGTCGGTGAACCGCACAGGTGCATCGCTTTGCACCGGCATGTAAATCCCCATCGGGTAACGCTTGGACTCCGCCGGGTCGTAGTTTGCCAGCACGTTGACCTCCGCCACGTTGGCTCCCTGCCGCGGAGTCTGTGGTGTGGCCTCCGTGCTCCCGAAGTCGCTGGAGATATAGTTGGACAGGTGCGATGATGCGTCCGTAATCTGCTTGACGTTCGTCACCAACCCGAACGTCCGCGTCTCTGCCATCTGCTCAGCCTCGACGATGTCGAAGGGGTTGACGATTTGCTCCGTCGCCAGCCAGAACGAGAACTTCTCGGAGGAGTTCGGGTCGCGCTCGGTCGCCGAGGCCTTGCCGATTATCTGGCGCTCTTCCTTCGGCTGCTCGTCCTTCTTCTCTTCATCCGCCATGGGGATGCACCTCCATTATTGAATCAAAGCTCCAGCGGCCCGGGCCGGCCATCTAATCCCCGCCTTGAGCACTTCCGTTGAGACGAAGCCCGTCTTCACTGCCTGCTCCGCGAGGTAGATGGCGTAGAGGTGGGCGTGCCAGCGGATGTCCTTGCCGTGTGGGGTCACCTGCCGCTCGGCGACGATGGCGCTGGAAAGTTCGTCTATGAGGTCCGAGGGCACGGCCTCTCTCGTCGGATTGGGGAATTCAATCTTCACGACGCCCATGAGGGGGTAGTCCAGGTGGCGCTGCTCCCGGAGCCGCACGTACCAAACCACCTCCTTCCCCGAACGCGCCGAGAAGGCGCACGTCCTCGCGGAGAAGGGAAGGTTCGCCAGAAGCTCATAGAGGTTAACTATCCGCCCGCCCCGAGCACCGGGAAGTTTGAAGAGAGGCTCGCGGCTGAAGGACTTACTGACACCGAGGTACTGGGGCACGTCCTTCCACGAATCGAGGTCCTTTCCCAGGCTGCCGTCGAGGACCAGCCACTGGTCCTTTTCCCGGTGGAGTGCCCGGCCCAGCTTGTCCTCCTCACCGGTCATTATGTGGTGCGCCTTGTGCGCCGCCCGGGAGCGGGGCTCCTTGCCCGGTGAGCTCTTCTCGGTCTCCCCGTCCTCCTCCATTGAGTCGTGAAACCCAAAGCGCGGCCCCGCCTCCTTTATCAACTCCTCAACCCTGTCGCCGAACGAGACGGCCTTCTTGTCCAGCATCAGGATTATCTTGTGGACGGATTTCGCCACCTTCACCTGGCCGTTGTCCTTTCGGAAGACGGCGGCGGCGCCCACTTGGGCCACGTGGATGGGCGTTCGGCGGCTCCCCTCGACGGCGTCGCCCAGGAAGAAGGTCCTCGCCGAACCATCGAGGAAGAAGCGGAACAGGTGCTTCTGCGTCCGGTGCAGAGGTTGGAGCTCCACGTACGGTTGCCGGTTGGGCGTCTCCAGAAGTACCTCCATCGCCTTGTCGTCCACGCTGCGGAGCCGGTCAATCACCTCGTCGTGGTCGGGGCGCATGAGGTCTTCCAGGGCCTGCCCCGTGGCGGGGAGTACGTTCGCTTCCCGGGCGATGACCTCTAGCGCTGGGCGGAGACCTTCAAAGGGGTTGCCCATCAGGCCTCTTCCAGAGAATGCTTGATTTCTGTCATGTCGTCCTCCGACAAGCCCCACAGGCGCGCCGCAACACGGTCAATCTCCTCTTCTATCCTCTTCACTTCGGCAGTGTCATCTTTGGCAGCAGCTTTGTGAGCCGCGAGAGACAAATCAGCGAGACGGGCGTGAGTCTGGTTACCCTTCGCAAACTGTGGGACGTTGATGTTGGTCAACACATGCGGGTCTGGGTGGAGAACAATGTAGTTGCGGATTGTGAGACGTGCAGGGCTCGAATTAATCATTGCGCATAAATAGTGTGCCTCCTTTTGATTATCAAATTCGACTAAAATTAAAGTCTCTGCAGGAACTATAGGTTTACTTTTCCCTTCTTCAGTTAAACACCCAACTACAGCAGCATCTAACTCATTTGCAACTCTTCGCCAAACTACTTTCCACGGGGCGAAGGTATAGTCGCCAATGTTAAAAATTGAGTAGAATGGCGCTTCTTCACTGAAATAGCGTCTGAATCCAGAGCGCTTACGGAGCTGTTTTTCAAAACGTTTAAAATAGGAATAAGCCTTAGGAAACACTTTTTGCATGCGAGATTCAGGTAAAGCATTTAGCCGTTGCCCATACTCGTGGGTCAAGATGATGCTGAGGGCTGGATTTGCATTCCATCGATGGACATCAGCGCCTTTAAGAAGAGGGTAGATAAGTTCACTTTCAATGGCAGCTTGTACCTTCTCAACTTTTTTCTTTGCACCCTTTAGTACATTGCTGATGATCAGTGATCCCCCTGGTCGACTGCCTATAACCTCAACCCAAAAAACAGCGTTCAATCCTCCAGTATTTACGCCTTCACGTCCTTCATACAAGGAGTTACCCAATACATTATGCACGGAGTGTAATGCCTGTCGTCTTGCGGTTATCCAAGGAGAGGTTTTATCCCCTTTGTCGATCGGCTCAGCATGCCAGTTTCTCGACATAATTTTTGTGGCTGTAACCTCCCCGTATGGAGTATCAAATCCGATAGCGCTGCCCCTACCCTTTTGACGCTTCTTCCAATACTGGTAAGACAAGGGGTAGTTTACTTGCTTGCCTTTTAAAAAGACCGCAACCGCTGTGCGGTTAGCCGCGCCCTCGAAGGGCTTGAGTTGCACCATGTCCTCAACGACCAGCGGCCCGAACGGGGTTTTATCGGGCAATACGAAGCGGCGGAACCCCTGGCCAGCACCCGAAGTTTTAAAGAGGCTTTGAGACAGCACGAATCCAAGCTTACCGTTCGGTTTAAGGTATCGGTCAACGGAAACGTACGTCATGAGCATCGAAATATCGTATTTGGCAGCACCCAGGATGGTTTCCATCCCACTATCCCTCTTCGGAAAAAGGCCGTAATGCTCCCAAAGAGGCACGGTTGACCGCCGGTAGTCGTCCGGCAGGTTTTCCCAGTTTACCCAGGGCGGATTGCCGACGACGTAGTCGCACGGCTCGTTGAACAGCGGCGCGAAGGCGTTCTTGATAATCCTGGCCCACACGCCGTTCAATCCCTGACCGTGGAGGTCCTTGAGCCGCTTGAACAGGTCTGCAAGCTCCGACCGCACGCCATCCATCTCCTTGGTCGAGAGCTCGGCGGCTTCCTGTAGGCGATGCAGGAAGGCGTCTTTACCGACATCCGATTCGACGCACTCATCGAGGACGTTAGCCAGGGCATCCATGTGCTCGCGGTCCGCGAAGATGGCCGGCACGCGAAACTCTCCCACTGACGTTTTTAGCGGGTAAACATCCCCAGTCAGGAGGTCATCGCCCCGCGAGGGAGTCAGCACGGAATCGGCCTGGTAAACCGGGATGTCTATGTCCCCATCCCGGGCTTTCAGCAGGTCCCCGAGCGCGAGAAGGTAGTTTGTCCGCGCCGCGATGACCGCCAGCGGGTTCAGGTCGAAGCCGATGACGTTCTGGAGTATCGCCTTCAGAGCCTCGGCCGGCTTCATCTTGCTTTTGGCTAGGCGCTCCTTGATGTACCTGATGAGGATGACCAGGAACGTCCCCGAGCCGCACGCCGGGTCGAGGACACGCTTGGACGGGTCACCGAGGTCGGTTTTCCCCAGCGTTTGAATGATGAGCCGCTCAGCGAGCCAATCCGGCGTGTAGTACTCGCCCAGGTCGTGGCGGATTTCACGCGGCAGCAGGTAGTGGTAGAGCTTCTTCAGCAGGTCGCGGGCGTTCTCCGGGGCGAGCTCCAGGGTGCCCGGGTCGTACTCGGCAAGCCGCTGGACCAGCTTGCTGACGGCTTCCTCGATGTCGTGGTCCCAGGCCGCGAGATACCATCCGAAGAAATCGCCTTCCAGGAAGTTGCGGATTCCGTATTCCCGGAAGAGGCCCCCATGTTCCAGATCGGTGAAGGCCTCGCGCAGCTCCTCACCCTCCTTGTTGGCGAGGTCGGATAAGGGGGTCGAGGAGTCGCCCGCAAACCGTGCGGCAGCCAGCGAAGCGACGAGCTTGATGAGAAGCGAGTAGTAGGTGTGGAGAGCGAAGAAGACTTTCGCGGCTAAGTGAGGATCTCGTTTCGTTTTCGCAGTGGCCCTGCCATCTGAAACCTCGTACTCAACCTTATGAAGTTCAAGGCTAAGCCCCATCCCTTTGACGAAGCTGCGAAACTCCTCTTTGGCCTCAATGCGTTCCGCCCATTCCTTGTAATCCGTTGCCTCACTGAAGAAGAGCCGCCACTGCTCGAAGAGCTTGACCACGAGCGGATGCTTGCTGGCATGTAACGCTGTGTAGAGAGCACGAACAGCCCGCTGGGCACGGAGGGTCTTGGGACCGAAATCCTCCACGAGGTTCTCGGGTACGAGTGCCGCACCAGCCGATAGGGAGAAAAGCAGCCGCAGGAACCGCTCCGTGGAGGCGGCATTGACCGGAGCAGGGTCATCAACGGACCACCCCTCACCAACGCGGCGCACGAAGATAAAGTAGAAGCCATCCGTCGCAACACCGGCAAGACGCTTGGCCTCTCGGCGTTCGCGCTTGGCGACATCGAGAATGTAGTTCTTGACCTGGTTTATTACAGCTTGATTGGAACGGCCTTCGTTGGACTCATGAATTACACCTGGGCGTTTGTATTCGAGGATGAGCCTGTTGTAGAGCGAGTCCACACGACCACGCGCCACGGAAAATTCGTCACGGGGGACGATTGTCAACTCCGCCCGGGCGCTAGCCTCTTCAAAAATCTGGGCTGCCTCACGCCGGAAGTCCGCCTCCGTACCGCCCTTTTTAGCGAAGCGGAGCAGCTTCGCTGCAACGCCCCGAGCTTCCTCTGCCGCGACGGCTTCGACATCAACGCACATGGTTGGCCCCCAATCCCGGCTTTTTCTTATCTGTAGCCACGATCCGTCCGGATCGTTGCTCTTCCCCCAAATTATGTAGGCTTA
>Ga0307378_10009609_pt1 | contig 12693 bp, 12 predicted proteins | sample UN1MG_FD_202238 | JGI IMG/M metagenome (GOLD analysis project Ga0307378, IMG submission 202238) | Soil microbial communities from Risofladan, Vaasa, Finland - UN-1 | ecosystem: Environmental > Terrestrial > Soil > Coastal area > Acid sulfate soil | place: Finland: Risofladan, Vaasa | collected...
GTACGTGCTGGTCTCGCCGGTCATGTAGATGCGACCGGTCTGGCGGGCGGCCTGGACGATGGCCTTGGCCTCCTCGACGCTAGCGGCGGCCGGCACAGCCGAGTAGACGTGCTTTCCGGCCTTCAGGGCCTGCGCTGCCTGCGGGCCGTGAATGTGGTGCTGAGTGAAGATCGCGATGGCATCAACGTCCTCCTGACATAGAGCATCCAGCGATGGGCAGGTGCGGTCGATGCCGTGCTTGTCGGCGGCGGCCTTGAGCTTGGCCGCGTCCAGGTCGCAGAGCACCACGCGCTCCACCAGCGGGTGGCTCTTGAACAATGGAATGAACGATCCCGCGAAGCTGCCCGTTCCGCAGATGCCAATAGAGATGCCCATGTGATTCTCCCGGTCCGGCGCCCGCTGCAGGCCGGCTTGCCGTTTTGCGCGGCGCGGGCAACGCTTCACAGGCCAGAGGCCTATGGTACCTGTTTCTCACAGGCCAGAGGCCTGTGGTACTTGCCGCCTACACGTCGAAGATCTTGCCCGGGTTGAGGATGTTGTTGGGGTCGAGGGCACGCTTGATTGCCCGCATCATCTCCAGCGCCGGTTCTTCCATGACCAGCGACATGTACTGCTTTCGCTTGTTGCCGATGCCGTGCTCGCCCGAGATCGTGCCGCCGAGGGACTTGGTGATCTTGTAGAGCTCCACGAGTATCTTCGGCAGCTTTTCGTGCCACTGATCGACCGTCCAGTCGGGGTTCATCACGGGCGTGGCGTGCAGGTTGCCGTCGCCCGCGTGACCGTAGCAGGGGATCGGGCAGTCCCACTTGGCCGAGAGCTTCTGGAGCTCGGCCACCATCTTGGCGATGTTCGCCGTCGGGACGACGATGTCCTCCAGGCTCTGGTGCGGCGAGACCACCTTGAAGGCCTCCGCGATATTGCGACGCACCTTCCATATCCGCTCGGAGGTCGTGTAGTTGTCGGCCACGTACACCTCCATCGCGCCGGCCGACAGGCACATCTCGCCGATGGCCTCGTACTCGCCCTCGACCTGTTCGGCGTCGGGCCCGTCCACGGTTATCAGCAGCATCGCGCCGGCCTGGTGATAGGGGATCGTCTCGTTGAGGTACTGGCAGGCGGCCTTGAACGCCGAGGCGTCCATGAACTCGATGGCCGTCGGGATGATGCCGCCGGTCATGATCTTCGGGACGGTGGCGATGGCCTCGTCGGCGGTCTTGAACAGCACCAGCAGGTCCACGTTGGCCTTCGGCAGCGGCATGAGCTTCAGCGTGACCTTCGTGAAGACGCCCAGCGTGCCCTCCGAGCCGATCATCAGGCCGATCATGTTGTAGCCGGTGACGTCCTTGACGAGCTTGCCGCCGAGCTGGACGATCTCGCCGGCGGGGGTGACGATCTCCAGGCCGACGACGTATCGCCCCGTCACGCCGTACTTGACGGCCTTGCCGCCGCCGGCGTTCTCGGCGATGTTGCCGCCGACGAAGCACGTCTCCAGGCTCATCGGGTAGCCCGCGAAGAATAGCCCTGTGTCCTTGAGGACCTCGTTGATCTCGTTGGTGACGACGCCCGGCCCGACCGTGATCATCATGTTCTCGCGGTCGATCTCGTGGATCTCGTTCATCCGGTCGCACAGCAGGACGATCCCGCCGGCCAATGGCACGGCCCCGCCGGAAAGCCCGCTGCCGGCGCCGCGCGGCGTGACGGGAATCCGCTCGCGGTTGGCCAGCTTCAGGATCGCCGCGATCTGCTCAGCCGTCGCCGGGCGGACAAGCGCATCGGGCATGTGGGCGTACTCGGCCTCCGCCACCTCGTCGTGGCTGTACGGCTCGAGCTTCTCGGCGTCGCCGAAGACGACGAACTTTTCGCCGACGATCTTCTTGAGTTCGGAGACGATCTCTGGAGTGAGCGCCGAATACGTTGTCTGTGTTGTCATGGGGCCGTGCTCGCTGTCAAAAACCCGAAATCCGAATCTCGAAATCCGAAACAAATCCGAAACACCAAGCCCGAATGCTCGAAACGGCTATTCGCTCCTGCCGCTCTTGCGGACGATCGATCCGAAGATGCTGGTCAGCTCAGCGGCCTCTTGGGCCAGTGCGTTCCGTTCCTGGTCGACTTCGCGATTTGCCCCGACGTCCAGGAGGCGGAGCCAGTAGCCGCTTTCCTTGGCCTCCTTGCGGCAGATCTTGACCCGCATCAGGAAGTCCTTCTTGCCGAGCGCCTCATTGGCCTCGATATAGTTCGCGCCGACCGACCCGGATGCGCGAATGAGCTGCTTGGCATCCTCGATGTTCGCCAGCGTCCTGGGCAGCCGCCTGACCAGTGCACGTACCCGCTTGGCGAACTCCGCGGTCCTGTCTTCCAGGTCATACTTCCTGGTCGGGCGCGTTTGGGTCATTGGATCATTCGGTCATTCGTGCTTGTTTCGGATTTCGAGCTTCGGATTTCTCGATTCACTCTTTGCCCTTGATTTCCTTGATCCTCTGAGTCAGCACCGGCACCACTTCGAAAAGGTCTCCCACGATGCCGATGTCGGCCACGCGGAATATCTGCGCCTCGGGGTCGGTGTTGATCGCCACGATGTTCTCGGAGGTCTGCATGCCGGCCAGGTGCTGGATCGACCCCGACGCGCCCATGCCGATGTAGAGCTTCGGCGTGACTGTCTTGCCGGACAGGCCGATCTGATGCGGGTAGCTCAGCCAGCCGCGGTCCACCACGTCGCGGGTGGCGCCCAGCGCGGCGTCGAGGGCGTCGGCGAGCTTCTGGCCGATGGGGACGTTCTCGCCCTTCTTGATGCCCCGCCCGACGACCACGACCACGTCTGCGTCGGCCAGGGCGTGCTCTTCGGGGTTGGGCACGAAGTCCACTCGCCTCACGCGGCTGGCGAGCAGCTCGGGCGGCGCCGCCAGCCTCTCGATCTTGCCGGTGCGGCCTTGCTGCCTGGGCGCGGGCTTGGTCGAGCGCGGCCGCACCGTCGCCATCTGCGGGCGGTGCTTCGGCGTCTTGATGGTGGCCATGATGTTGCCGCCGATGGCCGGCCGCGTCTGGAGCAGCCCGCCCGTCTCGGCGTCGATGTCCAGCACGGTGCAGTCGGCCGTCAGCCCGGCGTTGGCCCTGGTGGCGACGTACGGCATGAGCGTCCGCCCGGTCGTCGTCGCCCCGGCGATGATGATCTCGGGCCGGCGCTCGGCGATGAGCTTCAGCATGCAGGCCGCGTACGGCTCGGGCAGGAAATGCTCCAGCGGCGGCGCTTCCATGGCGATCACCGCGTCGGCGCCGCGGTCGATCAACTCCTGAAGGTCGTCGGCGTTGATGTCGCTTCCGAAGATGACGGCCGTCAACTCGGCCTTTCGCTTGTCGGCCAGGTCGCGCCCGCGTGTCAGCAGCTCGTGGCTGATCCGCTGCACGCGGCCTTCGGACTGCTCGGCGAGGATCCAGACGCCCTTGTATTCCATAGCCTTGCCTCTCGACGCCCTCGGCGGGCACAGCCCGCCCTACGCCCTATGCCCTCGGCGGGCACAGCCCGCCCTACGCCCTTCACACCAAATCTTTCTTCTGAAGAAACTCCACCACTCGATCGACGGCCTTGTGGATGGCCTGCTCGTCGGTGGCGACAACCTTCTCGCACTGTCGCGCGACCTTCGGGCGGAAGATCTTCACCACGCGCGTCGGCGAGCCTTCCAGGCCCAGGCACTCTGCCTTCACGTCCAGGTCGTTCGGCCCCCAGGCGGGGATGTCGGCCTTCTTGGCCTTCTGCTTGCCGCGGAGTGTCGGCAGGCGCGGGTCGGCGATCTCCTTCACGACGGTCAGGAGGGCCGGCAGCTCCGTCTCCAGCACCTCGTATCCGTCCTCGACCAGCCGATGCACGCGGGCCTTGCCGTCGGAGACCTTCTCGATCTTGCCGATGTACGTGAGCACCGGCATCCCAAGGAACGATGCGATGCCCGGCCCGACCTGGCCGGTGTCGCCGTCGGTGGCCCGCTCGCCGCAGAGCACCAGATCGGGTAGCACAGGCGTCCCGCCTGTGGCCGATCCGGCCTGGGTCTTCGCTTCATCCGAAGGCACAGGCGAGACGCCTATGCTACCTGGCACAGGCGAGACGCCTATGCTACCTGGCACAGGCGAGACGCCTATGCTACCAATCGCGCGGATGGCGGCCGCCAGCACGTAGCTGGTGGCCCACGTGTCGGACCCCGCGAAGGCACGGTCGGAGATCAGCACCGCCGAGTCGATGCCCATGGCGATGGCCTCCTTCAGGGCGCTGATGGCCTTCGGCGGGCCCATGGAGACGGCGATGACCTCGGTCGAGCCTTCGGGCCTGCTCTCGCGGAGCTGGATGGCGATCTCGATGGCGTAGAGGTCCAGGGGATTGATGATGGCCTCCACGCCCTCGCGGATCATGGTGCCGGTGGCCTCGTCCATCTTCACGGCGTTGGTCTCCGGCACCTGCTTGATGGGGACGATGATACGCATATGCGCGCTCCTGCGTGAAAACGAGTCTCCCCTTTTATTCACCCGGCCGCGGTGAGTCAACGCCGAATCGCGGCGCCCGATCGCGCGGCGGGGCTCCTGTCCCGCCGCGCACAGATGCGGCGAAGGTGGCGGGACAGTAGCCCCGCCACCCGGTCAAGTGCTCTACCCCACCGGCGTGTCGGCCACCTCGAAGCCGCCCTGCACGCCGCGGAACGCGGCCTCGAAGAGGCCAAAGCGGGTAGCCGGAGGCGTCAGCCTCCGGTGTGAGTGGCGGATACGAATGAGCCTCGAAGAGGCGATAGCGAGGCCTCGCTTTCGCCCCGTTGGGGCTCCATTCCGTGGAACGTGCACCAGGCCCCACGGTTGTCACCGTGGGCTGGTATGTTGCGCCCTGGCGGGTTAGCTACCTGATGCGCTGTTCGCGTCCGTCGGCGGCTCACCCCAGGTGGCCCGCGCGACGTGAGTGTAGGTCCGGTTCAGCGCCCGGATGAGCTGGCGGCCTGCCATGGCCTCGTAGCGCCCGTCGTTGTAGATGACGTGATACGGGTCGCCCCTGTCGCGAACCAGCAGCGTGCACAGCAGCACCAGGTCGCCCGGGTCGTTCGGCTCGACACCCGGGAAGTACAGCACGTCCGGGTTGACGGTGAAGCGACCTGTGTTGGCGTCGATGCCAGGCAGCTGGCCGCGCTCCCCATCGAAGAGGCTCTCCGCTCCGAGGTAGCCATGCTGCACGAGTTGCGCCAGCCGCATCGGCCGCTCACCATGCTCGGCCGCGTACGAGGCCAGTGCTGCGGTGATTCGCCGAATCTGGGCTTCGCTGACCTCTCGTCCGGGCGTCCAGCGGTCTCCGTTCCTGATCTTCCACACCATAGCCGTTATGAAAATCGGTACGACCAGAATGGCGGTTGCGACGAGGATGATCAGCAGGGCTGTCTTCAGCCACGGCCGCAGGCCGGAACTTCGTGCCGGGGTCATCGCCAGCGTCTCCTCTCAGTCGCTGTCGCCTCGTTGGTGATCTGGATTTCCCGGAGATAGGCCGACATATCGCCCGTATTGCCGACGTGGATATCCGAATAGAGCTCATTGGCGTACCCCTGACCGTGATTGGCCGGGAGTTCGAATGCCGCGATCCATTGTGAATCAGACGGCTCGTACAAGGGGACATACACGTAATCCGTCGAACCAGCCGCCGCAAGCATGTCGTTCGCTTGTAGAACCTCCGCGGGCATCTCCGTGCCGGAGGAGGGGCAGACCAGGTCCTTGGGCTCAACGTAATCGTAATCGGCTGGCAGGTCCGCCAGGCGCATGGGCCACCGCTCGTCGTGCTCGGCAGTGTACAGCGCGATCGCCTTGCCGATGTGCGACAACCGCGAATGGCAGTAAGTTCGCCGACGCATTTCAGGGGGGTGTCCGCCCGAACCCCAGGACACTGCCAGTACCGCTGGCACAACGGCGCTCGCCAAGAGGGCTGGTGCGATGCCGGCATGCCACTTGCCAAGTCGGCTCATTCTCATCCCCGCAAATCGGATAGGCTCGAAGTAAGGTTCCCTGCGGGCCTCAGACCCATCATAATGCAGCAGGAGAAGGCAGACAACAAATGAAAAAGGCGTACCTGACGGGCATACGGACGATTGAGATTCGGGACGTGGCGGCGCCGCGGGTCGAGCGGGCGGACGACGTGCTGATCCGGCTGGACACGATCGGCGTGTGCGGCTCGGACCTGCACTACTACCGCACGGGCAAGATCGGCGTGCAGGTGGTGGAGTTCCCCTTCGCCGTGGGCCACGAGTGCGCGGGGACGGTCGCCGACGCCGGGCCCGACGCCGGCGGCTTGAAGCCGGGCACGCGCGTGGCCGTCGACCCGCTGGTGGTGTGCGGCCGGTGCGACCAGTGCCTCGCCGGGCGGGAGAATACCTGCCGCAACCAGAAGTTCCTCGGCTGCCCGGGTCAGATCGAAGGCTCGATGGCCGAGCTGCTCGTCATGCCCGCCCGCAGCGTGGTTGCGATTCCCGATTCGATGAGCTTCGACCAGGCCGTCATGGTCGAGCCGCTGTCGATCGGCCTGTGGGCGCAGAAGCTCGCGGGCCAGACCGCCGGCAGGACCATCGCCATCCTCGGTTGCGGGCCGATCGGCCTGTGCGTGCTCCAGGCGGTGAAGGCCGCAGGCGAGTGCACCGTCTATGCCACCGACCTGCTGGACGAGCGCGTGGCACTGGCCCGCGTCACCGGCGCAGACTGGGCCGCAAACGCCGGCAAGGTCGATGTCGCCGCCGAGCTGGCCGCCCTGGCGCCAGACGGCGTGGCCCTCGTCTTCGAATGCGCCGGCGAGCAGGAGACCATCGACCAGGCCGGGCAGATCCTCACGCCGGGCGGCGAGCTGCTGATCATCGGCATCCCCCCCGAAAGTCGCCTGAGCTTCGACATGAACTTCTACCGCCGCAAGGAGCTGCGCGTTCAGAACGTCCGCCGCCAGTGCGGCTGCGTGCCTGACGCTATCGAGCTGATTGCGTCGGGCCGGGCCAACGTCGATCCGCAGATCACGCACCACTTCACGCTGGATCAGTCCCAGGAGGCCTACGACCTGGTGGCCGACTACCGCGATGGCGTGGTCAAGGCGATGATCCGAATCGACGATTGACGATTGACGATTGTCGATTGACGATTTCCGATTTGATCCGCTTGCGGTTTCACAGAACGCAGGCTTGTTGCACGCGGGGCAGTCAATTAGTGAGGACAAGGCCCTTCTGCCCTGCATGTTCGCGGAGGCGGGCGATCTCGGCGGGGGACGGGCGGCTCATCAACTCGGGGAACTCGGCCGCCCGGTAGGCCGGGCGATACTGGGCCATCACGTTGATCGTGCATCCCGGCGCGGTGGCGGCCACGATGTCGATGACCTTCTCGCTGCCGGCCAGGTCACCCGGCAGCACCAGGTGGCGGACCAGCAGGCCGCGAGCCGCCACGCCGCGGTCGTCCAGTGCCAGCGGGCCGACCTGGCGGTACATCTCGGCCAGGGCGGCCGTCGCGACCGCGGGGTAGTCCTTCGCGTCGGAGTACTTCGCAGCGGCGGCCGCGTCGGCGTACTTGAAGTCCGGCATGTAGATTTCGACCAGCCCTGCCAGCAGGCCGAGCATCTCGACGGACTCATACCCGCCGCAGTTATAGACGATGGGCACGTTCAGCCCGCGGCCGCGCGCGATCCGGATCGCCTCGGCCACCGCGTGGGCCACGTGCGTCGGCGTGACGAAGTTGACGTTCTCGCAGCCGCGCGCCTGGAGGCCCAGGGCAATCGCCGCCAGTTGCGCGGGCGTGACTTTCCGCCCGGCGGCGTCCTGGCTGATATCGAAGTTCTGGCAGAAGGCGCAGTGGAGGTTGCAGCCGGCGAGGAAGATCGTCCCGCTTCCGCCTGCGCCGACGAGCGGGGGCTCCTCGCCGAAGTGCGGCCCTGCGGAGGCCACCACCGCCTCTGCGCCGATCCGGCAGGAGCCGACCTGGCCGGCCTGGCGATCCACGCGGCACCGGCGGGGGCAAAGCGTGCAGTCGCGGATCACCTCCCGAAGGCGGGCGACATTGTCCTGCGAGCGGCTCATGGCGGCATTGTACGCCGGGCAAGTGAAGATTCGCCTGGGGCGTGCCGATAGGCTCTGATGGTCGGATTTTGATTGCGTGAGGCGTCGGAAAGGGATAGATTGCCATCGCTTAGGCGTCGCCACGATTGGGCGGCGGTTTCACGTCACCAATTGGAGTCGTGTTGTGGGCCTGCGCGCGGAGTCACCTTCTGCCGGACGGCCCTGCAACGCGGGCTCTTGTCGCAGGAAAGGAAGCGCAAGATGAACAGCAACGGCAAGCGGGTCCTCCTGGTCGCGGCGGCGATTGTGTGGCCGCTGGTGGGCGGCTGCGGGGAGAAGGGGTCGGTCGTATCGCTGACCTATGATCGGCCGGCGAAGTTCAAGATACCCGCCAAGGTCAAGCGTCTGGCCGTCGCGGAGTTCGCGGGTAAGACCCGCCGCGACGAGCGGTGGGGTGTTGTCGCCGCCGACAAGCTCTGCGCCGAGCTGGCCAAGGCCAACCGCGAGTTCAATCGCTACGAGCTGGTGGACCGCCGCAACCTGGGCAAGATCCTCACCGAGCAGGACATCCGGATCATGAACTCCGAGCAGGCGGTCAAGGCCGGCAAGCTCGCCGACGTGCAGGCGATGATATACGGCCAGGTCACCGTCAACGTCACGGACGAGCGGCTCAGCCGGTCGTACTTCGACCCCTTCTCAAGGTCGATGAAGAAAAAGGATTACACCAAACGATACTGCCTGGTGGCTGTCAATCTCACCATGGACGACATCGACACCGCCAAGACGTTCCACACGTTCACGCTGACCAAGGAGTTCGATTCCGACAAGGACAAGGAGGGCTCGTCCCTGGGCGGTGTCCTGGGGTTCAGCTCGGACGATCCGCCGCCGGCCGATCAGACCGTCAACCAGATGCTCGACCTGGTGGTGCAGCAGTTCGTTCGTGAGATCAGCCCGCACAAGGTCGTGGTTTCGGTGAAGCTCGGGAATGGCAAGAGCGAGGCGGTCAAGACCGGTAACAAGCTGGCGAAGGCCGGCGACTACGCCGAGGCGCTGGAGATGTACCAGGCCGCCATGAGCGAGCGTCCGGACGACGACGGCGCGGCGTTCAACGCCGGCGTGATGTACGAGGCCCTGTGCGACTTCTCGAACGCCGAGAAAAACTACTCCAAGGCCATCAGCCTCAAGGCCAAGGACGAGTACATCGAGGCGCGTCAGCGCGTCCGGGCGGAGCAGTAGCTTCCTATCAGATGTGCCCGCGCGCGCCTGCGGCGCGCCGGGACCATGCAATAAGAAAGACCAGAACAGGAACGACAAGGCACAGAAAGGAGAACGGGCATGAAGATGGCGAAGATGTTGATGCTCTGTACAGTGGCTGTGGGGTTGCTGGCCGCACCGCTGGTGGGCGACGCGGTCTCGGAGAAGCGCAAGGCCCAGAACAAGCTGCTGGCCATGCGGGCGGCGCGGGCCGACGCCATGCGCAAGCTCGGCGAGCGCATACAGGGCCTGTTCATCAGCTCGGAGACGCACGTCAAGGACTTCGTCACCGAGTCCGACACGATCAGGACCGCGATGGCCGCCTGGCTCAGAGGCATGAGGGAGGTGGGCCCCCCGAAGTGGATGGAGGACGGCACCTGCGAGGTGAAGATGGAGATCACCATGCAGCAGGTGATCATCAGCCTCAAGATGATGCACCAGCGCTACTACAAGGGCAACAAGTTCAAGGCCGTGGACTTCGAGCAGATGACCGTGACCAACACGAACAAGATCCTGACGGTCACGGGCATGGGCGCCCCTCGGCCGGAGTTTGAGGACGGCGGAGAGGCGATCGCGATCAAGGAGGGCACCAGCCTGTCGAGCCTCGACTACATGTCGAAGAGCGCCAAGGCGTACTGGCTGGCCCACGTCATGCCCCAGGGCCGCCTGATGGCCGTTCGGGCAGCCCGCGTGGTGGGCATGCGCCGGCTCGCCGAGCGCGTCAAGGGCGTGTTCATCACCTCCAACACCACCGTCAAGGACTTCGTGACCGAGTCGGACGACATCAACGTGAGCATGAACACCTTCCTGCGAGGCGCCCGCGAGACAGCCGTCCGCTACCACGACGCCGAGCTGATCGTGGAGGTGGACATGGAGGTCACGCTGGCCAGCGTCTACGCCTCGCTGAAGAGCTGGGGCGAGGCCCACTACAAGGGCGACAGGATCAGGCTCAAGAAGCTCGAAGAGCTTACCGTCACCACCAAGAAGCAGATCATCAAGGAAACCGGCATGGGCGTGCCGCCGGAGAAGTACCTGAAGGGCGTCGAGATGTCCGCGGCCATGCAACTGTCGCTCCAGACGCCGCCTTGGGTGACCCAGACGATCCGGGCCACCGGCAACGCCGCCATCGACACGACCGGCGGCCAGAGCGCCGCGCAGGCCAAGCTGATGGCCTTCAGGGGCGCCGAGCTCGACGCACGACGCAAGCTCTCCGAGGAGATCACCGGCCTGATGATCACCTCAAACACCTCCGTGAAGGACTTCGTCACCCAGAACGACCAGATCGAGACCTCCATGATGGACTTCCAGGTCGGCGCGCATGTGGTCGATGGCTCGGAGAAGGTCATGGAGGACGGCACGGTGGAGGCGATCGTCGAGGTCGAGCTTCGCCCGCTGTGGAACATGATCATCAGCTACCAGAGGAAGCTCTCGTTGCAGATCAAGTAGTCCTGAGTTCGGTTTGTGGCAATTGAAAGCGAAGGAGCGTCCCGGGGCCCGCCGCGGACCCCGGGACCTCCTTGCTATGTCCAATCGCGTGGACGTGGGAGAGGAATTATGCTGAGAAGGCTTCTTGGCACGCTGTTGGTGTTTGCATTGCTGCTTGGGCTGCCGGCGCTGAGCGGATGCAACGACGACCAGGACGAGATCGAGGTCCATAGAACGACCGAGGTCAAGAACCAGCCGGTCGGCGATCCGCAGCCCGTGGTTGAATAGGGCGGCGCGGCGCCATGCCCAGCCGGTGCATGGCGCGCGGCAAACATCAGGAGGTCGATCAATGCGCAGTCGCATGTTCCTATGGTGCGTGGCGGCCGTCTGGGCCTTTTGCGCGGTGGCGCCCGCCGACGCGCAGAACGTCCCGCCGAAGGCCGACGCCGTCAAGACCGTCACCGTCACGGGCGCCGGCATGAACAAGCAAGAGGCCCTGCGGGACGCCCAGCGAAAGGCGGTCGAGCAGGCGGCCGGCACCTTCATCTACTCCCAGTCGCAGACCAAGGACTTCGCCCTGGTCAAGGACACGGTCCTCACGCGGGCCGCAGGATTCGTCCAGAGCTACGAGACCCTCTCCGGCAAGGAGATGGAAGACGGCACGTACGAGATCAAGATCAAGGCCGTCGTGTCCGTCAAGGGCATCGTGGACACCTGGGGCGTCGTCAAGAACCTGCTCCAGCAGATGGGCCGCCCGAAGATCATGGTCTACGTCACCGAGAAGATCGGCGCCGCCGGCGTGCCCGACTCAACCGTGCAGGCCCGCATCGAGAACATGCTGCTCAAGAGCGGATTCCTCCTGGTGGACAAGGAGCGTGTCAAGGCGCTGGCGGAGAAGGACAAGGCCTTCGCCAACCTCGAGGACAACCCCGAGCGGCTGATCGCCATCATGAAGCAGGAGAAGGCGCAGATCTTCATTCGCGGCTCGGCCAACGCCACCGCAGGCGCGGTCAAGCAGAGCGGCGGACTGACACTTCACACATACGAGGCCGAGGCCAACATCCGCACGTTCCGCGCCGATACGGGGCAGTTGATGTCCACGATACCCGGCAAGCCGACCCGCGGCGTCCAGCGGGTGTGGCGCTCGGCCGCCAAGCAGGCGCTCGACTTCCAGGCCCAGCAGATCGCCCCGCTGGTGGTCCGCGACGTGCTCGGCTTCTGGCAGGAGGTGCTGGCCGGCCGCGGCGAGCTGGAGCTGCGCGTCGAGGGCATCTCCTTCAAAGGGTATCTCAAGCTCAAGAAGTCGCTGGCCGCCGTCAAGCAGATCAAGGACGTCACCGTCCAGTTCAACAACAAGGTCGCGACCTGCTCGATCCAGTCGGACGTGAAGGCCGAGACCCTCGCCGAGGCCATCGTCGGCGCCGTCGAGGACATCGAGATCACGGACGTGTCGGCCAACACGATCAAGGCCAAGTACAAAGGCACCGACTGACGGGTCTTTCAACCCAGCCGCAGAGACGCAGAGAACGCAGAGGTTCCTGAACTGGGCAGGGGTAGGGCCGGCTCATCGCGCCAACGGACCGACGACCGCGCTGCGAAGCTCAGGCCCGACGGGCCGAGAAGAAGTTAGCCGGGGGTGGGTGGAGTCCCGATTGTCGTTGATCGGGACGGAGCCCCCGGTACTCGGCGCACAATGGAACTGAGCCCCAACGGGGCGACAGATTCCTGTGCCGGCCCTTCGGGCCTTAGGTGTGGCATGGGCGTCCCGCCCATGCGTCGCACGAGCATCTCCGAAGGAGCCCTTCGGGCTTGCTCGTGCGCCTTGCTCTCTATCTGGCGTGGCCGGCCACGACGGAGCGTGGCCCTCCAACGCATGGAGGGACGCGCTCTGTCGCGTCCGCGCGGGCTTGAAGCGGGCGCCCTTTCGGGGACACGTTCGCCACAGACAACACTGACGACCACGGTACGGCGGTCCGGCCAG
>Ga0307378_10009610_pt1 | contig 12690 bp, 15 predicted proteins | sample UN1MG_FD_202238 | JGI IMG/M metagenome (GOLD analysis project Ga0307378, IMG submission 202238) | Soil microbial communities from Risofladan, Vaasa, Finland - UN-1 | ecosystem: Environmental > Terrestrial > Soil > Coastal area > Acid sulfate soil | place: Finland: Risofladan, Vaasa | collected...
GGGAGTAAACGACAAAATTGGAGTGGACAAGGAACAGAAGAACGAGGAGGATACTGATAATGCTCCAAAACCTACTAAAGAAGAGGATAGTTGAGGTTCAACCTAACTTATTTGAGGAAGAGAATAATATTTGTTTTATTGATTCTTTTCCATACAATTTACCAAGAGTAGTTTGTGATATTATCTTTGATACTAAAGATGATCCAATTAAACCAGGAGTAAGTTACCATGAAGAATAACGCTGCCACAACTTTTGAACTAGTGGAAGACACTAGCAAGGATCGTGCTATTGTAAACTTCCTTAACAGTAAGGCTTGGGCTATTACTCCTGAAGCTCTTAGTACCATCCAAGAGATTGTAGTTAATCATATGGATGGTGTGGAGGTAAAACTTGCATCTGATTCCACAGCAAAAAGCATTGGTCATATTGGCTATCCTAATGTTGCTGTTATCCCTATCCACGGAACAGTGGCCAAAAAATTGTACGGGTTGGATGCAATATCTGGAGGAACTACTACACAGACTTGGCAAGCACAAATACAGGATGCTCTTAATGATAATTCTATTACTTCTATTGTACTAGATGTTGACTCGCCTGGAGGTACGGTTGACGGTACGAAAGAACTTGCAGACTTTATAGCTAAGGCTAAAGAAGAAAAACCAATTGTAGCATACGCCAACGGACAAATGTGTTCGGCTGCTTATTGGATCGGTTCGGCGGCAAGCAAAATTGTCGCATTTGATACTGCCCAAGTAGGTAGTATTGGTGTTATCATTTCACATAAGGACTTCTCGGCTCGTGAAAAAATGATGGGTGTTAAAACTACCCACATATATGCAGGAAAGTACAAAGCACTTGGATCGCCCTATGAACCGTTGAGTGAGACGAGTGAGAAATACCTTCAGGACTCAGTTGATTACTACTATACCATGTTTGTAGATGCCGTTGCTGGCCAGCGTGGTGTAGATACTAAAACTGTTCTTGAAAAAATGGCAGAAGGTCGTGTGTTTATCGGCGCACAGTCCAGAGAGGTAGGTCTTGTTGACCTAATCGGCAACCTTGAGGACGCAATTAAACTATCCGCACAAGGAGGTAACAAAGTGACTATTCAAGAAGCGGTAAAAGAGTTCGGAGCTACGAACTTGCTTGCTCACTTGGTCACGGCTAACGCTGCTGAACTCCCTCAGCAAGTAGTTGAAGCCTACTCACAGGCTAGTACACCGGTGATGGAAATCCCCGCTGAGTTTCGTGAGTTGATTGAAGGGCTTCAAACACAAGTACAAGCCTTGACCGAAGACAAAACTGTAGCAGAGGCGGCACTCGAAGCAGAGCGTGAGAAAGTTGCGCTTGAGCAAAAAGAGGCCAGAGTTAAAGACACGCTCGCAGAGCTGAACATTGAAGCTACTGACGGGCTTTTCAAGGTTGGTATGGATCTTGATCCTGAAGATTTCCAGGTAATCACTGATCGTATCGCCTCCCTCCAAGCCAAGATAACTGAAGTGTCTGGCGAGCTGTTTGTAGAAACAGAAAACGCAACTTCAGAATCTCCTGACACGGAGGTTCCAAAAGATTTTGATGCAGCTTGTGTCATGGTTGCAAAACGTGACAAGATTGATATCGAAGAAGCAATTAATGTTGCAGCTAAGGAATTCCCTGTGCTAGCAAGTTCTTACAACGAAGGAGGTACTGAATAATGAGCGACCAAGGAAAGGTACTTATTACTATGACAGTCCCCGAATCTGCAGCTTTTTGCACGGCTGTTAGCGGGGCAGGAACCAAGAGCGCATCTCTGCGTGCAGTTGGTCTTATGGCTGACTCTACTGCCGCTGGCGTAACTAAAGGGCCAGTTCAGATTAGTGGTACTGCATTGGGCATTGCTGCTGGAGTAATCACCATTGGTGATCGTCTTAAATCTGACGCAGACGGCAAACTTGCTGTCGTTACTGGCGATGCAACCGATAATGGTCTAACGATGGCAGTTGCTCTTGAAGGTGCTGCAGCGGAAGACATTCTCTTTAATGTCAAGATTCTCTAAGGGAGGTAACATAAGATGGCACTTCAAACAGCACTTAATTCAACCCTGACGAAAGTCGGACTGAAATACATTCAGGATCCGAGCAGCTTTGTCGCAGGTAACATCTTTCCGATGTGTCCTGTAAATAAGTTGTCTGCGACTTTTCCGACTTACGCCAAGGAATACTGGATGAAGAACGAGGCAGAAGTTCGTGTGCCTGGTACTGAGTCTAAAGGTGGTACGCACGCACGTGGTACCGATTCTTACACTTGTGAAGACGTTTCGTTTCACGAAGATGTACCTTTCGAGAATATCGAGAACGATCCTACTCCTCTCAATCCTGAGAAAGCAGCAACTCGTCGTGTTATTCTCAAGATCGCTATCAAGGACGAAGTTGATTTTTCTAATAACTTCATGACTACCAGCGTTTGGGGTACTGATGGTAACCCTTCAGTAGGTTGGGGAACTCCTGCTACTGCAATTCCATTGAATGACATTTCTATTGCTCGTTCTACTGTTAAGAAAAGCACTGGCTTCGATCCTAACACTCTCCTTCTTTCTCGGACAGCTTTTGATGCTCTTACATTCTGTGAGCAGATTACTGATCGACTGAAGTACACTTCCTCTGCTAATGTAACTGAAGGCATCCTGGCTCGGCTGTTTAACATTGACCGTGTTGTTGTTTGTAACACTGTTTATGACTCTGCTAAGTATGGTGCAACTGCTGCTCAAGCTTTCGTAATGGCTGATGTTGCTCTTCTGTTCTATGCTCCTTCCGGCCCAAGTCTGGAAGATCCAAGTGCTGGTTACAACTTTACTTGGACTGGTTATGGCGATCAAGGTTTTGGCGTCCGTCGTTTCTGGTTAGAAAAAGAAATGGCTTATCGTGTTGAGGCTCATCATTATCACGATATGAAGAAAGTCGCTTCTGACCTTGGTTACTTCTTCTCTTCTCCTGTTGCAACTTAACTAGGAGTTAACTCATGAGTATCAACGTCAGCGAAGTTCGTAGTGAAACACAAATCCCTGCCACTATTATCACGGATGATGATATAGAGTATGCGATTGATATGACAGGTGCTAATGGCTTGTATTCAGTTTGCTCTTTCGTCCTTCGTATGGTGTTGCGTAAGTATCGTGGTAGAACAAGGATCAGGATTGGGAATATTTGGGAATCAATAGACCCATCTGAAATACGAGCACTGATACGAGGCTTTGACTCACAGTCTGGTGTCTCTCTTAGTGATGGTATCCAAGAACCTGATCCTTTCTTTACTAGGGATGGAATATAATGCTTCTTACCGAACCACATACAGTAATCTGGTTTACCCAGTCTAAAGACGCTTACGGAACAATTACGGCATCTGCAGAGATCCCATTTAATTGCTTCATAGAGAAACGCACAAGACTAGGGTACAATGATAATCAAGTAATTGAAATAGGTAAAGGTGTTATTTATACAACTACGAACTCGCTGGCGTTTGATACTGGTGACAGACTTATAATAAACAACGAAAACTATATAATCAAATCAGCTCATTGTGCTGAGGGGATTGACGGAGTATTCTCTCATTGGGAATTGACTTATGGCTAAGAATGAGTTTGCCGCAGTAATTGCCAACATAGAGGCGCTTCAAAGGAGGATGGAACGTGCTCCAGACGACATTGCAAGAAGATGCTTGGACTTCACTCTTAACGTGGTTCCGAGACCACCTTGGAATACTGGCCAGTTGCGAAATAGTGGTGTTGCTTATGTTGGTGGGCGTTCAGTCGCACACACTAAAGACATGGTTGGAGCTCCAAAAGGAATTAACCCCAACGGTTGGATGGCAAAAGGAAGAGGGACTGGAAAAGGCGGAGGTACTATATCATCGCCAACCAGAACAAACATTAATAAATTCAAATCTGGAGAGTCAGATGGTGCAATACCGGCTTCTGTACTTGGGACAATTTCAATAGTGTACAATTCTCCTATTGCTGCACTAATGCACGAATGGCCAGGTAAGTTTACAGATGCACAAAGTGGAAAACATTATATTACAGCTAAATTTACTTTATTTAGGGGTGCATTTGCTCTAGTTCTTAAGAAGGTATGGACATGAATATAGCTAAAGATATAGTAACATATATTAATACTAAGACCTCTTTAGTTCTAGGGCAAGATTTATTTTTAGGTTTTCTTCCTCAAGATGATTCTGTTGGTGTCGTAATAGCCGAATCTGGTGGATATGAAAATGAAACCAATATGTTACGAATCAACTTGCAAATAGTGTCAATCGCCGAAGATTACACGACCGCAGAAGCAAAATGCTCAATGGTTTACAACGCATTAGTATACAGCAACGGCTTTACGATAACTTCTGGGTATGTCTTTAATTGTGTGCCCATTAATACCCCAACTTATATTGGGCTAAACGAGCATCAACAAGTTATTATGACTTGTAATATTGCTCTCTACAAAGAGAAATAGGAGGTACATATTATGGCTCTCGAACTTGGACCCTGTCAAGTCGCTTTTGGTACGGCAGGATCAGAAACCGATCTAGGTAAAACTCTTGGTGGTGTTACTATCAAGATTGCTGACGACTCTGTTGATCTTAAGTCTGATCAGTATGGTTCGTCGCCAGAAGATACTATTATCACTGGTACTACCGTTGAAGTTGAACTCTCTCTTGCAGAACTTGGGCTAGCTACGATTGCTACTGCTCTTGGTCAAGAGGTTCTCGGTGCAACTCCTTCAGTCGTACCTGGTGAGAATAAAGTTGGTACTTCTATGCTTGCTGTATCTCAGCAACTGGTACTTACTAAATATGTCTCTGGTGTCCCTTCAACCGCATTAACAGATGTTATTACTTTTCCTGCGGCGGCAATCATGTCGAACGTAGAACTTCCATACGATGGTGAGAATCAGCGTGTGCTTAGAATTACTCTCAAGTGCTTTCCGAAGTCTGTATCTGCTAACTGGGGTACTGCTTCACCGAATGCTAAGGTTGTTTCGTACTACTTTGGCGATGAGACTGTCACTAACGCTTAATAACTTAGGTTGTATATAACCTACACAACAGTTTTAGAAAGGAAATACAATGGCTAAGGTTTTCGAAGGTGGCGCATTTCTTGACAGTCGTGCTGTTGAACTTAAACTGAGTGATGGAGCTTCTTACACTGTTAGGGAGATTATGCCAGAAACAATGGCTAAGATCTCTAAGTTGGAAACTGCTGAAGGTTCCGAGCAGGATTCACAAGCAATGCAAAAAGTTCTGGCTCAAATTTGTAATGTTACTCCTGATAAGTTTAACAAGATTGGCATGGTGGAAATTAAAGGTGCTGTTGATTTTTTGTTAGCGAGCTTGTTCGATATGAAACCTCAGACTTAGATAATGAGTTGCTTAAGAGGATATTCACTATCATGAGTGAGTTTCCCTCTTATTCCGAGCAAGCCTTACTGTTGTTTTCTTCTCAAAAACTAGATTTAGTATACAAGGAGGCTCTCAGACAGAGGGCCTCTAAGTATACAATGATGAGTCAACATATTAACCTTCACAGATATGAACCTACGGTTCAGAAAGAGATTAAAGATTACACGGAGAAACTTTTGCATCCACACTTTATAAGTGAACATAGAGTTGATACTAAAGCAGTTGACGCTGGATGGTCTGCGTTACGAATGAGGCGATGATATGATTAATCTAGGTGGGGCAAAAGTCGATTTTAAGATTGATGGGCTTCAAGATTCTATAAATAAATTATCTGCTGCTGCGAATGCATTTAAAAAAGTTGGAACTGCTACAGTAGAAGTTAAAAAGTATAATCGTGCTTTTGTAGAACTAATGAAGGAGCAAAATAGTGTCATAAAAGAGACTATTGGCAGAGCTACTTCTTATGCTACCGCAGAAAAAAGAGTTACAGCTGCTCTAAAAGAACAATTAGCTGTTGCAAGAAAATTATCAAGAGAGAGAAGTAAAAGGTTTACTGCTACTTCATCAACTCCTGTTGGTGGTGGTTTTTCTGCATTGCCTGGCACTCGTGGAGTTAGTTCTCAGGCTGCGATGAATACTACTGCTACAAGCCTGGAGCGGATGAACGCTACTTTCTATCGTACATTAAATAATATCAGTAATGTATCTTCTAGAGTAACAGCCAAAACAATAAGTCTAGCAAAACAATTTACTAGATTTGCCTTTACAGCTGATCTTGCCGCTACTAAAACAAATCGCTATAAAAGAAGTGTAGATAGTGCAGGAAATGCTACGACTCGCTTCGGTACTAAGCTAACCAATACTGTAAACAAATTAAGTCAAATGTCTGGAACTGGTGATGCTTGGTGGAAACGCTTTGGTGGAGTTGCCGCAGGTTTCTGGATAGCTTATCGTGCTATAAATGCTATTGAAATTGCTATATCTAAACTTACTAGAACATTTGCTAGTGGTGTTCAAGTAATGGATGATTTTAAGAGTGGCACTGCTGTAGTATCTGGTATGCTAGCATTGCTATCTAGTGGTGGTAAAAGTTTTACAGATAGGTTTCAAACATTTAGTGTAGTAATGAATGAAACTATGAGAGAGTCTATGAGACTAGCTCCTACGTTTCAACTTACAATGAATGAAATTGCTGAAGGTTACAAGGAATTAGCGCAGTTTGGTGTTGTTGTAACAAAAGATATGACAGAAAAAACTCTCACCTCTATTGCAATGATTAGAGAAATTGCACATACTGTTGGTAGCTCTTCAAGACAAGTAAGACAGGAAATTCAAAGTTTATTTAATGGGCAAACTCGTGTTACAGATCAGTTTGGTCGTTTTCTTAAGCGTATGCCAGAATTGAAGGCTGCACTATTTGGTATTGCAAAAGCAACTACTGACAATGCGACTAAATGGCAAATGGTAATAGATAAAATGTACGAGTTTAGATACGCAATCGTACAATCTATTACTACTGTTACTGGTCAACTTGGAGTTCTTGAGAATAGTTTAAAAATAATCTCTAGTATGGCACTAGAAAATAGTAATGTTTATGGAAGTTGGGTTGTTTGGCTGGCTCACTTCAATAAACAATTATTTGATGCAGAAGGCAATCTTGGTAAAATGGGTGTAAAAATATATTCTGTATTTTATAGGATGTGGCAATCTATAAGTAGAATCCCTCTTATAATATCAGATATATTAAATTTGTTTGGTAACCTTTCTGATGCATTATCTCCTTTTAGGGCAGTTATTGGTGGTGTCCTAGGAACATTAGCAAAAATGTTTCTTGTTGTATCTGTTTGGAAAATTGCTCTGGGTGGAGCACTTGGCCTCATAAATTTACTTTTATCTCCTCTTAGAACAATCTTTAAATTGTTTGGTCAGATTTTAGGAGCAACTCTTAAATTTGCTGCTGCTTTATTCCCTGCAAATATGACTCTATTTGGTATACTTGCTAAAGTATCACTTTTAACTGTTGGTTTATCTGCTTGGTCACCAATTTTAGTTGGTTTTATGGCAGTATTTGCGAAATTGTTTGATTTATTTGGTGATTTCTTCGATTTCATACAAATAAAAAATAGTGTATGGAATAGATTATTTAATATAGAAGAGTTTGACAGGAAAAAGAAAGAATTAATAGATAAGTGGGAAAGTATGAATCTTACTGATATTTTCCTAGATGCTCATAAATCTGCTACAGATGACTTAATAAGCTTTGGCGCAGATATGGGCAAAAAAGTTGTTGATGATTTGATGGTGATGACTGAGTATGAATTTGATAAGCTCATGGCTTTTGCTAAAGATAAACTCCCTAATCTGTTCAAATCATTTGGCGATATTAACTTTAATGATATGTCTGATGATGCTAAAGCGGCATTATTAGAAATAAATAAATATGTGTTCAATTTAGATAATGGTCTTGGTAAAGATGGCACGAAAACAGAAAAATCCATTGATAAATGGTTAAAACTCATTGAAGATTTCAACACAGAAATAAAAAATGCTCCATTAGATCAATTTAACAGGAAAACAAATGAAATAACTAATAGTTTTTCTAAAATTGGAATAGAACTAGATACCGCTCTTAAAAATATTCCAGCATTAGCTCCTTATGAGAAAGAAATTAGAAGTTTAATGGAGTCTGTTGCTGCTATTAGACAAAAAGAAGTTGAGGCAGAAAGAGAACTCTATAAAATTGCAGGAAGTAGACTTGGACTTGAGGAAAAACTAAGAAGACTACAAGTAGATCATGCAAATTATGCTATAAGAAACCTTGATTTCTATGTTGGACAAAGAAATATTCAAGAAGAACTTATTAAAGCAGAAGAGGCACATCTTCAGATACTATTGAAGAAGCCTCAACGAGATGATAATGCAATAAGATCTCAACTCGATACATTAACTAAGATGAGAGAAGAATTTACTGCTCTTAATCTACAAGTTGATAAATTTAATAGAACTCCTATCGAGTCAATGAAAGATGGTATTAGAAAGTTTGGTCAGGAAGCTGATCAAATGGCTAATAACTTCCAAGAAGCATCTTATAATACTGCTAAAGAGTCTCAAGATGTATTTAAGAGTATTTTCTTTGACAGTATGAAGAACGAACTTAAATCTGCTGGCGATTATTGGCAAGCATTTGCTGATATAGTTTATAATGCTATTGCAGATTTAGCATCTCAGCTAGTTTCTCTTGGGCTTACACAGATCATAACTGGTAGTTTTGGGCCTATGCTTGGATCTAGTATAGGCACGTCTATAGCATCTGCCGGAGCAGGAACACCTGCTAGTGCTTATGGGTCTGCATATGCTGAAGCTCCTGCTCAGTTGAAGTTTGCCAAAGGTGGAATGATTACCGAACCAGTATTTGGATATGGTGCAAACTCTGGTAAGTCATATTCATTTGCTGAAAATGGTCCTGAGAGAGTATTAACTAACGACGAGTCGATGCCTTCTAGTAATCTTAATGTTGCTGTAAATGTTGTTAATCAGACTGGTCAACCAGTTAACGCAAAACAGGGCAAAATGACCTTTGATGGAACTAAGTGGGTTATAGATGTTATTATGAATAAAATGGCTACTGATCCAGGTTTTAGATCAGTAATGAGTGGGAGGTAGGTAATGGCTTTTCCAACACTATCAAGATACCCTCTTGGAGTAGAATTCTCTCGTGAAGATTCTACTATTAGCACTCCATTAGAGGCAGGTTACGAAAATAGGAGGCCTAGACATACTAGAATTAGAAAGACAATTAATGTTGAGTATGATCTATTGCCTACTGGCGACAAGAATGCACTCTTAGCCCATCAAGATATAGTACAACAAAGCACATCTTTTGTATATACTGATAGTAATAATGTAGAGTATACAGTTTATTACATAACTCCGTTTAGATTTGTTGAAGTATACAAAGGGTGGTGGAAATTTGACGTAATATCAATGAGAGAGGTCTAGATGCCAAAAGATTTATCATTAAACCTTATTGCCGCAAAAAATGAGTTAAATCAAGATGATCCTTGGTTAGCATTGCTTGATATTGTTCTTCCTGATGCTACTCACTTACGATTAGTTAATAATACTGAGAATATAACTTTTGGTGGAAATGTATATACTGCTTTTCCATTTAGTCTTGGTGTTAATAAATATGAAAGTAATAGTACAATTCCTGGTATGATACTAGAGATGAGTAATGTTACTGGTGCGCTACAACAATACCTTGAATTTCTTGATGGTGCTGTAGATTCTGACATTACCATTACGATAGTTAATGCAGGATTATTAACTGAGGACTACTCTGAGCTTCAGATAACATTTAAAGTAATATCTACTACTGTAACTTCTACGTGGGCAACCTTCAATCTTGGTGCGCCTAACCCATTACGTCAGAGATACCCATTGTATGTTTACTTAGCTAGTATGTGTAATTGGGTAAGTAACTACAAAGGTGTAGAGTGTGCGTATACTGGAGGTCTTGGTACTTGTGGTGGTACTTGGGATGATTGCGAAGCTAGAGGAAATACTGCCAGATATGGTGGATTTAAGGGATTAAATCAGGAAGGGTTTAAACTTGCTAAATGATTTATTAGGGGCTAAATACGAATTAAATGGTAGAGGTCCAAAATATGACTGCTATGGTCTTGCTATTGAAGTTTGTAATAGATTAAACATCTCCATTCCGTTGTTCCATGACTACACTACTCAAGAATCAATGCATAAAGCAATACTAGCACATAAACACTTGTGTAATAAGTTAGACAAGCCAGAAGATAATTGTATAGTATTGCTTAGAGTCACTTCACGCTATCCAACCCATTTAGGAGTAGTGTTAGATTATCCAAAATTTATCCATGCAATAGAAAAGCGAAATGTTGTAATTGAACGATTGGACTCTCTACTTTGGCGGGAACGCATACAAGGATTTTACAGATGAGCGATTTAAGAATTGTAAGATGCAATAATCCTCTTGACAGAGGGAACAAAGATTATCTAGTAATGGAAACAACTGGTGATCTATTACTATCTAATGTAGTAAAAGATGTGTTCCCTGAAGGTGTTGAGTTTACTACTAGCATAAATGGTCACGTAGTAGAGAAGAAAGATTATTTTACTACTTATGTTCAAGATCGTGATTGTATAGTATGCGTACCATCATTGCATGGTAGTGGTAATGATATGCTTACTATGGTAGCAATGATTGCCTTAGCATATGCAAGTTATGGAATAGGTGCTTATATAGCAGGTGGTTATGCAACAGCAGGTGCTGCTGGAGCTACTGCATTTGGTGTTACAGGTGTTACAGGGACTGGAGTATTTCTTGCAACTGCTGCCGCTTCAGCTACTATGATAATTGGTGGCATGTTGATTAACTCTGTTCTTGGTCCTAAACCACCAAGTCTTAACGTATCTGAATCTTACTCTTGGAATCCAGTCAATACACAAAGACAAGGTATTCCAATACCAATGTGGTATGGTAAACACAAAATAAGCACAGCAAATGTTATTCAAGCTTCTAGAGAAAGTGGTGGAAAAGGAACATCAAAACTTAACGCATTGTACAGTTTGGGTCTTGGCCCAGTAAACAAAGTATACGATATCAAATTAAATGATCAAACTGCTGATATTTATGATAATGCACTAGTATTTACAGCTTTAGGATATCTTAATAAACTCAAGGTTAAGAATATAGAAGAAACAATAGTAGAGTATAATATGGGTCAGGTTTTTGCTGAAGGTTCCCCCATAACTCATACTACTAACTTTGATGATGCTGATGCAATTAGTGCTACATTATTTGCACCGTATGGCTTATATGAAACTAATTCTCAAGGTAAGCAGAATAATATAGTAGTAAAATGGAAGATTGAAATTCAAGCTGTTGGAGATGCAGACTGGGAATCTATTATTACTACTCCATCTGAGGGATCAAGTCTTTTAGCTACTGGTGGATATTGGTCACGTGGATATTATTCTAGTTTCTTAGATGAACATACTTATGTTGAGAATTGGGTAGAGATAGAAACTGTAAATCAGCCTCAGTCTTGGGGAGACAATTTAGTTTCATTCCCTGCTCCTGACTATGTTACACCATACGACTACTGGGATGAAGGACAAAATTTTGTAGGTAATTACTCAGTAAAAACATATTATAGGTGGATAGAGTCTAGTGACACTGTATATGCGATGGATCCTGATTCAATATATACTCACTATACTTTTTCTGATAAAGCAACTAGTGCAATAGGTTTTACTTTTAAGTATGAGCTACCAACTAAATATCAAGACAAGTTTTTAAATATTAGATTTACCAGACTTACTGAAAATGCTGGTAGGGATTCCATAGCTGCGATGAGTATTGAATCTGTATCAGCTATATATAATGACCATTGTACATATCCAAGGAATGTATTAGTTGGTATAACTTCTATTGCTACTAAAGTTCTATCTTCGTCTTTACAAATGACTTGTATGCAGGAAGGTAGATTATGCTATATTTATAACGGTAGTAGTTGGTCATTTGGATATACAACTAATCCTGCTTGGGTTTGTCTTGATATACTTACTCAACCTGTAAATACAGGTGATACTGGCATATCTGATCCATTTAGTCACGTATCCAGATTTGATGGGATGGATATAAGAAGAATTGACTACGCTGCATTTTATGAGTGGGCACAATTCTGTGACCAATCTGTTAATAATGGTCAAGGTGGCACAGAAAAGAGATTTGAATTTAATGGGTGCTTCGATGTTCAAGGAAGTTTGTGGGAGCAGGCTATAAGAGTTGCAGAATACTGTCGTGGCGCTTTAATATGGAAAGGAACTACTGTATCAGTATTTGTAGATAAACCTACTGATGTAACTCAATTATTTACTGTTGGTAACGAGGAACAAGATAGCTTTGAGGAATCTTTTATATCTCTTGAAGAACGTGCCTCTGTAATAGAGGTAGATTTTCTGAATGAGGCGAATGATTACCAAAGAGAGCTAGTTACTATTTACGATGATGAAACAGGGGCTAGCAAGAACAAAGTTACTGTACAACCCATAGGATGTACTAAACAAACTCAAGCATGGAGACTTGCTAGGTTCATGCTTGACAAAAATAGATTTATTTCTCGAACAATTAAGTTTAATGCTGATATTGATGCTATAGCCTGTGTTGTTGGTGATGTTGCTACAGTTCAACATAGCTTTATCACTTGGGGTGATGGTGG
>Ga0307378_10009611_pt1 | contig 12688 bp, 9 predicted proteins | sample UN1MG_FD_202238 | JGI IMG/M metagenome (GOLD analysis project Ga0307378, IMG submission 202238) | Soil microbial communities from Risofladan, Vaasa, Finland - UN-1 | ecosystem: Environmental > Terrestrial > Soil > Coastal area > Acid sulfate soil | place: Finland: Risofladan, Vaasa | collected...
CGTAAATCTTGAAGACATACACGCCTCCAGTAGTATCAAGCCACTGCTCGCCTTTACTGTTGCCCGCTTGGCCGCCAGCACCAGGCGTTACGTTTGGTGCCGTGGTGCCAACGTGAACGGGGCCAATTTTTACCAAGTCACCATTGCTGTCCTTGAAGAACAAGCCCGGTGACACAAGATTGGTGTTAAGGGCAAGCTGCCCATCCGACATCGCGCCAGGTGTTGGGCGCTTGTTAGCAGTAGATGAACGCAGATGCTGGAGAGCCATTCCTTAACACCCCGAAGGGCCGGAAGTTATACGGTGAGTCTAGCTCAAAAAGTCCCGTCTTCAATTGTCAAGCTGCTTACATTAAGCGTGCTGCTCCAAATGGCGTCATAGTCGGCACTGCTTTGCTTAACCAGCAGTTGGTTAACAGTACCCCCAGCAGCAGGAAAACCAACTCCAACGGGGCCTTGAACACCGGGAAATGCAACGGCGATATTAGTGGTTTGCGTCGGGGCGGCCAACGCAAGCTGCAGATTAACATCATCAATAACAGCAACTTGAACAGGCTGCTGATCAATAACCGCGATTTGCACCTCTGACATGATTCAGTTCCGCGAGAATGTGCGTTGCACTGTGGCAACACCAGTCAACCAGTAGTAGCGGTCCCCAGATCCAGCGGTTAACGACACGTCATACGCATAACGTCCTTCCTCAATCGCTATAGTCACCGCTGGTGAAAGCGTCAACGTAAATGCGCCATTGGTTGCGTCTGTAATAGATGGTGTGAATGTTGCAATTTGCGTAGATACAGTTAAACCCGTAATGTCCGCATCAACCGTATAGGTGGTCAGGTCAAGCGGCGATGCAACAAAAAAGTTGCCGACAGCAGCGCCTGAAACGCTAATGCTACTACCACCATCTGTGGCGCTAATCTGAAACTGGTCTGCAGTCAGCCCAGTGCTAATGACGTAATAAATAACATTTAGATCAAGACCACATGGAATCGTAGTGCCGCCTGTAATTACCACCTTGTTGCCGGCGCTTAATTTGTGGCAAGGTACTGCAAATGTTGGGGTGCCTGTAGCGATAGTAATGCTTGTGATTGCTTGACGATTCTGCGTTGCACGAAATACTCCGCGCCATGTAGCGTTTTGCAGAATTGTAATGTCGTAGCTGGCTGGGTAGATCATGATCAATAAGTACCGTCGTTTAGATCAGATGTCAAGGCTACCGTACCAGTGGCATTAGGTAGCGTAATGCTTTGAGCAGCCGTTGGATCTGCAACGGTCAGCGTGGTTTCAAAGCCATCAGCAGTGGCACCTTCAAACACCAACGAGCCGGTGGTGTCGATAAGGATTTGGCCTGTTACGGTGCCGCCTGCTGCGGGTAATGCCAATGCAGCTAGGTCGTAGGCGCTTTTTACTGCCGTTGGTGTTGCAGCTAGCACGCTGCTAGTTGTGCTCGTGCTGTCGCTGAGCTGGACGATGCCATCAACGCTGGTAGTAGCAGCGCGAATGGTTAGCGCCGGAGTGGTTGTACTGGTGGCAATGGTTAGTGCGCCAGTGCTGCTAGTGACGTCAGTGACGGTGCCAACGAAGTCGTTGCTCCATTCCAAGCCCGTAGCAGTGGCGCTATTGGCACGCAGCACCTGGCCGTTGGTGCCAACAGTTAGCGCGTTAAGTGTGGTAGCAGCACTAGCAGCAAGGATGTTGCCCTTGGCATAGGAGGCGAGTCCTGTGCCACCACGCGCTACGGCAAGCGTGCCGCTAGTAATGTTGTCGGCATTACGGCATTCGGTGCTGACTTCTTCAAGAGCTGTCTGGACATTAGTAGCACCAATACTTGCCGCAGGGTTAAAACTTACTTGTGATGCTGCAATAGAACCAGCGCCAGACGATACGTCAATCTCCACCCATTGCGGGTTGGTATCGCTGAAAACAGATAAGCACAAGTCAGGCGGCGCTAGCGTCACGTTAGGCGCATTGCCGCTGGTAATCGTGCCGCCTTCGCTGACAACAAAATAGTATTTGTTATTGGTCAGTGTTGAGACAGGCAGCGGGTCGCCTACAACAAAACCTGCTGCTGCACCATCGGGCGTGACGCTTTGAACGGACCCAACGCCTGCAGGAGTGCTGGCGTCAAACGTACCAGCCAAGAGGATCTGACCGGCGGAAATACCAATCGGCACATAAACGTTGCCGTCCCACATGTAGAACGCACGGTCCAGTGGGTTTAGGTGGAGCTGACCAATAAAGGTAGCAATGGGAAATGTTTCGCCAATCGAAGAAGTCGAATAGTCAGCCAGTTTGTCGATGGTGATGGCCGCATCAGCCAGTCGGTCAGTGGGCAGCTCGCCTGCTGTAATCTTGGAGGCATTCAGCGAAGGAATGTCGGCAGCTTCCAGCAGCTCGCCTACGCTGATGTGGCCTTCTGCATCAACCGTAACGCGGGTGTACACACCAGGCGTGACGGTATTGGTGTGATTTAAGACGCCGGCAGTAACTGACAGACCTGTGCCGGGCTCGATAATGCCCTTGGTGGAGGCCGTTGCGTTGGGGAGGTCACCGGGCTCGATGTCGCGGAATGTTGGTGCAGCATCAGCGCCAGTTAGCGGGCCAAGCAATGCACGGTTAGCTACTTGCGTGTCAAGCGTTGTTGTGATTACAGCCGAATGGTTATCGGGATAGGCGACTGAGAAATTAAGAGGTGTAGTGTCGCTAAAGGTGATCGTGTTGATGGCTGCTTGGCGAATCCAAGCGGCACCGTTCCATACATATTGAATGGCAGTATTGGTGTCAAACCAAAGCTGACCTTCGTAGGCGCCACTGCCGACTGGAGTGCCGGCGTTGACAACCGTTGTGCTGTCATCGGCCAGCTTGGCGGCTGTTACGGCGTCATCAAGGATTTTGCCGGTGGTAATTGCATTGGCGGCAATCGCAGCTTCAGCAAGACCACCTGCTGCGATCTTGGCAGTGGTGATGGTGGCATCAGTGATTTTGGCAGCCGTGACGGCACCATCGGCCAACTTGCCAGTGGTGACATTGAGATCAGTGATAGAGCCGGTGGTGACTGCATCACTGGCGAGCTTGGCGCTGGTGACGGTGGCATCAGTCAGCTTGGCGCCCGGCACGGAACCATCAGCCAAGTTGAGCTTGGCGTAGGTGATGCTGGTGTCGGCAATCTTGGTGACTGTGACGGCGGCAGTGCCTAACTTGGCTTCCGTGACTGCGCCAGTTGCTAGTTTTGCTTCAGTTACGGCAACATTGACGATTGCAGCAGTATCAACCGCATCATCGGCTAGTTCACTTGCGCCAACAGCGTCTGCAGCGATGGCGTCTGCGGTGACAGAGTTAGTGGCTAATTGATCTGCTGTAATTGCGTCATCTGCAATCTTTGCTGTAGTTACAGCGTCATCTGCAATTTGACTGGTATTAATTGCATCCGTTGCAATCTGAGTGGTTGTTACCGATGCGCTGGTTAACTTGGCGCCAGGGACGCTGCCATCAGAGAGGTTGAGTTTGGCATAGGTCAGCGAGCCATCAGCAACCTTGGTAACGGTTACGGCAGCAGTGCCGATCTTGGTTTCGGTGACGGCGCCGGTTGCTAATTTGGCTTCAGTTACAGCAGCGTCAACGATGGATGCGGTGACGACTGCATCGGCAGCTAGTTCGTCTGCTGTGACGGCATCAGCGGCAATCTTGGCCGTAGTGACGGACAGCGCCGCAAGTTTGCCAGTAGTAACGGCAAGATCTTGGATTTTGGCGGTGATTACAGAATCAGTCGCCAGTGCTGCGGCTGCCAGTCCAGCAGCATCTACCTTGGCGGTCGTGACGGCATTGTCAGCTAGCTTTCCTGTGGTAATAGCTAAGTCGTCGATGCCGGCGGTCGGTGCTTTTACCTGCACGAACGCGCTGCCGTTCCACACCTGTAGGTGATTTGTGCTGCTATTGACGTAGCCGCGCCCTTCAAAATTATTGGTGGTAGGCGTTACGGAGTCAAAAACAATGCTGCTATCGTCAGCCAACTTGGCTGCAGTGACAGCATCGTCAGCTAATGCCGTGGTGCCTAGCTTTGTGGTGCTAGCTTGATTGAGCTTGGCGAGGTCGATGCTGCTGACACCAGCTAGGTTTGCCCCAGCTTGAAACAGGTCTTTGGCTTCAACCTTCTTGGTGATGCTGGAGCCAACGTCAACGATGGCCAGTACGTCGTTGGCCGCAACGTCGGCTTGTGCCAGCTTTGTGAGCTGCGTAATGCGTTGGTCGGCCACGGTTTACAAGCTCCTTTGGTACAGTTTAGTCCTCAACCTCGGTTAAGAGGAAGGCAAGGCTGTTTTGGTTTAGGGCGATGCGGTCGTCGTCTTCTTTCAGCACATAGCCGGATGGCTGGCCTATCAGCAATTTAATTTCGCCGGTAGTCACAAAATCAATGCTACACGAAATAATGTCAGTGGCTGTCACCTCCAGTCCTGAACGAGTCACCATTGCGCTGAACTCGTAAAAAATATCCGCTGCACTCGGATCGTTGTCGGAACTTGTAATAGACAGCAGCAGGTCAAATTCGCTACCAATGTCAACGCGATTTATAAGTTGCAGCATCAGCAGTGGTGTTTCTTTTACGCCCGATGTGGTGTTGTTAAACAGGCAGTCAATAGAGCCGGAACCGCTTATAAGCCCCGCTGAATACATGCGCTTAAATTTATCGCTTAATGTTGTTATGTCGAGTCCTTCGCGGTCTGTGTTAAATGTGTAACTGGTTACATCGCCTAGAACATTGCCCGACAGGTCTCTTACTTCAATTTGGACAGGTAGTGGTGTTGATGGGTCAACTGAAAACGTTTGAATTGTGTATTCCTGTGACCGTACATTATTGACAGCCGCTTGAAATGAGGGAAAGAAACGAAGGCCGCCGGCAGCGTTTACATGGATGAACGCATTGAAGCTGGCATGACTGACACCTTCGCCATCGGTCCAGTTTGCGGTGGGTAGAAAAACCAGTCCACGACTGTCGGTTGTCGATATTGTAACTTTATCGCCTGTAAGCAAATTATCGGTAGCTCCTTCAACACCTACGCGATTTAATGTTGTAACAATGTCAGCATTTTTAACAACTGCCGACAGCGTAACCGCATTGTCACGGCGCAGTCGCACATTGCCGACATTACCGAGAAAATAGGTCATGCGTCAACGAGTTCAATAAATGGCCCGTCTACCGTAAACTGCAGTGCCACGCTGGTGAGTTCGCCGGTGCCCACCGTGATACTTGCGTTGGTGATGTAGGCATTAAAGGCGATGTCATCTTTGATGTCAACGCCAGCGCCGGGCTGGCTGCCGGCACGAAGAATCATACCAACACGGTCTGATTCGCTGACGCCCGCAGTCGTGCTCTTCATTACTTTGTTAAGCAACGTATTAAACTGCACACCTACGTCACCAGCTTCAGTTCTGTAGTACATCACCGTAGCTGAACCAGTTGAGCTAACCATGCCAGGCGTGTAGCTTTTAACAGCCGTGTCGATGGTGGTGGTTTCTAGTAGCTCCAGGCTGGTGTCAATGGACCAGTCGCGGATTTTTAATACCGACTGCGCGTTCGTTGGCGTGGGTGCCGAGGTCAGCACACCCGTCAAAAACAGTTTGCCGCTACGTCCGGTGTAAAAAGCCATCGCCCAGCCCTAAGCATTTGTTTTGTAGTCTAGCCCGCAGTACCGTCAACGGTAAACAGTCCGCTGTTTGTTACGGTAAGACCTTCAGCAATAAGAGAGTTGCCGCTGGCGTCACATGGGTGCTCCACAGCACGGACGGTGGTTTCGCCTTCCTCTTCCATCGTTACTTCTGTAATACGAAACACCCGTTTGCTGCGGACTGAGGTGCCGAGCACAAACAACTGACCTGCAACGCTGGCCAAAGCAGAGGCGGTGTTGTTGCTGACGGTGATACCTGAAAAAGACCGCGTACCGTCAGTACTGCCGTAGGTCAGCACGTTGTAAGTGCCATTGGGGACCGTGCTGGCGATGGGCAAGTTCAACGCACCACCGGCTTCAACGCGACCTGTATAGATGCCGTCCCATTGGTTGTTGCTGGTTTCGACGTAGACGAAACTGCCCGGCATGATGAAGCTATCGGTCGGAAATGTCTGGAACTCGATGGCGCGCCGGTTATAGCGGCGGATATTACACAGAAACTTGCCCAGCAAAATAGCCTGAGCGCGAGTCGTGATGAATTGCGAGGCGTCCGTGGTTTCGCGGATGGCGTTGGCTTCTTGCGTATCAGTGCGCCGGATCTCGACGCTGTTATTGCGCGGGAAGATACCGTTGCGCTCCACATCGCGGTACATCACCGTCACGATCACATCTTGCACATTGGCGCCGTAATCAATGAACTCTTCTTTGTAGCTGCCTTCTAGGATGTTGCCTTGGTTGAACAAGGCGCTGATTGAAACAGCGCGGGTGATTGCTCCAGTGGCCTTGTCGTAGGGCACGGCAGGAACAAGCGTTTCCTTGCCGCCAATCTTGCCAAGCTCCAGCAGCGACAACGGCCCGACTTGCGCCCAAAATTCACGCCAGGGTCTGCCTTCTGCAATGACACCATCCATAAACAAACGGTTGCGTTGACAGAAGCGCTTGCTTTGCGCCAGTTGCATTACATCAACTGAGTGCAGGCTGGCGTATTTGCCGATGCCGTTTTCGCCGTCTAAGATGGTATCGAGGAAAATGTCCGGCGCAAAAGAGCTGGACGCTGTGGGTGTGGTCGCGGCTAAAGCGCTAATAGCGGCGTCGCTGGGTGCTCCAGTGGCTTCATTGCCGTATGTATTGGCGGCGGTAGAGATCGGACGCAGACGCTTGCCTTCGTTGATGTACACACTGACGCTGCGCAGGTCTTGCGTGCCAGAGCCCGATACAACATGCAAAGCAAGGTTAGACAAGCCTCGATAAAGATTAGGGCTGTAGGTGGTCCATGATTCAATTAACTGCTCGCTGACGGCAGTGATCTGAACTTCGGTTGCGCCATCAAACGAGAAAGAGGTCTGGCTAAAGGCGTCGTAGTTGAACAGGTCAAACTCTGTTGTGTTGATGGGTGACTTATTAAACGGCGGGTAGTCACCACGGTTGTTATCTAGGTAGATGGAGCCGTTGAAGTACACCTCAAGGTCAGGATTTTCGGTCAAATTTGACCCGAGGGTTACCAGTGGTGCGGTTGTGTTCAGGTAGCAGTATCCGCGTGTGTGGAAGGTGCGTATTTCGATAAAGCTATCAACCACAGCTTCTAACTTGACCTCCATAAAGCGGGGTCCGGCGTTGCGTGTAATTAGCTTGATGTAGGTGAAAACGTTTTGCTCGTTGAAGCCGCGTGCGCAGAAGATGTAAGGCAGACGGCTGTAGCCGCCCGTGCCATCGAAGCGATACCAGATGGCAAACATTGCCGTGCGCGCCTTGCTGCCATTGTCGGAAGCGCTGTGGCCGTAGTTAACTTGATTGCTGCCGTAAACATTGGACCTGCCGCTAAGCTTCCTGAACACTTGGTAACGCAACGCCAAATCCAAGACATTGCATTTAGTGACGCTTGAATAGGCAGCCTCATCAACACGCGCCAAGCCTTTGACGTGTAAGGCTTCTACGCCAGCCTCTGACTGATTGGCGTTTATATGGGCCTGAAGCTGATTGTTACTATTGTGAAGGGCAGCAATTTGGTTATTGCGGGTATTAATAGTGTTTTGCCGAGAGTTTTTTTCTTGTTGCGTAAAGAATCTTCTCCTTGAACCTTTCCATTGATAAGTAACGTAACCACGCGACAAAGCAATTTGATCGTTCGCGTTGGCTTGCTGTAGCGATCCTATTTGCGCATTGTTTGCGTTGATTTGGTTTCTCAGTGCATTGATTTGCTCGCCAGGTTGTTGCCAGTGATTGGAGTCATAACGCGCACGCGGCAGCAACCCTGAGCGGATGCATTCCAAAGTTGCCACTAAATTGCCTTCTTCAATGCCGTTTGCGCTGCCGCTATAGCTGACAGTGACTACACGAAACAATGCTGAACCAGCCTTGAAAATTGCGCCGTTGTCAATCATGGACGCCGAGGCGCGCAGCGCATCATGGCGAGCAATGCCTGGTGTATCGCTTGAAGGCAAGTTGCCTGCAGTGTTAGGTATGATCAAGGTCCATCTGTTGCCTACTGGCACGGAAGGGCGCGAACTATTATTAGGCCAGTAATTACCGTTTTGAGATGAAAAATATGTATCAACTCGGCGTCTATCGTAATTGCCTTGTGAATTTAGTGTTAGTACGTCTACATTAATTGGGATGAAGCCTGTTACGCCTACCGAATCAGCGGTTGTTGGCGAAAAAGCTTGACTGAAACCTTCAAATGCGCCAGGCAGCCCGTTAAGTTTTGCAGTGGTGTCATTGTCAATCGTGCGGGTGGGGTCGCCGCCATCGCCTCTGATTAAGTTGTTGTAACGTGTGGCGCCATCTGCGTTGTAGTACTGCCAGACGTTATTGAAAATTAAATCTTTGGCCGGAAACTGGCCGAGGGCTGTGCGCTCTGGATCAATTTGCGCGATGTTGGATGCGCCAAGCGTCATCATTAGGCGCATGAATTGATTGTTACCGAAACTCAGAATTGCCGACCACAGCAGCAGTGTGGACAAGCGCACGCCGCCGCTTGGGTTTTGGCTGGTGTTGGTGTAAACAAGCGGCACGATGTCGCCGTACTTGGCTAGCTCCTGGCTGCCGTTAAAGCCAAGGCGTGGTGATAACGTTTGATCGCGTGTTTGCTCGGCGCCGGTTTGTTGTTGTTGTTGTTGCGGCAGCCTAAGCTTAGGGGCAAGCAAAATCGAGGCAACTTGGAATAAAATACCTACAATCGCAAGAACGATTGCCTGCGTAATAGGGTCGTTGCGGATATCTAGCTGTGTGCCTTCTTTTATATCTTTGTAAATATGCTGCTGCGCTACAAAGTCAAGGTACTCTTCCTTGCTGACGCCAAGCACGTCAATCAGTTCGTACTCGTAAGGCAGCAGCTTGCGTGTCATTGGTTCATCCAGAAATAATGCCCCACGCCGCTAGGCAGCGGTGCTTTGACAACCGTATTATTCGGGGCTAAAAACATCGCCCCATCTTCTAGAATTGTACCCAAGGCTGACCCTACTGCTGTTGGCAACAAGGCCACTGCACCAGGCGTCGCTGCCTGCAAACGCGTACCGTTTTGCAGCATCCACCGCACCAGCAAGCCACGCGGAAACGTTTGCTCGTCGTACAGCTCATACACCCACTCAAACCGCTCGGTATAGTCCGCAAAACCCAAGCGTTTGTGAACTTCGCAGGCAAGCTGGAAGCAATCGGTTTTGCCGCTCCACGGGGCAGCACCCCATGAATACGACAGACCGATTAGATCATTGAAGGACGAGCTGTGCATTGAGCGGCAGGGGGCCAACAAGGCTGCGGGTAAGGGTACGAGCTGGGAATGTCGCACCAACGGAATCCATGGCGGTGCGATACCGTAACTCGATTGTAGTCTCGGAATAGCTAGCGCCAATCCCGACGTACCGTTCTTCATAGCTTCGCACCACTGCATTGGCGGCGTTAAGCCATTGCGTGGTCAACGTCAACTGGCTGAGGCGGTTGCCGTCACCGTTCTCAACCAACCGGATGGCGAACTCCAGGTTGGGAAACAATACGCGGATGACCGAGTTATCGCCATTGAGGTTGGCGGTGCTGCCATCAGCGCGGAATGGTGCAAACTCATAGCGGACGCCCGCAATCGCCTTGGCTTCTTGGACGAAATAGTTCTGGTAGCGGTGGCGAATGCCGCTGGCATCAAGCAGATCAAAATACTGCGCGATGCGGATTTCAGTCATCGAATTTCACCCACCAGCTTCACTGAAATGCTGCTGCGATCCCGCAGTTCGCTTCTGATGCTGGGCGGCTCGACGTACAACCATTCGATGCCAGCAGGCGTGCGTACCTTGCCCTGCAAGGTGCTGCTGTAACCAACAAATACTTCTGCCGGCACCGTGAAGCCCAAGGTGCCGCCGCCTTGACCGTTGTAGTGATCGCAGATGGTGTTGACGGTTGCCTCGGGCACATTGGCAAACTCCAAGTCCAAGGTGTAACCGTATGGCTTGTTGCCAAAGCTGCGGCGCACCGTAGCACCGGACATGGCGCGGTATGACTTCACCGGATACTGCCCAAGCTGAAAGCTGCGGGCTGTTGGTTTTAGTGCAGGGAAGTCAGCCATTAGATTCCAACCCTACGCCGTGTTGAGGGGCTTTGCTGCAGTTTATCTAAGGTCATGCTCATGCCACGTTTGGCGCCATCGCGGGAGGCGTCACGGCGGGTTTGTGCCATTGCTTGCTCCAGTTGGTCGCGGCTGACGTATTCAACTCCGTTGATGTTGGTGGATTGGAAGCTCATGTTGAGTACTGGTGTACCACCGCCGGCAGCGCGGTCCTGGTTCATTGCATCACGCAGTCCGTTGGCTTGGACGCCGAGACTGCCATCAGCGCCACGCTTGAGCGGCATGATCGCCTCGGGTCCGGCCTCGCCCATCAGGCCGGTGCGCATGGCGCCGCCATCGGCGAACTTAAACATAGTCGGCGAGCTGACGACGGAGTTGGTGAAGGCGCCTCCGTTGGCAAATTTGGCTACGCCGTTACTGAAGCTGGCGCCCTGGGCTGCTTGAACATAAGTGGTCTCAGGGGCGGCCCCACCGCCGCCAACCGCACCTAGCGCCTTAAGGATGGTTTGCAGGATGATCATCGTCATTTGCTTGGCGATGATCTGCGCTGCCATCTCAAGGAACATATCAGCAACCGACTTGAAGAAGCTGCCCAACGCTTCTTTGGCGGTCATGCTGCCGGAAATCAACCCGGTAAACGCATTGGCAAAGGCAGCCCCAATGCCATCGGCTACGGTGATGGCGATGTTGCCAATGTTGGTTAGTGCGGCAATCTCTTCTTTGAGCTTGCCAATTTTTTCTGTAATTTTTTCTGCTGGTGTAGCTTCTGGTGCAGCCAACCCTGGACCCGTTCGGGCTTCACCTTCTATAGCTTTCCGTTTTTGCTCCAGTAAATCGAGTTCTTTTTGCAGTTCAACAGTGTTTGCACCTCGGGCCTTGGCTTCTATAATTGCTGCGTTTGTAATCAAAAGTTGCGTGTCAACCGCTTTAAGCTGCGCTGCAACTGTTTTTTCAAAATTTGCTATACGCTCTGCTTCAGCAGGAAGTACACCTTCCGCTAAAAGTCTGTAATAAGTTTTAGAATACTGAACTTGTAGTTCTTGTTCTGTACGCATATCGGTAAATGCTTGTACCGAACTGCGTACTGCTTCTTGTATTTGTAGTTCTTGCTCAAACCGCTTCTGGTTAATTTCGCGTATTTTATCTTGTTGTTTTAATTGGGCATCTACAATACGAGCTTCGGCAATTTTAGTAATTACTACGCGCTCGCTTTCGTAGTTGGCGCTTATGAGAGCTTTGTTACGATCTCGCTCGATGGCTGCAATTTGTTTCTGCAGTTCGATTTCAGCCGCAAGTAGTTCTCTTCCGTCAAAAAGTAGGTCGCGTATTCTGTCTTCAGCTTGGCCTATGGCTACAATCGCGATAAATTCTTCACGTAGCTGAGCTGTACGATCCTCAGGGGGTTTTGCTCCTTTACGTGTTTCAAGAGTAAATTTTTTGTTTAGCCGTGCAGTTTCAGACAAGAACTTCTTTGTGTCTTCTAGAGCTTGCTGCTGAGCTTTTTTACGCTCTGCGGCACCGCTACGCACTTCAGTGGCTCGTTCTTCCCCGAATATGCTTGGATCTATAAGCTGTCCTGCTCCGAGCGAAGCAGCAGCGGCAAGAAGTCGATCCATAAAACCAACTTCTTTTGCAATTTTAACAAGTTTTTGCTCTTGTAAATCCAGTAAGCGTTGCTGTAGAAAAATATTTGCAGCTGCAGCACCGTTTACCTCTAGTTGTTTTAAGGCTTCTTTTGCTTGTTTATCCTGAATAATGCTGCGTAATTTTATAATAGCTTCTAAAGTAGACTTGTTATCTACGGCAGCCGCTAAAGCGTCGAAAGCCTCCTTTTGCCCTACAGCGCCAAAACTTAATGCAAGTGCTTCACGTGTACCAGCAGAATCAAACTCAGAAAAGGCACTTACTAGCTGCAGTGCTTCGTCTTTTGCTGTACCTAGTTGAGAAGCTAGGCGGGAAATATCGGAGCTAGTTGTAGTTGCATTATTGCCGGTACCTGCCAACCCGCTGTTAACTGAAATTAGTGCTCTACTAAAATCTTCCGCTTTGGTAATAGCGTCTCCAATAGCAGTGCCAACAATCGAAAGAGCGAAGCCGAAGCCGCCGCCAAGTAAACCGCCGGCTACGCCGCCTAACGCGCCGCCGGCAGCAGCGGCGGGTCCTTGCCCGAACAGCAGCGGGAAACCACCACCGATCAAAGCACTACTAATAGCTCCGCCTACATTCGATCTGCCGCCACCTGCACTGCGACCGCCGCCACCGGATCTGCTAGGTATGCCGCCGGGAGGAACAGCCGGACCTTGCATATAGCTGGGCATAGCCGGGCCTTGAACGCCAAAGCCCGCGTTCGCTGTTGCAACTACTCGACGTTGATTAGCAACTTCCCGTGTAATAAGGAGGTTTTTACGTTCTCGAGCTTTGTTTTCAAGCTCCATTGCTGTGACAAGTTTATTTATAGCGATACGTTCTACTTCTG
>Ga0307378_10009612_pt1 | contig 12687 bp, 9 predicted proteins | sample UN1MG_FD_202238 | JGI IMG/M metagenome (GOLD analysis project Ga0307378, IMG submission 202238) | Soil microbial communities from Risofladan, Vaasa, Finland - UN-1 | ecosystem: Environmental > Terrestrial > Soil > Coastal area > Acid sulfate soil | place: Finland: Risofladan, Vaasa | collected...
GGAATCAGCGCGAGTCAGGGCGGGATGGCCAAGAGGGACGGTGAGGCATGGCCGGAGAAATGGGCCACGATGGACTGGTAGAGGAAGTGGAACGCCGACCGGCCTCGTTGCACGCGGGTGGCCGGCACGGTCCAGATGCGTTCGCATCAGCGGCGCCCACGCTCTCCGCGCGTGCCCTGCGTGATCTTGCGGTCGATGGCCACAAACCGCATCCGCTGCTCCATGGCATGATTGGTCGGCTCCACCCCCGGCGCCTCGAGGAAGGTGAAGTAATACGGCCCGTGGTCACGGAACCGCTCGGCGATGTTCTGCGCTTCGCTCCGTTGCGGCGCACGCCGCGCCCGCCTGAGCCGATCGAGGTTCTCCGCGTCGGCCAACACGGCCACGTCCGTGTCGCGGCTAAACTCGGCTCCGCCGTACAACACGCAGGCTTGTCCGCCGATCAGCAGGTAGCGGACTTCGTGGGCGCACAGGGTCGAAAGGACTTCGAGAATCGCACTTCCGGGTCAAGGGATCCTCCGATCGGCAAATAGAACCCCCAAAGCTTCTAGGTCTCCTTCCACCGCTCAAGCGGCGTCATTCGATACCACTCGTCCCACTCGTCTTCCTCGAAGCGGCTTGGGGGTGGCTCGGTGCTCATGGCCACAGCCTGCCGTATCGAAGGGCGCGGGGCAAGAGGTCCTGGCCCGATCCTTGGGGGACTCCGGGGACAGAGGGTGGGGGAGCGGTCGTCACGCCACGGGGCCGGGTGCGGATCCTGCGCCCCTCTTGCCTCGCCGGAGGGGCGAACCGGTTCCGCGAGGGGGCCGAGCACCGGGACAAGGCCCAGGTTCCGCCCGGCCGTCCGAAGATGCACCGACCCCGATGAACTCTACACGTATGCCCTGAAGACCGCCCTGCCCTGATCGAAATCGTTCATGTGCGTGCTGCAAAGCTCCGCCTTCTTGAAACCTGCGACCTTCAGCATGTCGACAATGCAGGGGACGTTCGGCCCCCACCAGCTCGTCGGGTCGCCGTTGAGTTCTCCGTCGGGGTAGAACCTCATCATCGGATCGTTCGTGAGCGTTCGGATGTAGTGGCTTTCGACGATCAGAAGCTCGTTGGTCATCGAGGCCAGGATCTCCAAAGCCTTCAGCGGATACTTGGCGTGATACAAAACGCCGAACAACAGAGAAACGTCGGATCGACGCTTCGTTCTCTGCGGCAAATCGAAAAGGTCCGCTTCTTGAAACTCCACGCCGGACTGGAGTATTCTCTTGGCCGTATGGAATCCATGATGGCCTCTCAGATGCATGTTGTTGTCGATCGCGGTTACCTTGGCGCCCCTTCTTTCACATTCGAATGAGTAGTAACCATCCCAAGCGCCGACGTCCAGCACCGTCTTGCCGGTCAAATCGTCCGGGATGGCCGAAGCGATGATGCGGTGGGTGCGGGGAGGGACAGCTCCGGGAGTCACGACACCATCTCCGAGATCTATCGTGTGCCACCAGAACGGCACCATGCCCACCAGACGACGCTTCTCTTCCGGTGTGAAAGTCGCGCTTTGAGTCATGTGAGTCTGCCTTTGGAAATCTCCGAACATCCGCCCCATTTCACCTGGGGATGAGCGAGGCGGCGTGGGGGCCCGAGACTGGCTCCGGCACTCATCAGCAGGACGGTCCCGGCGAGCGCTTGCGGCGATACGTCGCCGATCACGCCGACAACATGGCAGGAAACCTGCATCATGGCAAATCGCCCGCAAACGGCTCTGCGCGGCGACCTTCGATCGCTCGCGCGGCAGGCCAGAGAGTGCTCGCGTCGCCGACGTGCTGAGCGAGGCTGGGCGTTGGAAACCAGACGTCCACGCCTCGTCCCGTCGCCCACTCGCCAATCAGGTCATCAAGACAGCTCGCGCGTGACGGACCGGGCGTCCAACGATGATCGAACACGGGCCGGTCCATCACGAATGCCTTGGCGAGCTGCGGCGGAAACACGAACGCATGGGCGCCGGATATCCAACCGCCTTCTCGGCTGTGCCATCCGGGATCGGGTAGGGAGTCAAGCTGGGAGCAGTAGAGCGAGACCAGTACGCTCGAACGCCCCGGCCACAGCACTTCCTTCAGATACTCGCGGACGCTCTCGCGGTCGAACAGCACGGCGTCGTCCTGGACGATCATGTAGGCGTCGGCGTAGGGCTCGCGCATCAGGAGCTCCATCAGCGCGAGGTAGTAGTTGGGCCAAGCCCCGATCTTCTCGTCGCGGAAGGTGCCCGGCAGGTGCGAGAAACGGTCGGGAACCCGCACCGCGGAGTCGACGAACAGATGCGGCCTATCCCAGCCCGCGCGGACCAGGCTCTCCAGGCAGGCCTCCAGTGTGGGTTGTCCGCGAGGCGCGGTCGTGACGCCGACCGCCCAGTTGTGAACGATTCGTCCGCGCCGTCGGGCCGGAGGGGGCACCAGTTGCGACAGGCGGCTGGAACCCGCCTTCGTCGGAACGAGGTGCGCTTCGTGCTCAGAGCAGACAAGACTCAAGCGCTCGACCGCGGCCCGGCCCAGATCCTCGATTCGCTCGAGGTCATAACCGGCCGGGCGGGCAGCGACGATCTTTGCCGTGGCGTCGCAGAGCAGCGAGGCGACCGCGGGATTGACGCTCCGGCGCGACGGCGGGAAACTCTGGCAGCAGGCGTCACAGGCGTCGCGCCTGACACGACACCACCGGTCGTCATGACAATCCATCAACGTTTTGAGCAACGTGCACGTTCCCACTTCGACGCCGTCTTCCCGGCGGACGTCGCGCCGAAACTTGCACGTGTCAACGGTCGGAGGCTTCAGCCTGCTGCGATACATGCTGTTTCTTGGCCCGTCTGATCTGGAGTCTACTCCCGCAGCTTGCCGCGAAGCAGCGGGGCGGCGCTCTCCCAGGAGTGTTCCCGTTCGATGAACGTACGCGCGCGCCGGCTCGCTTCGGAGATATCCGTTTCGTAGAGTCCCGCCAGGATTTCGGCCAGTTGTGCGGGGTCCACGTGGTTCGAAGTCATCGGGTGGTTGCCGAAAACGGACACGATCTCGGTTGCCACAACCGGAATCGTCCTCAAGGGCTGATACTCATTCATCGGCGGGGCGTCGGTGGTCACCAGAGGCATACCTGCGGCCTGGCACTCGAGAAGTTGCAGACCGATCCCCTCCCAGCGACTCGGCTGCACACAGACGTCGCCATCCTCATACAACTGCTCGTTCTGCGACGGAGCCTCGCGGAGCTCGACGTTGCGCGGCGGCGGCGGAGTATTGTCAATCTGCGAGTAGACGACAAACGGGACGTCGGGGATCATGCTTGCCGCGTCGAAAACGACTTCAGCTCCCTTGCGCCGATATTCGGTCAGCGATCCGTCCGGTCTCAGCGCGGGAGTGCCGCCGGTTCCGTTGATGAACAGGAAACGCCGGCAAATCTCGCGGCAGCGAAACTCGAAGCGACCGGTGTCGATCGGCCAAGGGACATGGATGATCTCCCAAGCGAAACCGAAGCGATGCTTCCAGTCACTGAGCAGGCGATAGGTGTACTCGGTGGGGCAGATCATCAGGTCGACGAAGTTCACCCAATCCAGCTTGAGATTCGTATACTCCCAATTCGGGAGGCAGGCAACGCTGATCTCCTGTTGGCGCGCATACTGGGCAAACCGCTCGATGTACGGCAACTCGGCAAACAGGACCCAGTCGAGCCCTGTCAACCACGCCTTCAGGCTTTCGAGGTCCAGAGTCTGGGGCACGCGATCGATCCGGCAAGTCACGTTCGGATCGGAGAGCGTGGGATACTCGGGGTGAATGGGCACGAGCCATTTGTGGATCGGCAAGTGTGCCGCGATGTCCCGGTTCAGGTAACCAAGCCCCGTGGCCGTATTCCAGCCAATCAAGCCGATCTTACCCAGCCCCCTCGGCGGCGGCCGCCAAGCCGGGATCTGTTCCACCGAGTCGACGGCATCGGCGTGAGATGCCCGGCCGACGCCGTGGCCGGGTCCCGAAATTGCCGCCGCCGTTCCCACGTGCTGCACCAGAGAAGGCGTGTGGTACGCGATCCCGATTCCCGCGCGCGTTGCCCATTCGCCTACCACCGCATCGTCGCCGTCGGCCTGCATCTTCCGATAGCGAAACGATGCTCCGTCGGTTAGGAACTGCTCCAAGACGTCGCGGCGGAAAACGAGTGCCTGGGCCCCGTACGTCCTGAAGAAGCCGAGCTTCAAGACGCGCCACCCTGCGGCGTCATCGCTGTAGACTCTGGACGTGAATAGGGAGACAAGCCCGGCGTCCTCGGGCCAGAACTCGCAGTCGCACCACCGACGAAGTCCCCGTGCCGCCTCGACATCATCCTGGAAGAGCGCATAGCAGTCCGCACGCGGGTTCATCATGTATAAGGCAACCAGCGAAGTGAAGAAGTTGCCCAGATTCCCCAACTCCTGACCGTGAGTGGTGACCGGCAGCTTGCGGAACTCCTGGGGAATCCATGATCCGGGCTCGGCGAAAACGTGGACCGACGGAAAACCGGCCTCTTGCAGGCTGTTCAGGGTTCGATGGAGGGTCGGTCTCCCTCGGGGCGCAGTGAGCACTCCTACTGCCCAGGCGAGCCCGCGCCCCCTGCCACCCGACTGATCCGGCAGCGGGGCAGCCTCAGCAGTCGGCAAGGCGGGCGTCGGACAGGCAGGCACGGAAAAACCCGAGAACTCCCCCGGGGCGAATTCGATGGCGTCGAGCACGTGCTCTTGCGCACGCGCTGCTTCCTGGAGCCGTTGGCTGGGAGCGCCTGGTTCCTTAAGGATTTCCGCCGTCACGCCGTAGACGAGCGAGGCCACGACCGAGTTGAGGTTGCTGGGCGAGGGCAGTGTCGATCGGCAGCACACGTCACACGCGTCACGGCTCACTGGGCACCGCTCGTTCCCCTCCAGGCCAACGATCTGCCCGACCAGAGCGCAACAGAAAGCCCCGTTTTCCGATCCCACGCGTTTGCGAAAGCGACATTGCTCAGGGGTACGCCTCATGGCCGGCCCTCCGAAAGCTGCTGGGATCTCCAAACTCAATCCGACCTGGCCGCCTTTCTCATCGCGTCTGGCCGCTGGAGAACATCGGGGCGTAATGCTCTTTCAGTAACTCCAGGATCCCGTCCAGGTTCTCGACGGTGTATCGTCGGTTCGGTCGCAGAAGCATTGCGTCGAAGACGTGTCCGCAGTCGACGTAGGTCCCCGCGGCGTTGCGGCGGTGTAGCCGATAGATCAGGCATTCCGCGGCCATCGAAGCGGCGCAGAGGACGATCCCCGGCCCCCGAAAGCGACAGGCCCGCTCGGCCCGTCCGATCCGCAGATAACAGTCGCGTTCCGGAATGGCGACGTGCTTGCAGCCGAGACCTTGAGCGACCGGCGCGAGCCACCGGTTCGCCACGAGGTACTTGGGACCCTGATAGTCCCGCACGACCTCCAGGAACCGCTTGGTGGAGAAGTCGCGAAATCCAATCTGGAACAGGATGTCGCCAACCCAGTGAACCCGGTCCGCCAGGCCCCAACGACGCAAGTAGGCCCGGATCTCGTTTTGCAGTCTCGCCGTGTGGAGTCCCACGTATACGTTCTCGTTGTCCGGGGCCAACCGTGCCACGTAGTCGAGCGACTCGCAAAGCTCGCGTCCGAGCGTTCCGGGGAAGAAATCGTGTCCGTCGCCGTTGGTCCCATAGGTGCCGAGCATGGAGAGCCACTCCCCTCCGCCGTATCGCAGGTGAGTGAAGGGATCACCGGCGATCAAATGGTCTACGAACGAGTTCACGGTCACCTCACGGTCAACCAACGCGCCGGGAGCCGGTCCGTCCACGGGGGAACGCGAGCACTCGGGCCGCGTCACCGCCAGTGCGGCGATCGCCCTTCGCTGAAGCGCCGCTGCCCTCTCAGGAGTGCATCCGGCCACGCCGCCGGCGCCCAGGATCCCCTCCGTCGCCGCATAGACCAGGGACGCCACCGCCGAGTTCATCCGTTCTACCGACGGTGCAGGCAATCGGCAGCAGTGCTCGCAAGCGTCGCGGCGTACCAGAGACGGCAGACAATCACTCCCCGTGATCAGCCGAAGCAGACGGCATTCGGCCACTTCCACGTCCACCCGCGGCGGCACCGGAACGCGGAACGCGCACTGCCGAACGGCAGGAGGAACGTCGGACCGCGTCCGTTCCGTTGTCTTTCCCGCGCTGGAGCGACTATCCATCCCCATTCCTGATGCAGGCGGTTCTTACGATTTCCCCTTCATACCACCCCGCCCGCCCGGGCGGCCCCCCGCACTCAAACCCGGGTTCGCTGCAGTCCTTTTCGAGACGCCACTGGCTCTGCCGATACGCCCAAAGGGCATATCCTCCGGCACGAATCGCGCCGACGTTGTGCACGTGGCGTGGCGCCCCCCTCGGTAGCCGAGACGCCACCTGCGAGATCTGGCGTCTCACATCGGTCCAAAACGCCATGATCAGCACGACCGCGAGAATAGTCGCCGCAAGATCCAGATACTGTAACAGCTCCATGTCTATTCCCCCTTTGACGGAACGGATGGAAACGACAAAAGCGCGCGGGCGGAGACGATTTGCCCCGCCGTCCGGTCACCGAGACAATCGTCGGCGGCTGCCGCACTTCCACCATTTGGGACGGCAACCGAGTTCAGTCCCTGATGGTCCTCGCGATCCGAAATCCGAGAAAGCTCGTGTAGTCTTCATGGGTGAAAGGATGTCGCGCCGTCGTGGCGGCGTCCCGAGCACGATAGCGATAAGCCCCCCCGCGGGCCACGAACGCCCCGTCCGAAGCCCGGCGTCCGGCAATCGGTTGGTGGCACCATTCCATGACGTTGCCGTAGATATCGAAGAACCCAAATGGGTTCGGTTTCAGCCGGCCGACCTGCCACAGGTGTGCTTCGGAGTTCATGTCGTACCAAGCGTATTCCCCCAGCATTTCCTCCGTTTCCCCATAGAACCAACTGGTCAGCGCACCGGCACGACAGGCGAATTCCCATTCCGCCTCCGTGGGTAAACGATAGCCCACGCGTGACGGGAAGTCGTCCGGAAGCGTCATGCCCAACTCGATATCCTTGGCGAGCGGATAGCACATTTGCTCCTCAGGGACGTGTTCCTGCTCGCTCAGCCACCGGCAATACCGGGCCGCTTCGAGCCAGGTCACCTTGTTCATGGGACATTGGGGACTGGGACTGACGTCCTCGGAATACTCGACGCCCGGACGGAACCTGCAAAACTGCTCGATCGTCACTTCGTGTGCGCTCAGCGCAAAGGCATGATCGATCTGCGCGGCGGGCAATGCGCGGCGCTCATCCCCTTCCGCATCGACGTCGGGCGGCCCGCGCACCACGATCATCGTCTGAAGTTGGCCGTTTACGTACCAGTCGCCCACCGAACCGTCGACGAGCTTGGCGCGGAGTGCCTCCAACTTCTGCCGTTGCCCCCATCTCGTCAAAAGCCATTCTGCCGCCGAATGGACCCCCGGATCGGGATCGGACTCATACAGCGACAGACACTGCTCAATGAGCTTGCCGCGATCGCCCGGAGCAAGACCGTCGCTCCCGCAGGCCTCCAGCGTCAGGAGGACTGCCTGCCGGATCGACGGGTTGTTTTCGACTCCCAGTCTGTCGAGCAACGTATTCGCGTCCATACCGTACGGACCCGCGCGATGGACGAGGAGCGTCCTGAGCCGCGGGTCTTCGGACGAGTCGAGCAGCGGCCACAGCACGTCCGACTCCCCCAGCCGTGTCAAGGCAATGCATGCGTTGGCCATCCGTGCGGCCCGTCGCTCGATCTCGGCCTGCGAACCGCCCGAAGCCGATTGGGCCGATTCCCGTTCCCGGTCGGCCCACTTCTTCAAGTCGTCCGGATATTGCGAGAGCACCCGGAACAGGACGCGATACTCGGAACCGTCCACGTCGGGGGCCAACAAACGTCCCACCAGGGGGCGGATGCTGCCCCGATCGCCGGAAGCCAGGGCCAGGTGAGCGCGGACCCGCTGTTCGGGCGGCCGCGACGAGTCCTTGGCGGTCCGCACGAGCTGATCGTGCCATAGCTCGCGGTAAGGCTTCAGTTGCTCGCTGATCTCGGAAACCCGATCCCATTCGGCCACCAGGAGCTCCGAGACCAACGAGTCAACGAGCCCCGCGCGCTGTTGCCCCTGTCTGTCCAGTTGGGATTTGACGGCCAGACCGGCCACAAGCGCGACGGCCACCAGAAGCGCCGCCAGAAAGAGCCGGATGGAGTGCAGTCGGGTACTGAGGCGCATCATCTTGCGCTGCTGGTCCGTCCGCTCCGATCTGTGGGTCAGCAGCGAGATCGTGGCCCACTCGAGGAACGAGGGCAGGTATCGTCGCTCGGGTCGGGCGTGCCAAAGCTCAGCCTGGCTCGTCAACAACAGCGACGCCCGCCCCCGCATGGTCTCCTGCTGCTTGCGGGCAAGCCATTTGCGAAGCGAGGAGACGATGTAATCGTGCGTCAGTTGGTAGTGGCTTTCGGTCGAGTTGCTCGCACCCTGGACATCGGAGATTTCTTCCTCCGCGGTTTCCGGCTGCGGATCGGTCGGCGTGATCAGGCGGAGCTCGGTGTCCAGGATGCGCAGAAGCTCGTCGAAGTCGCCCGCACGCCGCGCGTAGCCGGAGACCTCCAGAAGCTCGCGGCGCGAGAGCATGTGCCCCCGGATGTTCATGCCATGCCCCGGAAGCAGGGCATCGAGGACCCGGCGGGCTGCCCGCTGATGTACGCGATACGTGGGATTGGTTGCCGAGGCGCCCAGCGTTTCCTCCAGAAACACCATCCCAATCCCCTCTGCGCCCCCGACTCTCCGCAGAGACGCGGGGTCCCAGGGCTTGGCGCGAACCATGTCGGCAAACAGGGCCAGCCGGACGGGAACGACCTGCCCGTCTTCGGAAAGCCCCTCCACGGCCTGCTCCAAGAACCGCTCCTGCTCGCTCGTTAACGAACCGTCCTCGGGGAGCCGCCCGAAGGCACGCCCGAAATGCGCCAGCACCTCCCGGGCGTGCTCCGGGGCGAACCGATCGACCGTTGCGTAGTTCTGCCCTTCGATGACCGGGACTTCCACGGCGTTCATGAACCGCATCGCCGACATGCTGAAGCCGTCGCGGACCAGCAACAGACACTGCACCGACTGCCCGTCGCCGTGTCGCAGGGCCCGAACCAGGTCGGCCAGGGGATCGCCTCCCCAGGCGTGCAGCCACTGTTCGAACTGATCGAGAACGATGACGACTTTCTCGCCGCGGGGGAGCAGTTGTCCCTCCCGAAGCGCAAGGATCGGACCTACCAGCGAATCCCCCTCGGGGAGGCCCCGGCAGGCCCTTCGCAGGCCGCGCATCAGCCGGGCTTCCGTCCCCCGGCCCGTCGCCTCGACGTAGACGGCACGCACGTGATCGGCAAGACGCGGCAAGAGCCCCGCCTTCACCAACGACGACTTCCCGCAACCGCTCGGCCCGTACAACAGGCCGACGGCGAACGTCCGGTCGGGATCGGTCTGCTCGATCCGCGTTTTCCAGAAACGAATGCTCTCCGGGAGTCCCTCGCGATCCAACGGCCCGGGCAGGAGCTCGAGGAAGAAATCGGCGTCGTCCGCGTCGAATGAGCGAAGCCCCTTGGGAATGACCCGGACCGGCGGCTTCTTCGCTTCGGCGATGCTCGACTGCGAAGCTTCGAGGGCCCCGACGGACGGTGCGGTCGCGGTGGGAGCTTGCGCCGACGCGCCCGAGGCCGACAGGACGTCCTCGCGCCAATGGCACAACTCGTCGACCAGATCCGAGGCGCTGGGGTACCGGTCGGTCATCCGCTTGGAGAGGCACTTCAGACAGATTCGCTCCAACGGCTCGGGGATCTTCCGATCGAGCTGTCTTAGTGGCTTTGCTTCGCGGTGCTCGATTTCGTCGAACACTTCCCGGCTGGTCTTCCCGGAGAAAGGACGTTGCCCGACGAGGATCTCGTACAAGACGACGCCCAGGCTCCAGACGTCGGTGCGCCCGTCCAGGCGATGCGTCTCCCCGCGGACTTGCTCCGGCGACATGTAGTACGGCGTCCCGGCGACTTGTCCTCGGAGCAGGTGCTGTCCCTTTTCGTGGACGGCCAGCCCGAAGTCGGCGACGTGCGGATGGCCCTCGCAGTCCAGAATGATGTTGCCTGGCTTCAGATCGCGGTGCACGAGACCCTGCTCGTGAGCGTAGCTGACCGCATCGGCAATCTCGATCATCACCTCGGCCGCGCGGAGCGGTGAGAGCCTTTCCAAACGCAGGACTTCCGCCAAGTCCAACCCTTGCACGTATTCCATCACGATGAAAACGTGGTCCCCTTCCGTGTTCACGTCGTAGACCGATACGATCCCGGGGTGTTTCAAACGGGCCGCGTTTCGGGCCTCTCGGACGTAGCTGTCCGAATCGGCGTGAGGGGCCAGGCGGTCCCATCGCGGGAACTTGAGCGCGACGAAGCGATCCAGCTCGCCGTCGTGCGCCAGCAGCACGTCTCCGAAGCTGCCGACCCCCAAACACCGCTTGATCGAGAACCGACCGAGCTTCTTCGGATACCTCGATTCGGCCTGCGCACGCTCTTCCGAGCTCCCGTGACTGCCTGCCGGAGGGCGACTGAAACCGTGAGCTGCCCTCGTTTCCTGCTGCGACCGGCCCGCTCCCGCGTGATCGGCGGGCCCGGAGGCGGGCTTGCGGCTCTCAGGATCCGACTGATCCATGACAAGCGATCCCGGCAGGAGAGGCTCCGAGAAACCCTGGCTGGACCGAATGGGCGAAATTCCAGGGTGATGACGGCCTTACCGCGGGCCTGCCCCACGACTGCTACCCCCATTGGAACAAGGCGGACTCCCGTGTCAAGTGGCCCCCTCGCCAGAAATGGAAAAGTACATGCGCGCCGGGGTTCTCCTTGACTTGATGCAAGCCAAGGCCCGACTCTCGCTTCAGAAGGCGGACTGAACCGGCTCAGCCATGGAAGATTCGTTGCGACGGTCGGTGTGGGACCGAGCGCGCGGATGCTGTGAGTACTGTGGGCTTCCCCCAGCAGTTCACCACCTTGCCGCACCAACCGGACCACATTATCGCCCGGAAGCACGGCGGCCCCACAACGTCGGAAGACCTCTGTCTTTCTTCTTACCCCTGCAACGCCCATAAAGGCCCGAACATCGCGGGAATCGATCCGGCGACGGGCCGGCTCTGCGCCCTGTTCCATCCGCGGCGCGACGTTTGGGACGAGCATTTCCGTTGGAACGGCGCAGTCCTGGTGGGCACAACCCCCACCGGCAGGGCAACCATTGCCGTGCTCGGAGTCAACTTGCCCGGACGAGTGGAGCACCGTCGCTTGCTGATTGCGGCGGGAGTCTTCTCCCCGGCTTCACAACCCGAGCGACCGGCCCCTTCCTCGCCGCGAATCCAGCGGGTGCTTGTCCGACACGATTGGCGCGTCGCACGGCTCGAGGGCAATGGCGGGTCTCGCCGTGCCCGAACCGCCCTACTTCTCGCGCAGCTTGCTGAGCGACTTCTCGAAGAACTCCCGCTCCTCGCGAAGCCCGTTGGCCTCGCAGAACGCGATCAGCTTCTCGAACCGCCCTTCCGTGTCGACCTTGGTCGCCCAGGCGAGCTTGGCCAGGCAGTGGGGGCAGAGCCACAGGGGGAGGCGGTCGCACTCGGCGCGGTGGTTCGAGCCGCACATGTTGCACTCGTACTGCGTGCAGTGGTGCAGGGAGAACATGTGGGCGACCTCGTGCGTGGCCGTCTTGATCGTGCGCACGAGGCAGAGCCGCCGCGCGTCGTCGCTCTGGTCGGGATCGCCGTTGCGGTAGATCGACCAGACGCCCACCCGACGCGTGAGCGAGGCCTGGCCGAAGACGAAGTTCCAGCCCTCGCCGGGCCAGAGGTCCGACGTGGTGAACCCGAGGTAGGCCGTGGCGTCCTTGGGGAGTCGCGGGTAGAGGACTTGCTCGAGCACGTAGATGGAGAGGATCTGGTCCATGCCCCAGCTTGGATGCTTGCGCCGGGCCTCGGCGGGGATCACGTCGAGCGACAGGTCGCTACGCACCTCAACCGGCAGGCCGAAGTAGATCTGCATGAATTCGGCCGTGAGCGTGACGATCTTGCGCTGGGTATCCGTGAAATCCCCCAGCGGCTGCACGTAGATCACGCGGCGGCGGCGATCGGGCGTGACCGGGCGGCGGCGGAGATACTCGCGGAAGGTCTGTCCCGGCTCCTCGTGGTTGGCCAGCCAATCGTCCGGGCCGGGCTTGCCCAAAGGCTTGTGCAAGGGCAGGAGCCGCTTGAATTCGGCGGGCAGCATCTCGTCGTCCGCAGGCTCCGCGGCGCGCGTGTCCGCTCCCCAGCCAACCAACCACAGAACCAGCAACATGCGGACGGTTCTTCTCAGCATAGGAAATCGCACCGATTCCGAATCGCGGGGATCATCACGTGCATGATAGCGATTTTCGGGCCGTCCGCCTACTCGGGCCTGAGGTCGATTACCACCAATTCGGGGCGGCAGAAGAACCGCAGCCGGGGTGCCCCGCCGCCTTCCATGCCGACACCGCGGATTTCGGAAGGGGACAGTCCCCAAGTTGTCTTTCGGCCGCCCCTTCTGCCGATTGGTGGACGCGTCTTGGTCCGGCCTATTGTTCTTGCCGAAGCGGACGGCGGCAAGAGGCGTGCGGTTCGCCCGCAG
>Ga0307378_10009613_pt1 | contig 12687 bp, 16 predicted proteins | sample UN1MG_FD_202238 | JGI IMG/M metagenome (GOLD analysis project Ga0307378, IMG submission 202238) | Soil microbial communities from Risofladan, Vaasa, Finland - UN-1 | ecosystem: Environmental > Terrestrial > Soil > Coastal area > Acid sulfate soil | place: Finland: Risofladan, Vaasa | collected...
CCTTCACCCATTATTTACTCCCAAATCTTTTGACTATTATTTGCTTATAGTTTTCTACACTTTTAGACATAGCAGTGCTACAGATATCTTGCAGTCTTGATAGGTTTTGTTTATGTGATGGATTAAAAGATATAGCTATACCGTCCGTATCAGTTGATATATCAAAACTTTTTTTGACCTTACTGGAATTTTTCCAGCCTGGTATCTCACTATTGTCAATTATATCGCTAACGACAACGCTGGATATTTCAGCTAATGCCGCCCGTTTATTAACAGATACTTGGCGTGCTATATTTAATAAATAATCTGCTAGAGCTTTATGACCAGTTAACATTATCCTAACCTTTCTTGTATAGATTTTTGTGGTGGTTTAGAATTATCTTCTATGATTTCTTTTAATGATGTTTCAAGCTTTTTAAATTCCGACATTTTATACATAAATATGTCGGCCTCATCTCTTGTCATTACGGGCAGATATTCATATGCTTTAAGAAATTCAAAATCATACGTTTTTAATAAAATATATAATCTTTGTGCCTCTATATTTCGAGCATTAAGAGGACATTTTTTAGATGCCGCCTCATAAGACTCGTCCGTAAAACGACCACTTCCAGCGATAGAAATTGCGAAAGCTTCTTTTATTTCCTGAAAGTGGTCATTTAGTTTTTTATGTCTTTATTTAATTTTTTTACTTTTTTTATATCTTCTTGTTTTGGTTCGAGAACCCCCAGAACTTTATCTAAAATTTCAGATAATTCCACGGCGGAGCATTTACCCACGAAACTCTCAAGAGCTTCTTTCGTAAATATTACTTCATTGCCGTCTTCGTCAGCAAAGTTTTCCCACTCTACTACGCATTTTTTTATTATCTCGCTTCCATTTTTATATATGTCTTTTACTGAAACTTCTTTAGCATCGGTATTTAATATTGTCTGATATTCCACTACTCCAAGTTTTTCAACATACAAAAATTGGTCATCTCCCATATTTATTTTAATGGGTTTGTTCCTAATAATAAACTTCATTTAACCATCTCCGTTGCCAGAAGGTATAGAAAACTATACCTCCCATTTTTAATTGTTATTTTTATTGTTAAGCTATATCAGCTAGATACGTTCCAGAGGTGCTATTAATAAGTTTTATATCCGCGGCGTTGCTGCTAAGTCCTAAAAATGTTCCTGTCTGTGTTTCTTCTGGAACATAGGCTGTAACACTGTAATTCATCGCTATAACGTCAGGTCCACTTACAATTGGTTTTCCAGGACCATCGATTAAACACCTAGGGAATCTGAATCTCAATTCGGAACCATCTGTTGATACTATTGTAATATAAATACCGACGGCTGTCGAATCTTCATAATGTGATGTCCAATCTCTCTGACCGTAATCATCATCATCATCGCCAAAATCCTGTGTCCAACTAACTGTGCACTTTCTGCCTGAGGGTGTAAATACTGGCTCCGCTATTCCCAGACCTGTTCCAGTGTCAGGTAATGCGTCGTTAGCCTGGTCAAACATTATAGTAACATTAGCAGGCCTAATTAAATCATCGCTATCCATAACTTGCGCAGCCGCGTAATCAGCTATGTACATATTCATAGTACAGTGATTGCCAGTAAGTACTAACTCGTCTCTATCAGTTGTACAGGTCCAGGTTGAACTATCAATATCTTCGCGAGTGCAAAGATAAGATGTACCTGTTACAGTAGACTTCATTCCAGTATCGCGGTCAATCGCGAATTCTACCGAACTTGCTTTGAAGGATTGCATCTGATATACCAGGTCATTGCTGCCACCAGGATAATCTATGCCCGCCATTACTTCTAAAGTAGCATGACGTTCTAATGTGTTGTCTCCGTAAAAATTTTCGCCGAATACAAAATCATGTGAGTTAAGTGCCCCATACCCACTTACGGTTTCTTCGCCTATACAGGTAGCTATTGCCGTCCACATAGGGTTATCATTAAAATATAGAAGGCCGGTGATAGCTCCAGCCACTGTTTGACCAACAGCCAAACCCGCTTGTCTTTCGCCGTTAGTGCCTATTTGTCCTCTCTCAATCCTTATAATTTCCTTTGCCATGCTTTCAGTTACGTCAGCACTAAATTTATCGCCCGCCCCTGGCGAGGCGGCCGACCCTTTGACACCGTATCCCGTAGTTTCCTCAGCCAGAGCAATTTTCATGTTCGTGCCGAGCGTATGTTTTCGTGCCATTTTGTTTTACCTCTTATGGGCAGTTAGCCCAAGTTTGTTGTTAACAATTAAATATGCGATTGTAACGAATTGAAATCCAGGCATATATAATTAATGTGTTCTTGAAATCTTTTTCACCAGGAAGCCCTATAACGTCTTCGGAATTTCCAATACCGTAGGCCGTTATTATTGCTGGAGCACTCCATGGTCTCGTGGAATTTCCGTTAGAAGCTTCCACAGCATTCCCCACAGCAGTTACCCAACCATCTAGTTTATCCTGGTTCGTTGTTCTTGGCGATGTTCTGCCCGCTATATCTTTTGGGCAAATCCAGATTGCACAGTAAGGGCTCTCATATTGAGCAACGCCTGTCCCGCGTGTTTCTATTAAAACAGTTTCTCCTCGATGAAGTAACCCTATGTTTTTAGAAAACTTTTGCATAGCTTCAAGTGATTCACTGTCATCGTACCAAATTTCTATCAGCTTACCAGTAGCATTCTGTAATAGGTTGGAGAGATAAGTCCTCACGGTTTTGTCAGTTGTATCAGCCATATTGTTTTATTGCTTCCTAAGTTTTATTTGAAGTGAATAAGCACTACCGCGTTCCTGTGTAATATTTACTGTAGCATCTTCTATACGGACATTTGTGTATCCCCAGGTCTTGTCAAATGGGCTTACAAAATTTGTTTCATATTGGTAATATCTAAAAATATTTTTTTTGTAATCTATATTTTTTAAAAACGTTTTAAACGATTCAATATCAGCTAACGGTAAGTAAGGAAAATCTAAGCTGAACCTTTGAATATTAACAGCATGTTTTATTGTTTCGACATTTCCACGTACTGAAATCTTATGGTCAGCATTATTATTTACATTTAAAATTGCTGTCGGATAATCTGGCGCGGCAGAAAAAGCACATACATAAAAACTATCGTTTATGCCCGCCGTGAAAAATGGATATCCAAGACTGGCTATACTGATATCAGATAGATACGCATAATCTGACCAGGTTGCTGTAATAACATTATATACTCGAACACGAATACGACAATTATCGCTGTTAGTAACACCTGTAGCATTCCACACTATTTTAAAAGTTGACCAATCTAAAGCGTCTGTAATAGCGGTTTCGTTGGCTGAAGTTCCGTCGATAAGAGTGCAAGTTACCCAATTGCTGTCGGAATTTATATCATAGTCAGCGTCTATAAGAAATCGTCCAGGAATGTCGACGCCGTTATTATAAGGAATCGCTGAATTATATGTTCCACCATAATTCCAGGCAGTCGTGCCGTCTTTGTATGAACATGTAATAGGCACTGCTCCTTTGAAAGAAGTCTGCCCACTGTCTATTATTGTAAGTGAACTTAACATCGTTATACCGTATGTAAAAGAATTTTGTAAGCCGTACCATTTACATTTATAGCCAGTGTCGCATCACTTGCACCGAGAGCCTCGGATGTAGCTGCAGTATTAACTCGAAGAGTTGTGCATTGGCATAATCCGTTTATAAATAAATCGTCTGATACTTCGAACCTGTCATCGAGATCATCCCATTTGAAACTTTCACCTCCAGCTTCTTGAAAATATATAATTACGTCAGATGCCGGGCCGTCAAAGTTTAAATAGAGGCTATTACCATTAACATATAAATTATTATTGATATGAAGGTCATCTGAAAAATAAAATCTTCCAGTTGTGTCGTTCCACATTAAATATTCATTGGCAGGCCCGGAATTATCATAAAAATATAAATAACTGTCTCCATCGTCTCCATCATAATTTAGCCAGATATTACCGTTAGACCTTAAACCAGCGGCTTCGATAGTTTTTGCGGTAGTATCCCCGTTAGAACAAACTTGGTCAAGAGTCCCAACACTGCCTAGATATCCTGAAACATTGGCCGATAATAAATAACTTCCGCTTGCATCTGTCGCATATAATAAATTATCTGAAGTATTTAAATTTATACCATAAGGCGTGCTTGTTCCAGAAATAACGGCGTCATTATAAAATCTTAACCAAATATTCTCATCTGTTCCTTCACCAATCCAATATTCTGGCGGAGTTGATTGTATGGAATCATTACCGTAATCTAATTTTATATTTTCTGTTAAAGCATTTAAATAAATGATAGAGTCTTGGTCGCCAGTCGTATAAGCACTGTTTACTCTAAAATAATTATTGTTAAAATGTATTTCACCATTCACCACAAAATCATTAGTTAATAAAAAAGAATCGACTGTAAAAGTAGCTGATGTGTCTTCTGTAGAGCTGTCAATCACCAACGTAACGGGGTAAGTTTGGTCACCGAAATATATTCTTGCGTCAGTAGCTTGATTTCCCACCGTAATATTTCCGACTAAAATCTCAGGGTCGTCAGAACCAGACTTTAATACCAGGGGAGCTGTTAAACAAAATTTATTAGTATCATCATAATATAAACTGGCAGAACCATACCCACTAACAGAAAATTCTATTTCAGGACTTGCGGCTGATGTTTGTGAATTTAATTTTATATAATTATTTCCAGCCTGTTGTTGTGAATATATTGTACCTATATAAGCAGTATTATCATACGCATGATTTTCAACATTGAGTGTGTCACTTAGTCCGGCGATGGCTGTAGTTGTTCCGATCTCGTTCCATGAAGAACCATTATGAGATACTTCCATTTTATTAGTGGAATAATTACAACGAACACCTGGATATCCCGTGCCCACATTTGCGTTATCAGTAAAAAGAATTGAGCTTTGACCAGAAGAATAGGCAACAGACTTGGAACCTATAAATATATTTCTTCCTCGTGTTTCTATAGACTGAGACGCTATCCATGCGCCATAATTGTAATAATAACCGAAAGATTGTGTAGCATTATTAGCCCATAGTATTGCGTTGCCCGTAGAACCGCTGTTCATGAATAAATCATTAGCCGATTTTAAATTGTCAGCACTGATATCGAAAAGAGAAATAATGGGGTCCGTTAGCGCGAATGCCGAACCATCGTATAAAATACCGTGATACGCGTCAACAAAATAAAGTGAAGCCATTAGACCGTTACCAGATATGGTAACATTGCCGCCCACTGTAAGAGCTCCGCCTGTGCAATCTGGATTTAAATAATCGAAGCAGCCATATATTGGCTGAGCATTTAATTGCTGACCGCTAGTTATCGATGAATAATCATACGACATTCCTTTACCTCATCCTTGAATCTAATAAATATTGTGCATCGATAAATTCTGATGAATCTATATCTCCAGAACTATCAATATCCACATTTATAAATATCTGGTCTATTGTTTGACCACTATACCTACTTTGCCAAGCACTGTGTTGTATAGGGTCATTCTCATTTATATACATTAAAGTTCTATACATTATTTTTTTGGTAATCTGTGAAAAAGAAGCTGATAGCAAAGTATCCAATGGCTCAGCTGGTAAATCATCGGGTATTGTTTTACCGAATTCTCGATACTTGGTGTATATCATAGTTAACAGAGTATCTTTTACATCTTCTGTAGCTAAATCTATAAAATCACTTAGCACATTACCGTCGATACAAAGTGCTGGGTCGTATTTGTATATTAATTCTGGCTGAATACCAGATACTAAAAAAGTTTCCCAAGCCATTTTTATTACCTCACTACCTTTATTATGACGCCAGCTTTTATAAAATAACTGATACTGCCATTAACAAATTTCAGGAGAAGGTCATACATTTTACCCTCAACGAATATATTCGCTGCTGGTAAAAATGAGAACGTACCGACAGTGTAATCCGTTTCTGTAATAGAACCAGCGTCCACACCTGTAAGATATATAGCGCCCGCACCGTGTTCATTTAGCTGTGGGGTAATTGTCCATCCATCTAAATCTTTAGGTGAGCCGTCTTTGTCGTAATAGATTATATCTATCGGCCGTCTTTCCGATGCACCTGTTTCGATTATCTTTGCCATTTATTCTCCTTTTTATTTTTATTCTTGGTGAATTGTCCCAGTCGGAGAGACCAGGACAATTCGGCAGGATTAGGATGTGGTGATACTACCTTTTACGACACCGCGAGGTGTTGGATAAATTACTTGTGAACGAAGTATGATGTGGTACACATCAATAACGTTTGCCTGGTCACGGATAGGTCCTCGCAAGTCAAACATTGCCTGGTTAGCTGGTACAATAACTGTAGCACCTACACCAGGAGTCGTGTTAACCATATAGAAGAATGTATCATTACCAACATTCGCTATATGTCGGTTAGTTAAAATGGGCATACCCATTACCTGCGGAACATTACCAAAACCTAAATTGGTCATACCGATATGTTGAGTCCAGGCTCCGCCAGCTGCGGCTAATGCGTAATGCATAATTTCCTTGTAGCCAGTGGTGTTTGTTATGATGACGCCTTCATTTGTATCCAATAACGCCGATGCTTCGATGAGTAAGTCCATCGTATTTGCTTCCACTCCAGAAACTGTATAGCTATTCGATGCATCGCCAGCCGCAGCCGCTAACGCGATTTGTGTATCGAAGCCCATCAAAGTGTGGTCTGTTCCAGATCCATCAATCAGGTCGTCGGCCCATTTTGAGTTAACGCCTTGCAACGCTGATTTTGTTTGCTGTATTCTTTGGAAGTCTGTTTGCGATTGCGGTGTAATTTCCGCAATGCCTGCGTATAGTGACCATTCATATGTGAACGAATCACCGACGCTTGGAGCTGTTGCTCCGTGGATATAGGTTGTAGTGTTTACTGCAGCCGCAGTCGCACCGTCAGTCCAGTTAACTTTTAGGTCAGCATCAGCTGCTGGAGTAGGACCGTATGGAGCCATGGCTGCCATAATTTTCGCACCAGTTGCGTAGACTTCACCTAATTCGGGATAAATTGTTAGCGGTCTGATATAATCAGAATAATTCGCTTTGGCTATTGGCATTAGTTACCTCTTTACTAAAGAGGTCTGTCTCTTTAGTGTTGTTTATTAAAAATTTCGTTTACGGCACCCCTTAAAGCGTCAGCTTGTGTCCTCACACTTTCGTGTTGTACGCTCGATGGGTGTAACAACGACGGGACATTATTCTGCTTAGTCTTAAACTCTTCGAAATCTTTGGCAATACTTTTTACAGTCTTGTCCAAATTATCTTCCGTTAAATCAGCGGACTTTATAACAGGGTCGATTAACTTTTTAGGAAATCCTTCACTTAGCAACCTTTCTGTTGCTGCAGAACGTAATGCTGATTTTTTTGTATCTTCTTTAAGAGCGTTATATTCAGTGTCACGTTTCTCGAATTTATCTTTCCAGGATAAATCTTCCTCTTGTTTTTTTCTGTCTGCTTCTTCAAACGTTTTAAGTTTAGCTTCTAATTCGCGTCGTCTGCCCCTTTCTTCCGCTAAGGCGGCGAGAGGAACTGTTTTTTCTGACATATTTTTATCGTCTTCAGTCGCTGCAGTGACGTCTTTTTGTTCTAATGTTTTTTCGTCTGACATGACGTTTACTCCTTTGTTTACACCGAAGGGTCGGTGAGGTTATTCTTGATATCCACTTGTCAGTATTGCACGGGCCTGTGATGCGGCTTTTTGTTTCGCTACTTTGTAGGATGCGTCATCATTGTAATAATATTTTTTACCGCTTTTTCCATAACGCACATATGTTCCAGACTTATCTTGACCACGCTCAATAGGATTACCTTCAGGTATAACTCCATCTGCTTCCAGCTGAGCTTTGTCAACATTTTCCTGGTTAATAGGAACATCTTTTACTTCAGGTGCGTTCGCTTTTACATTTTCTTTATATTGTTGTTCTGCCTGCTCTGTTGTTAAATCTGGATTTTCTTGCTGCATAATTTTGGGAGGTGTAGTTAAATTATTGCGAAGTAAAAAATCATAGTAGTCAACTCTTTCGGACACACTCCTAAATATAATAGGGTCGAAGAAATCGGTTACCAACTGGACTTTGTCGGATATTTTTCTTTCGTTGGTAAAATTATTATTATACCACCTTATAATATCAAACATTTGCTGTTCGAATTCTTTTAAATGCTCGCGTTTAATAGCATGCTGCTGCATTAAATAATTATCTGATAAACGGAGTGCTTCAGCGCTCGAAGGGTCTGACGATACCTCGAAATTTTTAGGTGAGAGCCCACGACTACGCAAAAAATGATTAAAAATGTTTTCATACAGTTCCCAGACTTTACCAGGTTCTAACATACTTGGATTAATAAACTTTACATCTGGTTCTTGAATCGTATCGCCGCCTTCTACTCTTTTAGCTTCTGGTGCGACAATAACTTTACCAGATACTATTCTTTTTACCGACTGTATAGCTTCTTGGGCGGTAAACCCTGTAAAAAGCAGAATATCAAAAAGAGATGTTTGAGTTCGTAATACGCTATCGGCCAACAGTAATGACCGTACCTGACAAAATTTATAAGCGCCATAATCAACAGGGCCCCAAAAAGTATTACTATCATGAATATACCGTAAGATAGCGAATGGTGTTTTTTGATAGTTATGCATATACTGGTTCGAGATTGTGGTTGATTCTCCTTTTATTATTTCTTCTTTGAAAGTTGAAATATCCCAGGTATATTTTATTTTTGTTTCTTTATTTAATTTTATACTGTATGCTATACTTGACGGCTCATTGGGGTAATACGGATTAGGTATAACATTGAAAGATTGAATGTTCGGAGTTAATTTTATGAACCGAAGTTTATCGGTATTTGGGTCGGTAGTTATAGTAACCGCTACGGTCCCCATATAACCAGCTTGATGCTCAAATTGTAAAAATTCTAAAGAGCTGTTTAACTCTTTGTAAATTTCTTCAATTCTTTGTTGTTCCGCTTTTGTAGCATTTATAAATTGTCTATGAAAACCTTTTTGAGCGTATGAACAGTTTTCCGTATCTATGATACGTCTATAAATATTTATGAAAACAGACATCTTATCGAGACGTGCTCTGTTTATCGAGTCCATTACTCTCCCTTCAATATTAACTGAGTCGAGAGTCATACCGTCCCCACGATATTCAGAATCCAGGGCTTGGCAAATATCATAACGCTCTCTGTCTGTTATTTCTTTATAGGCGTTTGTGGTAAATGGGTTTCTGTAGAGGTCTATATTCACCATTTATTCTCCTTGTATACTATGTATAACATACCATTAATATACTACATTTATAAAAATATGCAAGCTATTTTTATCCAAGAACAGACAATATATAAGACGCCTGTTCCTCTGTTAATTGTTTCGATGGTTGTTGGTACTGTTTGTAAAATAAATCAGATGTCGGTCCGTAATTTATGAGAGCATAACAGAGCGCGTCCAGTGGGTCATCATATCCTTTTATTTTACGCCAGCCCGCTGTCTTAATAGCGTCCGTATTTCTGGATGTGTCAGGAGTTGCCTGACCAATCGCCCTAATTAATTTCTGGCAAGACGGGTCTATTAAAATTTTATTTTCTTTTAATAAAGTTCTCAGGACAGTAACCTGATTTCCTTTTGATATTAAAGCACTATTAGTAGAAAATGTGGCTTGCGGAAGTTTCTTTTTAAATATCTGAAATTCTGTAAATGGGTTTTTTGAGTCTTTACTATTTGAAGCCTTATCAACTCCTACTACCAAAGGCTGTATATCATAAAAATAATTAGTTAGAGTAGCCTTTATGTCTTTGGCAAGTTGGTTAGCCATAATTTTCTTGAGGGATAATTCTTTTAATATTTTAAGAGTGTCGTGATAATATTGTATAAAAATAACCGCTGGTTTGTGAAAGCCTGAATCTATACCGACAATAAGAGGGTGGTCGGCGTTAAAATTGGTCGGAACTATATGTATAACAGGATTAAATTCAGGGAATAAAGGACCCACGACTGGCGTCGAATGCCCCAATACCTCGGTTTGATAAGCATTTGAAGTTGCCAAAGACTGGAATAAATTCAAAGATTCAGTATCCTTGTAAGGATTGTCATCAGCTTCAATTTGAAAAGATTCCACTTTTGCACCAATCTGCCCTTTTTCAAACAAATTATCAAAGGCTTCGGTTGGAACTCTTGGTGGTGTTCCACATATATATATTCTATTTAGGGCTATTCTGGAATCTCTGGTAGCTCCGCCATAAACCGCGTTTAAAGCTTCTTCAGGATATGGAACTTGCCCAAACTCTTCTAGGATGGCCAAATCAAGCCAATTACCACGCATATCAGTAGCTTGCTTATCTTGAAGTGACGCGGTTCTAATCCATGAATCTGTTGAAGCTGACAACTCTGTTTTATGGGTGGCTTCGTTTTTTCTTATGATAACATTAAACTCTGGGAACAGCTCCTCCAGCGGCGCCTTTTTCAAAAAAGACTGCAGATGGTCCCAAATCGGTATAGAATCTTCGGCTTTTGGGACAGCTATTTTAATATGTATCGGGAAATCGAATAAGGCCCCGAAGTAAAGAAGCTGGTAGCATTTTAGAGCCGCGTTGAACGATTTGGCCGTATTTCTGCCAGCCATTATAACTATTATTTTGGCGGCGGAAGTCATTATTGCTTCCTGCTTTGGCCATAGTTTAAGGCCCAGCATGGTCACCACATGTGACAGTAAAACATCTTTATAGGTTTCCCATACTTTTTGCTTTCCCAATTCTTTTTTTATTTTTTCTCTTTCTTCTACTGTCATATGTATAGTTTTCTTTACCTTGTGGTATTTTCGTTAAAATTTGTCGGAGCAGTTCATCCAAAAAATAAAAGTAAAAAAAGAGAAGTAAAAGGCACACATAGAGTTAGATAAAATAAAAAATAAAAAATAAAATAAAAAATAAAAAGTAAAGTAAAGTAACCTAAACAAACCCTACGGGTAATAACCCACTGTAACATAACGACTTACACACTATTACCCGTTACAATATAATAACTTACATGCTTTTATTTTATTTTTATTTTTATTTTATTTTTATTTATGTATACTATATATAGAATCGTGCATGGGTTCCGCCGCTTCGCGGCGGAACTCTCAATCTTGTAAAATTGTAACGCGAGGCGGGACCGTGGGACCGTGGGACGGTGGGTCTGTGACGCCGCGAAGCGGCGGCACCCGTGCACGATGCTTTTGTTTTATGTCTAGTTTAATTAACTTATCTCTATGTCTAGTTTAATTAACCTGTACTTTTATTTTATTTTATTTTTTATTCTATTACCTGTCATGTCTACAGATAATGAGTCTAATAGCCTTTTAGCAGCACCGCTGACCTCCAGCTTTTCAGAAGGTTTGTTATTTACTATTCTCGCCTTTATTAATCCTTGATGCATATTATCGTAAGTTTTTAGAGCTTTATTAATTTGATTTTCATTCTTGGATTTTAATGCAACCGTAAGCTGATGTATAGTAGACGCGACATACAATATAACATGACTAAACAACAGTTTGTCCATATCAATCTCACCATTTTCCATTTGGGCATCACGCTTTAAGGCATCTTCAATTGACTGGACTTCTCGCAGAGCTTCGAGTTCCATTGCTTCAATCTTTTCTTTATTGATTTTTTTCCATCTTAGTTTTTCTTGGTCAGGGGCCGAAGGAACATCATAGCCAAGTTTTTTCATATTTTCTCTTACAGTCGTTAATGTATAAGCTGCAGCTTTACCAATAAGATTTCCATGTTGATGGATATATGTATGTACTGCAGTAGGCAATAGGTCCCCTTGTTTTTCTTTATCCCAGTTGATACAAACTTTATTTATGTATGCACGTACTTCAGGATAATTTTTTATAGGGTGATTGTCAGGCTTTATAATATCCATTATGTCACCTCGTTTATTTTTATTGGGTCATTATCAAATAATTTAACTACATCATCATATAATTCTATAGAAGCATTATCATATAACCGAACGCGTATGCCTGTGCCTGTAGTTGTAGTTGACACGCCCAAACCATACGTTAATAGAAAAGGACTGCCAAAACCATATATAATAATATTAGGCATTATACTATAGTCCTCGTAGTTGGGCTGGTAGCAGAATTCAAATTAAATGTAGCGATAACGGTTGTCGTATCGCGGTCATAAAGAATTAATTGTGTTCCGCTTATTTCCCATTTACCACCGGCGTTAATAGCATGTAAATTATCTAACATTGTTCCGTAAGAATATTCTGTACCGTCTAAACCAGACACAGTAATATTCCAAACGTCCGCGGATGTTCCTGATTGATTCGCTATTGCAATGTAACGTTCATAACTCGACAATGAAGCGCCTGCATCAGCCATAATTAAATAGTCAGTTCCCGTATCATACTCTGTAAAATCGTATGTATAAAAACCACTTACTAAATCCGTCATAACACCGCTTACTACGATAGCGGCAGTGCTGGCGTTGTAAATTGTAATTGACGGAGTTAGTCCTGCGATAGGCATCCCACCGCTGGTAAAAATTGTACTAAGTAACATTTATTCTCCTTCTTTCTGGTTCTTTATAACCCATGTCTGTCATTATTTCTCCTAATCTATTATTATTGCAAAGCA
>Ga0307378_10009615_pt1 | contig 12685 bp, 11 predicted proteins | sample UN1MG_FD_202238 | JGI IMG/M metagenome (GOLD analysis project Ga0307378, IMG submission 202238) | Soil microbial communities from Risofladan, Vaasa, Finland - UN-1 | ecosystem: Environmental > Terrestrial > Soil > Coastal area > Acid sulfate soil | place: Finland: Risofladan, Vaasa | collected...
GGGCCATAACGCTGCGCGGTATTCCATACCGCCACTTGAAAGGCAAGCCATTACACCTCATTGACGTGCCAGATGAAGAGATTGCTCCCACTTGGCAGAGGAACCGGATAAGGAATGTTGTAGATGCTGTCACAGGTCAGGTCCTGTTTGCAACGAGCAGCCCTACACCATTGCCGCCGCAAAAAGAAGGAAAATGAGGTTTACGGTGAGCCCTAATGTACACTGTCTTGCAGATTTGCGCGGCGTAGTGGTGCCTAATACTGTGTTGAGGTCGGAATATGAAGAAAACAAAACTAATTGGGGTGATCGTTCTCCTGGTAGCCGCCTTGGCGGCAGCGTTTGTAGTCGGGGACTATTTCGAGGTATTTGGTTGTATAAACGCGGATGGTGTTGGACGTGTGGGGTGCCGATTCAAGTTTCGGGACCATCGGAGTCGCGAGACGCTGGCTGGAGTTACTGTTAGAAGCTACAGGTGGATCAGAACATACAGGTCGAGTGACGCGGCCTTAATAGAGGAAGATTTGCGGAGCGCGTTTGAAAATGAGCCCGATGGCGAAGGAATTGTGCGTGGCTGGATCCATATATGGGTCAGTGAAAGAAGGACGCTGCTTTTCGAAAAATACAATTCCTTGAAGGCCGGGCAAGGCGGTCCTATCGAATTTGTCTTCAGCCATCCTTCGTATGGTACCGAGACAAGAACATTCACCATAAGGCAGCTTGGCGAGATCCAAACGCTCGAGCTTACCCCCAAAGGAAAGCAGGACTTGGAGTAGCGGTCGATTCGCACGAACAGATGGGAGAAAGGCGGCTATTGCAGCTGAGTGGTGGAGAAAGTAGGGGCGGGGAGTGTTTTCTTTGACAAGTGAAGATTGTACGCCTTCTTGATGAGCAGGCGGTTGAGACGCGGCCGAGCGGTAAGTGGGCGGTGGAGGCGCAGAAGCGGCTGGCGCGGATGGGAATGCTCGCGAGGCAATTAAGAAGGACGCGTACAAATATGCGACTGCTAACGATTGACGAGTCGGGAAAAAGTTATTACAAGTTGTCGGAAAGGACTGTTCGGCTATGAAACGTATGGTGAAACAATTCGGTATAAGCCTGGTGATTCTATTGTTTGCGGCGAAAGCAGAATTGGCCTTTGGATCCAGGGCTGCAGAGTGCGAAGCTGTCACCAATATCAGAAACATTTTGGCGGACATTCGTACGCCCGGCGAGCGGACAGAGGCTATCTCCAAGGTGTGTGCCGTAATGGAAGATGTGAATGAGGTTATGGAAGCGAGGGAATTAGCCGCTGCGAAGTTGGGCGAGTTGGGAGCTGTAGAAGCCAAGGACATGCTGAAGGCTCTTGCCGAGGAGCTTACTTGGGGCGATAGCACGCGGCAGTTGAAGCGGGCTTGTAGTCTTTCATATTGGCAGATAAGGGTTTCGGAAGAACCCAAGGCCGTGGAACAGGAGGAACTACTGATGAAGCTTCTGTGGGGCAAGAAGCATCCGCCTCCGCATGCGGATGTTACTCCAGACTGGGCGGCAGGTGAGCTTGCAAACAGGGGAGTAAAAAGAGCTCTGCCAGAAATAATCGAGTCGATAAGGTACAGAAATCCTGGAGAAAGGGGGGAGAAGGAGATCTGGCTTTGCAAGACGAAGATCGACCTGCTCTCAGCGAGCAAGAGCAGGCTGGAGGGGCTGGCAAAAGCTCTGGAGACCCAGGATATTACGAACGATCAGTTGCTGCTGCGTTGGGCCATCGCTGAACTGGGGAAACTCGGAAGTGACGCAAATCGGAGTCTATTAGCCGCGTTTGCGCTTAGGTTGCAGAGCAGGTATTACGATTGGTGGGGACGGATGATAGAGGACTCCAATGACCCCCTTTGTCGGGCGGCGGGAGACTTGTACAGGCGGGCAATCGGGATTTTAAGAGCGGGTGGAATGACCGATGCGCAGATGAAAGCTGCCGGTCTGCGGCCGAACAGGTTCTTTATTCAGCCTCCGTGAACCTGAGGGTGCTAACTTTCAGAGAGAAGCTACACAATGGCTCGGCCAACTTCGGGCTCTGGCTGGGGTAGGAGCAGGGAGTATTCTCTTTGACAAGTGAAGATTGTACGCCTTCTTTCTAAGCAGGCGGCGGAGGCGCAGAAGCGGCTGGCGAGGATGTATATTAAGAGCCTGTAACAAAACTTAACTTCTACTGCGGTCGGCTGCAAAGATCGGCGTCGCTACAAAGCCAGTTCTGTTACCGGCTCTAAGATCGGCGATTATGAAAAGGCGGATGCGGCGTGAATTGATGTAAGAAGTGATGTATGTGACGAGAGAAGCGGTACGAGTTAATATAGATTATGGCCTTATGAAAAATTGGGCTCCGGCTTTCCCAGCCGGAGCCCTGGGTGAACGGATACGGCCAATGGGTTCAGCCCTTAGATTCGATTATTCTTCGTTGCTGCGGCCCTTATTGCGTATAACGATGCAGTCATATCCACCTATGTCAGGCTCATCGATTAGAACGTCATCCCACAAATCGGCCACGAGCCCTAATCCCAGTTGTTCACCATCTTCGAGAGGTCGCTGCAGAGCTTCCTCGACAGCGGCGATAACGTCCTGCGTGTAAAAATGAACGGTCAGGTCCATATAGCCGTCCGGACCTGTCTCGGCGCAGTTGCAATCCGCCTGGTCAACGCGCACCACAGGCGTGCTCACGTCGCTATAGCCAAACTTGCCTGCAATTGGCGCCACATCAATAGGTTCGAGGATACCTTCGGAAAAGACCGCTGCCAACCTTATTGACGCCGTGTTGACGTCGTTTACATCAAACCCGTCTGTGCCCAAAATGGCAACAGGAAGAACACCGTTGCTTTTAACATTGACAGGATTGGGACAGGATTGTGGTTTGATGTCGATGGGCACTTCATCGCAGCCCAACAGCCAACCCGCCAGCAGGACAAGTAAAATCGCCAGCACTGTCTTTCGCATCACACTCTCCTTTCTTTGTTATTGCAGGGTTAAAACGGTTTTAGACTCAAGAATACTAACAATTGATGATGCTCACTGGTAACGCTGCCTTGACGCAGCACTTGAAATCTCCGCTTCACCCCCTTTCTTCAAAAACCGTCATCATGAGTGAAATAGACTATGGTTGTCTTTCCGGGTGTTGTGGTCGCCCCAATAATATGCAATTCAATTCTCTCTACTGCGAAAGGAACCTTTGGATCTGCTCTTGCTCGTGAGACACGTTGGATTCGACAAACCTGTTCGCGCAGTTCTGAATCGCCTTGGACTTGAACACAAGAAAAAGCACAACCAAGATACCTACGACAATCGCTATTTTCTTCATTTTGGTCCCCCCCGTTTGTTTTCAGAGAAGACGACTGTTGTTAAAATTTCATTCAGGAGCTCCGTCTGCTTTATGTCGGATAGGTCGGTCCCAGTTCGACCTCCACTTCCACTGTTAGTGTTATTATAGCACGGCGGTCTTTTCAATTCAAGAAAGACAGGCGAAAATGACCTTGCAAACCTCAGTTGTGCCGACGACGGCAAAGCACGAATGATTTTATCGGCCTGTGTACAAAAGATTTTTCACCGCTGAAAACCACCTGTTTTGCATCCTGCCGGCCGGATACAGTCGGCGCCCTTCGACTACCGAGACGATACGAAAGCGTCCCTGTCGGCGCGGCCTTCAATACTTGAGCAACTACTTCTTGCCGTGGCGTACGCGTGAGAGGTAGAATCAGCAGAGATGAAACGAATTATTGATGTCAATACCGGAGAAGTCAAAGTCGCCGGAAAGAACACCCTCTTGAGGTCCGTGGCCATCGGCTCGTGTATCGCCGTCGTCGCCTATGATGCCGGGAGGAAAATAGGGGCCATGGCGCACGTGATGCTGCCGGGCCGCGCACCAAAAAAGGCAGAGCAAAAAAACAAATACGCCGCCGACGCAATAGAAGAAATGCTGAGCAGGATGAAGCGGGCCGGGGCAGACACAGACAACATCGAGGTCTGTCTGGTTGGAGCAGGAAACGTCCTCGGAAAGAAGGACGATACTATCTGCAAACAGAACATCGAATCGACAACGGGACTGCTCGAGCGTGAGCATATCCCTGTAAGGGGGAGGGTTCTCGGAGGGACAAAGCGGAAGGGGATTTTTCTGGATGTTGAAACGGGCAGCGTATCTTACACGGAAGGAGATGAAAAGGAAAAGCCGCTGTATGAATGGACAAGCGGTCGGAATACTGACGGAGTTATACCTTTTTGAAGAGCTCAATCCCGAAGAATCAGGTTATCGCGCCGCCAGGTGTTTCTCGATAGTCTCTATCAGCGCCTCATCATCTATCGGCTTTGGGATGTAATCGGTGAAGCCGTGTGCGAGGAGCTCGTCGCGGTCGTCCTTCATTGCCCTTGCGGTGAGGGCTATGATGGGCACGAGCGGCTGCATGGCGCTGCGGGCTATTTCGTCGAAGGCTTCGTATCCATCGACGATGGGCATCATAATGTCCATCAGGACGATGTCGGGGGAGTCGGAGAAATATTTCTCGACGACCTCTCTGCCGTCTTTGGCGAATATCAACTGGTAGCGATGCTCGAGCATCATTTTGAGGGCGGCGCGCCCGAACTCGTCGTCCTCGGCAATCAGGACCTTGGGCATGAATTCCCGGACGCCGGCGCGTCCCGCAGCGTCCAAAGCAGGCGAGGACACAGCCGCCTTATACGTCGGTGCTCGCAAGGATTCGCCGGCGGCTTCATCGACGCCGGCTTCGGATGTCTTCAGCGGCACATAGAACGTGACCGTAGTCCCTTCGCCCAGAACACTCTGCGCCTTTATCTCGCCTCCGAGCAGCTCGACCATTTTCTTTGAGATGGTAAGGCCCAGGCCGCTTCCCTGGTATTTTCGCGTGCTTGAGCTGTCCACCTGAGTGAACTCCTCAAAAATACGCTCGAGGTCTCGCGGGTCTATGCCGATACCCGTGTCTGAAACTTCGAAGTACAGCCGGTCCCCTTCACAGTATATCTTCAGGCAAATTCGCCCCCGCTCCGTGAATTTAACGGAGTTGCTCACGATGTTTGTTAGTATCTCGTGCAGCTTCTGCGCATCAGCGACCACCGTCTTCGGCACAGAATCGGTCTTTTGAACAACGAAATCCACGTCCCGCTTGTCGCTTAACGTCAGTGCCATACTGCGAATACCGGCTATGAGAGCGTCGACATAAAAAGGCCTTGATCTTACCTCCATTTTGCCCGCTTCAATCTTCGAAAGGTCCAGAATACCGTTAATCAGGAGCAATAACCGGTGGCTGCTCCTGTGGACAATCTCCAGACCCTCAACCTGTTTGCTGGTAAGGTTCTTGCTGTGGTATTTACTGAGGGTCTTGGAAATGCCAATTATGGCGTTCAACGGCGTCCTGATCTCGTGACTCATGTTGGCGAGAAACTGACTCTTCGCCTTGCTGGCGAGCTCGGCCGCCTCCTTGGCCTGCTCAAGGCGTTTCTCGGCCTCTTTGCGCTCCGTGATGTCCCGGCTTATACCTACAATCCCAACGACCTTGCCGCGCCCGTCGCGCAAGGGCAGCTTGCTGGTCATAATCCATCTGATTTTACCGGTGCTGCCGGCGTTGAGCTCATCTTTGTCCGCCAGCGGCTGGCCCGTGCGGATAACCTTTTGCTCATCCGCATAGAACTCCGAAGCCTGCTCCGCCGGATAGTAGTCGAAATCGGTTTTTCCAATAAGCTCCTCGGGCGTTGCCGCCCCCATGAAATTACTGACCGCGGCGTTGCACGCCGTAAACCGGCTTTGAGAGTCTTTTATGTAGATAAAGTCGGGCAGGTTGTCTATCAGTGTTCGCAGCATATTGTGCTCCCGGGCGAGCGATTCTTCGGCCTGCTTGCGCTCGGCCGCCTCGCTGAGGGCGCGGGCAATACCATCAATCAGCTTCCGCTCCTCTTTGAGAAATGGTCCCTCGTCCAGTAAAGGACGCTCGTCCAGGTAGTACACCTCTACAGAGCCGCGTTTTTCCCCGCCGACGATAATATCGCTTGCAAGCTTCCACCTGCTCTGCTCGAAGGCTTCGAGAGTAAATTCCCTGCCGTCAAAACGCACCTTCGCGCGCGTTGTCTGGGGCCGCTGCCAGTTGCCGGCAATAAGCGCAAGGACGTCCTCGAATATCTCATTAAGGGTCCGGCGACTTTGGAGGGACTTGGCCACTCCGTAAAGGCAATTCAAGTCTTTGATTCGCTCCTGCAAATCCCGGTTCGTTCGGCGCAATTGTTCTTCCTGGGCCCGCAGCTGCTGGTTGGCTGCTCGCAGCTGTTGCTCGCGAGCCTCCAGCTGCTGATTGGCTGCCTCCAACTGCTGCTCGTGAGCACGCAACTGTTGATTCGCCGCCCTCAACTGCTGCTCACGAGCCTCCAGCTGCTGATTGGCCGCCTCCAGCTGCTGCTCATGGGCACGCAACTGTTGATTCGCCGCCCTTAGCTGCTCGTTCGTAATCTCCGACTGGTGCTCGTGCACGCGCAGCTGTTCGAGCGCGGCCTGCAGCCGTCGTTCGTGGGCCTGTAGCTGGTCGGCCCACTCATGCAACTGCTCCTGGACCCCCTCCTGCCGCTGCTCTTTTACTGAGCGCAGTTCCTCCACCCTTTGCTTCTTCGACCGCTGAGCTTCGTCTCCGGTTTTTCTCATTCTATCCCTCACAATCCCCGCTTCAAGGGAGCCAACTTTGCCTGCGCGGGTCGTCCACAGAGCACAAATGTGGACAGACTGCTGCACCCGCCGGCCCACACGCCGACCAACGCTTCACAGCTATTGCAAATCGTTCTCGCTCGGTCGTTTCTCACTTTGCTCTTTGCGGACCGCCCCCATTATAACGCATCTTCGCTCCGGATGCAAAAAAAACTGCGCTCAAAAAGCCCCCAAAACACAAAAAGACCGGACAGCCGGCAAGAAAACGCGTCTTACAAATGCAACGGCGCCCCGGGTCGCCAAACAGCCCCCCTGTAAAACAGCTCCCGATAGCGACATTTTGCAGATGCCATACCCCAAGATGGGGCGTTCGCTCGTCCAGCCCGCACCCATTCTCAAGCTACGGGTCCTGTCGGCTGCACGTAAGAAGCATCCAGGAATGAGTGAGTATCGGTCAGCGTCGCTCCCCGCTCCCGTAAGATGCTCAAACCAACCCCTCCCGTCCGCCTGTTATAATAGCCGATCGCGTCGGTCAACATCGTCACTTTCTTATGGCGAGCCAGCAGCCCCAGCGCCGTTGCTTTCACCGCACCCTCGGCAAGCGCTCCAACGACCACAAATTCCCTGGCCTCCAGTTCGCTGAGCATACGGTCCGCCCGGGGCTCTTCGAACGGGTCGAAACACCGCTTCTCAAATATGACTTGATCATAATAATCCAGTATCTGAGGCAGCAGGTCGGTCCGATCCTCGGCGTCGAAGCTCGTATACCTCTTACAAAACGTGTAGCTGATTTTTCTTTGCGCTTCCAGGTCGCTGATTTGCGAATTGCAGTTCGGCCAATGGGGGGTAAGAACCTGAACCGTCGAGATCATGCGCACATGGTTGAGCCTCGCCCATTTGATGACCCTCAGTATATTGGCCAGAACCAGGCGATGGTTGCGAACGCACACCACGCCCCTGCCGCCAAAAAAGTGCCGCTGAGTGTCAATGTCAACCAGCACGTATTTCCGCCGCAATCGAGCTATTGGCATAATCATCTTCATTCCCTTTCATTACGAATCCTGCTCGCCTGCAAGGCCCCAGCCAGACCAAAATCTGCTCCGCGAAAAGCAAAAACCATTACGACCTCCTGTGCCTTCGCAGGGATTCCAGGCCCCACGCTATCCACCTGCGCTCCCTCTGCTCGCGCTTTAGAAACCCGCCCGCATTGCGGTCCACCAGCCATGTCACCTTATCGAGAATGGGCCAGACGGCGTGAAGCGGATACCGAACTTCATCAGGCTCGCTGGTCAGTATTTCTCTCAATATCGCCCCGCTTTCCTTGCCGCAAACCAGAATTACTATGTGCGACGCCGCGCACAAAACAGGGTTCGTCAGCGTTATGCGGGTGTAACGCCCGTCCATGAAATACATCACACAAACACTGTCCTCGGTGTCGAAAAATCCATACGTATCCGGGAATAACGAGGCAATATGTCCGTCCGAATCCATCTTCAGCATAATCAGGTCGAAACACGGCATCCCGTTTTCCCCGGGCGACACAAGGTTCAGTATGGTTTGCTCATATATTGAAGCCGCGCACGCGCAATTGCGTTTCTCCAGGCAGATACGGTGCACGTTCTCTGCCGGGATGTGAGTCTTGCCCACCGAACCGTATGCCGAAAGGTCGCCGGTGCCGCTCCGCGACTTCGCTGGCCCACAGCATTCGTCCACCCAGAACAGGTGTATCCCCTGCCAGCGCAAATTATCGAACCGGGATTGCCCGCCAAGCAGCTCGAAGAAACTCCCCGGCGTGTCACGCGATACCGCCACACAGAACCGTCCACTGCCCGCCATTGCCCGTCGGGCGTCAGAGAAGAAAAGCTCCGCCGCCCTTTCCGCAAGTCCCCGACCGTCGGCTTCAACGACTATGTTCAGCTTTCGGCTTGTCGCTCTCATCACAGATGTCCTCTTATACCGAATCCACCTAAAAATAATCAGTTACGGGTGCACTCCGCAGTAGCCGATCTGGTCGCAAACCGCCTTCATTTTCACCCATACCGTCGGATCATCCACTATCCCCAGCGCTATCGGATAAAGGATGTCGTCTTCCTGAGACAGGTGCTCCGGAACCAGCGCCAGAAGCCTGCCCGAAGCAGATGCAAGCCCCGCCTTGAACTGCTCGAATTTCACCTCGTTGAACAGCACCAGCAGACTGCCAAGGTTGTCGATCTCGGTCCTGATCTTGATGTGGTCGCTCTGCATGGCGCAGCAGAGACTGATCCTGCCGTACCTTTTCAGCCACGGAAAAATAACATCGTCCTCCCTCTCAATGTGCTCCTCCATCATCGTCAGGTGCCCCACCACGTGCCAAAGTCTGCGAAATTCGAGGCTCACGTCGCTCAAGTGATCCTGAAGACCTATCTCCTCCACCACGTCCTTGAGGTCCGCGAGGAAACACCGCATCACCTCATGCTCGGCCATCACGACTCGCACCAGATGATTCGCAGGCAGAAGCATCCTGACATCTATGCATTGCTCTTCAGCTATTCCCATCAGCATGAACATCGCCGACAGCAATTGGACCTGCTGCAATGTGTACCCACCGTCGACAAGATTCTGCTCGGCCGCGGCAATGTCCCGCGGATCCACCATCGGCAGAAGCCGATGCGCCTCCTCACGAAGAGCATCGGGATTATCACCGCTATTGATACGCCTCAGAAGACGTGTGAGCGTTCTCGCTCTGCTGCTTTCAGGCAAAATTGCCATCTTATCACCCCCATAAACCCAAGTACCCGAAAAACCTGTTACTGCCTCACACCCATCTCCGAAGCCGCAACCAGCCTCGCAAAGCCAGGCAGTTGTTCACGCTCGAGAAACACTTCACCGGTCTCGCTCACCCTCCTGATGCCGTGTCTGGAAGCCTGCTTGTCAGAAGTCCGTATCTTTAATCCTCACACCGTTTATCGCTTTCGCCGCCAGCCTGTGGCCGCGATTTTTTTAAGCTGGGTTTGTTGTTGGATGTGGTCACAACCCCAAACCCAGCGGGGAGAGGAGAGAGCTCTTGATTTCAGTCACTCTTATCACTAACACGACCAATCCGTGTCACTTTCGAGGCCGGGCCCGGATAGTCCCCCTTTCGACCAAATAACGGTTCGTTATTCTTGAGCTATCAGGCCCAGCCCGGAGGGAGAAAGACCTCTCGACTCAACGGGCGAATCCTTCTCCTCGCCTCTTTTTGCCCTCTCTGGCTTTTCAATGAGCTACCGGGCGTATCCAAAATCCTCCTTCCCTGTATGACCTGCCGCCAAAGCCCTATTAACTTTTCATAAACTGCTTTAGCAAACGCTGTGCCCGCAAGCAGCCCCCGTTTTGTCGCTCCGTTGCGGCTGCTTCAAACCGACCATTCTCATTTTGATTTTGCATATTGACACAATTCGAACTTTTTGACCGCATTGCCTCCAAAGAAAGCAAAAAAAGACCGTAACCGGTCAGTTACCCGCGGCGCAGGGCTGGTTAGGAGTAATCCAATTCAAAGAGCAGCCTGAATGGGTCGGAATCGGGCTGTTCGCCAAGTTTATCGAGGGCGGATTCGAAAGCAGCCGTTACGTCAAGGCTCTTCGCTTCCGGCGGGCGTTATCCCCTCACTCCACACATTTTTCTGCGGATTAGCTTGACGAAGCGGCGACGCCGGTCTAAAATGGGCAGTTGTCGCGGGTAAGCAACCCAAGAGCCGAGAAGCATTGCCGGCCGCTGACGAGTGAAGTCTGAGAAAGCCGGCAAGAGAATCTGTGGTCGCACAGCTCTTCGCACTTGAAATAGTTCAGAAGAAAGAACGTCGCAATATGGCAGATAACAGCAAAACCTGTGACTCTGTATCGGGTGACGCGGCCCCATCCGAGGAGGACCGCCGGCAGGCATGGACCCGGCTCGCCACACAATACCTGCGCGACCTGCCGCACCAGCTCGACCGCATCCGAAACACACTTAAGATGAAAGACTACGATGAAATCAAGAAAGATGCGCATCGCATCAAAGGGACCTCCGGCACGTACCAGTTCGACCACATTTCCCAAAGCGCCGCCCAGCTCGAACATTTGGCGGAAAGCCGAGACTCGCAAGCTATTGCCGCCACGATAAATGAGCTGATGCGGCTCGTTGACCTCGAAACCAGAAAGCTGAACTCACAACAACTCTCTTGGCCCACCGACGCCGAAAGGGACGCCAATGGCTGAGCCGACCCCTGTCATCCTGACCGTCGACGATGACCCGCACATGCTGGCCATCATCCAGCACCACGTCGCCGATTGGGGCTACATTCACCGCGGCGTCAAAAGCTCCGCCAGAATGTGGAAGGAGCTTGAGAAACTCATCCCCAGTGTCATCCTCTTGGATGTCGCCCTCGATGACGCCGACGGTGCCGCCCTCGTATCGCCGTTGCGCGACCGATTTCCCAATGTGCCGGTCATCATAATCACCGCCCACGCGTCGGTGGAGACGGCGGTCAGGAGCCTCAAGAACGGCGCCTACGACTTCGTGTGCAAGCCGCTTGACTTCGAGCGGCTGCGCATAGAAATCGACAAGGCGGTCGCCCACAATCGTCTTTCGCTTCAGGTAAAGGCGTTTCAGAGCGCCGCACGTCGCACGGACTTTCACGGCATGATTGGGCGAAGCGAGCCGATGCGAAAGGTCTACCGGCTAATCGAAGCGGTAGCCCCGACGGACGCGGCGGTGCTGACTCTCGGTGAAACCGGCACCGGAAAGGAGCTGGCCGCCCGCGCGGTGCACGAATGCAGCCAGCGGAGCACGGGGCCTTTTATCGCGGTAAATGCGCCCGCTATTCCCCGCGAGCTTATCGAGAGCGCGCTGTTCGGCCACGAAAAAGGCGCGTTCACCGGCGCACACGAGCAGCATACCGGATTCTGCGAGCAGGCTGACGGCGGAACAATCTTCCTCGATGAAATCTCCGAAATGGATTATGACGTCCAGGCGAAGCTGTTGCGGTTCCTGCAGGACCACGAAGTCCAGCGCGTCGGCGCAAAATCCGCCAGGGCCGTGGACGTTCGAGTTATCGCCGCCACCAATCGAGAGCCCAGAGTGCAGATTGAAAAACACAAGCTGCGCGAGGACTTCTATTATCGTTTGAGCGTGGTCAGCATCGAGATGGCGCCCCTCCGCCTGCGCCAGGGCGATGTGGCTCTGCTGACGCGTTACTTCCTTGACCTGGCCGCCGCTAAATACGGCAAGAATATGTCCACCGTCGCCCCGGACGCTTTGACGCTGCTCACCAGCTATGATTGGCCCGGCAACGTCAGGCAGCTCGAACATCTCATCGACGAGATTGTCATTACAAACAACAGCGCCGAGCTGACAGCGGATATGCTGCCGGCAGAGATCGCCCGCGCCCTGCCGCACGCCATCGGCCAAGAGGCGGCACCGCAACAGGCCCAGACGGCGGTCCTTTCGATTGAGAAGATGGAGCAGAACCTCATTCTCCGCGCCCTCGAATTGACCTCCGGCTCGGTCCGCCAGGCCGCCGCCCAGTTAGGCCTCAGCGAGGCCACTCTCTACAGAAAGATAAAGAAATTCGGCATCTCACGCACCTTTGCACGCCAATAGCCCCGCCGGGCCCTCACAACGCACAAAAAAATCCTCTAAATTGAAAATTTTTTTCCAGCCCTAAGTCCTTGTCGCTCCTGTGCTTACGCCGAGAGAGAGAGAGAGAAAACCGCGATTTTGATATCAACACTTTGGGCCCCTGTTTCGCTTTTACTTATGAAGAGGCAGAGTTTTTCCGGCCACAGGCCCAATCGCCCTCCCGGAAGAGCCGAAACCCAGGGCGGGCCATTACATAAAACGCCTTGAACGGATGTTGTTCTTGCAAACAAAACAGTATATGGAACCCAAAGATAAGGAGGTGATCCCCCGCCCTAGGGTTTCCTTGGACACACATTTAGGGGATACTATCGCCCGAAAGGAGTCAAGGTATGTCCAAGGATACAAGACTATCGAATGAAGCTCCGCTGGCAGCGGAGCGAGCGCAAGCGA
>Ga0307378_10009617_pt1 | contig 12684 bp, 10 predicted proteins | sample UN1MG_FD_202238 | JGI IMG/M metagenome (GOLD analysis project Ga0307378, IMG submission 202238) | Soil microbial communities from Risofladan, Vaasa, Finland - UN-1 | ecosystem: Environmental > Terrestrial > Soil > Coastal area > Acid sulfate soil | place: Finland: Risofladan, Vaasa | collected...
TCATGTCGAACAACTGGTACTTGATGGAACTGCTGCCGCAGTTGACCACGAAGATTCTCATGGTAAACCTCGTTTTTGCCGATACTTACTTACAACCACGGGCCTGCCGCTCCGCGGCCCGGCCCAAGGGGAGGCCCGCTTGACCCACCGTAGGCCATGCCGAAGGGACTGTCAAGGCGGTCGGCTTGACGGCCGGGACGGACCGGGTTAGACTCGGCCCCGTCGCATCCGCGGGACGTCTGCGGGTGCCGATCAGTTTTGGGAGTGCCCGCGTGCGAGAAGGCTTCGCCAGCGACTTTCGACGCTTCTTCCTCCGCGGCCTGGCGGCCATGCTGCCTCCGCTGCTGACGCTGACGATCATCGTCTACGTGCTGAAGTTCGTGGACGAGAACATCGGCCGGCACGTGGACGTGGCGGCACAGTGGGTGGCCGTGCAGGTCACCAGCCTGACGCGGGAGGCCCCGATGACGTTCCGGGGCCGCTCGGAGCTGTGGACGTACGTTCAGGAGCGGATCTGGGTGCCTTGGCACCTGCGGTGGCTGAGTTTCGTCCTCTCGTTCGTGCTGATCTACATCTTCGGGCGGTTCGTGGCGAGCATCATGGGGCGGGCGTTCTGGCGGATCATCGAGCGGACGCTCTTCCGGATGCCCGTGGTCAAGCAGATTTACCCGTCGATCAAGCAGGTGACGGACTTCCTGCTGGCCGAGCGGAAGATGGAGTTTTCGCGGGTGGTGGCGGTGGAGTACCCGCGGAAAGGCATCTGGTCGGTGGGGCTGGTCACCAGCGAGGGGATGCGTTCGATCCAGGAGGCCATCGGGGAGGACTTGGTGACGGTATTCGTTCCGTCGAGTCCCACGCCGGTGACCGGGTATACAATTACCTTGAGGAGGAGCGAGATGATCGACCTCCCGCTGAACATTGACGACGCCCTTCGGTTCACCGTCAGCGGCGGGGTGATCATGCCGGCGAGCCAGGCGCTCAGCGAGGCCGAGGCCCGGCAGGTGCGCCGGGGTCTGTTCCTGCTTCCGCAGAAGCCTAAGGAGCCCATAGCGTGAATGTTACCGTCGAAGCTCGACACATGGAAGTGACCGACGCCATGCGCGACTACGTGCAGTCCAAGATCGCCAAGCTGCCGCGCTACTACGACAGCATCCAGTCTGTCGAGGCCGTCCTGGACCGGGAGGCGGACCACGCCGTCGTGGAGATCGTCGTGACCGCCCGCCGGAAGGCGACGTTCGTGGCCACGCACCGCGATCCGGACATGTACGCCGGGATCGACCAGTGCCTCCACAAGATCTCCGAGCAGCTCCGCAGGCACAAGGACAAGGTCCGCGACCGGCAAGCCGCGCCGCCCCGCTCGGCCGAGGGGGGCCCGCGCCCCTGACGGCCCGTGAGGCGCGCCGGCGGGCCGGTGTGCCGCTACCCGCAAGCCCTTCCGCCAAGGGGTGTTGTGCATACCGTTCGTCCCGGCGACTGCCCGGACGGCACGGAGGAAATCCGCCTTTTCGTCGCAATGCCGCTAGTATACGGCGGGCGAACCGGGTACACTTCCGCTGCAATCTGGCCTATTGCGTTCCGCCTGGCCGCGGGCCCGGACGGCAGGAGCACGGGCACGGCGGTTGCCTTGAGGCGAACGAACTCGGCAGGAGCCACACATGAAGCTGTCGGACATCATCATCGGCGATGCCATCATCCCCAAGCTGAACACCGGATCGCGCGACGAGGCGATCGGGATGCTGGTGGACTCGCTGGCGGACGTCGGGGCCATCTCAAAGCAGAGGGTCAAGGACATCACCAAGGCGATCCTCGCGAGGGAGGCCCAGGCCACCACCGGGATCGGCAAGGGCGTGGCCCTGCCCCACGCGAAGCTCAAGGGCATCAAGAAGCCCATCGGCACCATCGGCTGCTCCGAGGGGATCGACTTCCAGTCGCTGGACTCCCGACCCGTCTACTCCGTCATCCTGCTGCTCAGCAACCCCGACAACCCCGACGAGCACCTCCAGGCGATGGAGACCATCTTCAAGCATGTTCAGCGGGACATCTTCCGCAAGTTCCTTCGCCAGAGCGAGACCAGGGAGGCCATCATCGAACTGATCCACGAGGCCGACGAGATCGGCTGAGGTGTTCTGGAGACACCCCGACGGCCCCCACGGCACTGGCGGGCGGCGGAACAGGGCATTGGCTACCGTCGAACGAGAAGCTAGGATCGTCAACAAGTACGGGCTGCACGCGCGCCCGGCCATGCAATTTGTCGAGATCGCCAACCGGTACAACTGCAAGATCGAGGTGTCCAACGGCACGTTGGCCGTCGACGCCAAGAGCATCATGTCGGTGATGCGTCTGGCCGCCACGAAAGGGACGGTCCTGAAGATCGTCGCCGACGGGGAGGATGCCGAGCCGGCCGTCGAGGCCCTGGTGGACCTGGTCGCCGGCGGGTTCGGCGAGGAATAGGCGTCGGTCCGGTCCGGCGGGGGCAGCCGGCGCGCCGCGCGATACGCGTCATGATCATCAAAAAAGGCATCGGGGTCTCACCCGGCGTGGCGATCGCCCCCGCCGTGGTCATGGACGCCGAGGAGTTCGACGTGCCTCGACGAGAGGTGCCCGTCGACCTCGGTCAGGCGGAGCTTGCGCGCTTTCGCAAGGCCCTGGCCGTCAGCAAGGAGGAGATCCTCGACCTCCGCGACCGCACCGCCGACCGCATCGGCAAGGAGATCGCCAGCATCTTCGATTTCCACGTCGGCCTGCTCGAGGACCGCGAGTTCCACCAGAAGTGCACCGAGGCCATCACCGACGGCCACGTCACCGCCGAGTACGCCATCGCCACCGTTTTGCGGGCATACGCCAAGGAATTCCAGTCGATGCCCGCCTACTTCGCCGACCGCGTCAAGGACGTCTACGACATCGAGAAGCGCCTCCTGCGGAACCTCGTCGGCGCGCGGAGGCAGTCCCTCAGTCACCTGACCAAGGACGTCAACGTCCTCGCCCACGACCTGACGCCCAGCCAGACCGCCGCGATGGACCGCCAGCATGTCCGCGGGCTGGCCATCGACGCCGGCGGGCTGACGAGCCACACCGCCATCGTCGCCCGGGCGTTGGGCCTGCCGGCCGTGGTCGCCCTGAACGACGTGACGGCCGACACCACCGGCGGCGACCTGGTCATCATCGACGGCAACCGCGGGATTGTCGTCATCGACCCCGACGAGAAGACCATCGCCGAGGCCCGGCTATCCGCCGAGCAGCAGGTCGAGTTCATCCACGAGCTGGACGCCCTGCGGGACCTGCCGGCCGTCACGAAGGACGGCCACGAGGTGCGGCTCCTGGGCAACATCGAGTTCCCCAGCGAGACCGAGACCGTCATCGAGAAGGGCGGGCAGGGCATCGGCCTGTACCGGACGGAGTACCTCTACCTGGGCAGCGACGTCGAGCCGACCGAGGAGGACCAGTACCGCTCCTACCGGCAGGTGATCGATGCCTGCGCCGGTCGGCCTCTGGTCATCCGCACGCTCGACCTGGGTGCCGACAAGTACACGCAGGCGCGGGCCCGGGTGCCGGAGCGGAACCCCTTCCTGGGCTGCCGGAGCATCCGCTTCTGCCTCCAGAACCTGCCGATGTTCCGCACGCAGCTCCGCGCGATCCTCCGGGCCAGCGTCGACGCCCCGGTGAGCCTGCTGTTCCCCCTGATCACGAACCTTCTCGAGCTGCGGCAGTCCAAGGCCCTCGTCCGCGACGCCATGGAGGACCTCGAGGAGGACGGCATCGAGCACTGCACCGACATTCCCATCGGGATGATGGTGGAGACGCCCTCGGCCGCCCTTCAGTGCGAGGCGTTCGCCCAGGAGGTCGATTTTTTCTCCATCGGCACCAACGACCTGATCCAATACACTCTGGCGGTCGATCGCGGCAACGAGAAGGTCGCCTCGCTGTATTCGGCGGCGAACCCGGCCGTCCTGCGGCTGATCAAGAACGTCATCCGGGCGGGCAAACGATACGACGTGCCGGTGAGCCTGTGCGGGGAGATGGCCGGCGACCCGCAGTTCACGCTGCTGCTGCTGGGCCTGGGGCTGCGGATCTTCTCCTGCTCGCCCCCGGGCATCCCGGAGATCAAGAAGGTCATCCGGTCGGTCACGATGCAGCAGGCCCAGAAGGTCGCCCGGCGCGTGATGGGCTTCGACACCGACCGGGAAACGCTCAACTACCTCCGCGTCGAAAGGAGAGGCGTCCTGCCGGAGGCCTTCGCCGACTGAGCGAGCCGCGCCCGCCGGGGCGGCGCCGGAAGCGCCCGGCCCGGCGGCGATCACGATACAAGCGCCACGACGGTCGTGGATGCAACGGACATGCGGCCGGGACGGGACGAGCGCCGTGCGGCTTGGCAGCCATCGGTTGCCCAAGCACACAGCGCCGAGCCGCCCGGCCGGAACAGAACGTACGGAAACAGAAAGGAACACCACGGAAGGAAACAGCCGATCCTTGCCCCTCAAGTGGGGCTTGCGGCTGGCGATCGAGGGCGATCTGCGGTACCTCTCGCACCGGGATTGCGCCCGGCTCGTGGAACGGGCCGCGGCGCGGGCTCGCTTGCCGCTGAAATACACCCAGGGCTTCAACCCGCACCCCGTCCTGGCGCTGATCTGTCCGCGCCCGGTGGGCGTGGCCTCCCGCGACGACCTGGTCGTCCTGTCGCTGACCGAGCCCGTCGAGCCGGAGGACCTGCTCGCGCGGATGGGCCGCCAGACCCCGCCGGGCATGCGGTTCTGCCGGGCCGAGCCCCTCGCCGGGAAGAAGGCCCCCCAGGTGCGGCGGGTCCACTGCGAGCTGCCGGTCCGCCCGGACCGGCGCGAGGCCCTGGCGCCCCGGGCGGACGAGTTCCGCGCCGCGGCGGCCTGGCCCCTCGAGCGGCACCGGCCCGGCCGGGAAGCCAGGCCCGTCCGCCTGGACCTCAAGCAGCTCGTCGAGCACCTGGAGCTGGACGCCGGGCGGCTTCAATGGACGCTCATCCCGGCCGGGAATGTCTGGGCAAGGCCCGCCGAGGTGCTCGAGGCCCTCGGGCTGGACGGGCAGCTCGACCTGGCCGCCGTCGAGCGGACCCGCATCGAATACGACTTCGGATCGCCCGCGCCGCCCCCGCAAGGACCGGCCGCCGTGACAAGGACCATCTCATGACAAAACACAGCACAAAAGAAATGCTCATCAACACCGTGGAGGGCCAGGAGTGCCGGATCGCGATCGTCCGCGACGGCGAGCTCCAGGAGCTGTACGTCGAGCGCTCCGCCACCGCCAGCCACGTCGGGAACATCTACAAGGGCCGCATCACCAACGTCGAGGCCGCCATCCAGGCGGCGTTCGTCGACACCGGGCTCGGCAAGAACGGCTTCCTGCACGTCTCCGACGTCAACCCGACGTACTTCCCCAAGGGCAAGCAGTCGCCCGAGAAGGTCGGGCACAAGCGCCCGCACTACGTCCGCCCGCCGATCCAGGAGTGCCTCAAGCGCGGCCAGGAGGTCGTCGTCCAGATGACCAAGGAGGGCATCGGCACCAAGGGGCCGACGATCACCACCTACCTGTCCATCCCCGGGCGCCTGCTGGTCATGATGCCCGGCATGACGCGGCTTGGGGTCTCGCGCAAGGTCGAGGACGACGAGTCCCGCGCCAAGGCCCGCGCGGCCCTGGAGGAGCTGAAGCTCCCCGACGACATCGGCTTCATCGTTCGCACCGCCGGGGTCGACCGCTCCAAGCGGGACCTCCAGCGCGACCTGAACTACCTGCTTCGCCTCTGGAAGGCCGTCAAGCAGCGGATCCAGACCGCCCGCGCGCCGGTGGAGCTGTACCGCGAGAGCGACCTGGTCACCCGGACCATCCGGGACATCTACGACTCGGACATCGACCGGGTCGTCTGCGACAGCGAGGCCGTCGCGCGGCGCGTGATCGAGTTTCTCAGCGTCGCCGTGCCCCGCACCAAGCACAACGTCGAGCTGTACGCGGGCAAGGAGGGGCTGTTCTACGACACCGGCCTGGAGGCGGAGATCGAGAAGATCCACGCCCGCCGCGTCGAGCTGCGCTCCGGCGGGTCGCTGGTGATCGACCAGACCGAGGCGATGGTGGCCATCGACGTCAACTCCGGGCGCTTCCGCCAGCATTCCGACGCCGAGACGACGGCGCTGAAGACCAACGTGGAGGCCGCGAAGGAGATCGTCCGCCAACTGCGGCTGCGCGACCTGGGCGGCGTGATCCTGATGGACTTCATCGACATGCGGGAGGAGCGGAACCGCCGCGAGTTGGAGCGGACCCTGCGCGACGCGCTCAAGGACGACCGCGCGAAGACGAAGATGCTGCGCATCAGCGCGTTCGGGATCGTCGAAATGACCCGCCAGCGTCTGGGGCCCTCCCTCAGGCAAAGCGCCTACGACCGCTGCCCGCACTGCGACGGCACCGGCGTGATCCAAAGCGAGGAGTCCCTCTCCCTGTACGTCATGCGGAACATCGAACGCGCCTGTGCACACGAGCACGTCGCGAGGATCGAGGTCTCCGTGCCCCTGGAGGTCGCCCACTTCCTCAGCAACCGCCAGCGAGCCCAGCTCGCCCAGATGGAGGCACGCACCGAGCGGGCGATCATCATCCAGGCCGACCCCGACCTGCCGCCCGGCACGGGGCAGGTCCGATGCACCAACTCCCGAGGAAGCGAGGTCGCCTGGGACCAGCCGCCCGCCGGGAAGGGCTCCCGGCAGCAGCTCAGCACGACCGGTGTCGAGGGCTTCCTCCCCGCCGCGGAGGAAGAGCCCGAATCCACGCCGGCCGACGAACTCGACGAATTCGCCGAAGCGGACCAGGCGGGACCCGACGAGCCGGCCGACGCCCAGCCGCTGGGGTCCGCCGAAGCCGAGGATGCCGAGACGCCCAGGAAGAAGCCGCGACGAGGCCGCCGAGGCGGGCGCAAGCACCGGCGCCGTCGCGAGCCCGCCGAGGCCGAAGGTGCCGAATCGCCCACGCCCGAGGCCGCCGCCCCTCCCAAGGAGGAAGCGCCTCCCGAGGCCCCCCGGGAGGAAAGGCCCGAAGACGGCAAGGGCGACCAGGAACCCGAGGCCAGGCCCAAGGCCAAGAAGCGGCGAAGGCGCAAGTCGACGAAACGGGCCGCCTCCACCGGCGACGCCCCGAAGCAGGACGCGCCTTCCGAGGACAAGCCCAAGCCTCCTGACGGGAAGGACCGGCCGGCCGAGGACAAGGCCCCCGCACCCCCTCAGACCCCTCCCGACGCCGCCGGCAGCCAGGCCGCCCCCCCCAAGGCCAAGAAGGCCACCCGCCGCCGGCGCACCCGAAGGAAGCCCGCCACCCCCGACGACAACGGCGCCGCGGACGACATCCAGCCGAAAGACGCAAGGGAGTAGCCGGCGGGAGAGGCCGGCGCTCGTGGCACCCTCAACCGGGCCTCAATACCGTCAAGGCGCTCGAAGGGCGGGTGAGCGTGCGCTTCCGTCACGGCGCCCTGCCGCCAACGGTTGAGGGTGGGGCACTCGGGCGGAAGCCCCGCTCCCACCCTCAAGAGTTGGCCCTGCGGTGCGCCCGCCGGATTCGTCCGCGCGGTCAGCCCGAGGCCATCTGCCGCCTGTGAACGACTCTTGAGGGTGCCACGAACGCCGGTCATGCACCCGATGATCCGGCCTTACTGCACGCCGCGGAGGTCGCAGCAGAGCACGCGCGGGCCTTGGCCGGTGAGGCGGTCAGGCGGTGAGGCGGCGAGGCTCATTCCGGCAAACGTACGGCAGGACACACCTCAGGGAGTCGTGCCACTTCATCGCTCGCAGTAGTCGATGAGGCGGGCGATCTCGCTGCGGAGCTCCTTGCGCTCGACGATGCGGTCGAGGAAGCCGTGATCCAGGAGGAACTCGGCCCGCTGGAAGCCATCGGGCAGCTCCTGGCGGATCGTGTTGGCGATGACGCGTGGCCCGGCGAACCCGATCATCGCGCCCGGCTCGGCGAGGATGAGGTCCGCCAGCATGCCGATGCTGGCCGTCGTCCCGCCGGTGGTCGGGTCGGTCAGGACCGCGACGTAGAGCCCGCCGGCTTCGTCGAACTTCGCCAGGGCGGCGGAGGTCTTGGCCATCTGCACCAGGCTGAGCACGCCCTCCTGCATCCGCATCCCGCCCGACGTGCAGACGATCACCAACGGCAGGCGGGCTTCGGCGGCCCGCTCGATGAGCATCGTCAGGCGTTCGCCGCTGACCGACCCCATCGAGCCGCCGACGAAGCTGCCGTTCATCACCCCCAGGGCGATGCGCCGGCCCTTGACGTAGCCGACGCCCGTCAGCACGCCCTCGTCGGTCCCGGCCCGCTGCTGGTAGTCCTTGAGGTAGTCCCGGTAGTTCTTGCCCTCCCACTCGAAGCCCAGCGGGTCGTCCGCGACGACCTCCGCGAACAGCTCCTCGAAGCTGTCGGGGTCCACCAGTTGCTCGATCCGCTGGCGCGCGGGGATGCGGTTGTGGAAGCCGCACTCCGGGCAGACGTCCATGTTCTCGGCCACCACCTTCCGGTAGACCATCTGCCCGCAGCCCTCGCAGCGCATCCAGAGCCCGTCGGGCACCTCGCGCTTCTTGCGGAAGGCCGGACCCTCGGACACGGAGGAGTCGAAGGGGACGATGGTCTCGGGGTCTTTGGCCATGTCAACTCCCGTTCAACGCCTCCGGCTCGGCATCGAGGGGTTCGGCGTGGCAGCCGCTGTCGGCGTGCTGCCAGATCGACTCGACCGCCCCCCCGTTGCGAAGGCACTGGACCAGCCCCCTCGCGACCGGACGGAGGACGATCAGGGCGTCGCCGTTGCGGTGGCGTTTGCGGATGTCCTTCACGGCCGCCTTGAGGCGCTTGGCGGCCTCCTGGAGCGTCTCGCCGCCGGGCGGGCGAAGGCTGCCGGGGGCCTCGGTCCACTGGCGGAAGAGCTTCGGCTGGCGGCGGCGGATCTCCTCGTGGGTCAGCCCCTGCCACAGCCCGTAGTCCAGCTCCCGCAAGTCCTTGCGAGTGCGGACCTTCACGCCGAGCGCCCCAGCCAGCAGCGCGGCGGTCTCCTGTTCGGCCTGACCGCCCGAGGCGTAGATCGTCGTGATCGCCAGACCCGCAAGCTCCCGGCTGGCGTCCTGAACGTCCTTCTGCCCCGACTCAGCCAGGGGCGCTCCGGGCGTCGATTCGATCCGGGCCTGCTCGTCCCAGACCGTCCGGCCCGTCTGGATCACGTACACTCTCGCCATAAGCCGGTCACTCGCTCGGCCGGCCGCCTGGCTGGGCGTCGGCGGCCGACGTGGCTGCCTCCCGTAGCCGGCGGATCGCCCCGGCAATGTCCTCGTTGCCGAGGATCTCCGTCCCCGCCACAAACACGTCCGCACCGCGGGCCGCACACAGGGCGGCCGTCTGCGGGTTGATCCCGCCGTCGACCTCCACGCGGCGGCCGACGTTCAGCATACCGCGCACCGCGGCGATCTTCTCCAGCATATTCCCCATGAATCTCTGCCCGCCATGGCCCGGCTCGACGGTCATCACCAGCACCATGTCAACCAGGCCGACCGTCTCGGCGAGGGCCTCCGCCGGCGTTCCCGGCCGCAGCGTGACGCCCGCCCCCAGCCCCAGCTCGCGGAGCCGCTCGATCAGCCGCGGGTGGTCGGCGTCGGCCTCGACGTGGAAGGTGATGCTGTCGGCCCCGGCATCGGCGAACCGCTCGATGTACGTCGCCGGGTCGGTGAGCATGAGGTGCACGTCCAGGGGGAGTTCGGTGTACTTGCGGATGGACTTCACGAACGGCGGGCCCATGGACAGGTTGGGCACGAAGTGCCCGTCCATGATGTCGACGTGGAGCACTTCCGCCCCGCCGGCGGCGATCCGGTCGATCTGCTCGCCGACGCGGGCGAAGTCGCTCGCCAGCAGGCTCGGGGCAACCACCACGCCGGGCGGGAGTTGCGTCCAGGGATTTCCTCGTCTCATGGCGCCGTATCCATCCAGAGCCAGAGCCCGCCGGCTGGGGCCGGGGGGCTCATGTCTATGGCATTCTACGCTCTGGCCAGGGCCCTGTCCACCCCGTTGCCCCTTGGGGACCTGGTTCCCGGTCCCGGCATGGTTCAGACGCAGGCAAGAGGGTCGGAACCATGCGCGGCCCGCAGCCTGGAGCATGTCACGCGCCCGACGGCAGCCGTTCCGGACGGGCTACGGGCCCCCGGCGACGAGATGTGTACCAAGTCGCGGAGGTACACACAAGGTACACAGGGTATATCAGACTTAACTACTTTTAAATAAAGCATTTACATATACAAAGCCCCGGGCGGGCATCCGGCCGGCAGGTACACACCAGGTACACAAACGCGGACTATTCCGGTTTTGGGCGTGGCCCAGCAGCCGGCAGCCGCTCCGCACGGCCAACGGCGGTCTCGGCCCTGCCCGGCCGGGGGTCCCGTGTTCCCGGTTCCTCGTTCCCCCCGCCCTCCAAGCCGCTCACTCCAGCGGGGTGAAGTCCGCATCCATGGTCAGGATGAACTGGTCGACGTACACCCCATCCTCGCGCATCCACAGGTTGAACGTGTGAACGCCCGCCTCGGTGACCTCGATCGCCAGGCGCGTCCCGCCGGTCGTCTGCTCCCAGTGCCAGTCCCCGCTGTGGTCGACGACGCCGCTGTCGCTGACCACCTCGTTGTCCAAGCCGACGTTGATAGAGTCGTCCTGGCGGCTCGTGCCCAGCATGCGGACCCACACGTAGTACGTGCCCACCGTGCTGAACTCGATCTCGTAGTCCAGCCTCGGGCCAAGGTCGCTGTCCCGCAGGTTCAGGCCGCGGTTGGGGCCCGCGACCATCGCGGCCGTGCCGCTGTAGCCCTCCATGTCGGTGGACTCTTCCCAGAACACGTCGGCGGCGGCCCCGAGTCCGGCGGCGCTGGCGGTGTAGTCCTCGGCCTCGAACTCGACGTAGCCGTCGGCCTCGACGAAGCCTTCGAGGCCGCTGGCGACGGGCTGGAGCGGGTCGGGCACGTACTCGGCGTCGGTGGTCAGGATGAACTGGTCGACGATCGTGCCGTCATCGCGCATCCACAGGTTCAGCGTGTAGAGGCCGGGCGCGGCCACCTCGAAGGTCACGCGCTGCTCGCCCTTGCGGCGGACGACGCGGTCCTCCCAGTGCCAGACGCCGCTGCCGTCCGTGACGCCCTGGCGGCCGTAGCTCAGCGGGTCGCCGTTGACGCCCACGTGCAGCGAGTCGTCGTGGACGTCCGCGCCCAGCATGCGGACCCAGACGTAGTACGTGCCCGGCGTGCCGATCTCCACGTCGTAGTCCAGCCGCGCACCCGTGTCGCTGTCCCGCATGTTGATCTCGAGGTCCGGCGCCGTGACCATCGCCGCCGTGCCGCTGTAGCCGCTGACCTCGATCGTCTCGACCCAGGAGACTGCCGCCGCCTCCCCCAGGCCGGCGGCATAGGCGGTGTACTGCTCGGCCTCGATCTCCGCGAAGCCGCCGGACTCCACGACCGGCTGGCGACCGGTGGCGATCGGCACGAGCGGATCGGGCTGGAAGTCCGCGTCCTGCGTGAGGATCACCTTGTCCACGGCCGCGCCGTCCTCGCGCATCCAGATGCTGAACGTGTGCCGGCCCGCCTCCGCAACCTCGAGGGCGATCCGCTGGTCTCTGCCGCGCCCGGCGACCTTGTCCTCCCAGTGCCAGGCGCCACTGCGATCGGAGACGCCCTGCTGGCCGTCGCTGACCGGCACGCGGTCCAGACCGACGTGGATCGAGTCGTCCGTGCCGCCGGTCCCGAGCATGCGGACCCAGACGTAGTAGGTCCCGGGCGTGGCGAAGTCGATGGCGTAGTCCAGCCGCGGGCCGATGTCCTCGTCATGCACGTTCACGTTGGCGTTGGGCAGGACGATCATGGCCGCGGTGCCGCTGAATCCCTGCAGGGCGGTCGTTTCCTGCCAGGTGCTCTCGGCGGCCGGACCCAGCCCGCCGGCGTGGGCGGTGAAGTCCTCGGCCTCGAACTCGACGAAGCCGTCGGCCTCGACGTGCGGGGCGGCGCCCGTCTCGACGGGGATCAGCGGATCGGGCACGAAGTCTGCGTCCTGCGTGAGGAGGACGCCGTCGAAGCCCGTGCCGTCCTCGCGCATCCAGACGTTGAGCGTGGCGAACCCGGCCTCGGCGACCTCGACCGTCACGCGCTCCGCCCCGCCGCGCCAGACGACCTTCTCTTCCCAGTTCCAGAACCCGCTCGTGTCGTTCATGCCTTGCGAGCCGTAGGTGACGGGCGAGCCGCCCAGCCCGACGTGGATCGAGTCGTCCCGCGCGTTCTCGCCGAGGATGCGGACCCAGACGTAGTACGTCCCCGGCGTGGCGAAGAAGACCTCGTAGTCGAGGCGCGGGCCCTCGGTCGAGTCGCCGACGTTGACCCCCGCGTTGGGCAGCGCGACCAGGGCCGACGCCCCCCCGTAGCCGTGCAAGCCGGTCGTCTCCTGCCAGGTGCTTCCGGCGGCGGCGCCCGTGCCGGGGGCCGAGCCGGTGAACTCCTCGGCCTCCATCCGGACGAACCCGTCTCGCTCCAGGAATCGCACAACAAGGATGTCGGCGGCATCGGAGCCGGCCCCGCCGTCGTCGTCGGTCACGCTCAGCGAGACGCTGTAGACGCCCATCTCATCCGGCGTGAAGGCGAAGGTCGGGGCTGTGCCCGTGGCAACGATCGC
>Ga0307378_10009618_pt1 | contig 12683 bp, 9 predicted proteins | sample UN1MG_FD_202238 | JGI IMG/M metagenome (GOLD analysis project Ga0307378, IMG submission 202238) | Soil microbial communities from Risofladan, Vaasa, Finland - UN-1 | ecosystem: Environmental > Terrestrial > Soil > Coastal area > Acid sulfate soil | place: Finland: Risofladan, Vaasa | collected...
CGGCTGGCTGGAGAAGGGGGACGTGCTGAACACGCTGTCGGCGGCGGCACTCCGCAAGCGCCTGAAGAGCCGTGATTAGCCGCGAGCCGAAGGCGAGCGCGGCCGTTGGCTGTTCAGAATGGAAGGCGACGCGATGACCAAGCAGCAGGCCCGCAAGCGTGCGGAGGACCTCCGCCGCCGGATCGAGCGGCACAATTACCGGTATTACGTCCTCGACGACCCGCAAGTTTCAGACGCCGAGTATGACGAACTCATGGCGGGACTGCGGGCCATCGAGGAAGAGCACCCGGACCTGGTGACGGCGGATTCGCCGACGCAGCGCGTGGGCGGCGAGCCGCGCGAAGGCTTCGAAACGATCCGCCACGAGACGCCGATGCGGAGCCTCCTCTCGGTTGCGGACGAGGAGGAGTTGCACCGTTTCGTCGAGACCTGCCGCAAAGAACTCGGGCGTCCCGGCGCGCCGGGACTCGTCGCCGAGCCGAAGTACGACGGCGTCAGCGTCGAACTGGTGTACGAGAAGGGGCTTCTGGAATCGGCAAGCACGCGCGGCGACGGGATGACGGGCGAGGACATTACGGCCAACGTGCGGACCATCCGCCAAGTGCCGCTCACGCTGCACGGCGGGAAAACCAAGGCGCCCGAGCGCCTGGTGGTGCGCGGCGAAGTGTACATGGAGAAGAAGGAGTTCGCGGAGTTCAACCGGCGCCAGGAAGAGGCGGGGCGCAAGACGTTCGCGAACCCGCGGAACGCGGCCGCGGGCAGCCTGAGGCAACTGGACCCGAAGGTGACGGCCGAGCGGCCTTTGCGGATCTTTTTCTGGGAGATGACGCCGGCGTCCAGCGGCCGACCGGAGACGCAGTGGGAGTGCCTCCAGAAGATGCGGGCGCTGGGCCTGAAGACCTGTCCCGAGTCGGCGCGGCTCCAGTCGGCCGACGAGGCCGTCCGCTGGCACCACAAACTGGAAGCGCGGCGCGACGGGTTGGCTTACGAGATCGACGGCTGCGTGTTCAAGGTGGACCGGCTGGCCGACCACGAGGTTCTGGGAGTGCGTGCGGCGAATCCGCGGTGGGCGGTGGCGTACAAGTTCGCCCCGCGCCAGAAGACGACGCGCATCGTCGAAATCAACGCCCAGGTCGGACGGACGGGGGCCATTACGCCCGTTGCCGTCCTGGAGCCGGTCCAACTCGGCGGCGTCACGGTCACCCACGTCAGCCTGCACAACCAGGACGAGATCGACCGCAAGGACATCCGCGTCGGCGACACGGTCCTGGTGGAAAGGGCGGGGGACGTCATTCCGCACGTCGTCCAGACAATCGCGGACAAGCGGCCGCGGGGAACGAAGGCGTACCATTTGCCGAGGAAGTGCCCCGTCTGCGGCGAAGCGGTCGTCAAGCCCGAAGGCGAGGCCATCACGCGATGCGCGAACGCGTCGTGCCCCGCGCAACTGAAGGAACACGTGAAGCACTTCGGCTCGAAGCAGGCGCTGAACATCGACGGCCTGGGTGACAAAGTGGTGGATCAACTCGTGGACGGCCGGCTGGTGCGCGACGTCGCGGACCTCTATGACCTCGCGGTGGGTGAGTTGGCGGATTTGGAGCGGTTGGCTGAGAAGAGCGCGGCGAACCTCGTCGAGGCAATTGCGGGAAGCAAGGGAGCCTCGCTGCCGAGAGTGATCTTCGGCCTGGGGATTCGGCACGTGGGGCGGGCGCTCGCCGAAACGCTGGCCGCAGCGTTCGGGTCTCTGGAGGCCCTCGCGAAGGTGGACGCGGAACGGTTGCTCGAGGTCGAAGACGTCGGGCCGGAGGTGGCCGCAAGCCTCGTCGAGTGGTTTGCAAGCAGCGCGAACCGCGCGCTCGTGGAGAAACTTCGGAGGCACGGCATTGAGCCGAAGATGAAGAAGGCCGCGAGCGGCGGGGGGCGCCTCGCAGGCAAAACGGTCGTCGTCACGGGGGAACTCGCGAGCATGACCCGCGACGAGGCCCAGGAGGCCATTCGCCGGGAAGGCGGCAAGGCGGCCGGCAGCGTCTCGAAAAGCACGGATTACCTGGTGGCCGGCGCGAGCCCAGGCTCGACAAAGATGCGTGCGGCCGAGAAACACGGGACGCCGATTCTCGACGAAGAGGCGTTTCTGAGGCTTCTCGGCAAGCGTTAGCGCGAGGGCTTGCCCTCGCGTGTTGGGTTTGGCGATGTGCGCGGGGCCAAGGCCCCGCGCTACACCTTCGATATTGCATGGCGCGGCGGGTACGAATTACGCGCCTTGGCTACATCTTGTTGTACCCATCCACCTGCGCATACCATATCTGGTATCCCTTTTCGCGTGTTGATGTTTTTCAAGTGACATTCCAAGGTGCGGTGATATAATCGCGGGTTGGAGTGGAACAACTCCGGGGGCACATAGGACGGCATGTCCAAAGGCATTCTAGGTTCGGGTCTTCCGATCGCCCGGTTTTTCGGGATCACGATCCGGGTCCATTGGAGTTGGCTCCTGATCTTCTTCCTGCTGGCGTACAGCCTGGCGACGTATCTCTTGCCGCTGAGCGACTTGGCGGGCGGAGGTCCGTGGTGGGAGGGCAACGAGGACCTTAGCCGGTTCACCGCGTACCAGGCGAGGCATCCCCGCGCGAGCCGCGAAGAGATCGCCGGCGTGCTCGGCCTGCATCTCTGGCCCGAGTGGCATTACTGGATGCTGGCGGCCATCGGGACGGCGGGCCTGTTCGTGTGCGTTCTGGCGCACGAACTGGCACACAGCGTGGTGGCGAAGGCGCACGGGATCGGGGTGGCGGGGATTACGCTGTTCGTATTCGGCGGGGTGTCGCGTTTGCGGGACGAGGCGACGTCGCCCGGAGCGGAGTTCCGGGTCGCCGCCGCCGGACCCCTGATGAGCCTCGCGATCGGCGGGGCGTGCTGGATTCTGTACTTCGTGCTCGGCCGCGGCATCCCGGAGCAGGCGCGGGCGCTCGTGTTCTATTTCGCGTTCATCAACATCATGCTGGCGGTGTTCAACCTGTTGCCGGGGTTTCCCCTGGACGGGGGCCGGATCTTGCGGGCGGTTTTGTGGAAGATTTACGGGAGCATTTATCGAGCGACGGCGATTGCGGCGACGTTCGGGAAAGTTCTCGGCGCGCTCTTCATCGGCTTGGGCATCTTCGAGTTGGCGGCCGTTTTCCTCGTGAGCGGGCAGTTCACGATCGGGCCGCTCTGGCTCGTCTTCATCGGCCTGTTCCTGCGGAACGCGGCCCAGGCGGGGTACCAGCAGATGGCCCTCCGGGAGGCGTTTGCCGGGATGACCGTCGGCGACATCCTCCAACCCGCGGTCATCACGGTGCCCCCCGACCTGACGCTGGACCGGTTGGTGGACGAGTATTTTTACCGGTACCGGTTCCGGAGTTTTCCGGTTCTGGAGGGCGGTCGGCTGGTGGGGATGGTGGCGCTGAAGGACCTTCAGGCGATTTCGCGGGCCGATTGGCCGGCCACGCCCGTACGGCGCGCCATGCACCAGGTGCGGGAGGCGAACTTCGTCCACCCGGACGACGACCTGCTGAGCGTCTTCCGGAAGATGATGGATGCAGACAAGGGACATCTCCCGGTGGCCCAGGGCGATAGCCTGGTGGGCATCGTGACGCGTCACGACATTATGAATCTGCTCCAAATCAAGACGGACCTCGCCGAGAAACCCGGGGCGCGGCGGTGAGGGGCGAGGGATTGCAGAACGCGGCGGCATGGGACTGCGGGACGGGCACAATGGCAGCGGCGAACGAGCACGAGGCGGCACTGTGGAAAGAGGCGGCCGAGGGGGCCGTCGACTGCTTCCTCTGCGCCCATCGGTGCCACATCGCGCCGGGGAATCGCGGCGTGTGCCGCGTCCGAGAGAACCGGGGAGGCCGGCTCGTGAGCCTGGCGTACGGGCGGGTCGTCGCCGCCCACGTGGACCCCATCGAAAAGAAGCCGCTCTTTCACTTCCTCCCGGGCTCCAAGGCGTACTCGATCGCGACCGCCGGGTGCAACTTCCAGTGCGGGTTCTGCCAGAACTGGCAGATCTCGCAGTGGCCTCGGAAGGAACCCGGCGCGATGCCGGGCGAACCGATGACGCCCGAGGAGGTCGTTGCGAACGCGAAAGGCTATGGGTGCGCGTCGATCTCGTACACCTACACCGAGCCGACGGTCTTTTTCGAGTTCGCGCGCGACTGCGGGAGGCTGGCGAAGGCCGAGGGCCTGCGGAACACGTTTGTGACGAACGGCTACGCGACGGCGGAGGCGGTCGAGGCGATGGTCGGCTGGCTCGATGCCGCCAACGTGGACCTGAAGGCGTGGCAGGACGATTTCTACCGCCGCGTCTGCAAGGCCCGCGTCGAGCCGGTCAAGGAAACGATCCGCACGATGCGGGCCGCAGGGATTCACGTCGAGGTGACGACGCTCCTGGTGCCCGGACGGAACGACGACCCGGAGGACCTGAAAGCGCTCGCGGGTTTTCTGGCGGGCGTGTCGCCGGACTTGGTGTGGCACGTGTCGCGGTTTCATCCGGATTACGACATGCTGGACGCGCCGGCGACGCCGATCGAGACGATCCGGGAGGCGGTGGCGATCGGGCGAGCGGCGGGCCTGCGGTTCGTGTATGCGGGGAACGTGGCGGGCTGGGAGGACACGGTGTGCCCGGCCTGCGGGGCGACGGTGCTCCGGCGGGCGGGGTTTGCGGTGACGCGAATGAATCTTCGCGGGGCGAGTTGCGGGGAGTGCGGCGAGCGGTTGCCGATCATCGTGAAGTGAAATTGTTTTGTCCCCTCTCCCTCGATGGGAGAGGGGCAGGGGTGAGGGTGAAGAGAGGCATCTGTATTCCCCTCACCCTACCCTCTCCCACAAGGGGAGAGGGGTACAAAGGCATAAGGAGACTTGCGATGGCCAAGAAGCGAACGAAGGTGGGCTTCGTCGGTCTGGGTCTGATGGGGACGCCGATGGCCGAGTGCCTGCTGAAGGCGGGGTATCCGCTGACGGTCTGGAACCGGACGCCGGAAAAAATGGAGCCGCTCGTCGCCGCCGGCGCGAAGAAGGCCGTCTCGCCGGAAGCGGCGGCCAAGGGGGCCGACTTCGTCGTCGTGATGGTGGCGGACGACGGGGCGCTCGACAACGTCCTGTTTGACGAGGAAGGGCTGTCGCGCGGCATGAAGCGGTCCAGCCTGCTGATCAATTGTTCGACGACGAGCCCGGCGATGAGTTGGCGTGCGGCGACGGCCCTTCGGAGCCTCAAGGTCCACTACTTGGAGGCGCCGGTGATGTGGGGCGTGTCGGCGGCGCAGGAAGGCAAACTGCAGGTGCTCGTCGGCGGAAGCCGCGACGACTTCGACCGGGCCAAACCCATCCTGGAGGCGTTCGGCAAGGACATTCATTACGTCGGCGAGGTGGGCAAGGGCGCGACGATGCGGATCGCCTGCTCGGTGATGGTGGCGGCGATGATGCAGACCTTCGCGGAGGCGTTCGTGCTGGCGCGCAAGACCGGAGTGCCGTTCGAAACGATGATGGAGATTCTGCACGCGGGGCCCGTCGAGTCGCCGCTCTATCGTTTCGCGGAGCAGACGATCGTGAACGCGGGCGGCCGGCCCAACTTTTATCTGAAGCACATGGTGAAAGACCTGAACCTGGCAACGGACTTGGCGAGGCAGTTGGACGTGCCCCTGCCGCTGGCCTCCCAGGTCCGCCAGATGCTCACCATCGTGAAGAACCTCGGCAAGGGCAACGACGACTTCTCGTCCGTCCTGGACGTGATGGCGGCGTGGTCGGGCGTGGCGTTGCGCGGCTAAGAGGGGGCGCTGCGGGTTAGTTCGAGGCGCTCGTGGCCCGTTCGATCAGACTGTGCAGCGCGTTGAGGGTGTTCTGTTTCGGGTGGCGCCAGTCTTCGGGGAGTGTGCGGCCGTCGGCCTCGGCCTTGGCCTCCAACTCGGCGCGGTCGCGGTCGCACTCGGCCTTCAGGTCGTCGTGGATTCGGCGGAGTTCGTCCACCGCGTAAAACGTGCCTTTCCATTCGCAGATGCCGTTGCGGAGGCGCTGGTCCTCGGGCGCCCGGCGGAGAGCGTCGGCGAGGGCCCTGGCGCGGCTCAGGGCGGCGCCGATCTGCTGGGCCAGGTCGTTCTGCACCTCGCGGAGCGCCCGCAGTTCCACCAGGAGCGGGGTCTGCTCGGACGTCTGGCGGGCCTCGCTGGCGGCCAGTTGGGCCTCGAGTTGGTTGACCCGCTGTTCGAGGCCGGGCTTTTCATTCCGGGCCTGGTCCTGGTACCGGTGGAAGGCTTCGAGGGTGCGTTGGTATTGTTCCTCGATGGCGCGGTTCTCGGCCTCGATTCGCTCGCTCCGACTCAATTCTCCCTTCTGGCCGCTCGTATCGCGCGATTTTCTCGGGATGCTCCGCAACATGGGCTTGGGGGGTTCGCGAGCCGTGAGGACGCGGTTGCAGACGGCGAGTTTCACGCGAACCTGGCCGAGTTCGGACCGCACCGGGCGGACCTCGGTCGTGTATTGCCCCTGGATCTGGTGGACTTGCTGCATCAGGTCCGTCAGGCGCTGCAGGTTGGCGGCGCGCTCCTCGCCGAGACGCTGCGCGTCCTCGCGTGCCCCGAGGTAGTCCCGAAAGAGGCGCTCGACGGGGACCGCCTGGGTCTCGGAGAGAACTTCTTTGGGGACTGGGCGGGCGGCCTCTTCGGCGTCGGCGGTGCGCGAGGACATGGGACAAGCCAAGCCAACGACCGCGATGAAGAGTGCCGAACGCACAGACTGGGTTGGGAACACCGCATCCCCTTTTCTTGGCTTCGCACGCGCGGGCGACCGGTCGCGACAGGGCGTCAGGTTTTGCGGCGGGCGCCGGCGGTTTATCGCGCTGCGGCCGCTTCCTTTTCCGCGCGCTCGAGCAGGGCCTTGAGCGCGTCGATCTTATCCTGCTGCGGGTGCCGCCAGGCTTCGGGGAGTATGCGGCCGTCGGCCTCGAACTTGTCTTTCAACTCGTCACGCTCGCGGTCGCACGCGGTCTTCAGGTCGTCGAGGATTCGGCGGAGTTCGTCCACCGAGTAAAACGTGTCTTCCCATTCGCAGATGCCGCGACGGAGGCGCTGGTCCTCGGGCGCCTGGCGAAGGTTGTCGGCGAGGGCCCCGGCGCGGCTCATGGCGGCGCCAACTTGCCGGGCCAGGTTGTCCTGCTTCTCGCGGAGCGCCCGCAGTTCCACCAGGAGCGGGGTCTGCTCGGACGGCAGCTGGGCGTCGAGGGTGGCCAGTTGGGCCTCGAGTTCCGTGATCCGCTCTTCGAGGCCGGACATTTCTTTCCGGGCATAGTTCTGGCGCCGGCGGTAGGCTTGGAGTGCGAGATTGTAGCGTTGCTGTACGACTTTGTTGCCCGCGTTGACGTCGAGCCCCTTAACGGGCCTGGGGGGTTCACGTTCCGCGAGGGCGCGGTTGCAGGCGGCGAGTTTCGCGCGGGCATGGCTGAGTTCGGAGCGCACCGGGCGGACCTCGGCCGTGTATTGCAACTGAATCTGGCGGATCTGCTGCTCGAGGTCCGACTCGTGATTCTGGTCGGCGGCACGCGCCTCGCTCAGACGCTGCACGTCGTCGCGTGCCTCGACGTAGTCTTGAAAGAGACGCTCGATGGGGTCCGGCGCGTTCTCGGGCTGAACTTCTTGGGGGAGGGGGCTGGCGGCCTCCTCGGCGTCGGCGGCGCGCAGGGACATGGGACAAGCCAGACCAACGACCGCGATGAGAAGCACCGAACGTACGGACTGGATTGAGAACATCGCATCTCCTTTTCTTGGCTTTGCACGCGCGGGCGACCGGTCGCGACAGGGCGTCAGGTTCTTCGGCGGGCGCCGGCGGTTTATCTCGCTGCGGCCGCTTCCTTTTCCGCGCGCTCGATCAGGACCTTGAGCGCGTCGATCTTATCCTGCTGGGGGTGCCGCCAATCGTCCGGAAAACTTCGGCTGGCGAGGCGGGCGTCTTCCCGCAGTTGGTCGTGGACGCGATCGATCTCGCCCTGCGTTTCGGCGTAGAGAAGCCGCAGTTCGTCGAGCAGGTAGAACTTGCCGTCCCACTCCACAATGCGGCCGCGGAAAAGGACGGTCTCCGGCGCCTCGCGCATCGCCTGTTCCATCGCCTGGGCCCGGATGAGGAGGGCGCGGGCCTGCCGGCCGAGCGACTGGATCTCGTCGTTCATCTGGAGCCGCTTCGCCAGCACCGGGGCCTGGGCGTCCTCGAGTTGCTTGTCGAATTCGGCCAGTTGCTGCTGGTACTCGGCGACCTTGGCCTGGGCCGCCTGGATGACCGAGTTCGCCTCGGCCTTGGCCTTCTGGTACTCGGCGAGGCGCTTGTCGTATTCCCGTTTTAACGCGGTGTTTCGGTCCCGGATGCGGCGGACCTCGCGCTGCCAGTCGTCCCTGGCATCCCGGTAGGAGTCGGAAGAATACTGGACGCGCCCGGGCTGGAGGGGCTCACGCTCGTAGCGTGGCTCGGTCGGAGGCCGAGCGCGGAGGGCCGTCTCCGCCTTGCGTCTGTCGGCGACGGCCTTGGCCATGTCCGTCCGGCCGGGGCGCTTGCTGTTGTCGTTTTCGCTCCGCAGCGTAGAGATCTGCCGATTCAGGTCGTTCAGAGCGGACTGGGCTTTCTTGCCTTCCTCGACGAGTTTATTCATCTCGGCGTGGACCTGGCGGTAGTTCTGGAAGAGTTCCGCGAGGGACATCCAGACCTCGCCGTACTTCACCTCGCCCTTGGCGTAGTGGGCCGCGGGATCCTCCTGGGAAGTGGTGTTCTCGACCGCCTCGCCGAGGACGGCGTGCGGCAACAGTCCCAGCGCACACCCTGCCAGGGCCGCCGCCAAGGGCCATCTAAACCGGTTGCTTTTCATTTCACGGCCTCTATTTAGCTAAACGAACAACCCGGTCCTTTATTCTATACGATTTTTGTGGAAAAGGGGCAACGAAAATTCGGGGAAGGTCCGATTAGAGCCCCGGGGAAAGCCGACGGCGCAGAAAATCTCCTTGAACGGGCCGCCCCCCGCGGCGAGAGTAGGCCCCATGAGCGACGCACGAGGAGCAAGACCTCCGCGGGTCGTGGCGATGCGGCTGACGGCGATCGTGGCGACGCTCGGCCCGGCATCGTCGGACGAGCGGACGCTCGGGCGTCTCGTCGACGCCGGCATGGACGTGGCGCGGTTCAACTTTGCGCACGGCGACTACGAGACGCATGGCCGGACGATCGAGAGGTTGCGGCGCGTGGCGGAGGATCGCGGCCGGTTCGTCGCCGTCCTCCAGGACCTCGCGGGGCCGAAGATCCGCCTCCGCACGGCGGGCGGCAAGGCGGTCCCCGTCGAGCGGGGCGGACGCGTTCGCCTCGGCGCCGACCTCGGGGCGCCCGCGGCGGGCCTGGCCACGACGTATCCCGGCCTCGTGGCCGACGCCGCCGTGGGCCAGCCGATTCTCTTCGGCGACGGGGCCGTCCGGATGCACGTCCGCCAGGTCGCCTCGGACCACCTCGTCCTCGAAAGCGAGGACGCGGGGACGCTCGAGGACGGCATGGGGGTGAATCTGCCGGAGACGGCCATCCGTACCCCCTCGGTGACCGAGAAGGACTGGCGCGACCTGGAGTGGGGCCTCGCCCACGCCGTGGACTTCGTGGCCTTGAGTTTCGTCCGCTCGGCCGGCGACGTGCAGGCCGTCCGCCGGCGCATCACGGAGGCGGGCGCCGCCGCCCACATCATCGCGAAGATCGAGAAGCCGCAGGCCCTCGACGACCTCGACGCGATCCTGGAGGCGGCGGACGGCATCATGGTGGCCCGCGGCGACCTGGGCGTCGAGATGGACGTCGCGCGGGTCCCGATCATCCAGAAGGACCTGATTCGCCGGGCCGCCATCGCGGGCATCCCCGTCATCACGGCGACGCAGATGCTCCAGTCGATGATCCGCGAGCCGAGGCCCACCCGTGCCGAGGTCTCCGACGTCGCCAACGCCGTCTTCGACGGGTCCGACGCGCTGATGCTCTCGGGCGAGACGGCGGTCGGATGCGATCCCGTCCGGGTCGTCGAGATGATGGACCACATCATCGATCTGGCGGAGGATTACGCGCAGGCGGCGCGTTGGCCCGGCCCGGCGGCCGGGACCGACCGCTACGCCTGGAGCGAGCGGGCCATCGTCGCCGGGGCGGCCGAGATCGCGCACGGCCTCGGCGTCGCGCTCGTGGTCGCGCTGACGCACTCGGGGGCGACGGCGCTCCTGCTGTCGAAGCAGTGGCTCGGTGTCCCGATCCTCGCTGTCAGCGACCGAGTGGACACGTGCCGGCGGATGGCGCTCTATCGCGGCGTCCTGCCGGTCCATCACCCCGAGATCATCGGCAACGAGAACCTCGGCGAAGCGGTGGAGCGGCTGGCCCGCGAGCGGAAATTGGTTGATGGGGGCGACCGGATCCTTATAATCAGCGGTCAGTTCCCCGGCCGGCCGGGCGGCACGGATACGCTTCGCGTCCACACGGTCTCCGGCCGGAAGGGAGGAGCCCCGTCATGAAATGGGCGATGATGGCGGCGCTGGCGGCGGCGCTGGCGGCGGCCGGTGCCGGATGCAAGGAGGCTGTGCGCCGGGAGAACCCACTCGCCCTGCGCGGCATTGACGCCGACACCGTCGAGCGCGTGGCCCGCCGGGTGCTCGAAGAGTTGCGGTTCGAGATCGAGTACCCCGAGGCGAGCGAAGGGCGCATCGCCACGCGCGGCCTGACGGGCGCTTCCTGGTTCGAGTTCTGGCGCGAGGACACCCTTGGCACCGACCAGCACATCGAGTCCAGCCTGCACACGACGCGGCGGCGCGTCACGGTGGCGATTACGCCCGAGGTCGCTGGCTCCGAGATCTTCGTCCAGGTGACCAAGGAACGTCTGACCGCCCCGAACCAGGGGCCGGAAAGCATCGGACAGACCTACTCGCTGTACGATTTCCAGATATCGAAAATGTACGAGCGGGATGAAATCGAGCCCACACGATACAAGTGGATCGACGTCGGCCGCGACGACCTCCTCGAACAGGAGATCCTGGCGCGTCTGGAGCGAAGGCTCCAGCCGCTCCCCCCGAAGCCGTAGACGCGTCTGCGGCCAAGGGGCTTGAGGCGTTGGGAGACCCTTTTCCCCTCGGCCAGGCCTTGCCGGGGGGATGCTTTGGGCAGGGGGCCGCGCCGCCCGCCCCGTCCGCCCCCGAGGGAGCCGGGCATGACCACGCCCGCCATGAAACAATTCAAGCGGATCAAGGCCAAGTATCCCGACGCCATCCTTTTTTTCCGCATGGGCGACTTCTACGAACTCTTCTACGAGGACGCCCGCATCGCCTCCAAGGTCATGGGCGTCGCCCTCACGAGCCGCTCCAAGGGCGAAGGCGCCGTCCCGATGTGCGGCGTGCCGTACCACGCCGTCGATTCGTATCTCGCGAAAATGATCCGCGCGGGTTTCCGCGTCGCCATCTGCGAACAGTTGGAGGACCCCGCGACGGCGAAGGGGCTGGTCCATCGCGACGTCGTCCGCCTCGTCACGCCGGGCACCCTGACCGACGACGCCCTCCTGGAGGACAAGGAGAACAATTTCCTCGCCGCCCTCCATCGGAGCGGCGACGGGGCCGGTTTGGCCTGGGTAGACCTCTCGACCGGCGGTTTCTGGGCGCGGGACCTGGAGCGCGGGGCCCTGGTGGACGAACTCGTGCGCCTCCGCCCGCGCGAAATCCTCGTCGCCGAGGGCCTGCCCGAGTCGGACCCGGACCTCGCGCAGGCGGTGCGCGAGACGTGCGGCGCGCTCGTGACGGAACGGTCGGGCTTCGTCTTCGACCGCGACGAGGCCCAGCGCCTCCTGACGGCCCACTTCGGCACCGAGTCGCTGGAGGGGTTCGGCGTCGGGGACCTGGCGGCGGGCGTCTCGGCCGCCGGGGCCATCGTGGATTACCTCCAGGAGACGCAGCGGACGAGCCTCGGCCACATCCGTCGGCTCGAGCGCGTCCAATCCGGCCGCTGGCTCCACCTCGACGAGACGACGCAGCGGAGCCTCGAACTCGTGGAGACCTTGCGCGATCGCCGACGCGAGTTCAGCCTCCTCTGGGTCCTCGACCGGACCGAGACCGCCGCCGGCGCCCGGATGCTGAGGCAATGGATCCAGTGTCCGCTGGCGGCCGGCGCCCGGGTCCGTGCGCGCCTCGATGCCGTCGGGGAACTCGTCGCGGGGAGGGAACTGAGGACCGCACTCGCCGCGCTCCTGGCGGAGACGAACGACATTGAGCGGATCGTCGGACGCGTCGCCACGGGCCGCGCCACGCCGCGAGACCTCCTGGCCCTCGGCGGGACGCTCGCCCAACTGCCGGCCGTCAAGGCCCGCCTGGCGGCCCGCGAGAGCGAACTGCTCACCGAAATCGAGGCGGACCTGGATTTGCTGGGCGACGTCCGCGAGTGTCTCCAAGCCGCCATCGCCGAGGATGCGCCGGCGCGCGTGGCGGACGGCGGCATCATCCGCCCCGGATACAGCGAGGAACTCGACCATCTGCGTTCGGTCGGATCGTCGGGCGCGCGGTGGCTCGCACGGTTCCAGGCCGAAGAGATTCAACGCTCCGGCATCCCGACGCTCAAGGTCGGCTACAACAAGATTTTCGGCTACTACATCGAGGTCACGAACACGCACCGGGACCGCGTCCCGCCGGACTACGTCC
>Ga0307378_10009620_pt1 | contig 12682 bp, 8 predicted proteins | sample UN1MG_FD_202238 | JGI IMG/M metagenome (GOLD analysis project Ga0307378, IMG submission 202238) | Soil microbial communities from Risofladan, Vaasa, Finland - UN-1 | ecosystem: Environmental > Terrestrial > Soil > Coastal area > Acid sulfate soil | place: Finland: Risofladan, Vaasa | collected...
GTGGTTGACGGTGTGGACGGCAGCGGTTTCCACGCTGTTGTCGCTGGTGGTGGGCATACCGGCGGGGTATGCGCTTTCCCGGCTGCGGCTGCCGTGGCCGAAATTCACGACCATGCTGATCGATCTTCCGGTGATGGTGCCGCCTGCTGCGGTCGGTTTCTTCCTGTTCGGCGTGATGACGAGGTTCCCGGTCAGGCATCTGTGCGAGCTGGCGGGACTGAGGTTCGGCCACAACTCGAGCGGCGTGATTCTTGTGCAGTTTGTGGTGACTGTTGCGTTTTGCACCCGGTTGATGAAGGCGGGCTTCGATGCTGTGAATCCGCGGTTCGAGCAGGTGTCGCGTTCGCTGGGTGCATCGCTGCCGACCACGTTGCGGCGGGTGACGCTGCCGCTTGCGAAGAATGCGATTCTCGCGAGCACGGTTATAGTGTGGGCGCGTGCGGCGGCGGAGTGGGAAGGGCTGATGATTTTCGTGGGCGGCACGATGGGCAGGACGGACGTGCTGCCGTTTTCGGTGTATTTGGACTGGAACGGGGCGCTGTATGGGCCTGTCGTCACTTACAGCCTGATATCTGTGGCGGTGGCGGTGGCGAGTATGGGCGCGGTGCGGCTGATCGGGGGGAAGAATTATGTCTGGTAAGCTTCCCGAGCGCTCGCCGTTGCTACGCCGCCATGCTGCCGTGGTTACGGCCGTGGTTTACTCGGCGGTTGTATTCCTGGTGCTGGGCGCGTGCTGGCTGTTTGCGAGCAACGTCGACCAGTTGTTTCCGGGCGAGCAGTTCATTCAATCGGCCGCTATGGATGAATGGCGGCCGACCGACGAGCACCTGCATGTATTTGCGGGCGGTTTCTGGCGCGTGGGCGCGTTCTGGCGGTCGGTGAATCTGACGGTGGTGACGGCAACGATCACGATGCTGATCGCGGCGGCGGTCGGGATTCCGGCGGCATACGCGCTGTCGCGCTACAAGGTGCCCGGGCGCTCGATCATCGACGTGCTGTTCTCGTCGGTCATAGTTCTGCCCACGGCTTCGGTGGGTCTGTGCCTGGTGATCCTGATGCAACATACGCCGGTGCTGAAGGAATTGCATCTCGTTTATTCGCTGCCGGGGATAGTGGCGGTTCAGCTTGTGGTTGCGACGGCGATGGGGATCAGCGCGTGGAAGGCGGCGTTCGATGGCGTGAACGAGCGTTTCGAGCACGTCGCGCGTTCGCTGGGGAGCGGTCCGTGGCGCGCGTTTCGCACGGTAACGCTGCCGTGCGCGAAGCCGGGGCTGATCGCGGGGCTGATCCTGGCGTGGACACGTGCGGCGGCGGAGTTCGGCGGGGTGCTGATTTTCTGCAGCACGTTTGCCGAGCGGCCGGAAGCCAGCTTCTCGCCGATGACCAGGCTGCTGCATCTTCACCAGGCGGATCCGCTGGCGGTCAGCATGTGGTCGCAGATAGAATACGGCAACGTCGAATACGGCACTGCCATCGGTTTCATGCTCGTTTTCATCAGTGCCGCATCCGTCTATGCGATCCATCGGCTGGGCGGCAAGACCTACGTATGGTGACGCAACATGATAGAATTGTCTGATATCAATATCGACCTCGGCGAGTTTCACCTGCGCGACATCGACCTCACGATCAACGATGGCGAGTACATGGTGATGCTCGGCCCCACGGGCGCCGGCAAGACGGTAATCGTCGAGTGCCTGGTCGGCATCTATCGCCCGGCAACGGGCAGCATGCGTGTTGACGGCGTGGAGATCACCAGCCTGTATCCCGAGGAGCGCAACATTGGATACGTGCCGCAGGATTACGCGCTGTTTCCCAATATGACCGTGCGGCAGAATGTCGCATACGGGCTGGTCGCGCGTAAGCTGCCGCGCCACGAGATCGACCCCAAGGTTCAGGCGACGATGGAATCGCTGGGCGTGGACCACCTGCACTACCGCCTGCCGCTGAACCTCAGCGGCGGCGAGCGCCAGCGGGTGGCGCTGGGGCGGGCGCTGATCACGCAGCCGCGTGTGTTGCTGCTGGACGAGCCGCTGAGTGCGCTCGACGAGAACCTGCGCGCCGATCTGGCCGCCGAGCTTCTACGCATCCAACGCCGCGTGAGCGGCACCTTCCTGCACGTATGCCATAGCTTCGAGGAAGCGGCGGACGTGGCCGATCGCATCGCGATAATGAATGACGGCCGCCTGGTGCAGGTCGGGAGCATCGCCGAGGTGCTGGCGCAGCCTGCGAGCCTGTTTGTGGCGAGATTCACCCGCACGCGCAATTTCATCGAGGGCACGGCCCAGCCAAGCGCCGACGGCTGCCGCGTAACGGGGCCGAACGGGCTGGAGCTGCATAGCACGCATCGCGCACAAGGGCCGGTGACGGCGGCCGTGCGGCCGGAGGAGATCGAGATTCTCAACGGCGTGGCGGCGTCGGGGCCGGGCGTGCTGCGCGCGAAGGTGGCGGCCGTGCGTGCCAAGCCCACGTACACCGAAGTCAGTTTCGAGGGTTCCGTGCCGCTGGTGGTTCACGAGCGGACGGGGCGAGCCGGTTTTCATGCAAACTGCGGCGACGAGCTATGCCTCCGCATACCGCCCGACGCCCTCAAGATATTTCCCGCAGAAGAAAGCGAGCCGGACGGCCGCTGAACACGTAAGGAGAGATATGAACAGATTGCTGTGGAGATGCTGCGCCCTGATCGCGCTGCTGACGGCGGCTGTGCCGTGTTTTGCCCAGGATGCTGCTGAACCGTCGTTTCCCGACCTGAATTTTTCCGGCAGCCTGCGCACGCGCTACGAGTACCTCGATAATTACACCATCAGAAAATATGGTGTCGACGACCGCGACAATTTCCTGCTCACGCGGCTGCGGCTGGAGGCGGACCTGTTGCTTCGGCCCGACACGCATGCTTTTGTGCAGTTCCAGGATGCGCGGCTTTTCTTCTCCGATTTCAACCGCCACGATTTCCCGCCCAAATGCCCATACGAGAACCGCTTCGACCTGAGGCAGTTGTTTTTCGAGACCACCAACCTGTGGGACACGCCGCTGGGATTCAAGGCCGGCCGGCAAGCCATCAGCTATGGCGACAACCGCATCTGGGGACCGGGCGACTGGGGCAACGCCGGACGCTACACGTGGGATGGCGCGAAGGTGTATTACCATACCGACGCGGTCAGGCTCGATTTCATCGCGGCCGAACAGGTGCTGTACGACGCGACGCGGTTCGACGGCAACCACCTGCCTTTCCAGTGCTACGGCATTTACGCGCAACTGCCGCGCAAGAAGGAGGTTTCGCTCGACCTGTTCTACGTGTTGAAGCACGATGCACACGGCAACACGGCCGGCGAGTCGGGCGTTGGCGACCTGAGCCGCCACACGTTCGGCGCCCACGCGACCGGAAAGCTCGGCACGGGCGGGTTCGGCGCGTTCGACTACGCCGCCACGGGCGCCTGGCAAACAGGCAAGCACGGCCGGGACGACGTCCGCGCCTGGGCGATGCTCGCGGACGTCGGCTACACCTTCAACCGCCGAATGCAGCCGCGGGTGCATGCAGGCTGCTCGTGTGCTTCCGGCGATTCCGATCCGGCCGACGGCCGCAACGAGACATTCGACGGCGTGAACGGCGCAGTGGACAAATACTACGGGCGGATGAACCTGTTTTCACTGAAAAACCTGATCGATTACGAGGCCGGCATCAGCATTCAGCCTGCGAAGAAGCTGAAGGTTTCCGCCGATTACCACGTGTTCTATCTGGTGGAACGCACCGACGGCTGGTACTACTGCAACTGCAATGCTCAACGTCGCGACAAGACCGGCGCCTCCGGGCGGGAACTCGGCCAGGAGGTGGATGTTGTGGCGAGGTGGGAGGTGCCGCTGAGCGGAGCGCTGAAACGTGCATTGAAATCGATGAACCTGATGGGGGGCTGGGCGTACTTCATTCCGGGCGACTTCGTTGAAAATACCGGCAACGCCGGCAAGGCTTCGTGGGCGTTCGCGCAGGTCGAGGTGCTGTTTTGAGCGGTCCGCCTGGCCGTGTTCGGCGTCCGGCGCGCCGCTGATCAACCAACCGGCATCGGCGTGGGGACGGTGAAATCGGCGACGGTCGGGCGGACCAGCCGGGCGTAGTCGGCGTAGCGCATCCTGATCGTCTCGCGGTGCGTGCCTGCCTGCATTACGATGTCTTCATGCAGGGCGAGCTGGTAGTCCAGCAGCGTCTCGAGGTCGTAGAGGTGGCCGAATGGCGGCTCCGCGCCTACTTCGCAATCGGGAAACAGGGCTTCCATCTCGCGTTCTTCGGCCAGGCGCACCGTCTCGGCGCCGAGGATGTGCCTCAGTTTCTCGGTGTCGATCAGTCGTGGCGCGGGTGTGACCGCCATCACGAAGCGGTTGTCTGCCTTGATTACGACCACCTTGGCGAGCATGTAGCCGCTGATGTGGTCGGCTGCGGCCACTTCCTGCGCGGTGAATGTCGGCACGTGTGTTTCGACGGTGAATTCCACGCCTTTGTCTTGCAGATATTTCTTGATATCCATCCCGATAGCCTCCTTCAAAGGATAACGCACCGCATCCGCCCGTCGCTATTAATAACCGTCTGGGCGGTCAGTAGCGCGCCGGGGCGGCGCCGATGACGTGGGGGCTTGACATGTTCCTTCACTGGGGCGAATGGCGAGAAATCAAGCTGTAAGAGGGCAGGGAACACGCTCGAAGACTCGCGCGCCCTGCCCCTACAACAGACGGACAGCCCTGATTTCACGCCATCCGGCACTGCGGCACATTATCTGCAAACCCTGATTGAAAAACGCAGGCTAATCTGGTATAGTAATTGGTCTATGGCAGGGGCCACGGCTTGAGTCCTGCCACCGCGATGCGGCCGACAGTGAACGCTCGATATGGCGATTTCACGGAGGAAGCTAATGTATATTGGTGTAGACATCGGCTCGGTAAGCGTCGATGCGGTACTCGTTGATGACCAGAAGCAGATTATTGAAACGCACTATGTGCGCACTCACGGTAAGCCGGTCGAAACGTGCCTGGCCGTTTTCAACGATATCCTTTCGCGCGTGCATCCGAAGGAGATCGAAGGCGTCGCGTTCACCGGCTCGGCGGGCAGGCTTGTCGCCGAGATTCTGGGCGCATTTTTCGTGAACGAAATCATTGCGCAGACCCGGGCGACGTCATTCCTGTATCCGCATATCCGCACGGTCATCGAGATAGGCGGCGAGGATTCGAAGCTGATCATTCTGCACGAGGACCCGCGCACGTGCACGCCGCAGGTTCGCGATTTTTCGATGAACACCGTCTGTGCGGCCGGCACGGGTTCGTTCCTCGATCAGCAGGCGACGCGCCTGGGTCTGACGATCGAGGAGTTCGGCCGGCTGGCGCTGAAATCGGCCAACCCGCCGCGCATCGCGGGCCGCTGCAGCGTTTTCGCGAAAACGGACATGATACACCTGCAGCAGGAGGCCACGCCGGACCACGATATCGTTGCGGGATTGTGCCACGCGCTGGCCCGGAATTTCAAGAGTACGATCGGCAAGGGGAAGGAATTCGAGCGCCCGATCTCATTTCAGGGCGGCGTGGCGGCGAATGTCGGAATGGTAAGGGCTTTCAGGGACGTGCTGGAGCTGGGAGACGGCGAATTGCTGATACCTGAGCACTATACGATGATGGGCGCGATCGGCGCAGTTCTCGCGCTGATGGATGCCGCTCAGGACAGCCCGTTCGGCGGCGTCGCCTCGATCCAGCACTATCTGTCGTCGCGCAAGTCGGATGCAGACCGCCACGATCCGCTGGTAGACGCGGGGCACGTGTTGCAGGTGGAGCCGGACCCATTCCCCGAGTCCGACGGCCCGATCGAGGCCTACCTGGGGATAGACGTAGGCTCGATCAGCACGAATCTCGTGGTGATAGACCGCACGCGCCGCGTGCTGTCGCGCCGCTACCTGATGACAGCGGGCCGTCCGATCGAAGCCGTCAAGCAGGGGCTTGACGAAGTAGGTGCCGAGGTGGCCGGCAAGGTGAGAATCTGCGGCGTGGGCACCACCGGCTCGGGCCGCTACCTGATAGGAGACATCGTGGGCGCGGACGTGGTGAAAAACGAGATCACCGCGCACGCGCGGGCGGCCGCCGATCACGATCCGAACGTCGACACGATTTTCGAGATCGGCGGGCAGGACTCGAAATACGTCAGCCTCGAGAACGGAGCGGTGGTGGATTTCACGATGAACAAGGTCTGCGCCGCCGGCACCGGCAGTTTCCTCGAGGAGCAGGCCGAGAAGCTGGGCATCAGCATCAAGGGCGAGTTTGGCGAGAAGGCGCTCGCATCGAAAACACCCTGCCACCTGGGCGAACGCTGCACCGTGTTTATGGAGTCGGAGCTCAACCACCAGCAGCAGCGCGGCGAGCCGGTGGGCGATCTGGTTGCCGGCCTGTGTTATTCCATAGTTCTGAACTATCTCAGCCGTGTGGTGGAGGATCGGAAGATCGGCGACACGATCTTCTTCCAGGGCGGCACGGCATACAATCGCGGCGTGAAGGCCGCATTCGAGAAGGTTACGGGCAAGAAGATAATCGTGCCTCCGCACCACGATATTATGGGAGCCATTGGTGTGGCGATCATCGCGATGCAGCATTCCAATGGCACCTCGCGCTTCAGGGGCTTCGACCTGAGCAAGCGGAAATACACGATCGAGACGTTTGAGTGCAAGGACTGCCCGAACAACTGCGAAATTCGCCGCGTGCTGATGGAAGGAATGCCCCCGCTGCACTACGGCAGCCGCTGCGGCAAGTATGACGAGGAGAAGCGCGAATCGAAGGGCAAGCACCTGCCGCGTCTGTTCGGCGAGCGAGACAAGCTGCTCACCAGCACCTGCAACGCCAAGCCGGACGACCCCGACGCGCCGACCGTGGGAATTCCCCGCATCGCCAGCTATTTCGAGCTGTTCCCATTCTGGAAGGCTTTCTTCACCGAGTTGGGCTTCCGCGTGGTCCGCTCCGAAGCCACCAATCGCAGCATCATCCACACCGGCGTCGAGAGCGTGGTCAGCGAGCCTTGCTTCCCGATCAAGGTGGCGCACGGCCACGTGCTGAACCTGCTCGACAAGCAGGTGGACTATATATTCCTGCCGACGCTCGTCAACCAGGAGCCGATCTTCGACGGGATGAAACGCTCATATAACTGCCCCTACGTGCAGAGCGTGGGCTATCTGATCCGCGCCGCGATCGACCTCGACACGCCTCCGGTCACCATCCTGCAGCCGGAGATACACATGGAATGGGGCCAGAAGCACGTGCAGAAATCGCTGCGCGAGCTTGCCGCCGAAATGGGCGTGACCGGGCCGCGCGTGGCACGCTCGATCGATGCCGCACACGCCGCACAAGGCAGCTTCTACCAGGCCGTGCAGAAGCGAGGGCGCGAGGTGCTTGCAGCTCTGCCCGACAACACGCCCTCGATGGTGATTGTCAGCAGGCCGTACAACGGCTGCGACAGCGCGCTCAATCTCAACATTCCCGAAAAGCTGCGCGACCTCGGCGTGCTCGCTATTCCGCTCGATTTCCTGCCGATGGCTGACCCGACCCTCAGCAGCGATTTCCCCGACATGTACTGGCGATACGGACAGCGCATCCTCGCGGCGGCGCGAACCATCGCCGCCGACCCGCGCCTGCACGCCGTATACATCACGAATTTCGGATGCGGACCCGATTCCTTCATATCCAAATTCTTCGCCAGGGAGATGAAAGGAAAGCCCTTCCTGACCATCGAAGTGGACGAACACAGCGCCGACGTGGGCGCCATCACGAGGTGCGAGGCCTACCTCGACAGCCTCGAGCACGTGCGCGAGGCCGAAGCCGCGTCATATCGAGTCCACGCGGTGCCCGTCCAGCGCGATCTCGAGCGCACGATCTACATCCCATACATGGACGACCACGGCATGATCCTTGCCGCCGCAATGCGCAAGGCGGGAGTAAAGGCCGAAGCACTGCCCATGGCCGACAGCGTCAGCCTCGAGCTCGGCCGCAGATATACCACCGGCAAGGAATGCTACCCCTGCATCATAACCACAGGCGACATCCTCAAGAAGGCAATGTCGGAAGGCTTCCAGCCCGAGCGCAGCGCGTTCTTCATGCCCTCGGCCCTCGGCCCATGCCGCTTCGGGCAATACAACAAATTCCACAGGATGGTGCTCGACGACTGCGGCTTCCAGGACGTCGAAATGTTCGTGCTCGACCAGACGTCAGAATACGGCAAGCAACTTGATTCGCTCGGCATCGATTTCCGCCGCACCGCATGGCGGGGGATAATCGCGGTGGACCTGCTCAAGAAGCTCACGCTCCAGACGCGTCCATACGAAACCGAGGCTGGTGCAACCGACCGCGCCTATGGGCAATGCCTGGACATCATGGTCGATTGCATGGAAACCGACGGCGACGTGTTTGCCGCGGCGGCGAAAGCCCGCGATACGCTTCTGGCGGTTGGGCAGGATCGAAGCGTCTCGAAGCCGCGGATCGGCATCGTGGGCGAGATATATGTCCGCAGCAATGCCTTCGCGAACAATTTTGTCGTACGCCGCATCGAGCAATTGGGCGGCGAGGCCGCAATGCCGCCGCTGGAGGAATGGCTCGATTACATCGACCAGATCCGCAAGCTCGACTATAAGCGGGAGAAGAACTTCAAGAAGCTGTTCGTCGAGCGCACGAAGAACTTCATCCAGGAGCGCGACCTCAAGCAGGTGACGGCGCTGTTTGAGGGCGCGATCCGCGATTTCCTGTACGAGCAAGCCACCGAGGAAGTCATCGAGCTTGGCCGCCCGTACCTGTCGCCCGCCGTGCGCGGCGAGGCCATCCTGAGCATGGGCAGGGCCGAGGAATATGTCGAGAAGCATTACCACGGCATAATGAACCTGACGCCGTTCAACTGCCTGCCGGGCAACATCGTCAACGCGTTGCTCAAGAAATTTTCCGACAAGCATCCCGACATCCCCGTCCTCAAGCTGTCGTACGACGGCATGCAGCAGGCCGGCGAAGAAACGAGGCTGGAAGCGTTTATGTATCAGGCACGCCGCCTATGCGAGGCCGAAGCAGGAGTATCCGTATCATGATGGAAGGCACCGCCAGAAAATTCGGCAAGGATGTGAACACCGACGAAATCATCCCCGCACGTTACCTGAACACGACCGATCCCGACGAGCTGGCCCGGCATTGCATGGAAGATGCCGACCCCGATTTCATGAAAAAGGTGCAGCCGGGCGATTTCATCGTGGCCGATGAAAACTTCGGTTGCGGCTCGTCGCGCGAGCACGCACCAATCGCCATCAAGGCGGCAAACATCGCGGCCGTGATAGCGAAAAGCTTCGCACGCATCTTCTACCGCAACGCGATCAACATCGGCCTGCCGATCATCGAAAGCGCCGAAGCGGCCGACAAAATCTCCGACGGCGACCGCATCCGCGTGGACCTCACCGCAGGCGTGATCGAAAACCTGACCACAGGCAAGAAATACCAGGCACTGCCATTCCCCGAGGAGATGCAGGAGATCATCCGCGCTGGCGGACTGATGCAGTACACCAAGAAGAAAGCCGAATGAATCCGCCGATCCGGCAGAGTTGGAAGGATTGAGGCTTGAGACGTGAGGCCTGAGGTCAGAATTTCCGTGCACGTCGCGCAGAAGTTACTGATTTCTGAATTCTGTTTCTGTTTCATCCGCAGATTGCGCAGATTGCGCAGATTCGGACTAAGAGAATCAAGAAATCAACGTCGTCAAGCACATTTCGGTATCTGTTCTTGATCTGCGTAATCCGCGTAATCTGCGGATTCGATCATCTTCCGGCTTTGCCGGATTAGGAGTCTTACCTCGAAACGTTGATTTCAACTGTTTTCAGCAGGAGCAGAATATGTATAAGATTGCTGTTGTGCCCGGAGACGGCACCGGGCCGGAAGTGGTGGCAGAAGGGCTGAAAGTGCTTGCGGCCGCCGCCGCGAAATTCAACTTCAAGTATGAAACGAAGCACTATGAATTCGGCGGCAACCGCTACCTCGCGACCGGCAAGATCATCGACGACCAGGACATCGCCGAGCTTCGCAACTACGACGCCATCTACCTCGGCGCGGTCGGGCATCCCGACGTCGCACCGGGCATCCTCGAGAAGGGCCTCCTGCTCAAGCTGCGCTTCGACCTCGACCAATACATCAACCTCAGGCCGGTCAAGCTGTACCCAGGAGTCGATTGCCCGCTGAAAAACAAGGGGCCGGAAGACATCGATTTCATCGTCGTGCGCGAAAACACCGAAGACATGTACGTCGGCACCGGCGGAAACATGAAAAAGGGCACGCCCGACGAAGTCGCCATCCAGACCAGCATCAACACGCGCAAGGGCGTCGAACGCTGCATACGTTATGCCTTCGAGCTGACCCGCAAACGCAACAAGAAGAAGCAGCTAACGCTGTGCGCCAAGACAAATGTGCTGACATACGCCCACGACCTGTGGTGGCGCACATTCAACGAGGTCGGCGAGGAATACCCCGACATCAAGCGCGACTACGCCCACGTGGACGCGACCTGCATGTGGATGGTCAAGAACCCCGAGTTCTTCGACGTCATCGTAACGACCAACATGTTCGGCGACATCATCACCGACCTGGGCGCGATGATCCAGGGCGGCATGGGAATCGCCGCAGGCGGCAACATCAACCCCGAGGGCCTGTCGATGTTCGAGCCCATCGGCGGCTCCGCACCCAAATACACCGGCAAGAACGTGATCAACCCGCTCGCCGCCATATGCGCCGCCGGCATGATGCTCGACACGCTCGGCGAGGAAGCCGCAGCCGACGCGATCGAGCAGGCCGTGATGTATGTGACGGCAAACAAACTCAAGTCGCTGAGCGCCGGCAAGATGGGCTACTCGACCAGCGAAGTGGGCGATCTCGTAGTGGAGGCGCTCGGCGCCTGACGCACAACAACACAGACGCGGCGCCGGCCGCAATGCAGCGGAGAAACACATGCTGAAGGTCATACAGGTCGGGATCGGCGGCTTCGGCCGTTGCTGGCTCGAAACGATCAAACGCAACAACAGCGTGGCAACACACGCCGCACTCGTAGACATCGACGAAGGCGTGCTCAAGGAGAAGGCCGAGGCATACGGCGTGCCCGCAGAATGCTGCTTCACGCGGCTCGACGACGCACTCGACAAGGTCGACGCCGACGCGGTGGTGTGCGTGAGTCTGCGTGAGGGCGCTCGAGGCCGGCAAGCACGCAATTACCGAGAAGCCCCTGGCCGACACCATCGAAGACTGCCGCGCGATGGTGGCCGCCGCCAAGAAGACCGGCCCGCCGCCTGTGCATAACCCGGTTACCCAGTATAAGGGCGGCTGTTCTTCAATTCCGACCAGAGCCGCCCCGTCCGGGGCTTAAGACGCGGCACGCTTCGTCCGGGCGCAAGCGCGAAAGGCTCATCGCGGCAATTCGCACTAAGAACGACATTCGAGAACGTCGAATTCTCCCCGGCCGCGGCGATTGCGTCAGCGTATCTCCTTCATCAGCTTGAACGTCTCCTCGGCGACGTCGCTGATTTTCACCGTATCGTAGCCGATCAGGCTGGTCTTGAGCGTGTTGTTGACCTTGTCGGTCCACTCGGAGCCTATTCCGGCGGTGCCGAGCATCATTCCCATTATTGAGCCGACGGTTGCGCCATTGCAGTCGGTGTCGAAGCAGGGCTGAACCGCGCGGCATATGGCGGTGCCGAAATCGCCTTCGCCCCACAACAGCCCGACGGTGCAGATCACGGCGTTCGAGTTTGTATGAACCCAATGGTGGCCGGTGTTCTCGTCCCACCGCTGATGAATCCGCGCGACGGCGTCGTCGTAACTCAACCCCTGCCGGTGCCATCCCATTGCTTCCGAGACGTCTGCGTGCAAGCGGCTTGTGCGCGGTATTTCAGACAGCCCGACCTTCAGGAGGTCGAGCACGTCGGTGGCGTATGGCGCGGCCGCGATCATCGCCGCCATCAGCATCTCGCCGTAGATGCCGTTTTTCACGTGGCTGATGCATGCGTCGCGCCAGGCGAATTCGGCCGCACGCTGCGGGTTGCCCGCGTTCACGTAGCCGAACGCGTCGGCGCGAATCTGCGCGCCTATCCACTCGCGCCCGGTATTGCGGAAGGTTGCGCTCGCCGGCGGCATGATGTTCTGCGTCATGTTGCGATACGCCATGCGTTCGGCCGTGCACGTGGCGAGGAACGGAATGCTGCCCAGCCAGAAGCTGCCCACGTTGGCCGGCGTGAAATTCGGGCCGTACTTCTTGACGATCAGGTGGCCCGTGAGCGTGTAGTTCGTGTCGTCGTCGATCGGCATATGGTTGAGGTTGTCGTACCAGGCGCTCCGCTCGGCGAGCTTGGGGTATTCCTTCTTCGCCTTGCCGGTGGTGCGGAACCTGATGTAGTGCTTCAGCGGATACTGCCGCGTGAGCTTGAGGAATCCCCACAGGTCGGCCGATTTTACGCCTTCGACCGGCTTGCCCAGCAGGCAGCCGATGCACCTGCCCAGCCAGGCTCCCGTCAGGCGGTCGCGGAGCACCTTGTCGGGCAGGTTCTTCTTGTACTTCCTCGGCCCGCGCGCGCGAAGCTTCCTGATCGCGGCCAGGTCGCTCGGCTCGTTGTATGTGTAATCCTTGCGCATCGGCAGCGTCTGCGCCTCATCGAGCAGCAGC
>Ga0307378_10009621_pt1 | contig 12682 bp, 6 predicted proteins | sample UN1MG_FD_202238 | JGI IMG/M metagenome (GOLD analysis project Ga0307378, IMG submission 202238) | Soil microbial communities from Risofladan, Vaasa, Finland - UN-1 | ecosystem: Environmental > Terrestrial > Soil > Coastal area > Acid sulfate soil | place: Finland: Risofladan, Vaasa | collected...
GCTCCCTGGTGATGCTGGTGCTTATGCTGGTTTGGCAGGAATATTGGGCCGGTTAATAAGAGTAGAGGTTGCAGCTTTTGCGCTCGCACAACCCTGCAGCAATACCAGGGAAGATACCACCAACTACACGCTGGCTTGCATAGAAGCCCTTGATGGCAATGGCGATCAGGCACTAATTAATCTAACCGATTCCCTGATAGAATCGCCAGAGATAAGTCGTTGGGCTGCTGTAGATCCGGACCTGAGCTCACTCAAAGGCCACCCTCTGTTCGATGATCTATTTTTGTTAAAAATGAGTCAACCTAATTGGATAGAAACCATCGAATCATGAAATTTGGAGTAAGCGATGAATTTTACTAGAAAGCTGATCTATATTTTGGTACCGCTGGGCATGATAAATTCTCTGATTTTAGCAAACCGGGGCTATTTTAAGTTTCGGGCTGACCCAGTGGGCGAGCTGAATAGGGCTGATTATTTTATCGTCCTCGGTTTCGGCATTGTGCGTGGGCCAAAAGGGGACGATGCGCCAGGACGGAGCAATCTGGCTCTGGCTAAATGGTTGCTGACTAACAATCCCAATCGAAAACAAGCGGTCGTTCAATACGGCGTGTTCCTTGCTCTGAGAGAATTAGGCGAGACAGATCTTGATAAATGGATTACGGTGCTACCAGACCACAAAGACATCCATGTAGACACCAGGGCGGCATTGTTGCAGGCGTGGGCGTTGACAGACAAACAGGGTCTACAGCGGCCGGCGATCGTGTGTATGCCCATGCAGAGTGCCCGGGCACTCTGGATTGCAAACAAAATGATGGAGCAGGTCGTGTTACCCTTCTTACCAGAAATGCCCTTCGATTCCGAATCAACCCAGTTGTGGACTAGAAGCCCACACCTCTATGGATTGTTCGAATTGATCATTGCCCGGCCAGTTGGCCTTCTCTTTGGCTGGTATGATATGCGTACAAAATGAAATTGTATGAGCGCTAATATCTTGAGTCCATTCAGTGACCTTATTAGCCACATGATGTGGTATCTGAAAAGGACACTATTTGAGAATCAGTGGTAAGAAGATCTGTCCGCCACCGGAGTAATTCCAGACATACAAACTGCCGCTGAAGTCGCCAACGATAACTTCTTGTTCTGAATCCGCGTCTAGATTCGCCAAGGCCGGTGTACCTTTTACTGAAAGATTAACCTGTTTTGGCCAGCCCTCAACGACTGTGCCATCGGTATGCCAGGCGTAAACCTTCGCATCATCGGAACCAACAATCACTTCATCGCTGCCGTCGCCATCGATATCACCGATCTGAGGGGAAGAAAATAGATCTGCGCCGGTTATTTGAGGCCAGCCACTAACCATTTTCCCATCATGATGCCAGGCCCAGAGACGATCGTCGTCGCTACCTATGAGAACCTCGATATCTCCGTCCCCGTCCAGGTCGGTCGTTGTAGCCGAGGAGCGTACCGTCCAGCCGGTCCGCCGCTGCCACAGCAAGTTGCCAGCCTCATCCAATAGATAGACGTAGCTATCACCGGAGCCAATGGCTATCTCCAAGCCGGAAACAGCAGCACTGATATCAGCCACTTCGGGGCTCGACAGGATCATGTCACCGGTCTCGTAGCTCCACCGTAGGGAACCGTCCCAGTTGAAGACGTAGAGCTTCTTGTCTGATGAGCCGACAATGATCTCCGGCCGGTCCTTTCCGTCTAGATTGGCTATCTGCGGCGAGCTGTTGATAATCTGACTGTCGAATTTATCCTCAACGCCACCAATGCTGACCGGCCAGCCATTCTTAAAGGAACCGTCAATCTCAAGAGCGTACAATCTGCCGTTTGCCAGGGGTACGACTATATCCAACGAATCATCATTATCCAGGTCGGCAATGGCTGGCGTGGCCAATACCCGGAAATTAGTGTCCAGGGTAACCGGCCAACCATCAACCGCTTCACCAGTGTGGTGCCAGGCATATACGAGACCATCCAGTGCGCCAACTATGATTTCCAAGTCGTCATCATTATCCAAATCTGCGACGGCCGCGGCTGCCTTGACACCAACCCCTACTGATTGTGGCCAACCTGCAAGCACCTGCTGGTTGGCGTTGTATACCTCCACGTTCCCGTTGAGTAGGTTGCCCAGGATGATTTCGGATTGTCCATCCCCGTCAAGATCGGCCACTATAGGGCTGGCGAAGTAACGGGAGATGGGTTCGCTCGCCACGTCCACAGTCGACCATTGTTGCGCTTGTGAACCGTATGCGCCTGGCGACCAGAGCCAGTTGGAATCAGCGTTTGCCTCTAGATACCAATCCTGGTTTGTACTGCCACCACTACCAATGTAGTCGACGTAATTAGGATAACCTTTCCACAGGCCTTTGAACTCGATGGGCCATTCCCAACCAGGAGAGAAGGTTTGAGCCAAGGGCAGATCATAACCAATGAGCGGAGAACTGGGATCCTTAAGACTATTAACAGACTGGGTATTGTCCAGGTGTCCGGGCATGACCAGATGGACCTCCTCGCCTGTATTCAACACCTGCAAGTATGGATCCCAGGGGATGGGCGGCAAGATAAAGGCCGGGTTAGCATCCGGTTCATTCAAATATACTGTAAGGTTGGCCGTGTAGCCGTAGACAATTTCAGGTTGGCTGGTTCGCGTATTGGTGTCGAAGAAGCCGGTCATCGGTGGCAGGGTGGTTCGTGTGCGATCAAAGATAATCAAGTTTGTATCGTTGCCAAAGGTATAACTGTCTTGCAGAACAGGCTGACCCTGTGCATTCCAAATTGATAGAATGGCAATTCCGCCGCCATAAATGGGCAAATCATGGATGAAACGATGGTTAAAACCAGCCCCCCGGGCCAGGGCTTCGTAGTCAATTTGCAAGGCAGCGAGATTGCCTTCGGCTGTCAAGCCTTTGGAGATGACCAGCTGTACGACAAAATCATTGTAATCCCAATCTGACCAACCGTAATTCTTGAGATCTTCGTAGGCGACAAAGGTCGTTTCGCTTTCCCAAGTCAAATCCTGTGGGCCCACACTAATCACGATGGTTGCTGAGTCGCAACCTCCATCAAGATCGCACACCTGGTAGATGAATGAATCGTTCCCTTGGAATAGTGCATCGGGCGTGTAGGTAAACGTGCCATCGCCATTGTTTACAACACTTCCGTTTGTTGGACCTGTTAATATTGAAGCATTAACCCAATCTAATGTCCCGTCCGCATCGCTGTCATTGGCTGCAGCATCTATAATGACGGCAGTCTGTAGCTCAGTGCTGGCGCTGTCCCCATTGGCCTCGGGCAGGTCGTTTACCGAATTGATGGTGATGGTAACAGTGGCCGTATCGCACAGTCCATCTGTATCACAGATCTGGTAGTCAAACGTATCAGAGCCAAAGTAATCGGGTTTGGGCGTGTAATAAAAGCGGCCGTCGCCCAGATTGATGACTGTTCCGTTGCTGGGACCGCTGATAAGGGTTGTTGTGGTCGGGTCCAGGTTGCCGTCCGCATCGCTGTCGTTGGCCGAAGCTGTGATAGTCGTACTTGTATCTTCTTGGGTTTGGGAACTGTCGTCACGTGCAACCGGCCGTTCTAAAACGACGACTGTTGCCGTGTCTGTCTTATTCAACAATAGGTAGTTACCACCAGATAGACCATTGTTGCCGTTCGCTGAAATAATGTTGACAATACTGCCAGTTGTAACCGTTGTAAGTAAGGCTTCACCTGTAGCAACTGCTCCTGAGCCCAGGTCGGGCAGGTCTCCTTGACCATCTAAATCACTGAGATTGCTGAAGGATATCGTAAAGTCATCTGAACTATTGCCGGGGGTCCCGTTATCGTCGATTGCTTCGAGATCAAACAGGGCAGCAGTTCCCGGATTGTATACGAGATAGCAATACTTAACGGTGTCGCCCCGTGCCACGATGAGCTCCTTAACATCGTCAACTCCACAAGTACCTTCGGCCGTTGTCACCGACTTCTTGGTGCGCAACAGTGGCTCGCCAGTCCCGGCTATTTCGCCAATCCGCAGAAATGGAATCGTTTGTTGCCCGGTGCTGATTACCTCGCCGCTTCCGGCAACTCGGCCGGCATCAAGTTGTGACTGTAGGTTGCCGGTAGGATTACTATTCGGCTTGCAAGCTAGGAGCGTATCGATTCGTAAAATGACCTGTTCATTAGGCTCCAAATCAGATACGCTAACCGTAGCTAATAAGACGCTGCCAGAAGTAAAAAGCGGTCCAGTAAGCCTTTGAGAGAGCAGGGTTGCTTCGCTGCCCCCGTCGTCGCGAATGCCGGAATCGTTACCACTTGGGCCATCGCCCCCTTGAACGGTCCCGTAATTAACAGTGACCGATAGCACATCAGCGATAGCTGCGCCTGACTGGCCTGTGCTATCGGCCAAAAAGCGGAAATCGAATTCGGCCCCTTGCACCGGGTCAATGGTCGTGGTTTCTATTTCTACGGCCGCCAGAAAAGTGATGGTATCGCCACAGGCAAACTCGGCGCCTTCCAGCTGCTCGACCACGTCATCGTAATCTCCAATGGTCCGATCATCATAGGCTCCACCGCCGGTCGAATGATCATAGGTATAGGGAGCGGCGGCAACGAAGTCGGTGTTCTTGAAGTCACTACTTGCGGCAGATGCCTGTTTCTCCAGCCCACTGATCACCAAAATAAGAAGGACCAATAGGGCTAATAACAGCCAGGTTTTCTTCGAAACAATCTGCTTTGACGAATGAGCTAGTTGATTAAAGAAGTTCATATTTGCCTTTACTTGGTTAGTCAAGTTTTGAGGTGCAGGACCGAGAACAGTTGATGCTGTTCAGGCGACGAACACCCAGTTAACGAATATGATAGTCAGTATTCCTAACAGCATTCCTGACAGAATGAGCCAGATCCGATCCAAGTTTGCGTGACGACCATATTGACCGGCAATCATGAATACCGGGAAACAGACAATGGCATAGCGGATCAGACTTTGACTGGCACTGGTAGTAGGAATTAAGATAGCCAGCAAGGCATAGATGGCGTAACCGGCGCCGAGCTTACGCCAGACTATCACGGACGCGCCCGAAAAGGCTACCATCGTGGTCAAATTGAGGAGTCTGGCGATTGTACCTTGGCTGACCCCTTCTGTTAGAATGTCCTTTAAGTCATCTGCCACAACCGCTAATGGCCCCACATTTACGCGCCCCCAAGCGGATTGTACCGTTAAAAAAGCCAGGGGATCCTTAAAATTCATCTGTAGAAAGGCCATGTAGCTAAAGAGACCCAGGGGGATGACAGCGATGATCAACACCTGGTGCCAATCGGAGCGAAGGCCTATCCAGAGATTGCGCCAGGTGCTGCGATGGTGGATCGTTTCAATGGTCCAACCGTGAATCCGTAGCCATTCCTACATGACAAATCCCCAGGTCAATACGCCTATCACTCGGGTAGCTGAAGCAAGCAAACCCATGAGGGCTGCCCAAGCCCATAGATGCTTCCTCGCAAAATAAAAAGCGGCTACAGTGAAGAGCAAAAATAGACTCTCGGAGTACATCATGCTGAAGAAGAAAGCGGTGGGAAAAATAGCCAGATATATTACCGTGCGGCGGGCAACCAAATGGTCCTTAAATTCCAGGATCGTTAGCCTGTACAAGAAGATCAGGCTAGAGAAAAAGGCGACGTTACTGATAAGAACACCTGCCAGTACGGCACTGTTGCCGACAACAGGCATAATTGTGCGAATGAGCAATGGATACATAGGAAAGAAAGCCACATTGCTGCGCTGACCTGGACGCAACCAGTACCCTTCTTTCACGATCCAGTCGTACCATTGGCTGTCCCAACGGGCCCAAAGGCTCAGAAAATGATTACCCGGGGTTGGATCCCAATGACCCGGATCGGCCGTCAACATGAGGTCCCCAATAACGACGGCCCCAATGACCGCCAGTCGAGAGATAAGAAAGACCAGTAAAGGGATGACGATCCACTCATATTTTCGCCAACTGATTTTCGGCGGAATAATTGACAACCGGGATCTGCTGAAAAAGTGTCGTGCTAACAAGATGGGATTGGCCATTATTTATTGAAGTGGCTCCAGTGTGACGCTGACTGCTTCAAAGGTAATTGGTCCGCGGTAGCTTACCAGACCGATCCAGCCTTCTGGCTGCTTGAGCTGGACATTTAAGGCAACGACTTCGTCGTCAACTTCAATTTGGTAGGTGTCTTTATCGACGTTTATCTTGAGGGTATGAGAGATATTTTCCGATTGGGCCAGGTCAGCGCGCCCCTGGCCAACAAAGGTGCCGCCCTCATCATAATATCCCCAAAGTATCCCGTCACGGCCGGTAAAGCGCACCATGTGGGAGCCGCTGCGATTACCGCGTTCGGACATGTGGAATAGGATGCCACCACCGGCATCCTGTAACTCCGGGGAATCGGGTAGGGTTACGGTTGTGGATAAAGTGTAACTCCCCGCATAAATGCCTGTACTGATTGAAAAATCATAAGTCGCCGGGTTCTCCTGTCGAATCACAGATCCTTCCGTCACCCAGTCGCCGCTTATTGTTCGGATATCGCCAAAGAAATCTTCGCCAGTGGTTTCCGGTGGGCTAAATTGAGAAACCTGTTGCCCACTTGAGTTGGTGGAAATCGGTCCAAAGGCAACCACGCTTTGAGAGCTGATGAGGCCAATGTACCCACTATTTCGGACCAACGGTAGCTCGCGAGCAATGATTTGGTTGTCCAAGTAAACGGCATAGGTTGATGAGCCACTTTCTATTTTAAAGACATGCTCTTCCAAGCCTGGCGCACTAACCTTTGCATAGCCTTGGCCTTCAAATTCACCGGTCTCGTCGAAATAGCCCCAGAATATGGCGTCGGACCTGTCTGAATAGCGCACCATGCTCGCGCCGGCCAATTGGTTGGGTTCCGCCATATTAAACAAGACGCCACCACCGGCGCCTTTCAGGTGCCTGAGGGTTACTTCTAAGGTATAGGATTGGTAGGTATTGCTATCGTAACCAATTCCCTGGTCAAAGCCATTCCCATCAATTTGGTTTAATAAGCCGCCTTCGAGTTCCCATCGGCCGGAGAAGGGTACCCAACCATCGATATCTTTACTGGGGTTAGATGGTGATGTTTGGGCAACGGCACCCGAAACGACCGCATCCTGTACACCAATTGTCGCCACATTATTGTTATTTCCACCATTAACAACTGTTCCTTCGCTAACAGTTACTGGCTCTTCTACAACGATAGGGTTAGGCGTGGGGGGAGCGAGCGTCACCGTCGCGGTTGGCGCTGTTTCCACTGGAGCTGTCACCACACTGGATTCGCCAAGCAGGGCCTTCATTTCCACCATACCATAGGCCACCGAGCTGCGAGAGGTTATCAGGCCGATATGGCCGTTGTTGCGATCTAGAGGGATTGCGCTTGCGAGAAGCTGATTGTCCAGATAAACATCGTAGTTAACTTCACCACTGATGATCTTGAAGGTGTGGGGCTCTTCACCTGGGGGCTGTGTAGCCGCATATCCCTGACCTTGAAACGTGCCAGTGTCGTCAAAATAGCCCCAGAAGATTGCCTCGGATCGATCTGAGTATCGAACCATATGCGCGCCATTCAACTGATTTGGCGAGGGCATGTTAAATAAGACACCCCCACCTGAACCAACCAGGTGCTGCAAAGACAATTGTAATTCGTAGCCTTGGAAACTTTTATCTTCATATCCGATTCCAAGGTCAAAACCGACAGGATCGAGCTGAGTCAACATGCCGGCATCTACCTGCCAATCACCGCTAAAAGAAGTCCAGCCTTTTGAACCATTGTCTCCTTTAAAGCTACTGGTATAGAGCACTTCGCCCGATTCTAGAAGGTCTCCGGACTCCGCCAGGCTATCAATGTCTGACAATTGTTCGCTATAGACACCATCGAGCGTGGAAACGCTGAGATTGTCGAAAAAAGTTGGGCTGCCAATGGCATACAAGCCGACCAACCCATTGAAATTAGTCAATGGCAGGACCTGAATGAGCGGCTGGCCGTTGACATGAACGTCATAGGTGTTTTCATCGACCAGAACCTCCAGGCGCACCGAATTGGAACTGGATGGGACCATAACAGTTTCCTGTACCTGGAATCCGTCCGTTTCATCAACAGTGCCGGCCACAAGTTCTAATTGTGACCCTTCGCGCGTCAAATAAACGCGCTGGTGATTCTGTTGGATATCCGGATATTGGGCGTTGAAGTTGATACCTGCGGCCTGGGAGCCTTCATCCAGAGTAACATCAACCGAGAAGCGATAGGGTTCGTTCTCCGGTAACCAATGGGGAATAAAGATATTGGACCCTTCGCTCCCTTCGGCGTTTTGCACCAACGCGCGACCACCCAAGGACCACTTACCACCGTTTGTGAACCAGCGTTTGATTTCTGCATCTACGAAGGTTTCATTATAGGGAAGAGTGAAGGTATCAAATGCTTCAACAGGTCCAATCTTCGCTCGCAAGCCCCAGTTGATGAATCCTATGAGCAGGAGAATCAGGATCAATGGCAATAATGTTAAATGCCAACGCCGCAGCGAACCTGAAAACGGCACCTTACTAAGCAAAGTACGCAGTTTCGATCCTGGCTGATCAATTGTATTCTCAGAAGATATAACGGTCTGTTCCACTTGTAGTTGACTCATTGGCCACTCACAACAATTTCAATGAAAAGCTAAACGGAAATTTGAATTACTGATTTCGATTATCGGTTATTAGGCTGCCGTAGAATGTCTACCTAATCTAGTTGAAATTGTAGAATGAAACTCTGGCGAAGATTCTGACGAGGAAAAACAGGAGGTCAGGGGGCTGCAAAAAAAGAATTAAGGGCACTATTTTGATTAAATAGTTCTGTTTCTGGCTAGGCTAAATAGCGCCTGCCACCTACCAATAGCCGGCCACTAGTTCCCAAACTACCCCCCCCGCTAGTCTCATTCAGATTAAAGCGGCGAGCAAAACAGATCTTCATTATTGCAAAAACGCGCCGGTAAATTTTTGCTGATGACCATCTCCTTACTTGTCAGTTCGGGAAAAAGAAGACGAATATCCTAAAATATGAATATGCAGAGGTGGAATTAGATGAGGGTCGTAACGATGCCGGTTTGAGGATCGCCTGAATTATCGGCTGCTTCTGATTCGTAGCCGCAGCTCGCCTAATAAGCTGTCGCACCTGATAAACATAGAATCTCTGTTGCCATTTGATTATTCAAGCTTGTGACGCGTGTCAGGCCCCATATCTTACGTTAGATTCAAAATTTGTTGGTTGAGATTCTCGAAGTAGTGGCCAAGGGTTCCCTGCGCCTCATGAGCTTTACTGGTCACCTGCTCTGTTATCTTTATGCGTTCAGAATAAACGTTTAGAATGTGGCTGGTGAGCACGGTGGGGTCAAAAGGTTGATTTATATCGACAGCATAGTGACCCATGTGAAGAAACTCGATGAGCTGTTGAACTTTAATATCATATATCAGAGCGACGAACGGCTTCTGTAGTATGGAGGCTATCACCAGAGAATGTAAGCGCTCGGCTACGACTATGTCACAATCTGAAATGATCTGGCCGATTTCGAGCGGCGTTGCCGGTTTATGAAGAACTATTTTTATATCGTCGCCAATTTGCTTGCAGAACGATTCCAATACTTCCAGGTCGGTATTCGGCTTAAAGCCAGCTTGCATGGGTAGGGTGTGTATCTCGATTGGCTGGCGCAGATTCACCGCTTTCAAACTTTGGGCCAAACTGTCTATGAATAATTGCCAATTAGCGCTATTTTCTATGTTGTAGTTGAGATTGAGGCCGATCTTCATCTTGTGTTCGTCAGTCATATTTTCTGTCGTTACACCGCCAAATTTGGCCGGTTGGTTAGCGAAGACGGCGTCTGGCGTGAGCATAACCTTCGTCCGGTCAATGCCAAGTTTGAGACAAGTTTCGTAAGATTTTCGATCTCGGACAGCAACAAAAGTTGCTTGACGAAGAATGAGCCCGGCAATAAACAATCCCAACCGCGTTTCAATAGGTCCCACGCCAATATTCGACATCAGGATCGGTTTTCGGCCTATCAGATGGGCAAACGTGGTGATTAACAATACCATCAAGAGCGTTGCGTACCGGTTTCTGCCCACATTCTCGTAAAGTTCTTTAATGACGCTTCCGCCACCAAAAAACAACAGATCACTATTCCAGATCAGCTTTGGCAGATGCCACTTATCATCGATCGTATGAAATACCGTAACCTCATATCTGCCGGCTAATTGTTTTTTTGTAAATTCCGGGTCATATGAATTAATGGTGTAGTGATGTTGATCACCAAGCTGGTCTAGAAATGTTTCCAGAAGCAGCTCATCGCCGATGTTGTATTGACCATGTGTACCTAGAAATAGAATTTGTTTTCCGCTCATAAAATATCCTTACAAATAACTGTTATCAGCCATAAATAGCTGTCTACTCTAATTATCCAAATACTCCTGACGGAAATTCTGAAGGGGCGCTAACCTTTGGAAATACCAAATTGATATCTACCTATTGGCTGGCAATTATTTACTGTGGCGGGTTGCGATATTGAGTTTTTGAAAGAGACTTGAGATCGAAAGGAGGCGGGATCTATTGTTTGCTATTACCAAATAGTCTAAATTCCACCGCCAGAAAGACGGGCTGAAATCATAGAGCGGCTTTAACGTACGTACGCAATAATAGCGCATCATTATTTGTCTTGACATTGAACTCACCCATCGCTGCCGGTAAGAGAGCAAATCGAACCGCATCAAGTGACTCACCATTAATCTGGATAGCGCCGTCAAGAACCCCCCATATTTCCAGGCTGTCACCGTTACAATGTCCTTCGAACACGGAGCCAGGCGCCATCTCGACTCGCTCCGTGACAAAATATTGGTTCTGACACAGAAGCGAACGGCGGATGCCGGAGCCGACTTCAATTAATTTTGGGGCCTGTAACTTTGGCTCTACCTGTTCGAAGTTGATAACGTCTAGTGCTTTGTCGACATGTAACGGCCGCGGTCGGCCGTCAGCGCCAAGCCGGTTCCAATCATAAACGCGATAGGTGGTATCAGAGTTTTGCTGGATCTCGGCAATAATCAGGCCATCCATGATGGCATGGAGTGATCCGGCCGGGACGCAAACATGATCCCCCGCCTTAACTGGTATGGTGTGTAGAAATGGTTCGAGACGACCGTCGATTATGGCCTGTCGAAAGGCTTGTTTTGTCGTTCCCGATTTGACGCCCAAAATCAGCTCAGCGCCTGGCTCCGCGCGCAAAACAATCCACATTTCCGTTTTGCCCAGCTCATTTCCTTCATGCTCTAATGCGTATCCATCATTGGGGTGAACCTGGACAGAAAGCGGTCGGTTGGCATCTAGAAGTTTGATGAGCAGCGGAAACTTCCCTCTGTCTTGGGCCCAGGCGCAATTGTAGCCGATAAGCTCCAGGCCAAGTTCGTCTTGAACTTCAGTGAGTAACTTGCCGGCGAAACGACCGTTATCTACTCTGGTCGTACCGTTCTTGTGCCCGGCGATCTCCCAACTTTCAGCGATAATATCTGAAGGCAGCTCGCGACCGAATTGCTCTAGATTGCGTCCGCCCCAGATGTAATCTTTGAAAACGGGTTCGAATGTTAAGGCGTACAGTGCGCTATTAACCATTATCTTGCCTACAGGACTGATCTTAGCAGATTTCAGCAAGTTTATGATCTATTTCTGTCGATAATGCTGACTTTCGATCAACGTCGGCATACTATGCTTTCATTTAGCGTTTGGCTAGAGCTATTCACCAATAAGAACACTGAGACCCTCGAAGATGACCGGCCCGCCAAAAGAAATCAAACCGATCCAACCATCACTGCGGCTGAGTGGGACATCTTCTAGAATAAGTTGGTCGTTCACCCATAAGGCCATCATTTCCCCGGCGACCTCAAGTCTCAACAGGAATGTGTTTCCCGGTAGGTCAAGCACAACCGACCCACGACCCAGAAAGGCGCTACTATCGTCGAAAGATCCCCAAAAGACCCCACTGCCTCCGTTGATCAGGCGGGCGATTTGGGCGCCCCTACGAGTACCGGGATCGGCCATATGGAAAATGAAGCCGGCCCCAGCATTGCTGTCTTCGGGTAAAGTGATCTCGGCCTCCATCGTATATTCCGAAGCGAAAACACCGAGGTTCAAGATGTAATCCCCTTCTTCTTTGACTTCTTGAATTGTCTGATTGCCTTCCGTTTTCCAACTGCCACCCAACACCGACACGTTATTGAACCCTTCTAATGTTCCTATCCCTGTGTTCTCCAGCGGCTCTGACTCGGCCGCATCGACGACCACCTGTCTGTAGGCAGCCGAGCTTTGGGTAGTGAGCAGTCCCACGTAACCATAGTTTTGCTGCAACGGTAGAGCGCTGGCAATCAAGGTATCATCCAGATAAACATCGTATGTGGTCTCCCCGCTAACGACTCGGAAGGTGTGTTGGTCACTACCCGCTTCGGACACGTCGGCGTACCCCTGGCCCACAAACCGGCCGGTTTCATCATAATACCCCCAGAATATGGCGCCAGGACGGCGTTCTGTATAGCGAACCAGGTGGGCCCCGTTCAACCTGTCGGCATAAGGCATATTGAACAACACTCCAGCACCATATCCTTGCAAGTAGTTCAGACTAACCTGCAGG
>Ga0307378_10009624_pt1 | contig 12678 bp, 14 predicted proteins | sample UN1MG_FD_202238 | JGI IMG/M metagenome (GOLD analysis project Ga0307378, IMG submission 202238) | Soil microbial communities from Risofladan, Vaasa, Finland - UN-1 | ecosystem: Environmental > Terrestrial > Soil > Coastal area > Acid sulfate soil | place: Finland: Risofladan, Vaasa | collected...
AGGGCAAAGCTAGCAAACCCGTTTTCCGAACTTGCAGTAGACCTGAGGACGGATTACAATAGAAATGAAGACTGATGAGGAGGCTTTCAAGGTGTCCAGGACCTATGTAGAAACCTCGACCTTTCTGTTGGAGGAGATCGATGAAATGATCCAGGAGGGCTTTTATCATGATCGCACCGAAGCGGTAAATGAAGCTCTCAGGATGTTGATCAAGCAGTACAAGGTTTCCAAGCTTCACGCCAAAGACCTGCGCTATTCCTCCGGTCATGAGTCCAAGAAGGGCGGACAAAGCAGAAAAGAGGGAGGTTCAAGTTGATCGAACAGGTTGTGGTTGGTATCGATGGTTCTGATTACTCTCTTTCCGCCTTTCAATACGCGGAACACTTCGCCGCCAAGTTGGGCTGCGAGCTCAAGGCGGTCTTTGTTATTGACTCCAGGAAAACCGAGCTCCCCATCATTTACGCCACCGGTCACTTTGATTATGCCTTTGCCAGAACATATATTCCCCCCGACCCGGAACTGAAGGGCTTCTACAACAAGATCAAAAAGGATCTCGAGGGCTTTGCCGCCAACTGTCTCAAAACCTGCGAGGAAAGCTGCAAGAAGAGCAAAATTCCCTTCATCGCCATTCAGCGGGAAGGGCTGCCTTCCCAGGTTCTCTCCGAGGAGAGCCGATCGGGAGACCTTCTGTTTATCGGACAAAAGGGAGAAAATGCCCGCTTTGCTCGTACTATTGTCGGTTCCACCGCCGAGGATGTGGTTCGATCTTCTCCTCGACCTATAATGGTCTGCCCCCAAGCCTTCCGTACTCCCGAAAAGATTCTCTTTCCTTACGACGGGTCTTTGAACGCTGAACGGGCTCTCCAGTTTTGTGTGAACGCCTTCGGCACGTTCTGGAAAGAATTCCTAATTCTATCCAGTGAAGAGGAAAAGGAAGAGGGATTAACCGAGCGGGAGCACAGGTATCTGAGCAAACACGCTATAGACCATCGTCTGGTTACGGAGAAGGGTTCCCCTATAGATACGGTTATAGAGGTTGCCGAACGGGAAGAATCGGACCTGCTTCTGATCGGCTCCCACGGCACCCATAAAATACGGGACTATATTCTCGGCTCTACCACGGTTCACCTGCTGCGTCGGAGTCCCTTGCCCGTGCTCATCGTCTACTGACTTTAGTATCGTGAAGGTAACGTATCCGGAAAATCCTTCCGCTGAGAGAATGGTGCGCACTCAGATCGCATCCAGAGGTATCCGGGACCAGAGGGTCCTCGGTGCGATGTCCCGCATCCCCCGTCATCGCTTCGTTTCAGGAGTTCATACCTTCGAGGCCTATGGGGATTTTCCTCTTTCCATCGGGCACGGACAGACCATATCCCAGCCCTACATGGTGGCGTTGATGACAGAGGAGCTGCGCCTGCAGGGAGAGGAAAGGGTACTCGAAATCGGCACCGGCAGCGGCTACCAAACAGCGCTATTGGCGGAGCTGGCTCTGGTAGTCTACACAGTCGAGTTGATTCCCGCCCTCACCAAGCGCACGCAGAAGTTGCTCAATGAACTCGGTTATGCCAATGTGGTGTATCGGATCGGCGATGGATCTGAAGGATGGGACAAGCATGGTCCCTACGACCGCATCCTGGTTGCCGCCGCCGCAGCTGCCATTCCTCGCCAACTCACGACTCAGTTGGCCGACAATGGGATCCTGGTGATTCCCGTTGGGGACAGCCGCCATTACCAAACCCTCCTTGAGGTCCGCAGGATAGGAAATCGTTTCGATACACGAGAGAGCATCGGCTGCCGCTTCGTTCCCCTGGTCCAGAAGCATTCGGCATATTGAAAAAGTAGGCTAAACTTTCTATTCTTCAAGCATTAAGGAAACTACATGCTCATCCCTGTGAATCGTCCAACGTTACGTCGAAAAGATTTTAACAGCGTTCTCAATTGCCTGGTTTCGGATCAGATTGCTCCCGGACCGCTGAACCAGGAATTCACCGCCTCCTTGAGCCGGGCTCTGACCGTACCCGGAGGAGTGAGCCTGATCAGCTATCGCTCCAGTATCCACTGCGCCCTCGAGGCGCTCGAGCTTGAGGAAGGGGACGGTGTAATCATCTCAAGCCTAGCGCCCAAGGAGTATCTACAGGTCATCGAGTCACGAGGATTGGTCGCTCTGGTGGCTGACGTCGAGCCTGGGCGACCGCTTCTGTCAAGCAACTCGGCGCAGCACCAGCTGGCTTCGGGAGCGAAGGCTATTGTGCTGTACTACAGCCTGGGATCCATGCCGGCGGGGGATGACATCTTTCAGCTCGGAGTACCGGTAATCGAAGATATCACTCAAGCCGTTGGGGGAGTTTGGGGTGATCAACCCTGCGGCAGCCGAGGACGGGTCGGGGTATTGTCTTTGGATCCCGGTGGGTTGATTACCACGGGTTGTGGGGGGGTGGTATTTTCCCGAGACCGCCGGAGTGTCAGAACTCTGAAGGATATCGCGGGTCAGGGTTTTTACGATCAACTTCTCCCAGACATGAATGCTGCCTTGGGAATCACCCAGGTGCGAGAGCTTCAGCGATTTCTTGATAAACGTTTTGAAATAGCTCAGGTTTTCCGTGAGGCACTGCTACGCTCCCGCCACAGCCCCCTCTTCAATAACGAGGGTGGGGTATGGGTAGATTTCAGCTTTCCGATTCTGGTGAAGGATGGAAGACTTGAGATTATGCAGTACGCCAACAAGAAGGGCATCCAGAGCGAACCCGCTTTCAAGGACGCGATCGTTGCTGTTGAAGGGCATGCCTCTCCCGAGGAGGGCAATGATTCAGACAGGAAATTTCCCAACGCGCGGGAGCTTCTCTGGCGTTGTCTGCTCTTTCCGCTGTATCCCTCCCTGGCCAGAAAGGATGTACAGTTGATATGCAAAATCCTGAGTACACTTCCTTGATGGGGTATCCGGGAATCGGTATAGTCTAGAAGAATACGCATTTTACGCTATGAAAAAAAGAATTCACAGAGTCGTTATCCTCGTTAATTCTCTTAAAGAAGAGGCGATTGCCCTGCTCGGAGAGGTAAAGAGCTGTCTCCAGAGCAGGGCAGTTGAGGTGGAGGTGATTCCTGTGGATGAAGCCAAGGTCCCGACAGTTCCTCCGAACACGGATCTGGCGATCACCCTTGGCGGAGACGGTACCCTCTTGTACGGTGCTCGAATCCTTGCCGGCTGCGATGTGCCTATCCTGGCGGTAAATGTCGGGGATTTCGGCTTCATTACGGAGGTATCCCGTACTGAATGGGCCGATGCACTGGAGAAGTATCTTGACGGCCGTTTGGGTGTGAGCCGGCGGATCATGTTCGATGCAGCTGTGCAGCGGGGCGGCAGGATGCTGCAGAGCTTCAGTGGTTTGAACGATGCGGTGGTGCGGGCCGGTGATTTCGCCCGAGTCATCGCACTGCGTGTTCATCTTTCCCACACCTATGTGGCTCGCTATCGGGCCGACGGTCTGATCGTAGCCACTCCCACCGGTTCGACAGCCTATTCCATGTCCGCCGGCGGACCGATTCTGCATCCGGAGATGGATGCTTTCGTACTGAACCCCATCTGTCCCTTCACCCTATCAAACCGTCCGATCGTGATTCCCGCCGGTGAAACCTTCGAGTTGGAGGTCGAGGAGACACAACGCACCCAGATTGTTCTGGTGGTGGATGGCCAGGAGGTGTTCGATCTACGGCCGAAGGACCGGGTCGTTTTCTGTAAATCCGATAAGCACTCTCTGATCATCCAATCGGATAAGAGAAGCTTTTACGAAGTACTGCGGAGCAAACTGAACTGGGCGGAGGAACCCCATGCTTGAAGAACTGGTGGTTCAGAACTACGCCCTGATCGATCGACTTCAAGTTCGTTTCTCCCCGGGTTTGAATATCCTTACCGGTGAAACAGGCGCCGGCAAGTCCATCCTGATCGGTGCCCTCGGACTCATCCTGGGGCTGAAAGCGGATACCGGTGCGATTCGAGCCGGGACCGAAGAGATCGACGTATCCGGCATTGTAAAACTCGACAACGATCCGGACGTACAGACCTGGATGGAAGAGAAGGGAATCGCGGCGGAAAACAACAGCATCATCATTCGCCGGGTCGTGAAGAAAAACGGCAAGGGCACGATTTACGTCCAATCCACTCCGTTCACCCTCACCGCCCTTCGAGAGCTGACCGGGATGCTCTTTGATCTGCACGGTCAGCATGAGCATCAATCTCTACTGAGCCCGGAAAACCACAGGAGACTCCTCGACCATTACGGCAACATCACCGCTGAGGTGACGGCATTCTCCGCCTTGTACACCCGGCTTCTCAAGGTGCGGGAAGAGCACGCCGCCCTGATCGCGGAGCAGCGGGAGCGGGTTCGAAAGGTGGAGTTGTTGGAGTACGCGATCCAGGAAATCGAGGATGCCAAGCTGAAGGTTGGTGAAGAGGAGCAACTAAGACAGGAACAGAACCTGCTCGCCAATCACGAAAGATTGATTCACCTGGTCGAAGATGTGTACGGCGCCACGGCAGAGAGCCGAGGCGGTGCACTCGGCAATCTCCGGCAGGCTCGGGGGCTGCTTGCGGAGATCGTCAAGATCGACTCCCACTTGAATGACTCGAACCGACAATTGGAAACTGTTTTTTTCGAGCTCGAGGATTTCGTAGAAAACCTCGGCCGGTACAAAGGATCGATCAATTTCGATCCTGCGAGATTAGAAAAGATAGAGGAACGCCTCGATCTGATAAAGCGCCTGGAGAAGAAATACGGGGGTACGATCGAGGAGGTGCTTGCCCATTTGGAGGAGAGCCGGAGGGCCCTGGAGGGCATTCAGAACAGCGATGCGACGCAGAAAAAGCTTGAGGAACAGATAACAGGTCTGGAAAAGGAACTTAAGGCACGGGCAGCGAACATTACGCATCTACGGAAGCAAGCCGCAGGCGGGCTTCAGGAGAAGATCGTTGGGGAGTTGAAGCAGTTGGGGATGCCCAAGGTTCGATTTCAGGTTCAGATCGAGGATCGTACAAGCGACAGCGGTAAGGTTTTGTACGCCGGGACGGGGAAAGACCAGGTGGAGTTCATGATCGCTCCCAACCTGGGTGAGCCCTTTAAAAAATTGGTGCAGATTGCCTCCGGAGGCGAACTGTCCCGGATTATGTTGGCCATAAAAACCGTACTGGCCGAGTCGGACCACATCAATAGCTTGATATTCGACGAGGTGGATGCGGGGATCGGTGGGGAGGTGGCCATCGCCGTGGGTGAACGGTTGAAAGGGTTGGCCAAGAGCAAACAGGTATTGTGCATCACTCACCTTGCCACGATTGCAGTTCAGGCCGATAATCAAATCAAAGTAGAAAAGATCACCCAGGCGGATAGGACAGTTACGCGGGTGAGTTCCGTCACCGGGCCTGAGCAGCAGGAGGAGATCGCCAGAATGCTTGCAGGTGATAGGACCGGCGACACGTCGTTGAAACATGCGCAGGAGCTGCTACAGAAATATGGTTCTCGAGGTACCCGTGGATAGAGGGTATTAGCAAAAGGTGAGAAGAGCGGATGGAAAAGATCAGCAGCGAAGCCAAGAAGAGATACTCCGAGAGAATAAATGAGTACAAAGAACGGATCGAGCAGATCGAAGGCAAGAACAAGGAGCTTGCCGCTTCGATCCGGAAGACCAGCAAGTCTCAAGGTCTGACCAGCGGTCAGTACCGGGGCGGCCAGGTTACAGATCTTGATGCCCTGAAAGAGGTCAATTCCGAGCGCTTTCGACTGGCCTATCAATGTCTCAATATCGTGTCCTACTACAACCTGATGAACGCCCTGTCCCTCTCCCTGCTAGGAATAAAGAATGAAAGTTTTCTCAACGACGCTCGAAAAGCCTGCTACAAGAGCATTATTTATATGGAAGAAAGTGTCAGTCCCTATATAGACGCGCCTTTTTCCGATTACCAGCAGGGTGTGGATAGCCTCCAGGATTTCGACGATAAGGAGAAGTACAGTTTCCTTTGCAAACTCGGTTTCTCAATAGACTCGGTAATGGAGAATTTCGGCGCGGGCTCAAAATGGAAGTGGTCCTTTGTTGAACTGCAGGGCCGGTACGCCGTTATCTCGAAAAACCTCCTGAACCTGAAAACCTTTATTGCCCAGCTGGATCCCCGGGTCGAGGGATACTCCGAGCGTTTGGCTCATGTCCAGTTGGTAAAAAGACTCCTCCAGCAGTCGGCAGACCGCTACCGGGAGAAATACGAGCTTTCCACCATGGGCCTCGACGACATCAAGAAAGCAATCCTCTTTCTTGCCTCTATCAAACGTCTGCATACCTTGCTTGGCGAGATCGAAGAGGCGGAAGTAGTGAAGAAAAAAATGGAAATCTGGAAGGCGAAGATGGAGGACGATCAGAAGAAAAGAGAGATCGCCCAAAAGATGGAAAAGCTCAAGAGACCGGGAAGCTAAGTTCCGTCCTTCAAATCCTGCAGGGAGTCAAACGGGTACAGCTCTCCAAGAGTTGTTTCAACTTTCTCCTTTTTTCCGGAAAAAACAACGGAAAAATCCTTCCCAGCGAATTCACTGAGAACCTGACGACAGGCACCGCAGGGCGCTACGGCCTGCCCGCTTTCGGGCGTGAAAATCGCAATCGCCTGGAATTCCTTTTTGCCCGCTGAAATCGCGGTGAATATTGCCGAACGTTCGGCGCAGTTCGTCAATCCGTAGGATCGATTCTCAACGTTTGTCCCGGTGAACACCGTTCCGTCTTTACACAGCAGAGCGGCGCCAACGCGGAAATGAGAGTAGGGGGAGTAGGAACACTTGGCAGCCCGGCGGGCTGCATCAAACAGGTCGGACATGTCAGTCATGAGCTCTCCTCTTCATTGACAGATTAAGAACGCTTATTATACTATTACACTCTAAACTTTGTTATCCAAGAGTTGTTCACCTGTTCATGGCAGATAGTATTTTTCTAAAAAAGAGAAGGGGACGGGCCCTGTGGCTATTCCTCCCCATTATACTTTTTCTCTATCTCGTGCTTTTCCCGCGTCCGCTTGGCAGGGAAATGTATCTACGCACGATTTGGGCTAAAAGCGTTTCCCCTGCATCCACGGTGCTTTCAGATTCGAACAGCCCCCGCTGGTCTTTCCGCGCTTCCGATACTTTCGGATACGCGGATCTCGATGGCAATCTGTACTACGTTGGTCAGAGGCTCCACAACCTCAGTCTCTTAGATTCGGGATTTATCAATTATGGCAGCGTTCCAGATCATATCGTTTTCATGAACACCCGCGGTGAGTTTCAGTTCAGTATAAAGAGCTACGGGTATCCCCTCCTGGACTCCGGCGGTGAGTTTCTCTATTCGATCAATACAGATTTAAGCGGTCTGAAACGGATCGACAGAGAGGGGAAGATCCTATGGTCTCTGAGTTTTCCCGTACCCCTCACTACGGCTGCTCTGGCCGGAGAGGAATGTGTTATAGGGCTCATGGACGGACGTCTGCTGTTGATCGGCTCCGATGGGGAAGTGATATACGAGCAGGAAACCGGGGGAAGCCGGATTCCTGTAATCCTAGGTACCGCCATAACAGAAGACCGGCAGCAGATCGCCCTATTCTCTGGAATCGATCCTCAAAGCTTGTCGATTATCCGGCGCCTTGATAATGAGTTCGTTACGGAGGTCGCTCTGGATTTGGATTCGGATTTCCGGAGAGAGGTGGATTTGAGTTTTAGTCCGGATGCACGGTTTTTATACTTCGAAGTCGAGGAAGGTCTGGGTGTGCTCGATATTCGTAAGAAAATTACAGCCGAAATCCTCAGCCCCGGGGTGCTGTGGTCCTTGGACGTTGCCTCTGATTTTTCCGCTGCGGCCTTTCGCACGCAGAGAGGCTCGAACCTGCTGATCTTCCGCCCCCTGAGATCGGTTTTGCTGTCTAGACAATTGGCCGTTCCGGATGTTTTCTTGAGGATCATCGATAACTCCCTGATTCTTGGTATTGACGGATTTCTGCTGCGGGCTGACCTTACGGAGGGATGATGCGAAGATCGTTACCGGTGTTTCTGCTGATCTGCCTCGTGGGGGTTGTACTCTTTGCCTTCGACTGGCCTTTGGAACGAATCGTGTTGACCTCCACTTTCGGTGAGCACCGGGGGGACCACTTCCATGCCGGAATCGACCTGGGCGGTGGTGAGCAGCCTATTTTCCCGATATCATCGGGGGAGCTGGTTTTTTCCTACCGAGAAGGTGAGGACTTTTCCTCCCTTCCCGTCGGTCTGGGTACTTTTCTCGTCCTTCAGCACCAGGGCGGAATCCGTTCGCTGTACGCCCACCTGGCCGAGGGGAGTCTGGACCCAACCCGAAGACTGTACGACCGCAGCCGGCCTTTAGGCGTTGTCGGTTCCAGCGGATACTCCTCTGGAAAGCATCTGCATCTGACCATCATCGATACAGAGATGGATACCATAATCAATCCTCTGCTTCTTCTTCCGCCACTGCGCGACGGTCAGGCGCCGGTAATCAAGGATGTGTCGATCCGCATCGGTCAGGATCTGATCGGTCTGGAAGATGGAATGACCGTTAACAGGGCAGAGGCGGAGGTCTTCGCAACGATCTTCGATCTTCGTGAGGATATTTCCTTTCTTTGGAAACTGGCACCATATAAAGTGTTCCTCTCTCAGGATGGAAGAGAAATCTCGAATTTCACCTTTGATTCCCTGGTCAGCTCCCAGGCAGCGGGTCAGGGGTTGGGGGCACGGCGGCTCGTCCTGATAAACACGGAACGGGAATTCTCAAGGCTCTATGAATCGCCGTGGCTCCTGCGGTTGGGAAAGGTCAACCTGGTTCCTGGGGAAACGGTTCTGACTGTATTCGCTTCTGATTTTGCCGGTAATGAGAGCTCTAAAGGTTACGCTCTGACTGTTCTGGAGTAGTGATGAAAACCTACTCGACAAGTCCCGGTCGCGAGAAGGTCAGGACCATTTCCTGCAATCTCTGCGGTTCTCGGCGCTATCGAAAGTATCTGACGGCCGAAGATTATTTTTTCGTCAAGTGCGCCGGCTGCGGTCTTGTCTATCAGAATCCGCAGCCGGTGTTCGACGATTTGAAATACCGCTATGGGCAGGGTTACTTCGACTACGAACTACGGAACGAGGAAAATTTCTTCCATTTGATGGAACTCGGTCTCCAGGACATCCGCTTCTTCGAGCTTACCGAAGGCCTGGAGCAGCAGGGTTTGTTCCTGGATATCGGGTGCGCCACCGGGATGCTGCTCGCCTTCCTGCGAGATCGTGGTTGGGGGGTTCGGGGTGTCGAACTGTGTCGCGAATCGGCGGGATACGGGATAAACAGAAAGGGGCTCGACATATTTATCGGCACTCTCGAAGAGGCGGCATTCCCGAGCGCCCATTTCCCGGTAATTCATTTTTCCCACTTGATTGAACACGTCCCTGATCCAAGAGATTTCTTGTCCGAGGTCCGCAGGATCCTAAGGCCCGAAGGGTATGCCATTATCGTGACGCCCAATATCGGCGGCCTGCAGGCCGGGGTGTTTCGAGAGAGGTGGCGTTCGGCGATAGCGGATCATCTTACCCTGTTCTCGCGGCGTACCCTGCGCAGATTGCTCGTAGAATCCGGTTTTGAGATCTTGAAAACCGTCACCTGGGGAGGATTGGCCAAGGGGACCGTGCCGGCGGTGGTGAAGCGTCCCGTGGATTATCTGGCCAAGAAGATGGGCTTCGGAGATGTAGTTCTCGTGTTGGCGCGCAAAGTCAGCAGGGCTGACGTGGTGAGGTACATCCGGTGAAAACCGGCAAAGCCGGGGAGGTGAGCCAAGACGGGTTGACATTTTTTTCCCCCTTATCTTAGGATGATCGAGAGAGCAACAGCGCCATACGGAGGTCTGCATGACCAAAGAACGCCTCCAGTCGATCTCGCTGGAGGAGTTGGAAGACCTTGCTCGTAAGCAGGGCTACGATTTCACCGGTGCGACTGATAGAGATAGAGCAGCTCTGACAGAGTTCGTCCTGGAGAACTTCAAAGAACTGGAGAGGGAGAGGGAGGAGGAGAACAACCTTTCAATCCGCGTAGAACAGAGCAAATACCAGGTCACGGAACGAGAAACCGCTGACGGCGCAGGCGCCGATGCTTTTCCTATAGAGAAACGATACAATCAGACAAGAGTAGTCTTCATGGTTCGGGATCCCAACTGGGCGTACGCCTACTGGGACCTGGACAACAACCTTATGGAGAAGCTGAAGAAGAACACCGATGAGGACCAGCTGGTGCTGCGTGTGCATGATGTGGAGTTGATCGATTTCACGGGGTCGAATGCAAATTCCTTGTTTGATATCCCAATTCAAATCGATGACACGAGTTGGTACATTTATCTTCCCAACCAGAACTGCAGTTACATCCTAGAGCTGGGGATTATCACGGAGGACAAATATCGGTGCCTGGCCAGATCCAACCTAATCAGGACTCCTCGTAACGGTTTTTCCGATAATTTCCCAAGTGTCGACCAGGATCTTGCTTTTGATCTGCTTTCGGGATTCGATACATTCGAAGGTATTGGCAGCTCCAGGGCAATCCCCCAAAGAATTCTCGCTGTCCCTAGGGAGTAGAGCGTGGGATACCTCTCCCTGGTGCTGCACTGGCACCTGCCCTTTGTAAGGCATCCGGAATACCCGCAGTTTCTCGAAGAGGACTGGTTCTTCGAAGCATTATCCGAGACCTATATACCCCTCCTATCCATATTCGAGCGCCTGCAGGCAGAGGGTGTAAGATATCGAATAACCCTTTCGATATCTCCTACTCTGGCGGAAATGTTCAAAGACGAATTCCTCCAGAACCGGTATCTCGCCTATTTGGATCGTATGATCGAGCTTGCCCGCCTCGAGGTCCGACGCACTTCAGAGGATCCAAAGACGAACCCACTGGCCCGGATGTACCTCCATCGCTTTCAAGAGTGCCGGCGGGCATTTAAGGATCGCTATCACTGCAACCTTCTCGATGCACTGATTCGCCTGGAGAGATCAGATCTCGTGGATCTGATCACCTCTACCGCTACCCACTGCTTCCTTCCGCTGTTTCAAGTGGTGCCCCAGGTTGTAAAAGCCCAAATGGAAGTGGCCGTTCAAACTCATGTTGGAAACTTCGGTAGCTATCCAAAGGGTTTCTGGCTACCGGAATGCGGGTACTATCCAGGGGTGGAAGAGTATCTGAAGGAGAAGAATCTGTCCTACTTTTTCTTGGAGACTCACGGAATCCTCTTCGCAGAACAGCGTCCTCGCTACGGAGTGTATGCCCCCCTGTACTGTCCCAACATGGTGGCCGCCTTCGGCCGGGATCCAGAGTCTGCGAAATCGGTTTGGTCTTCCCAGGACGGGTATCCCGGCGACCCGGTGTACCGTGAGTTCTACCGGGATATCGGCTACGATCTTCCGGTGGAGTACCTGAAGCCTTTCCTTCCTGACGGAAATGTACGAGTTAGTACCGGAATCAAGTACCACGCGATAACCGGGCCGGGGGACCAGAAACGGCTGTATAATCCCCAAGCGGCGGAAAAAAAGGTTGTGGAGCACGCCGAGCATTTCGTTACCGCCCGGATCGACCAATGCAGGCGTCTGTCCGCTAGAATGGACCGCCCCCCTTTGATCGTATGTCCCTTCGATGCCGAGCTGTTTGGGCACTGGTGGTTCGAAGGTCCCCAGTGGCTGGAGATCGTCCTTCGCCGAGTCGCCGCCGAACAAGATTCTATCTCCTTGACCACCCCCGGACAGTATTTGTCGCAGCACCCGGAGCAGCAGGTCGCGCAGCCATGTTTTTCCAGCTGGGGGAACAAGGGTTATGCTGAAGTGTGGCTGGAGGGCAGCAACGATTGGGTGTACAGACACCTGCATCAACAGGCTTTACGCATGTCGGAGCTGGCCCATCGTTTTCCAAAAGAGAATGGGCTGCGCAACCGGGCGTTGAATCAAGCCCTTCGAGAGATGCTGCTGGCCGAAGCGTCGGATTGGGCTTTCATAATGAAGACCGGAACCACCGTGCCCTATGCGGTGCGGCGCACACGAGAGCACATCTACAACTTTACCCGGATCTATAACTCCCTCATGACCAACACTCTCCGGCAAGAGTGGTTTCTCGAGGTGGAGGGCAGAAACAACATATTTCCAAAAATCGACTATCGGAGCTGTGTATCCTGAAGCGATTCAACGGTCAATGCTTACAAGTTTGTCGAACTTGATCAGCTGGAAGGTATTGTACAGAGCATCGCTACAGCCGTTGACTCGGATAACCCGGTCCTGATCTGTTAGGTTTTTGTGCAACAGCAGGATTTTGCCGATGCAGGTTGAGTTGATCGAAGGAACCTCAGAGAGATTGAGAGTGATCGTCTTGTGATCTGCCGCTGCCAGGGCGTGGAGTGATTTCTGGAATTCCTCCGCCGCATCGCTACTCAAAGGACCCTGTACCCGCAACTCTACTTCGTCTTTGGAAATCTCATTACGAACAAACATTTTATCCTCTCACAAGTTTATTGAAAATCCAGGTGGCATCAAGACTGGGCATCGCCCTCCCGTCCGTCTCCCTCGCTGTGTTCGCTCTGTTCGGAGTCTGTCTTACCCTGATCGACCAGAGTGAATTGGCGAACCGCACGCTGCTGTTCATCGACCTCTTCGATCAGCAGCACCGTCTGAA
>Ga0307378_10009626_pt1 | contig 12675 bp, 20 predicted proteins | sample UN1MG_FD_202238 | JGI IMG/M metagenome (GOLD analysis project Ga0307378, IMG submission 202238) | Soil microbial communities from Risofladan, Vaasa, Finland - UN-1 | ecosystem: Environmental > Terrestrial > Soil > Coastal area > Acid sulfate soil | place: Finland: Risofladan, Vaasa | collected...
CCCGCTTGTTCGTTGGCCAATATTTTATTGACTTTTAGTTTGCTTTTCTGTATCATAGTTAAGATAAGAAAGGTGAACGATGGCAAAAATATATTTGATTGGCTCCCTTCGGAGTCCAAAAGTTCCAGAAGTGGCACAAAAATTAAGAGCGGCAGGTCATATAGTATTTGACGATTGGTTTGCAGCAGGGCCAGAGGCTGATGACTACTGGCAGAAATACGAACAAGAACGTGGACATAACTATAAACAAGGTTTGGCAGGATACGCTGCCCATCACGTTTTTAACTTTGACAAACATCACTTAGACACAAACGATTTAGCAGTCCTTATGCTCCCTGCGGGGAAGTCAGGGCACCTAGAACTTGGTTACATGATAGGAACAGGTAAACCAGGTTACATTTTATTCGATAACGCAATGCCGGATAGATGGGACGTTATGTACCTATTTGCATCCGGAGTATTTTTTGATGTCGAATCTCTAATAAACGAATTAAAATAACGGTCTCATAGTTCATCGGTAAGAATAGCTGCCTGTCACGTAGCAGAGAGGAGTTCGATTCTCCTTGGGACCGCCACAAACAATCTGGGTAAAGTGTTACGGTAGCACCAGAGTTTTGGAAGCTCTAGGCGGTGGTTCGACTCCACCTATCCAGACCATTGGTCCCATAGTACAATGGTAGAATACCACCTTGACATGGTGAAGATACAAGTTCGATTCTTGTTGGGACTACCATCTAACATTTTAGAGTTTTTTGGAGTGGCGGTATCTTAATTGGTAAAGAAATAGATTGTGAATCTGTTAAATGCGAGTTCGACCCTCGTCCGTCACCCCAAAAAACTTTATTGGTCGACTAGCCCGTTAAGGAGACGGAGCAGTCTGTAAAACTGTTGGCCCCAGGCCCCTCACGGATCGTTACCGTGGCCGACCACCATACACATTGCCGGATGACTTACATGTATCTCCATGTACCGGCTCCAAACTTTGGATCAGACGCCTAATAGGTATGGCACCGGGCTGTAACCCCGTGGTCGGCATCGTTCCGTGTAGGTTCGAATCCTACCTGATCCACCAGAATCATCCAAGGAGAGCGCAGTGGAGCGCCTGTTGCCCCGCAAGGAGCAACGCAGCCATGGTCCCATTTCGATGTGGGTGCGGATGACAATTATAGGCATGGACTAGAATGGTTTCTAGGGCGCGACGATGTCGATGCCGGCGGTTCGATTCCGCACTTGCCCACCAACAGTTGGGGTGAAGAGCAAATGGCTGAGCCGATTGATTCTGAATCAATTGAAGAAGGTTCGAATCCTTCCACCCCTGCCAGTTTATGTGGTAGTGTAATGCTATTTTCTAGTAGATAACTCACTATGATTTCTTAGTAACCCAAGTTGTAGAACTGATTGAAAAGTATTGTTAACATGAGCGTGGGCGACCACTAAAACACAGAGCAGGTGTAATGCCTGACAGGACAATATCTAGTAGATGTTTGAAAGCGATGAGGCGAAACGTTATTTGGGGTTATTGAAAAAATTTAGTTGGCAGCACAGGGCACCACGCTTACGCTCATTGAAGCCCTAGAGTTTGGTTCGATACCAACCCACATAATTTAATAAATATTACAATGCGAGCTAAAGAGTTCATTATCGAGGGTGGTTGGGTAGATGTGCAGACACAAGGCACAGTTATTACACCTGCGTTAACTGCTAAAGTAATGAAAACATTATTATCTAATTTTATTCCGTCGCTTAACAAATTCCTTGTAACAAAAGGATTAGGCGAAACAGAAATTAGTTCCCCGGGTGGATCAGCAACGTATTATAAACGTGACTTAGAACAAGATCCAACCAGAGAATATGGCGATATTGATGTACAGTTCCATATTCCGAAAATGCCGAATATAAGTGACGCACAAAATGAGACTGTTTACAAAGAAGCTATTAAAGAATTTTGTCAACGTGACCCAAATTATTCAACTAAGAACGGAGTCAACCTTATTCTTAGTTTAGGTAGTGGGAAATTTGTACAGATAGATTTGATATTTTCGTACTTTGACAACAAGCAATGGATACAGACATTGGTGCCTGAATACAGAGTAAAAGGTGTATTATGTAATTCATTGTACTCAGCACTAGGTGAAGCATTGAATATTAGCTTCGGTGGCGGCCGAGGAATTCAAGTTAAGACTAAAAATGGTGAAGTTGTTCCATTTAGAACAATGAAAGATGTAGTATTACGAACGATTACTAACGATCCAAAGAATTGGGCAATTGACATTGTACAGTATTTTGGAGCAAAAAATATATCGCCACAGCTAAAGAAATATCCAGGTACACTAGACGAAGTCCGTGTAGCAGATATTATCCAATCCTTTAAAGGTATTGCTGAAACATTAGAGGTGAGTGGCAAAATACAATCAGCACAAGAGTTGCTAGGTCAAGTAAAAAGTATATACCTAGCTAAGATAGAGAAAGCTGCGGCATCATCAAAGTTTGATAAGGTTGCCTCTCCTGAGGCAGCAGCCAAAGCAGAAAAAACAAAACAAATGTTGCTTACGAAATCGCAAGAATTCGCAACATTATTTTAAATCGCGTCTGTCGGACAGCACCGCGCCTACGAAGCGAGGATGGGGGAGTTCGAATCTCTCACGCGGTACCATATATCCTAGTATATAATATATAACATATGGCAATGTAGCATAGCGACTAATGCGCCTCCTTCATAAGGAGAATATCGTGGGTTTGAGTCCCTCCATTGCTACCATTATTCGAAAGGAGATAGACATGAAAGAATTAATTGGAAAACAAATCGAAAAGATTTTTATTAACGATGCAAAAAATATTCTAGTATTTGAGACTTACGACAACGAGCGCCTTGCCTTTTGCGCAGCTGGCAAATGTTGCAATACTGTTTGGTTTAACAACATTAATGGCATTCGTTCTATCCGGGGATTCGAAGGAGAACGAGTGTTTAACATTTTATCGCGAGGACTAGTCCTTGACGTAGAACACAAAGGTTGGACTAAGCTTGATGATGGTGATTACGAAGTATTAGAGTCGTGTGTAGTTACTATTAGAACCAACAAAGGATATATTGACCTTGAAGTTCGTAACAGCCACAACGGTTATTACGGCGGAAACATTGAAAACTATAATGAAAATGGAACCGAAAAATTAAAAGTTGTTGATGAAGATTTTTAAAGAATTATGCCTCTCAAGCTAACCTGGTGGAAGCGTCTGTTTGAAGCACAGAAGGGTCTGGTTCGAAACCAGAGGGAGGCACCATTTTTATAAATATCATATGCTTCCGTATTATTACAAATTTCCTCAACTATCTTTGTCCGATGACCTCAAAGGTAGAATGGTCGGTTATTGTTTGGCAAATATTGATTCGGACGAAACCCTTTTAGGTGGAGCTGCATTTAAAATGTACAGTGACTTGGCCATACATTTATTTGAAACTGAGAAAGAACTTCAACGTTTTGAAGATGAATGCATATTAAAATTCACATCACGTGCAGCGGTAGTTTATAATCCACACTTTTTTGCCATTAAACACAGAGACAATCACAGTTTTAGAACATCTGTTGTGTATTTTCCGATATATCCTAATGTGGAATACGCACCTATTAATTTTTATGAAAAGGATGATGTAACGGCAATGACCGGAGAGTTTGATCATTTCGCTTCTCAGGATGAACCAACTGTACAAATTGATGGTAAAGAAAGTTGCTACATTTTTGATGCTACTACTTGTCACGAAGTTAAGAATAATCATCATTATAGAATAAATTTACAGTTTAGTTTTGTTGAACCATTAACTACAGTAATTGAATTAATAGAAAATAAGACGTTATTTAAATTCCTTAAATAAAGTATATTCACTGGTAGCACAGCGGTAGTGCGTCGGACTGTTAATCCGTAGGTCGCTGGTTCGATCCCAGCCCAGTGAGCCAAATATTTGACTATAAGCAACAGTTATAGTATAGTATTAAATCGGAGATTGGCACAGTCTGGTAGCGCATTGCGTTTGGGACGCAAGGGTCGTAGGTTCGAATCCTACATCTCCGACCACTTAACACGCCTCGGTGACTAATGCAAATTGGTACAGCTACTAGTTTTAGACACTAGGTTTTTGTGGGTTCGAATCCCACCTGGGGCACCATACATAAATACCTAACAATGCCCCGGTGGCGTAATGGCAGCCGCGCTAGTCTTAGGAACTAGTGTCGAAAGACGTGTCGGTTCGAGTCCGACCTGGGGTACCAATTTTCAACAGTAGGAGGTTATATGAAACTTCGAGATAGACTAAGAGGTAGAACTAAAAAGAAATGCATCAGCAAGAAAGGCAAGAATAGGATGCATAAGAAAAAGTATTAATCACACAATGGCTCGGTCGTATAATGGCAATACTGCGGTCTCCAAAACCGCATATGGAGGTTCGATCCCTTCCCGGGCTGCCACTATTATTTCAAGGAGAGTGCTATGGGTCAGCGCGATGATGTAGCATTAGGTTATCTGATTCAGAACTTGCAAACCTTAGTAGATACTTGGCGTAAGGATGCTGCCGATTACACTGGAGTTATGTATTATAACGAAGGTGACCGAGAACGCGACCTGGGTCGACGTTCTGGAATGCTAAACGCCGCAGATGAGCTGCAAGGTGTTTTAGATGGATATTATTATAACTAAAGGAGAAACTATATGAAGCGAAAATTGAAACGCACAGATGGTAAATGTAGGAAACGAATGGGTCTCAAGCTTTAGTGCTGAAGCAACCGGCTTTTAACCGGAAGAACAGGGTTGGACTCCCTGGAGACCTACCATCTTATATTAGCGTTTTCGTACGAGAATTTTAATATAAGATAAGTAATTGTAACTTAGGCAGATACAAAATGAACATCACCAAAATTGAAACATCAACGCATGAGAATGTAGTCAAATTTGAAGATGAAGAGTCAGGATTAGAAGCAATTATAGCAATACACTCTACAACAAGAGGACCCGCACTAGGTGGCACAAGATTTTGGACTTATGAGACTAGTGAGGATTTACTTACCGACGCTCTCTTATTAAGCGAAGCAATGACATACAAGAACGCCGCAGCTGAATTACCTTACGGTGGCGGCAAGGCAGTCATTAATCTTAAAAATGCAACTAAGACTTATGCATTGTTACTAGCATATGGTGAAGCAGTTGAATACATGAACGGCACATATATTACGGCAGAGGACGTTGGGTGCGCTCCAAACGATTTAAATGTTATTTCCGAAGTCACTAAACATTGTGCAAGCGGAAAAGTTACATCAAGTCCTGCAACAGCATTAGGAGTATATACTTCGTTGCTAGCAGCACTAGAGTTTAACGGAGAGTTTAACGGAGAATCGAAAATTTCCGATTGTGCAGTTCTAGTACAAGGAGTTGGAAATGTTGGATCATTTCTAGCTGAGATTTTAGTTAAAGCAGGAGCAGAGGTTTATGTACATGATATTGATCATGACAGAGTGCAACGGTTAATGAATAGATTGCCTGAGGTAAAATCAATATTTACTAAGTTACTTCTAGCAGAGACAAAGAAAACAATTAAGGTATTTGCTCCGTGTGCATTGGGGCCAGTAGTTACAATGGAAAATAAATTCAACATGCTAGACACATACGATATTATATGTGGTGCTGCAAACAATGTTGTTGAAAAGGGAGTAGAGGCAGATCTTACAAATGCAGGAGTAATTTACTGTCCAGATTTTGTTACGAATGCAGGTGGAGTAATATCTATTCACCACGATTTAATTGGAACAACAGACCAAATGCTAGTTGCTGCAGATGTTGTTAAAATACACACACGAATACATGATATCTTACGCACAAGCGGTAAAAGCACTATGGAAGTTGCGTATGATTTCGCTAAAGAAAGATTGGGGGTATAGCTCAGTTGGGAGAGCGTCACGCTTGCACCGTGAATGTCGCAGGTTCGATCCCTGTTACCTCCACCAATTTAGGAGAGGAGATGATATGAGTTTCTTTACATGGAAGACTAAAATATTCGAACGGATATCGCGCACAATCGCTAAAACAATTACTTGGCGGGTGTGGATGATGATTACCAACAGCACTATTGGTTGGTTTGTTACTGGAGATCCGTGGAAAGGATTACAAGTTGGTTTAATAGCTTTAGTCATCAACAGTACGTTATATGTATTACATGAACGACTTTGGAATAAATCGGATTGGAAAAGAGAAGTACAAGATTAAAAGCCCTGTTAGTTAAATGGTATAACGATTGATTTGTAATCATTAATTGGCAGTTCGATTCTGTCACGGGGCACCATAAATAATATGTTAAGGGAATTTACGATTGAAGAGTAGCAAGTGGAAATTATATGCAATAGTTGAGTGTCCAATTTGTGAGGGTGCTGAATGTATATATGGAACTGATGATAGTGATAAACAACAACATACTTCACTTGTTACAGGAGAAACATTTACATTGTCTGGCAATACTAAAGTTGCAAGAATGCATAGAGAAGTTGACTGGACAAAAATATTAATGCGGGATTAGCTCAGTGGTAGTAGCGACACATTGCCAATGTGTAGGTCATCGGTCCGAATCCGATATTCCGCTCCAAAATTTAAGAACGTCCCACACCAGGTAAGTAGAGCCGAAATGTCGTGTTCTTAAACAGCAAGTATTATCCATAATACTGAACCATAAATATTATTTGTTATAAGGATTTAACAAATGGAATTTTTAACAAATAAGTGGTTCTGGATTGGCGTAGCAGTAGTAGCAGTTATCTTAGGCATGGCCTATGGTGACCCGGCAGTTGTCACTGACGTTTTTTCCAAATAAGTAGTAAAAAAATCTAGCGCAGTTCATCTGCGCTAGTACAAATTTAAAACCCTCAGCATTGTCTGGGGGTTTTCATTTTATGCCCCGTTATTTCAACGTTAGAATATCCGCTCGATAAGCGGAAGACACAGGTTAGATTCCTGTCCGGGGTACCATTCGATTGGGGTGAAGAGCAAATGATTGAGCCTGCAGGCTTTGAACCTGCAGTAGAAGGTTTGATTCCTTCCACCCCTGCCAATGCCTCAAAAACATAAATGGCGATGTGACTGTTTCGTAAGCAGTAAAATTCGGTTCGATTCCGGATTGAGGCTCCAACAAATTAATGTCCCTATCGTCTAGTGATCAGGACCGGAGATTTTCAATCTCCAAATAGGGGTTCGATCCCCCTTGGAAACGTCAAAATTAAAATTGTGTCATCTCGGTATGAACGAGCGCTAGGATCGAGGCTATATTCTAGTGTCAAGTGCTAATCTAACGGATAGCGCGTTAGATAATGCGGCTAGTTAGGCCCTGCTTGAAAGTTGGTGCAATGAGCGCAACTCACCAATCCAACACACATAATTTATATGCCCCTGTGGCTCATGCAAATAGGTACAGCTAGAAGGCTTAAACCCTTCGCTTTTGTCGGTTCGAATCCGGCTCGGGGCACCAAATTTAGAATAAATACTGTATGCGGATTAAAGAAATCATCTTAGAGAAAAGCGACACTCTTGCCCTTCCTAATATGAATGTGGGAGACGAAGTTAAAGTAGGTAAGTTTAAGAATCGTAAAGCAGAGATCAAAGGCTTCGCCAAAGATGCTCATAATCAACCAGTGCTCAAAACTACCAAAGGCGACCATAAACTATTTCGCCCGCGCATCAGTAAATTAGATACATCCAAATAAGTATTGCTCAAAAGCTAATATTGTACTATAATATAGTCTATGAAGCGAAGAACCTTTTTGAATAAAAGGGAGGCATGTCTCGTCAAAATGCGTGAGACTGTCGAAACTTTTATTGACCTACAAGGGTACATTGCTGATAATTGGAGATATTTTTGGTGCCGGCATGGAAATGAAAAAGCCCCTGAATTACTTAGTATTCAATTTGTTGATATGACTTGGACTGTTAGAGCACGGAACACTCATTCTGCTCCATTCAACGGAGAGGAAAATTTTATGGGTGACCTCGATAAGCCTAGAAGTTATCCAGGTTGGACCGGCACGATTAGATACAAATACGCAGACATTCTAGATCTTCGACGTCGCCAAGCTGGGCGACATTTTGAAAGTGACTTATGGAGACAGACAGGAATTAATACTGGAACTGGTGGTGGGGGTGGGCGTGGCTATCAATACGGTGTTATTTTATATGCCGACGATTGGTTAGGAATGTCTAAGATTGAAAGTTGGAAGGCGTTGATTAAAACGTCGAATGCAAATGCGATTACATAAGATGCCTTCGTGGATAATGCAAATTGGCACAGCTACTAGATTCAAAACCTAGACCGTTGTGGGTTCGACTCCCACCGAGGGCACCAAAGGTGAGTAATGCTGAATGGACGGCAACTAGTCTCGAAAACTAGGTCGGCACCTAGGAAGGGCCGGGGGTTCGATACCTCTACTCACCGCCATTTTTAATCGGGGGTAATATGTCGAGGTCAAAAAAGCGAACAAAGGAATTTTATAAATTTAGGAAATTGATTAAGAGTTTAGAACAGAAAATTGTTATGAATTCGTTGTTCGGTGACCCAATTAAACATTTTCAATATTCGTTGAGCGCTGCGCAACGGGTTTATCTTAAAAGGAAAGAACGTACAGCAGAATTTCGAAGATTAAAAGAGGAAAAACGAAAGGAGAGACTAAATGAAAAGAATCAAAATATTAATGATGCAGGACTTTTCCGATGATGAATATTCTCGTAGTATTGTGCGGGATTCAATTTCTGATTGGGAAGAAGTTGATGATGAGGAGTTCAAGTTCTTAAAGAACAACTTCCACAGGATGTTTAACTTAAGACACGACTTTGGGTATGAGTTTAAGCCGATACTCATTGTCGAAGATGATGTACCGCCTTCGCATAGAATACAAGATATTAAGAAGTTAATTAAGGATGAGCAAGCTCGTATCGCAAAAGAAAAGAAGGACCGCGAAAAGAAAAAGTTAGAGCGAGAGATGAAGAAGAAAGCAAAAACTGTAGAACAACAAAGAGTTCTTTATGAAGAATTAGAAAAGAAATTTGGTCCTACTAAATAATTACATGGAACATATTTTTTACTTTTTCCTTTGGACTTTCGTCATTTACTTGATGCATATTACTGTCCATATTGTTCCAGGTTTAAAAACCATACATAGGGACCATCACAAATTTATAACAGAGAATGATGGCACAACATGGTCCTGGAACAATGTTTTCTTGTTCAATGACACGTGGATGAGTACGGCAGATCTTTGGATCACCGAGGTCGTACCAACTATGCTATTTTGTTGGGTAACAGGACACTGGTGGATCGCGCTTTTTTATTATGTTTGGGCTGCGTTTGTACAAGAGCAAACTGAGCACAATAAAAAGGTAGATTTATATCCGTTTTTAACAGCAGGAAAATGGCACCTTGTGCATCACCGTATTCCTAATAGGAATTACGGATTGTTTATCCCACTGTGGGATCAAATGTTTAACACTGAATATAAAGGAGTAGTACATGGCATCGAAACGCGAGAAGATTAGACTTCAAAGTTCAGCATCACATCACTACTACACGACTACAAAAAATAAGCGTCTTACTAACGACAAATTGCAACTTAACAAGTATGATCCGGTAGTAAGGAAGCACGTTCTATATAAGGAAGAACGTATTAAGAAATAATGCCCCAGCCATTGGATTATGGCAGCAGGCCTTCTAAGCCAGCATGTGTAGGTTCGACTCCTACCTGGGGTGCCAAACATTCAATGGAATATAGGTAAATACATTATGGAGTACTTTTATAAACTTAAAATACCTGGAATGGGCCATCCTCCGGGATTTACTTTACCTGAAGTAAGACCATTCGACGGTTCTCAGGCGGACACGGATTCTTGGATACTTAAAGTCGAAGACTTAATGGACAAGAAAACAATAGCCTTTTTTAAAAAGGAATGTCATTTAATCTTCGACAAGTGTTACATTTTTTTTATACGCGCTGGTTGCAGTACTAACATTCACATTGACGGTACAGCAAGAGATGCGAATGTATGGGCAGTAAATTTTATTCAAAATGGCATCGGATCAAAAATTAATTGGTACAATAAAACAAAGGTTCATCCAGGAACGTCCGAACCAAGATGCGGCGGTTCTTTAATAGATACTTGGGAAGAAAAAGATCTAACATTAGCTCGCACCCTTACAGTAAACCACGATAAATTGTTAATTAGAACAGACGCCCCTCATAAAGTAATTAACTGCTCAGATAATAGCAGATGGTGCTTTAGTTTTAGAGGAAATTCTAGGTTACACAAAATTAAATCGTGGGACGAAATTGTTAAGTCGTTTAAAAAATATATATGATACGTTGCTATAAGCTAAATGTTCCTAAATTTTTATTTGTAGATAATTTTAAATTTCCGGAATTTAGGAATAATTTCAATCATCAGTCCTGGACCCTTAAAGCCAACCAAGTCATTCACAGCGAAACGCTAAACTATTTCCAAACAGAATTTGGATTACAATTAACAGACTGTTTAATTTCGTACTTAAAAGCAGGCAAAGCAGGTAACGATATACATGTTGACGGGTACGGGCATGATGTAGTACAATGGGCTATTAACTACGTTTCAACCGGACACGATACTAAGATGTGTTGGTATGTGCCAACAGCAAAATCTACTCCATATAAGGCAGATTTTGGTAAAATAATTGAAGTTTGGAACGAAAATGAAGTGGATTTGGTCGAAGAATACAACATAGGAAAATATCCTATACTAGTGAAAATAGATGAGCCACATAGAATATACAATAACGGCGCAGCTGATAGATGGAGCGTTAGTCTGCGGAATTACGTTAGCGAAATTTCCTGGGATAATGTGGTACACCGACTTGCTGGCGTTCGTATAACGGACAATATATAAGTTTCCTAAACTTAGGATAAGGGTTCGACTCCCTTACGCCGGACCAACAATTAGGAGAATGGCAATGAAAAGAAGGTACTTGATTAAGGAAGTAGATAAAAGGTACGGTGCCTTTCCTGATTGGAGGTGGGTAATTCGATTCACTAATCTTAATGACTTTAATAAATTCAGAGTATGGGCTTGGCGAACATTCGGTCCTAGTGCGTGTTACAGATCTATATCTATGAATGGTGAAGAAGATTTAGACGCAGGCGAAAACTTTAGATGGAGTTGGCAAGAGGAAGTTCATGAACGAAAGCAATTGTATAGAATTTATTTAAACCATGACACTGATCTAACAATGGTTACGTTAAAATTAAGCGCGATTAATCAACTGTAAATATAGCTTTACGAGGTTAACATGGAATTTACATCAGATTGGTTTAGTTATGCAGTACCAAATTTCAAAGCAGTTAAGAGTCATAAGCCTGGAATAGTCGATTGCTTAGAGATAGGTAGTCACGAAGGTCGGTCCACTTGCTGGACGTTGGAAAATATGCTAGATGAAAACGGAACAATGACATGTATCGATCCGTTTGCTGATGCACCAATTAGCCCATTTAGCTACGATAAAATTCCTACCGATCGTACTATCGAAAACAGATTTAGAAGCAATGTAGCAGAAGCTAAGAAGCCTGGACAAACATTAAACATACATGCTGCACTGAGCTTTCCTATATTAGCTAAGTTGATTGTTGAACAACAAGACTTTGATTTTATATATGTAGATGGCGGACACGATGCTGACATTGTGTTAGCAGATGCTGTGATGTGCTTTGGATTACTGCGACCCGGCGGCATTATGATACTTGATGATTACCTTTGGGATCATGTACCGGATCATTTAGCTAGACCGAAGATGAGTATAGATTCGTTTTATAATATGTTTATAAAGAAGCTTAGGCCTCTGTTTATAAACTATCAATTTGGAATTATTAAAAATTAATACGGTAGGTTGGCCGAGAGGACTATGGCGCACGCCTGGAAAGTGTGTAAACGTAAAGTTTCGTGGGTTCGAATCCCACACCTACCGCCAGTTTTTAAAAGGAGAGTAAGATGAAAAAGGTAATTGAAATTAAAGCAGCAGAAGGTGGAGAAGACAGTAAGCTCTTTGTAAAAGATTTAGCTAAGGCATACGTTCGTATGTTTGATCGCGTAGGTTGACTCAGTAAAGTAATAAATGAGTTGCCTAGCGTAGTTCATATCGAAGTTGAGGCTACTGATTTATTACAATTAGAACGGGAGTGCGGAGGACATCGTATTCAACGTGTTCCACCTACAGAGAAAAAAGGGCGGGTCCATACTAGCACCGTAACAGTTGCAGTATTGGATAAACAAATATTAGCACAGGCAAGCATACCAAACAACGAACTAAAAATTGAATGGTACAGTGGAAGTGGTGCGGGCGGGCAGAATAGAAATAAAGTAATGTGCTGTTGTAGATTAACACATCTGCCTACGGGAATTGCACGCACCTCTCAAACAAGAAGCAGAATTAATAGCTATAATCTTGCATATAAAGAACTCTCAAATGCGGTAAATGCAAATACTTCGACAAAAGAACATTCTAAATTTTCAGATATTAGAAAAAAACAAGTTGGAAGTGGAATGAGGGGAGATAAAATTAGAACTTATCGTTTCCAAAATGATAGAGTTGTTGATCATAATTCTGGTAAATCAGCAAGCTGTGAAAAAATACTCAAAGGA
>Ga0307378_10009628_pt1 | contig 12673 bp, 8 predicted proteins | sample UN1MG_FD_202238 | JGI IMG/M metagenome (GOLD analysis project Ga0307378, IMG submission 202238) | Soil microbial communities from Risofladan, Vaasa, Finland - UN-1 | ecosystem: Environmental > Terrestrial > Soil > Coastal area > Acid sulfate soil | place: Finland: Risofladan, Vaasa | collected...
CTGTGAGCCGCAACTTGCTCCGCCATGGGCGTCTCTGAGCCCCTGCTCATCGCCCCCGCGACGCAGGAGGTCGGTGATCGGTCATGTGGCGCGGGCCGCCCCCCACCCCGCGCACCGCGAACCAGGCAACGGTCGCCCTTCGGCCGCCCTCCGGACCGGCGGCCCCAGGCAAACCCTGTGCTGTCATGGTAAATCGGCGGGGCCGGAAGCCTTTCTTCACCGAATGCTTCGCCCCACGAGCGGACAGAACCCCCGTCGCGCCGATTTCGCCTCGCGCGCCGCCAACAAAGCATACGGCCCGAGCGCCTCCGCGTCAACGGTTTGCGTCAAGTCCGCCGGCCGCAAACCCCGCCGGAGGGTGTTTCTTCCTTGCCTGCCGCAGGCAGGTTTGATATTCGTCTTTGCCTTACAAGCGGAACTTGCCGTCGGCCTGAAGCACCTTTCCGTCCACCTCGATCCGACCGCCCGCGCGAAGGTCGCAGATCATGTCCCAATGGAGGGCCGACTGGTTCTTGCCGCCCGTCTCGGCGTAACTCCGCCCCAGCGCAAGGTGCACCGACCCGCCGATCTTCTCGTCGAACAGGATGTTCTTGATGAATCGCGCGATGCCGTAGTTCGTTCCGATGCCGAGTTCCCCGAGGCGCGACGACCCTGCGTCCATGGCGATCATGTCCCGCAGGAACGCCGCGTTCTTGGCCGCCGTCGCCTTGACGACCTTCCCCTTCTCGAACTCGAGGTGCACGTCCGTCACCTCCTTGCCGCGGTAGCAGACGGGGTAGGTGTAGCGGATGCACCCTTCGGCGCTCGTCTCGACGGGGCCGGTGAAGATCTCGCCGTCCGGCATGTTGTGCGACCCGTAGGAACTGATGAACCGCCGGCCCTTGATGCTCATCGTAAGGTCCGTGTCGGGAGCGACGATGCGGAACCGGTCGGCCCCGCGCAGCCGCGAGAGGACCCGAGCCTGAAAGACCTTGGCTTTGCGCCACTCGGCCACCGGGTCGTGCTTGTCGATGCGCATGGCGGCGTAGGCGAACGCCTCGAACTCCTCCAGGCCCATCCCGGCGTCCTGGGCGTAGGCCGCCGTCGGATAGAGCGTCAGCGTCCACTCGTTCTTTCCGAGCATGAGTTCCAGGAGCGGCCGGCGGGCCATCTCGGCCAGGCGCTGCCGCTTCGGCGCCACGCCCGCCAGGGCCTGCGTGTTGGTCTCGGCCATGATGTTGATGTAATGGTCGGCCTCGCGCGCCGCCGCCAGCGTCGAACGGGGCATGAACTTGAGTTGCTCCTCCCTGGCCTCGGCGTAGAAGACCTCGGATGCCGCATCCGGCGTCATCCGGTACATCGGGTGGCCGCCGGCCCGGAGAACCTCGCGCCCGCATTCCAGGATCAGCGGCTCGGCCGCCGCCGGACCGTTGATCAAGACCTTCTGTCCGCGGCGGACGTTGCGGCTGTACCGCACGAGGACGTTCGCCAACCGGTTCACACGCGCATCGGCCATTGTGTTGCCTCCGTATGGTTTTGCCTCAGAAGATAGCGCCCCGCAAGCGGGCCGGCCGCGAGGCGGCTAACCATGATGCTCAGGTGGGCCGCGGGCGGCCGATCATCAGCGCGAGCGCCTCGGCCCGCGTCGCCGGTTTCTGGCGGAAGAGGCCCCTCACCACGCTCGTCACGGTCAGCGTGCCGGGCTTATGGACGCCGCGGATCGTCATACACAGGTGCTCGGCCTCGATGACGACCATGACGCCTCGCGGCTGGAGGGTCCGCATGATGTCGTCGGCGATGGCGCTGGTGAGCCGCTCCTGGACCTGGAGTTTCCGGGCCTCCAGTTCGACGATCCGCGCCAGTTTCGAGAGGCCTGTCACGCGGTTCTTCTTCGGGATGTAGGCGACGTGGGCGTGGCCGATGAACGGCACCAGGTGATGTTCGCAGATGCTCACCAGGGGAACGTCCCTAAGGAGCACCACCTCGTCGAAATCCTGGATCGGGAGGACGGTCATGACGTCCTCGGCCCGCATATCCATGCCGGCCACCAGTTCCCGCCACATCATCGCCACGCGCCGTGGCGTGTCCTTGAGTCCCGGCCGGGCGGGGTCCTCGCCGATGCCCTCGAGGAGAAGCCGCGTCGCCCGCGCCACTTTCTTGAGGTCAACCATGGTCGTGTCTCGCCTTTCGTGAACGGGATTCCCCCTAGCCTACCGCGCGGCTGGTCCGGCCACAAGTCCGGTGCCGATCTTGCGGGAGGTTCCGTTGACAACCCGCCGCGTCGGTGTAGGCTATGGGTTGCGCAAGGAGAAAACGAAATGTCGGCTGAACGGCTGCCTGTCCGAATCTTTGTGGACGATCGGGCGGCTTGCGTCGCGGTCGCGCGGCGGGTGGCGGACTGCATTCGCCGACGGAATGCGGAAGGACGCCGGGCTGTCCTGGGCCTGGCGACCGGACACACGCCCATCAACGTGTACCGTGAACTCGTCCGCCTGCACCGCGAGGAAGGGCTGGACTTCTCGCGGGTCGTCACGTTCAACCTCGACGAGTACTGGCCGCTGCCTCCGGCCGCCCTCCAGTCCTATCACATGTGGATGCATGAGAACTTTTTCAAGTTCGTGAACATCCCGCCGAAGCATATCCACCTTCCCTCCGGGTCGGTGGATGAGGCCGCGATGGAGGCCCATTGCCGCGAGTATGAGCAGGCGATTGCGGCGGCGGGCGGCATTGATTTTCAGATCCTGGGCATCGGCCGCCTCGGCCACATCGGGTTCAACGAGCCGGGGTCGGCCCGCGAAAGCCGCACGCGGCGCGTCCGGCTCGACAAGGTCACCCGCAAGGACGCCGCCGCCGATTTCTTCGGCGAGGAAAACGTGCCCCAAGAGGCCCTCACGATGGGCCTCGCGACGATCCTGGAGGCCCGCGAGATCTGCCTCCTGGCCTTCGGCGAGCACAAGGCCCCCATCGTCCGCCGCGCCGTCGAGGGGGAGGTCTCCAGCACGGTGGCGGCCAGTTTCCTCCAAGCGCATCCCGGCACCACGTTCTACGTGGACGAGGCCGCCGCCGCCGACTTGACCCGCCTGGCCACCCCCTGGCTTCTCGGCGGATGCACCTGGGACGATCTAATGCAGCGCCAGGCCGTCATCTGGCTGGCGCGCCGGAGCCAGAAGCCCATCCTGAAACTCACCGACGAAGACTACGTCGAGGGCGGCCTGGCCGACCTGGCCGCGACGCGCGGCGGGGCATATCACGCCAACCTGGCGGTCTTTCGATCCCTCATGAACACCATCACGGGATGGCCCGGCGGCAAGCAGCGCCCGCGGAAGGTCCTCGTCTTCAGCCCTCATCCCGATGACGACGTGATCTCCATGGCCGGCACCCTCGTGCGGATGGTGGAACAGGGCCACGAGGTCCACACGGCCTACATGACGAGCGGCTACCTGAGCGTCTTCGACCACGACGTGGCGCGCTACGCCGATTTCGTGCACGGGTTCAACCGGGTCTTCGGCCTGACGCCCGACCCATCGGAGGCCGTGGAGCAGCACATTGACCAGTTCCTGCGGCAGAAGCATCCGGGCGACGTGGACACGCCCGAGATCCAGGCCATCAAGAGTCTGGTCCGGCGGACCGAAGCCATGGACGCCGCCCGCTTCTGCGGCGTGCCGGAGGACCGGATCCACTTCCTCGACATGCCGTTCTACAACACCGGCGTCGTCCAGAAGCGGCCGATCTCGGCCGAGGACGTGGCCACCGTCCGACGCCTGCTCGACCGGGTGCGGCCCGACATCGTCTTTGCCGCCGGCGACCTGTCCGACCCGCACGGCACCCACCGGCTTTGCCTGGAGGCGCTGCTGGCGGCCCTGGCCGCCGGCCACGCCTCGGGCCTGCCGAGGCCGGACCTATGGTTGTACCGCGGCGCCTGGGAAGAGTGGCCGGGCCAGAGCATCGGCATGGCCGTGCCCCTGTCGCCCGACGAACTGAAGCGCAAACGGTTCGCCATCTTCCGGCACCAGAGCCAGAAAGACCGGGCCATGTTCCCCGGACCCTTTGACGTCCGCGAATTCTGGCAACGGGCCGAAGAACGGAACATGGCCACCGCCGCCCTCTACAACGCCCTCGGCCTTCCGGAATACCACGCGATCGAGGCCTTCGCGCAGTGGCCGCTGGAGCGCTCGGCCCACGCGGCGGCCCAGCTGGAGACCTCCTGACGCGGCGACCAGCACGCCGCACCGTGTGCCACTGGCGGCTTGCCAGTCAGTGCCTCCTGCCAGAGGCGTTACACCGAATCGTGCATGGCTTTAGCTTAGCGCCTTGAACCCCCCGCGCGGCGGACCTATAATCGCCACCTTAACACGGCTTGCCACGGCGTCGCCCAGGCGATCCGGGCAGCCGCACCAACGGATGCGACCATGAACGTCAGTTTCGAGTGGCTGAAAGAGTATGTGACGACGACCCTCTCGGTCCAGGAGGCCGCCCGGGCCCTGACGCATGTCGGCCTGAACGTGGATAGCCTCACCGACCTTCCGGGCGGCGACGCCTGCCTCCTCGTGGAGGTCACGAGCAACCGGCCGGACTGCCTCGGCCACATCGGCGTCGCGCGCGAACTGGCCGCCGCCGTCGGATCGCGCCTCCGCAAGCCCGATATCAACTTCCCGGAACTGGCCGAACCGGTGGCGGACCTTACGCGCGTCGAGGTCGAGGAACTCGACCTCTGTCCGCTTTACACGGCTCGCGTGATCCGCGGCGTCAAGGTGGCCCAGAGCCCGGCGTGGATGGCGCGGCGTCTGGAGGCCGTCGGCATCCGGCCCGTCAACAACATCGTGGACGTGACGAACTACGTGATGATGGAATGCGGCCAGCCGCTGCACGCCTTCGATTACCGGCGACTGGCCGACCACCGGATCATCGTGCGGCGGGCGAGAGCGGGCGAGCGGTTCATCGCCATTGACCACACGGAGCACACCCTCGCGCCGGAGCGGCTGGTGATCGCCGACGCCCATCGGGCGGTCGCGCTCGCGGGCGTCATGGGCGGCGTGGACACCGAGATCGCCGACTCGACCACCGACGTCCTCCTGGAGGCGGCCGTATTCGATCCCCTCAATATCCGCAACACCGCGCGGTCGTTCCTGATGGCCAGCGAGTCCAGTTACCGGTTCGAGCGGCGCGTGGACCCGTGCGGCACGGACTGGGCCAGCCGCAGGGCCTGCCAGTTGATCGCCGAAGTCGCGGGCGGCCGCGTGGCGCGCGGCGTGGCGGTCGCCGGGAAGCCGCTCCCGAAGCCGTGGGAACTGGCACTCAGGACGGCGCGGATACGGACGCTCCTGGGCCTCGACATTCCCGCCGACGCGGCGGCGGAGATCTTCCGGCGGCTGGAAGTGGAGGTCCTCGAAGCGACGACCGAGCGGATTCGCGTCCGCGTTCCGTCGTGGCGGCCGGACCTGGAGCGCGAGGCCGACCTCATCGAGGAGGTCGCACGCCATCACGGCTACGAGAAAATCCCCGAGAGCCGCGACATCCGCCTCTCTTACGCACCGCGGACGAAGACCGAGCGCGTCCGCGAAATCGTCAGCCAGGTCCTCGTGGCCGCCGGATACTTCGAGGCCGTGACGTTCACCTTCACGAGCCGCGACCACGCCGTCCGCCTGCGCCCGAGCGATGTGACCGCGGAGCCGCTCCTCTGCCGCGGGACGGCGCTCGCGCTTCGCGAGTCGCTGGCGGCGGGCGTCCTGGAATCGCTGGCCGTGAACCAGCGGGCCGGCGAGCCGGGCGCGCGGCTCTTTGAGATCGCCAAGCGGTTCATCCCCGTCGAGGGCAAGGACCTGCCGCAGGAAGACGCGATGTTGGCCCTGGCGGGCGCGGACGATTTCGAGACGGTCCGCGGCGTCTTGGAAGCCGTCTTCGACGCGCTCCGCCTCGGCGGGCAAGTCCGGTTCGTCGAATCCGACAGATATGCCGACCTTGAGGCCGGTGCGGCCGCCGAAATCCTCCTCGACGACCAGCCGCTCGGCATGATCGGGCGGCTCACGAAGCCGGCGGCCCGGGCGTTCGACCTGGACGAGCCGCCGACGGTGGCCGAGTTGCTGCTGGCGCGGCTCGTGGAGGCGGCGACCCTCGAACCGGTCTTCCAGACGCTGCCCCAGTTCCCGGCTATCACGAGGGACCTCGCGATCGTCGTCGCGGAGGCGGTCACTTGGGCACAGGTGGCCGAGGCCGTGGCCGCGGCGCGCGCGGCGGACCTGGAATCGCTGGAGCCGGTGAGCGTCTATCGCGGCAAACCCATTCCGGCGGGCCGAAAGAGCGTCGCCCTGCGCCTGGTGTTCCGGTCGAAACAAGCGACGCTGACGCGCGAGGAGGCCGACGCGATGCAGTCGCGGATCCTGGCGGCCCTGAAATCGCTGGGTGCCGAACTGCGGGCGTAAGCAATTCTTAACGCAATCACTGGGCAGTGGGGCGACCTCACGGATTGGGGGGAGCACCTATCATGGCGCGAGAGGTAAGCCACGATCAGTTGCTGGCCTCGATCTTCGAGAAGCTCGTCCGTGGTTTCAATTCGCGCCTGCAACGCCATGACGGTCCCTCTCCCCGGCGAAGTGACCTGTACAAGAACCTGCTTGAAGGATTCTCCCAAGCCTACAACCGAAGTGCAGCCCAGGAGTCGCGCGAAGCTCATGACAGCCTGCGTTCTTTCGAGAGCCTTACCGCGGGGTTTGCGAATGCCATCGAAAAGTGGCGCCAACGCGAGGCGAATACTGCCGGCGACTTCAACCTGCTTGAAGTCCTGGACCTGACTGGCAAGGAGATTCGCCATTCGATGATCCTGGCGTGGCTTCTGGACCATGACCTAACGCGGTCAGGCACGCACGCTCAGGGCAACTTGGGCTTCAGGCTCTTCCTCGCCGAACTCGGCCTTCCCTCCGATTACGCAAATGCGTCCTATTGGGTTCGACGAGAAGTTGAGCGCGAGGAGTCTCGCGTGGATATCGAAATCGCGTCACGGGGCCGCTTCCTGATCCATATCGAGAACAAGATATTCTCCGGGGAGGGGGCGGACCAGACTGGGCGTGAATGGCGAGACGCCCAAAGACGCGCTGCCGAACTCGGCGTCCCAGACAGCGCGGTGCATGCGCTGTTTCTCACTCGAGACAACAGCACGGCAAGAGACCCACATTTTCGCAGCATCACCTGGGGGCAAGTGGCGCGGGCACTGGACGCGTTCGTCGCGGAGGCCAAGCCGCCGGACGTCAAGCTTTTTTGTGCCCATTACGCCAAGGCCTTGCGAATGTTCGTCATAACCGAAACCCAAACCAAGGAGACCGAGGATGGCGAAAGAACTGTTTAACGAGGCCGAGTTATACCTGGTCCGCCAGTGGCCTTCGGCACAACTCATGGAAGAATCCATGGAAAAGGTCAGGAAGAAGTACGCCGCTTTGTGCCAGAGAACCGTGGAAGACTTCCAAGCCACGCACAAGGAGTTGGACAACCCACAAGTTTTCGTGACCCAGTTCTGGGATTCCGGCTATGCTGGAATCGGTCGGGTAGGTTGGCGCCAAGGCAAGGGTAACCCTGGCTTCTACATTCAAAACCTCCGCCTGGAGGTGCTCACCGATGAGACCGAAGAGGCCCCATATGCCTACATTTGGCTGAGCAAACCACAGAAGGAGGGTGCCGACTTTGCGAAGGCCAGGAAAAGAATCCAATCGGCCGCTGAGAAGCTGCTCACGAAGGAGGAACTTCAGCGGTGCTCAATGGATGATCTGGACGAAGGGTGCCCCCTGTATTATGACTTGCCGGAAAGCCGTCACGATCTCTTGGGCATGCTCACCGAGGCGGATGGTCAACGCTTTGCTGATTGCTTGACCGCACACATGGAACTCTTGGCCAGGTTTACACCTATCCTTGACGAAGTCTTACTCAAAGACGCAAGCGCCAAGGGATAGGCCCTCCCGCCCAAATGGCAGGGCGGTGCCATTTCCGGTCCGCGCCGCCGTCTCACATCGTCAGCGCGGCAGGTGAGGGCTGAGGGCTTGATTCCCGGCCCAAGGGTTGCTATAGTTTTCCCCTCGCGGGTGGCGGAGGGACCGTCACCCCGTTTTGTCGGCCGGCGGTGTGGCCGACGGAGTGCAGGCGGACCTTTATGACGCGCAGGCGGTTGACCGGCGTGCGATGGATCGGGGCGCTGCTGCTTCTGGCGGCGGTGGCCCTGCCGGCCGCGAGGGCTATCCAGTCCGACCCGGCCCCGGGGAACCTCGACTCTCGGCTCTGGTCGGCAATCGTGACGGTCGAATCCGGCGGCAACGCCCAGGCTTACAGTCCAGGCGGGGCCGTCGGAATCGCCCAGATCCGCCAGGTCTGCCTGGCCGACTGCAACCGCATCGCCCGCCAGAAGGGACTGGACCTGCGTTTCGCCCCCGCCGACCGCTTCGACCCCGACAAGGCCCGCCAGATGTGGGACCTTTACCTTTCCTACTACGGCGAGCAGTACGAGCGCGAGACCGGCCAGCCGCCCACCGACGAAGTTTACGCCCGCATCTGGAACGGCGGCCCGTCGGGCTGGCGCAAGGACTCGACGCTGGAATACTGGGGGCGGGTCCAGGCATTCCTTGAACCGGCCGCGGCGGACGGCGCCTGACCGACGCCGCTAGCGCTGATCGCGGCCGCCGGCCCCGCCGCACCACCTGCACGCCGGGTCGCGCGTCCGGCGGACCGTCCGAAACGTCCCGCGAAGGCCGTCCCAGACGAGCATCCGGTGCGCCAGGTTCTCGCCGATCCCGAGTATAATCTTGACGGCCTCCACGGCCTGAAGGGCGCCCATCGTACCGGCGACCGCGCCGAGGATTCCGACCTGGACGGCGCCGGGCGACGCCTCGGCCGGCGGCTCTTCGGGCACGAGGCACCGGTAGCATGGGCTCCCGTCGTGCGGGATGACGCTGAGGAGTTGCCCCTCGAACCGGAGCACCGCCGCCGTCACGAGCGGCACGCCCGCGCGCCAGCACGCGTCGGCCACGAGGAGCCGCGTCCGGAAGTTGTCGGTGCAATCGAGCGCCAGGTCGGCGCCGCCCAGGAGCCGCCCGGCCGACGCCTCGGTGATCCGGTCCGTGACGATCTCGACCTGGCAAGCGGGGTTCAGGGCAAGGACCGCGTCGCGGGCCGACTCGGCCTTCAGCCGCCCGAGACTTGAGACGCGGTGGATGACCTGGCGGTTCAGGTTCGACGGTTCCAGGCGTTCCGAGTCGGCGATCCGGAGGCGTCCGACGCCCGCCGCCACGAGATACAGGATGGCGGCCGACCCCAGTCCGCCCGCGCCGACCACCGCGACGGTCGAGGCGAGAAGCCGGCGCTGGCCCGCCTCGCCGACCTCGGCGAGGCGAATGGTGCGGTCGAACCGCTCGCGATCCGAAGGCGTAAGTTCTGGGTCGGTCATGTCTCCAATCGCTTACCGCTTCGCCCTAGGCCGCCGCAGCCGCCTTGCGCCGCGCGCGGCGAAGGCGAACCAGGATCACGATGCCCAGGATGACCGCCACCAGGCCGCCCAGCGGCAGCACGCCGAAGAGGATCCCCACGATGCCGAGGATGATGAGGACCGTCGCGACGGTGCCCTGGGCCTGCATCGAGAGCGGCCGCCGCCGCGCCAGGCGAATCACCGCCGCCACGAGGACCGCGAGGACCACAACGCCGCCCAGCCGCTCGAGGCCCACGAGGAGCGGCACCGACGCCGCACACGACGTGATCTCGACCACGCCGCGCGGCGTCGTAAATCGGTAGAGCGTCCCGCGCTTCGGCAACTCGACGTCGAGGCTGGCCAGGCCGGCGGGCATGCCGCCCACCCCCTCGAAACCGCCGATCTGGTTTCCGCCGCCGCCGCCGATGACCTCCAACTGCGCAAGGTTGTTCGACGCCACGTCCGGGAACGGGTTGTCCGTGAAGCTCCGGACGATGCTCGACGGGCCGGGCTTGTACTTGCCGCGACCCTCGGCCCGCTTCTCGAGTTTCTGCTGGTATCGGGCGACGAGTTGATCGGTGTCGCTGCGCTCCTGCGGGACGTCCTGCTGGACCTCGTGGCCGGCTTCCCCTTTTTCGGCGGTCTGCTGGAGCCGCTGCATGATCTCGCCCTGGGCCTGCTGAGAAAGTTCCCGCGCCTGCCTCTGAGGCGCCTGCTGGGCCATGTTCTCCAGGAGTTCCGCCTGGCCGGCCGCCGCTTGGTTGCTCAACCAGTTGGCCTTGAGCCACTCCGAGTTGAACGCCTGGGGTTCCGGGGGCGGCGCTTCGCCGCCGACGGGCCCCGCCGCCCAGTTCGCGCCGAGGTCGGTGACGAGGTTCCGCGACCGGCGGTTCTTCTGGCCGGCGTAGGATTGGCGGAGGTAGTCGCCATTGTATTCGACGGCGGCGCGGGCCTCGGCCGGGGCCTGGATCGAGCGGTCGGCGTCGGTCTCGACGGCGCGGGCCTTCTCACTCGCTTCCTTGAGGGCCTTGTTCGGCGCCACGTCCCTGAATTGGGCCTGGAGGTCATCCAGGGAGTGCGCCACGTCCTTCAGGTTGGTGCTCGCGCGGGCCTTGGCGAAGGGGTTCGAGGACCGCAGGGTCTGGATGAGCCCCTCGGCCTGCTTGCTGTGGTAGGAGAGGACGCCGGCCTCGAACGTCCCTTCCTCGGCGACCTGGCGCGTCGTGCCGCGGAAATTGAACCAGCGGTAGTTCTCGGGCAGGTACAACTCGACCTGGCTGAGTTCGACGTCGATATTGAGGGTCCGGACGATGGGGAACTCGACCGAGATGCGCGCGGCCCCGAGCGGCGCCATTTTCCCGCCGTACTTCAGGACCACGGCGTAGTCGAGGTCGCCTTCGGCCGTCTTGATGAGCGGGACGCGGACGACGTCCGGCCGCGTCGCGTCGCCCGTCAGGACGGGCTTCACGGGGCTTCCGGCCACGACGGCCGTCCAGAGCGAGGCCCCCTTCGGCATCTCGACCTCGAGGAACTGCTCGGTCCGGTTGTCCAGGCGATAGACTTGTGCTGCGCGGTACGCCCCGCTCGGGTCCATCACGAGGACGGTCTGGGCGAGGCCGATGCGGGCGCCGGCGGTCTCGACGGCGGCGCGCTCGGTCGTGTGGAACTGGAGGACCGGCCGCTCGGCCCCCGCCGTCACGAGGTACGCCTGGGTCATCCCGCCGCGCAACATCTCGGCCACGGCCGCCCACTCCTTCTGCTGGCGGCTGAGGGGCTCGAGGCCGTCCGTCCTGGACGCCACGACCTCGTCGCGGCCGGCGCTTTCGAGAGCGACATACCGCCGGTCCGTCCGACCCGTCTCGACCACCGGGATCGGCGCTTCGTGGTCGCCCGGCGCCAGAAGCCGGTCGTTCTCCACGAGGACCCGAAGGTTGTCCATGACTTCATCCTGGAGTTCGATGCGGACGCGCACCGGCGCGCCCGGCTCCGGCCCGACCGGCGTCACGGTCTTCTGGCGAAGGAGCGGGGCGCTCACGCGCGCGTCCTTCATCCACGCGGGCAGGAGGAACGCGACTTCGCGGATGCCCGCGCCGCGGATCGTCCAGTTCAGGAGGATCGAGTCCTCGATCGCCCGGTCCGTCACGCGCGAGTTCGTGACCGTGAAACACGAGACGTCGGGCTTGCGGGCCGCCAGGACCAGCCGCCCGGCGTAGTCCGGCGCCGCGTAATGCAGCGCGACCTCGGCCAGGCCCCGCTGGTTCTCGGCCAGCCATCCGAAGACCCGCGCCAGGAGCACCGCCTCGATGTTCTTCAAGGCCTCGGGCCGGACCTCGGTCGCCGGGTCCGCCTGGACCACGATGTCGCCTTCCTGGCGGTCCACGTCGAGAACTTCCAGGCGCGGCACGTCGAGTTGCCGGGCCGGGCCGTCTCGCCCAGTCGAGTCGCCTGGGGCGACCTGGCCCAGGCGACCCTCGATGAGGATCGCCACGTCGCCGCGGACTCCCGCCGCCAGGTAAACCGTCAGGACCTTGCGTCCGGCCTCGTCCGTCAGGGCCCACTCGAAGGCGCCCGGCGCCTGGACGCGGTCCAGCCTGAGGTCCGCCGGCACCGCCATCCGCGCCACGTAGAGCGGCCGGCTTTCGGCCGTCAGGATGGCGCGGCTCTCGATCTTCCGCTCGCGGTCGCCGACCCGGAGGATGGTCTGAACGACGGCCGAGGTCCGCGCCGCCAGCGGCGCCGACGCCAGGCGGATCGCAAACGGCGTCGCGGCGAACGTGTAGGCCTGGTACGGCCGGATGCCTAGCGGGCTCTCGTCCACGACCGCCTCGGCGGGCGCCGGCATCGCGGCCTCGCGCACGACCCGCCCGGTCCCGGAGAGCCGCGCGCGAGCCGTACGCACCCCGTCGTCCCTCAGGTCCGTCCGCGTCACGCCGCTCGTCGCCACGGTGCGGAGGTCAAGGAGCGGGCTGCGGCTGATCTTGAGGTACCCGCTCTGACGGATCGCTCCGGCGACGCCGACCACCGGCACGTCGAACTCGCCGGCCGCCGCGCCGCCCTCTCCTTTGGATGCCGCAGGGACCGGACGCCAGAGCGCCACGGAGAACGTCTCGCGCTCCTTGGCGGGCTTGAGGAGCATGACCTCCAGCATCGGCCGCCCGTCGGCCTCCTTCAGTTCCCAGCCGCGCACGTTCTCGCCTTCGACCTTCTCGACGAGGTATCCCGCGGGCAACTCGATCGTGAAGAACTCGCGCTGGC
>Ga0307378_10009629_pt1 | contig 12671 bp, 20 predicted proteins | sample UN1MG_FD_202238 | JGI IMG/M metagenome (GOLD analysis project Ga0307378, IMG submission 202238) | Soil microbial communities from Risofladan, Vaasa, Finland - UN-1 | ecosystem: Environmental > Terrestrial > Soil > Coastal area > Acid sulfate soil | place: Finland: Risofladan, Vaasa | collected...
GGTGTTGTCTATGAACCACAACAGGATCTTTGTGCGGTAACTCTTAGTGAGTATGATAATGAGGAAGACATTAATTTAATTTGATATGGCAGTTGATGTAACAATAACCAGAGGGTACAGGAATCCGAATTATTTTAATAGTTTGAATCCACAATCTGGATACATCTATTATCAAGGAGGAAGTACGGGATCTCCTGGCATTTCCGCGCATAACCAATTGCAAGGAATACAAGGTTTGGGTACTGCATATTATCATTTAGATGTATTGCAGTATGAGGAACTTGCTGTCTGGCTCAGCCAAATGGAAATGGATAGTGCTCATAACCAAGTGGAAAGTATTACCCTTTATGGAAGCATATATTTTAACAACGCAGGAGAGTCGAGTGGTGGGCATATGTCAAACTTTATTTACTGGGGTGATACTGGCGATGTAGATACATACATTCAGGAATATACAGATGATGTATTACGGGTGGTTTGTAATGATGTCCTGGTAATGACATTGGAATCTGATAAGGTAACCATGAGTGTTTCTACTGAGGTTACAGCGGATCTTAATGTTACTGGGGATTTCTCTATTGACTCCAGTCCGTCTATTGGTATGATAGAGACAACACTGACTGATAGTGCAACACGGATACCAACTTCCAGTGCCGTATTCGCAGCCATAGCCTTGGAAGATATTTGGGATAGGACCAGTGATGGCGTTATAACACCAGCCACTTCCACTGATCCCATAATGCTGTTCAGCAATATCTACTTTGAAAATAATGTATCTACTTCTCATTTGCCCAGGTACATCTATTGGGGAGATCCTACTGACGGATGGGATACTTATATCTACGAATCAGCGGATGATGTATTAAAAATATTTGCTGGTGGTACCGAAGTAATAACATTTGCTGGTGGTGGTATTACTCTACTCACTGGAGCTACAGTTAATACAATTGAGACAACCCTCACCGATGACAACACACATATACCAACCTCTGGGGCTGTGTTTGCTTATGCGGCTACCATAGCACACACTCACCGATTAGATGAGGTGACTAATCCTAATACTGGAAAGACATTTACGATGTCTCTAAACCAGCTTAGGTTTTTATGGACAGCCCCAGTTACTGCTGATGGAGCATTGGAACTTGAGGTCACAGGAGCCTTTACCGGGGATGTTTTACACATTCATCAACATACAGGTGCTCCTGGTGCAGGAACACATCTTGTTCATTTAGAAGCTGCCAATACAGATGTAATGCCATTATATGTTGATGCTGCAGGAACAATATCTGCAGAGTTTACAAAAGCTATTAAGACTGATACAATAAATGAGTTCAACACTGACGCAGGAGTTACTATTGAAAGCCTGAAAATAGAAGATGGAACCCTGTACACCACCGTTACTGACATGACCTTTCAGGATGGCTCTGTTGGTCCATATACCCTCACACAACTTGCTGCTGGTGGGGATGCTATCTGGGACCAAGCTTCAAATGATTCCGTGTCATTAATTTCTGGTGGAGATTTAGTGATGAATGTAGATACGGGTTCTAGTTATGTATGGTCAATTGAAGGATCTCCAGAATTAACTTTTGATGTAACTTACTTCTGGCCTAATACAGATGAGGGAATAAGTATTGGAAAGGCTGCCAACAGATTTCTTTATGGTTATTTTTATGCCACATACGCTGACATAGTTTATGTGGAGGACAGTACTCATTATATAACAACCTCTGGGGCGGATATGACTTTCAGAGATGAAAATAACACAACTCCTGTTACTTTATCAGCATTATTAGGTGGTGGAGCAAGTTATTGGGACAGGGATTCATCTGGATTTCTTTACCCTTCCACTGTGACTGATAGTATTGAACTGGACGGTGGAGATATTTATGCTACCTATGGAACAGATTTAGGGGTGTATGCAGGTGATGCTTTGCCTGGAGGTAGTTCAGCGGGTGAGGATGCTGGTCATTTAGTATTGAAAGCTGGTGATGCACTTCCTGGTGTATCCGCTTCCAGTGCTGGTGCTCTTTATTTGGTTCCCGGAAGTCCACAAGCTTATGGTTATTCTGGACAAATATTTCTTGGTGATGCTTTTTACACAAGTCGTACTATTGCCTTAGAAGCTCTAGGAGTGGAAACAAATATTGCCGTTTCTTTTAAGGGTAAAGGAACTGGTATGATAACTCTTGGTGGTGTTAATAGTTATTTGTACTTATTTGCTGCTACTCAGATACGGATGTATTCCGACACGGTACAAGTAGGAGATAATGCCGATGCAGATATTGAAGGATACCCTGGTACATCTGGGCATAATACAGGCTATAACTTGACTGTTCGTGGTGGTACTGGATACACAGGTGATAATGATGGTGGTAATTTGTATTTGTATGGTGGTGATCCAACAGGCGCAGGGACTCGTGGGGATATTTACTTTGGAGATGGTTCCAACGGATACCTTTCAAATAATGAAGCAGAGGATTATGTGGTTGGATATAATGCAACTACTGGACTGCTTTCTTATATGTCTGTACCCTCTGGTGGTTTTGGAGGTGGAGGATCTGTAAGTTTTGGATTACAATATGAAATCCCTTACACCAATTCCACCGTTGATGATTATGATTATTCTGCTGATTTTACATACACAGGAACTGCTTTGGTGCTTGGCGCAAGCAAATATATCTCAATGGATGAGGTGGATATTCGGGATGGATCTACAAAAATAATATATTATGACACTGTTCAAGATATATTACGGATTGGAAATACAGCTGGGAATGATTCCATGACGGGAGATGATAATATCCTCATAGGCAATAATGCTGGTGTTCTTCTTGGCGGTGGTATAGGTAATACAGCAATTGGTCTTAATGCCGGTTCAACTAATGAGACAGCATCATACACCGTGGCAATAGGATATCAAACTATGGTTAATCGTACAGATGGAGCATACACGGTGGCTATTGGGTATCAAGCCAATAGATATGCTGTTTCTGGGAATAGGTGTACATTTGTGGGAGGTAATGCGGGGCGTGGAAATACAGTCACACCTCCTACTGGTAGTGACAATACATTCATAGGATATGGAGCGGGTGAAAATTATACAACGGGCGGGTATAATATGGCTATGGGTAGAGATGCGTTGAATGATTTGCTTGGAGGATCGCAGAACGTAGCTCTTGGAGCCAGTGCAGGATCAGCGATACAAGACGGTAATTGGAATATGTGCATTGGTGGCAATGCTTTATTTGATAATGTTTCGGGCCATAGTAATACTGCTGTTGGTTATGGTGCTTTGGGCAATACTACAGCAAACAACAATATAGGGATAGGATACAATGCAGGGAATTTGATAATTGGTGGTACTAGTAATATATGTATTGGGTACAGTGCTGCAAATGGTTCTACAGCGACTATAGGTGGAATATACATTGGTAACTATGCTGGAGCTTATCAGGATGGGCAAAACAACGTATTTCTTGGCAACTATGCTGGTAGGGGGGTGAGTTCTTCGGCTGGGAGTGATGGTGATTTGAATATTGCCATTGGTCATCAGGCTTTGTACACTCTTGATGATGGGCAAAGAAATATAGCCATTGGTACAGAAGCTGGCTATGATATTGAGGATGGAAGTTATAATCTTTTAATTGGCTATCAAATGGATGTTGATAGTGCTGATGATGATTATGTTTTCAGAATAGGGTATCTGTCAACTGTTTTATTGGAAGGTAGTTTACAGACGGGTGCTCAATGGATAGGATCAGAGTATGACGCAAAGTTTCCGAAATTACAAGGTGCTGTGCTGAGGAAAACGGTGGAGGTTTTATACACCAACGTTGCTCAAACTGCTATAATGTCTATGGCTGCGGATGATATGATTTGGGACATTTATGTGGAGGTGGTCACGGCCTTTACCGGAACGACAACGAACTTGTTGGACATAGGTATTTCAACTTCCGGAAATCGTTATGAGGATGACGTTGATATTTCTACCACAGGATGGAAGACACCGTCAGGAACAAATGTACCAGATCGCAGAACAGGAGCGACTTCTGTTGTATTCCAATATTTCGATGGAAATAGTGATGCAGGAGCAGGACAAGCATATATTCATATTTTATATTCAAACGCAGTAACTTAAAATTTAAAAATCATGCAATCAACCGTAACAATTCCAGAAGCAGTAAACGCACAATCCATAGTAGAATTCAGGATGCGTCCAGGATCAAAAGATGTCACTGTTATCCTTTTAGACAACGGTGAAAGGCAAGCCGTGTCTTTCAACATTCAGCAAATGTTGGATACGATAAGTGGAGCAAACAAAAATGTAATTCGCACGTGGTATAAGAATTTAGCCACTCTCGCAATCGAAGCGTACAACGATCAATCTGCATCCGTAGCTACTCCAATTGATGGAGAAGTCTTTGATGACGTTTAAATATTTTTATTAATCTTTAATACTTTTAATCATGAAGTACAAATTAAATGTTTTGGATCGGTTAATCATACCGAATTTATTACCACGGGAGGGTAGTGTAATGGAACAAACCACGGCAAAGGAAATCCGTGACAAGGTCAAGTTGGACACTGCAGACTTCTCCAAGTATGGTCTTGAAGAAAGATCTGATCCCATGAATCCCGGATCAAAAGCGTTCACAAATGAGTCCGTTGATCCGGAGAAAAACAAAAAGCTCTTGGAGGAAATTGAAGTGGAGCTTAACAAAACCCACACCACTCTGTTAAAAGATGTGGCTACGAAATTGGATGATGATAAGAAAGTATCTGCATTCAATTTGGATACCATAGTTAAACTCAAAGATATGAGAGGATGATAATAGCGGATTTATTAGATGTTGCTCTTGAAGAATTGGGTGTACAGGAACTCGCAGGTCCGGTGGAGAATACTCCCCGGATCTTGGAGTACTTTGCTGCGATTGGAAAGGGTTGGGTCAAGACGGATGAAACTTCTTGGTGTTCAGCAGTTCATAATTATATCCACAAAACTGCTGGATACGAATATACAGGTGAACTAACTGGTCGGTCTTGGCTTGATATTGGTATTCATACCAATTTACCGTACAAAGGTTGTACAGTCGTGTTTTGGTATGGTACTGCAGCTAATGGTGGTGGGCCAAATGGATGGCGTGGTCATGTTGGTATCTGGTTACGTGAGCGTGGTAAATACGTTTATACCTTGGGAGGAAACCAAAGTAATGGATATCAAATAAGTAAATATTTAAAAAGTAGAGTACTTGGTTATAGAATTCCCAAAAAACGAGATATAATATGAAAAAATTAATTGGTTTTTTAATCGTAGCAGCCTTGGTCGGCTGCAATTGTATGAGTCAACTCCCGTTACAGATTGTTTACACCGGGGAAACCTGTGAAGCACCATTGCCGGATTATCGCAGCAGAGTAACTGTTCGGGATAATTGTGACGGGTGGACTTTAATGCAAAGTCCATTACCGGGCACACTTTTGAATGCAGCAAATCCGTTTATGGCAGTTACCTTATTGGCAACAGACTTTTCATCCAATACGGATAAGGTGGAATTTGACGTTGTTTTACTTGATACCATCCCACCTGTAATTGAAGTAGATACTTCCAAGTTTACTTATACAGCTGAACAGAGAAGTTCATTGTTGACTGCTTATCATACCAGCCTTGGTAAAGAAATGCATGCTGCGGCTAATGGTCCAGATTCTATATGGATGTACAGCTATCTGCATGATACTTCCACTTGGGAAGCCAATCCAATGTTAAACTTAGATAGTACATTTGATACAAAGGGAATGATGATGCGGTGGGCACCTGGATTTGGTGCGAAAAGTGTTGGGGGATTTATTGAACCAGATAAGTACGTGCTTGCAAATATTGATTCTACGCATTTGAAGACATTGGGATTATGGCCTGTAATAACTGTGATGATAGGTACAGAACCAATGCCAATTGATATTGATGCTGGAATGGACGATCACGAGTGGTACACGGAAAGTACTGTTCATTACGATTATCTGAATACAGGTGGACTCGCTGAAATGTATAAGAGTGAGCGGTATGGAGACTTCTCATATCGGATACCTACTGGTGAAGGGGTGTTCAATGTGAAGTTATATTTTGCCGAGATCTATTGGAGCAATCCTGGTGAGCGTATATTCAGTGTGAAGATTGAAGGTGAGGAAGTGCTTCACGATCTTGATATTTTGGCTACTGTGGGAAAGAACGTACCTTTGGTATATGATTTTACAACAACTGTTGGGTGGGATGGATGGCTTGATATTGAATTTTGGGCCTCCAAAGATTTGGCAAAGATCTCAGGAATCACTATTGATAAAGTGCCTTTACTTTCTATTATAAACTAAATTTAGTGTTATGAAAAGGTTAATTTTCTTATTACCATTATTGCTTTTTGGTGTGGTGCTGTTCGCACAGGATCCTGTTGATCCAGTTCCCCCCGATGATATCATTGAGTGGGCATCCAGGTTTCCTGAAATGATAGGATCATTCTGGGGAGTTGTTGTTTCAGTGACCTTTCTGGTCCCGTTATTGATTGGACTCTTGAATCAGACAGAGGCAAAGAAGATCGTAAAGTATCTGATTACCGGATTCGTGACTGTCATTATGATTGTCTTGGCATCCGTGTTGGAAATGGGTTATTTGAATGGAGCTTATCTTTGGTACATTATTTTGAATGGTGCTGCCGTAATCGGTGCACAAATCTTTGGATATGCTTTATTCCATGACGCATTGGACAAAGTTGCGGAGAAATTCAACCCGTGGAAGCCGACCGGGTAATGTTGGCTATTGCAAAAAGGGTGGAGGGGGGCTTCGGCTCCCCTCTTTAAAAACTTTGAACTATGAAAGAAAGGATAATCGAACATATTGGTATGACCATAATAGGAGCAATTATATGGGTGATTACAATTGGTTTGTACATTATACATAAACTGGAACTGCTTCCCAATGCACATGAAATAAATACAACAGAAGTAGTAGCTTTCATGATGCTGGGGTATATCTTTTTCGTTGGCAAGACTTCATTGCTCAATGGATTATCGTTGGGTATATTTAAAAAACTTGGTTGGGTAGAAGACGAATGAAAACACTTGGAGATAAGATTAAGGAATGGGCAGTAATGGGTTTACTATGTAGTACACTTGTTACAGCTGGGTGGGTATTAAGAGAAGTCCAAGTGCTCAAGAAGTCTGCTGTGGAAGGTCAGAAGTTTCAAAAATCCCAAGGAGAGTTAAATGTGAAGTATGAATTTGTATTGGATTTTGTAATTGATGATATAAAAGAAAAAATGGATAAAAATGAAAAAGAAAGTGACGGTTCTGGATAGAGTAATTCCCATTTCTTTTTGGTCTATTATTCTAGCATTGTTAATAACTATACCAATTATCTCTGCTGATGATCCTCCCAAACCTAAAAAGGAAATCAAAAAGGATACTATTAAAATTGACCTCCAGCAACAACGGATGATCAATGCTGCTCAGGGTATGCGATCTCTGGAAATGGACTCTCTCATTTTACGAATTGACTCTTTAAAACAAAAGAAATGACAAAGTGGATAAAAGATAACTGGCCTGTAGTACTTCTAATCGGAATCTTACTGGTTATAATTGTTGTGTTTATTATCAGCCGTGTTAAGATAAGTGACTACAGAGGCGATATAAAGGCCAAGGACGCATTGATTGAGAAAATCATGGTAGAGTACCAGTCAATGGAAGATAGCGTCACAGTGTCTAAGGAATTGATCCATATTTACGAAAAGCAGCTATCCATCTACCAAGATAGCTTACAAGACTCCAAAAGTACACTTATTAATCAAAATAAACGTCATGCAAAACAAGTTGCTGATCTCACTCGTATTCCTACCGATTCTCTTTATGTTAACTACATTCGATGGATTGACTCAGTATCCTTTGAATGATCTGCAGATGCAGAAGACGGCCAGGTTGAAGTTGGAATACATCCATTTGGATAGTATTAACATGACCCTATATGCGATGATAGCCTGGTCTGACAGTGTTAAGGATATGCAAATGAATATCATTGTTGGATTGGACGACCTAGTGATTATTAAAGAAGATCAGATATCAAATCTGAAATCACAGATAGTGCTGGAGAAGGATAAATTTTGGTTGGCCGGTGATCAGATAAAAAAGGAACGCCGACTGAAATGGATCTTCATGGGTACTACGGTTGTGATGGCGGGGTTTCTGACTTTGAGTCTGCTATAATTCTTTTCAATTCTTCCAGTATGTGCTCCATCATATGTTCAGCCCAATCCTGAGCAAACTCTAATACGTCATCGTCAATGGTTGTTGCATAATCCTTTGGATATTTCTTTTTCATCCACTCAATAGCAAATTCTTTTATGCCCATTGTTAGTTCTTTTTAGTAAAAGATAAATATCCCAATATCATTAGAACCAACCAGAACCCACGGACAAAGAAATACAATGCACCGGACTGCTGAAAGATCCTGCCAAAGAACTGATCAAACTCCCCCGCTCCGATATGGAAAGGATCCCCGGTTAGAAATACACCAATAGCTGTGTCGTGTGTCATCCACCAGATCATCCATAGAATAGGTACCCACAACACGATGGTCCAGCTGCGCCTCATATAAGATACAGCCAACCCTCCAGTCATTATCCAGCCAAAGCAAAGAGCATTGCCCCAGAGCTTCCACATACCTCCCGTAGCACCGGATGTAATGATCCAGTAATCCTGTTGTGCTTCAATGACAGTCATAATGGTTACAAATATGATTGCTAAAATAAAAAATGTTCTTTCTTTCATAATTTAAAATGCGTTATAAATAAATTCTTTAGTGCTGCGATTTCTCCAGTTGATTGGCTCTTTCCGTTTTACATTGTGTGCTTCATACCAATCCGTACATTCCTTACAAAATAGTGAGCGGCAGGTAGATCCACCCTGACTACGTTTTGGAAACTGTCTGATTGGTTTCCTTGTAGTGCATCCTCGACATATTCTTGACTCCATTTCTTTTCTTTTTAGTTAGTGTTCTGCATAAACCAAATAATCCAACACCTATACCAATTATAATAAAGAAAACTAAAGCAATCGGAACTGCTATTATGTTTACCAATATGGCCAAAGGCCAGCATCTTTTTACTTTTTTCAAATCAGTCATATTCCCAATATATAACATATGAGAAGTCCAATTGTGAGGCCAATCATAAACACGCCCAATGTCTTGAAAAACTTCTCCCGGTTTTCCAATTTCTTTCCCTGTCCTGGTAAGTCATTCATCACCTACTATTAAAAGTTTAATTCCATATAAAACAAATCCTATAAAGCATATTATCAGTATGCCAATTACTGCAATGGCAGTGAGGTATTTACCTATTAAGGTCTTGAGCTTTTTCATGTCTTTATATTTTGGTAGTACAATTTCCAAGCCAGTCTCTTCTTGTAGCAGTTCTTCGTATTTAGAATTTCTGTAATGTGTCGGTCACAGGACTTGTTGAGTTTAATCCCAGAATGGTCACCAGTTGTTTCTGGGTACTTTTGTAATTCAATATGAGAAATATGGGTATCTCCAAACAAAGCTCGGACAATCAGGTTGCCCCGGTCTGTACGTCTGAGCAAGATTCGTTTCTGCCATTCCTTCCTTTTATGCTCAGGGAGCCATTTGAGTTGCCACGCCCTGTTTTGTATGGGATAGAACGGAGTGAGTACAACCCAAGTTCTGCGCCACCATTTCTGCCACTTAGAAAGATTATGTTGCATAACGGTTCCTTTGTTAAAACCTACATAGTAATCTTCTGGCTCTTCTGATTTTTCAATCCACCAGTGAATGCTTTCCTCCGGTTCAAGTCTGCCGATCCAGGTAATGAGGTTGCTGACTATGTTACCCAGATATGCTCCGGGATTGAATATGGTATAGAACCACCACTGATGCCATTTGCTTCCGGTCATAGTTTTCATCCACAGGTTCATTCCCCGCATACGTGGCACTTTGGATATAAAGTCAGCGAATTCTTCATCAGTGCGGGTGTTCTTCATGTACTGAATGAAGTAGCTCCAGTGATCCCGGCTGGCAAGTTCTTCACCAATTTTGTCATACTGGTATTCAGCTGGATCGAAATTCTGTCCTTCAATTAGAAACAATGGATGTCTTACCAATACATATTTACCATTAATAAGTGTCAGACAGGATTCCAGTGCTTCATTCTTCTCATGGAATTTACCGTGGGCGTACAGGTATTCCATTAACCTGCCGATGGCATCACGCCAGCTTTTAGGATCTCTGAATACAAGGAGAAATCCAAACTTATCCCAAATGAAATGTGGATTAGACATCGTCTTTTACAGCTAAATGTCTGGTAACATCTCCTTTTTGTAACTTAAGTAAATCGGACCCATAGGTAATCTCAAATCCTTTTTCCTGTGTGACTATTGTTAATCGTTCACCGGATTTAGTTACTAAAGTTATCGGTACTTCCACTTCTGTGGCTTCAATACCACCTTGATTGTCAGTTTCTAGTCTCATCTCTGTTAATTTTAATGTTTCGTGCTTTGTAATAATCATCTGAATTAAGATACCTCCATTTATATCCTTTTAACTTTCCCTTGTATTTTCCCAAACAGGCTTTACTCAAAGCGGATTGGTCTATATCCATTGCCCTGGAGGCTTCTTTTATAGAGGAATATACTTTCATAATTCCTTTAACATCATCATATTGTACAATAGATTTCCGGAATGAATTCTGCGCTTTCCCCAGATCAAAGCCAACTGCCAGTGCCCATGCAACTCTGTTATATATGAAATTGTAACAGAGATTATACGGTAGTCGGAAATGTGTTATAATTTCCTCAGTCAATATTTTTATGGCTCTGGTTGGTTCCATGTACTTGTGTTATACCTTTCCGGATTTTGGTTTCAAACACTTTATCGGCATTGGCAATTATATCTTCTCTGGGAATGCGTTCATCACTTACCATAATAATCTGCAGATTTAACTTACGTGATAACTGCCGAACCATCTCCAACACACGCAAATTAGCTTTCTCTCCTTTTAAATGCTTGAACGGTTCATCCAAAAGAATCGTATTTCTGGTTCTCGGATGTGCCATGGACCAAGACGCGATGCGTAGGGCAAATGCCGCGACATCTACTGCACCGCCTCCAGATGCAGACAACGGCTCCATCTCAGTTCCTTCTTTAACAAAACGCAGGTCACATTCGGTTTTATTGCGGCGTTGTACAAATTCAGCTGTCAGCATATAGGGATCATCAAATACAGACTCCAGAGCCAAGGAAGTTATGTCACCGATATGATATTGTAACATTTCCTGAGTTTTTAATCCCACAGCACGTATAATTTCCCGGGCCTGTTCATGCTCCCTGAGATCCTTTTCAAGACTGTCAAGGTTTGTTTTGGCTTCGGCGATGTTCTTTTCAATCTGCATTCGCTGGCCCTTCTGCTGTTCCAGCTTATTTCTTATGTGTTGAATATTCATAACTCATATTTTTCTTCCAGTTCAGCTACACCTTTCTCAATTTGCTTGGAGAGGTCTTTGACATCGCCTTCCAAGTCCACAAGCTTTTTCTCGGCTTGCTTCAGCGTAGTACAATTCCAGTTCTTTTTAAGATCCTGCATCAGGCTCTCTTTTTTGCCGTTGAGTTCCGCGATCTTGATCTTGGCCTCATCGATTTCGGCTTTCAGTTGAAGTAATTTATCTGTTGTTGTGGTCATGATTCCATTGCTTTATGTATAATATTTTGTATTGTCCCAGGCACCTTGTTGACATTGAAAAATGCTTTCAGGTTCTCTTCAAAACTCATTTCCGCTTTCCAATCCTCATTGAGTTTGGAAATGAATGCGTGTATTCTCTCATCCCGGTCCTGCACCTTGTCAATGTGTTCCCGGCTGATCACACCCTGTTCAATGGGAAGGTACACAGGTTTTACGGTATTGGTATCGGCATACCAAAGATAAACCCTGGGCTTGTGATCGATCTGTTTTGCCGTGATCCTCATCATCGATCCCGGGTTGACCAGCAACCTGCCTTCGTATTCCTCGACAAAGGGTATGTGGTTGTCGCCTGTTAAAATGAGATCATATTGCGGATACTTCTTTAGGATTCTGAGAGCGGATGGTCCCTTGTGTTGGGGAAAAGGCTTTTCATCCTTGTAGGTCATGAAATGCCAGACCAGTATATTCCTACCATTTATTACAAAACTTGGATGTGAATCAGGAGTTTGACCAAAATGACAACTTGGGAGTATTGTAATTTTCTCCGCTTCTTCAAGTGGGGCTATTCCGGATTTGAAATATAATTTTAGGTTATGTTGTGGCAGGTCATGTTGTCCAAGTACTGTGTAGAACTTCCTTGGCATGTGCTGCATTATTTCCGTAATCAGTTGGTGTGATGGTTTCCAGTGATTGAGAAGATCTCCGGCATTGAGAATAGGTGGTGGATCTGGATAGGGATCCTGCAATCCACCTATGAAATCCAGCTTGACAAATTGCTTCTCCCAGTAGCTATCAGTCCGGGCCACGGGTTGATCGTCCCTGAGGTGCATGTCAGCCATCAATATGGCATCGGGCTTTTTATGTTTGGTCCGTTCCATCTGGCAAAACTTTTAATATTAATTTATTTCGCAGAATCTTTTCTACACGCAGTCTACTGCC
>Ga0307378_10009631_pt1 | contig 12671 bp, 12 predicted proteins | sample UN1MG_FD_202238 | JGI IMG/M metagenome (GOLD analysis project Ga0307378, IMG submission 202238) | Soil microbial communities from Risofladan, Vaasa, Finland - UN-1 | ecosystem: Environmental > Terrestrial > Soil > Coastal area > Acid sulfate soil | place: Finland: Risofladan, Vaasa | collected...
CGGCAGTGAGCACTGTTGGGCTTGACCCATTCCTAGGATTTCTACATTCTGCTGAACCATCAAGCCCCAGCTTGGCTCTTGACCTGATGGAGGAATTTCGCCCCATCATCATCGACTCCGTGGTGCTTTGGCTCATCAATACCAAGGTAATGACAGGTGAGGATTTCCAACGCCCTGAGGAAGCAGGTAAAATGGTTGCTATCACTCAGGACGGCATAAAGAAATTTATCCATCACTATGAGCAGAAGGTTCAAAGCAAGATTTATCACCCCGGAGCCAACGGACAGACGAGCTACCGCCATTGCTTCGAACTACAAGCAAGGAGCATCGCTCAGGTTGTGCTTAAGCGGGCTTCTGCTTATAAACCGTTTTTGGTGAGGTGAAAGATGTTTTCTGTAGTCTGCTACGATATATCTGATGATAAAAGACGGATCAAGGTAGGCAAAATACTCGAGGGTTTTGGTAACAGAGTTCAGAGAAGCGTATTTGAATGCGACATTAGACCAGAGCACATGAAAATGCTGAAGCAAAGACTCAGCAAGGTATTGAAAGATGATGATACAGTCCGTTATTATTATCTTTGCGCCCAGTGTATTCCCAAGGTTCAAATAGTCAATGGGTTACCTGTAACACAAGCACAGCTATATTTCGCTGTGTGACCCCCTCGAGATTCAGTACCTTAACAAAAGAATATTTTTAGAGTAGAATGTCAACATTAAGCCGACCCGCTCGAAAAACGTAGCTATTTCCAAATACGAGCGGTCGGAAAGAACCTAATCCTCGAAAGGGGATTGAAACCAGATAACAAAGTCTTCCTTCGCGCTGCTACTGCCTTGTCGGAAAGAACCTAATCCTCGAAAGGGGATTGAAACCTGTCTGTCCTGTTAGTTTGTCAATTCCCGTATAGTCAGTCGGAAAGAACCTAATCCTCGAAAGGGGATTGAAACTGAAGTGCCGGGGATTGGTAAGTAGCCTAAAGGCGTTCGTCGGAAAGAACCTAATCCTCGAAAGGGGATTGAAACACATACCTTTGCCTCCTCTTAGTTTATTGAACTAAAGTCGGAAAGAACCTAATCCTCGAAAGGGGATTGAAACTGATAACTCCGAAAGCCTATCGTGGAAAACATATCAGGTCGGAAAGAACCTAATCCTCGAAAGGGGATTGAAACCCACAGTAAATCCATATATATGTCAAGGGTGACTTCGGGTCGGAAAGAACCTAATCCTCGAAAGGGGATTGAAACCAACAACCATTTCACTATGATGGCTACCTTTGGGTAAGGTAAGTCGGAAAGAACCTAATCCTCGAAAGGGGATTGAAACTATATGTTTTGTTGTTTTCCATCGCTTATACTCCTCGTCGGAAAGAACCTAATCCTCGAAAGGGGATTGAAACCCTAAAACCGCAAATTGTAGCTGTAAATCGCCTAAGAGTCGGAAAGAACCTAATCCTCGAAAGGGGATTGAAACCCGCTTCCTGTCTGTCGCACAGTTGACAGAGAACAGGGTCGGAAAGAACCTAATCCTCGAAAGGGGATTGAAACCAATGCAAGTGGGCATTCCTAACAGTTAAGGGCCACGCTCGTCGGAAAGAACCTAATCCTCGAAAGGGGATTGAAACGTAAGTTTATTTGGAAAGGCAACAATGAAGTAGTAAGGTCGGAAAGAACCTAATCCTCGAAAGGGGATTGAAACCCCTTGCCCTTTTGAATTTCATCAAAACACTTATCGACAAGTCGGAAAGAACCTAATCCTCGAAAGGGGATTGAAACATGTCGGCCTTGCCTCTATGATTAGTGCCTAGGTAGGTCGGAAAGAACCTAATCCTCGAAAGGGGATTGAAACTCGATTTCATTTATTTTGCATTCAGTAGCACCGCAACTGGTCGGAAAGAACCTAATCCTCGAAAGGGGATTGAAACGGTAGAGCTTGTTATTTTAACCATCCCAAATTTTCAGGTCGGAAAGAACCTAATCCTCGAAAGGGGATTGAAACGTGGATTCAGAACTTTGTCTAGTTGGGCTTGGGCTATGTCGGAAAGAACCTAATCCTCGAAAGGGGATTGAAACCCATTTCCTTCACTCCTCTATTTGATTTAGCTTAGTGTCTGTCGGAAAGAACCTAATCCTCGAAAGGGGATTGAAACTTACCACCGCATTCCGGACAAATGGGCTGAATAAAGGTCGGAAAGAACCTAATCCTCGAAAGGGGATTGAAACAGGGTGTAGTTTATATTATGATTACGTGGGCGAATTAGTCGGAAAGAACCTAATCCTCGAAAGGGGATTGAAACCCGAGCAAGCATATTCTTTTGTTAATCTGCTTTAAGTACCGTCGGAAAGAACCTAATCCTCGAAAGGGGATTGAAACTAAGCATATTTGGAACTACCATCAGGTTTGACTACTCGTCGGAAAGAACCTAATCCTCGAAAGGGGATTGAAACCTAACTGGACATAGCCGAGAGCTTTATAGATTGTCACGTCGGAAAGAACCTAATCCTCGAAAGGGGATTGAAACTCACCAGCCAATCGCTTTACGAGTGCCATGTCTTTTAGTCGGAAAGAACCTAATCCTCGAAAGGGGATTGAAACTCTTCCAGTGAGACACGTATAGTGCTGTTTGGCAAAAGTCGGAAAGAACCTAATCCTCGAAAGGGGATTGAAACTAACCGAGGGAGTTTATAAAACTGATAAAGCTCTCAAGTCGGAAAGAACCTAATCCTCGAAAGGGGATTGAAACTCAACGTGAGTTCACCGCTCTAACTTTTCAGACTTGAGCATAGCTAGGAAGGGCTTTGATCCTCGTAGATAGAAAGGTAACAAGTTAGCTTTTTATGCACTGCAACGGCAGGCGGAGAGAGCACTGCTTAGAATATGGGTATGTTTGAGGGCTAATCTTAACTGACGGCGTTCTCAATAAGCTCGATGCGGGTGGCTTTGCCTTTCCGGTTTAGCTCTATGCCGACGAAACCTATACGCCGGTTATCGGGCAGGTTTTGGTGGCTGCTCATGCAGGCAAGGGCTGAGGCGACGAGTTTTTCCTTCTTGGCGGTCGTTACCGATTCCTCGGGGCTGCCAGCTACATCTCAAGACTCAATGCCGCACAACCTTTTTGCCGCGTTCTTCATCCTATCCATATTAGCCCGCCTGCCAATCATGATTTTCTGAGCCATGGGCGACCCCGCGCCATGCATAGATTCGGTTAGATAACATACTGCTCCCAAGCCAACCGTAAGATTCTCTATCAGCCGGACTATGCGGATACGGTTTTCTACTGGAATACCGTTGACACCTTTCAGGTATTTGGCAACGTACTCGCCTACTCTAGGATGTCTGAGGTCTTTTTCGGAAGGCATTGTTACTACTACACCGCCGGCAACTTCTTGGGCAAGCCTGGCTATTTCGTAAGGAAACCTGGTGACATTCAGCTTAGACACGTTGGCAAATAGAGTGTTGACAAAATAAGTTCCACAAGGCTCCTGATGACCTTCATAGGCACAGGAAAGACTGCAAGAAATCATGGTCTCGTTGAGTTGAATCATATCAATGATTTTATCCCGAATATGAGAAGCTTTTGAAGTACCTTGATACTCAGCAATCAACTGGGCAGCACCAATCAGAACATCGCCAATTCCTGACTTGCAGGCATAACTCTGTCGGTGGTAAGAAGCAAATTTCTCTACCAAATCGGCTGCAAAATCCCATTCTTTATATATAAACACCCGTTCCCAGGGAACAAACACGTCCTCAAAAATAACCATGCACTCCTGCCCTCCGTAGTGGATATTACCTACATCCATATTAGGACTGTCTATCTTTCGAGTGTCGCAAGGCTGCCTGCCGTAGACGTAGATAATTCCTTCAGTATCAGCCGGTAAGGCAAAAGAGATAGCGTACTCAGCATCTTCTTCTCGCATAGCCCTGGTCGGCATAGCCACAATTTCATGTGAATTCACAGCTCCTGTCTGGTGCATCTTACAGCCGCGAACCACCACACCATCTTTCGTCTCCTTAACCACGTGAAGATATTGGTCTGGGTCAGTCTGATCGGCTGGACGGAGGCTTCTGTCTCCTTTTGGGTCTGTCATGGCGCCATCACAAACCAGGTCATTTTCCTGCACATATTTCAGAAACTTCAAGAAGCGTTTGTTATATTCGGTTCCATACTTCTGGTCAATGTCATAAGTTACTATTGATAGAGCGTTCAAGGTATCCATACCAGCGCAACGCTGAAAGCAAGAGCCGGTATAGGCTCCCAATAGCCTCCCCATTTTTGATTTGTTCACCAGGTCTTCGATGCTCTGGTGAATGTGGCAAAAGCGGTTGATTTTCTTCCCTGTAAGATGCGAAGTTGCTGTCATGACCTTCTCAAATTCTGGTTTCTCAGCAAGCTCATAGGTTGCAGCCACACAATTCATTGTGGGTTTGATGATAGGGTTATCTACGAGGTCGGTGACCTGCTCTCCAAACATATACAACTCAAAGTTCATTTTCCTCATACTTTCAATGTATTCCGCCTTCGTTTTCATACGATGCCTCCTGACAATTAAGATGCTAGTCCTGCTTTAGGTGTTCCCCCTCTGGCTTAGATAGAGTCACTTGGAAGAGCAGAAAGTATTATAACCCCAGCCAAGAAACTTGTCTATCCATTGTACTCGTTCAGGTGATCAGTGACACATAGCCTGGGGTAACGGGTGAGACTAGGTTGCTTCGCTTCGCTCGCAATGACATTTCTCGCGCTACATGTTTATTTCTCTAAATCCAAATCACCAAAAAACCTTTCGACTCTTGACTCTCGACTATCGACTGTTTACGCATGTAGTGCAGTCTTTTAAGGCTGCCCGGGGTGGTAACGAGCATGGGGCAGGGCTAAAGCCCTGCCCTACATGTTTATTATTTTGCTGATAGTGATACCGTGTGGGTGTCACCCATCTATCTGAACCAGATCATCCATTGGGCGGCGAAGGTCGTGGTAAATCACTGTCTGCCATAGGGGAGTATCGAAAACAGGTAAGTGTCCTAACCAACGGCATTCTGGATAAGCTCCATGCGGGTGGGTTTGCCTTTCTGGTTTAGCTCTATGCCGACGAAATCTATGCGCCAGTTATCGGGCAGGTTTTGGTGGCTGTCGGTGGAGTCAGGCCCTGCGGATTTGCCTTTCTACACTATGCCTGCCAGATATCCTCGGCCACATCAACCAGGTCCAGGCTTATCAGCCGTTCGCGTGATGGTTTTCCGGTGACCGGGTCCCAGCCGCGCAAGGCGTAATACTCAGCTAGCATCTTTTCCATATTCGGCACATGACCTTCGGTGCCGCCATCGGGCAATGGACGCATTAAAATATCAGGCAGGTGGTCGTCTTTAGCTGTTACACCCAGGCGACAACCCATTGCTCGTTGGAGTTGAAAAATGCGCTCGCCGGTGCGCATGATATCATCCACACCCATACTCCACCCCGTGGCTGTATTTGTCATATCCAACACTTCCTGCAATGGCACAAGGGCAAAGTGACATAACCCCAGCGAGTCGGTGAATGCCCGCCAGTTCTGACTGGTTACCACTGACGTCGCTGTGTCGTCGCCAAAGCGGTCTTTGGGCACCAGCCCGAGGTCGGGGTTGCCCATCCCCATCTCTACTGCCCAGTTGTCACCCTTGTTGTGACATGCTCCTCGGGGTGATGTGGCATATACCAACCCCATGGCTGATAAGGCACGCGGATCATGCATGGGAATCTCCAGTCCTCGCACATGAGCTGCATCATTCGGCCGACCATAACGTTTACCCATCTGCCGTACGCCCTCAGACACAACCACCCCGAAGCCCTGTCTGTTCCCTATCTGGTGTAGTAAGGCAATAGCAGCATCTGCGCTGCCCCAGCGGAGTTCCAGACCGCCGGTATCCTGTGTAGTGATGACGCCTAGGTCATAGAGGTAGAAGGCGAAGGAGACGCTTACTCCAGCGCTTATAGTGTCCAGCCCGTAGGCGTTACACAAGTGGTTGATGTAGTTTATCGCTGCCAGGTCATCAATGAGCAACATTGCGCCCCAGGACGCGATTGTTTCATACTCCGGCCCGTGTCCCTCCGGCAACGCGTACTGTCCCTCTTTTATGTGTACTACACGCCTGCATCTAATAGGGCAACCGAAGCAGCCGGTCACGCCGGTCAAGACTGTCTCGGTCATAGTGACACCGCTCATAGCGGTGGCTTCAGGGAACGCGCCTTGGGTGAAGTATTTATTGGGCATACTCCCGAAGGCAATGCCTGAATCTACCCAGCTTGCCGTACCAAAGTCGCGGAAGATCTGGCTGGTAAAGCCGTCGTGCAGGCTTTTGGTAGATTGGCGGGCAAGGGCCCGGAACCGCTCGGCGTCAGCCATAGGCCATTTTCCCTTGCCTCGAAGGGTGATGGCCTTGAGGTGTTTCGAACCCATCAGCGCACCCATGCCGGTTCGCCCGGCGGTACGCTCGTTATCAGACATGATGGCGGCATAGGGTACGAGTTGTTCTCCAGCTGGGCCGATGCATACCATCCGGGTACGCGCATCGGCACATTCATCTTTCAGTGCGGTAACGGTTGTATGAGTTTTCTGACCCCATAGATGTGTCGCGTCGCGTATCTCTACCTGTCCACCTGCGACATGAATATACGCTGGCGATGATGAGCGCCCTTTCACAATTAGCCCGTCGTAGCCGGCGAAGCGCAGCTCTGCGCCGAAGAAGTCGCCACAATTGGCTTCCCCGTAGATGCCCGTCAGAGGAGAGCGCGCTGCGACTACCCAACGCGCGGTACTTGGCGCGCTGGTGCCGGTCAAAAGGCCGGTCATAAATACCAGTGGGTTACTCGGCCCCAGAGGGTCGGTGGCGGCGTCAACCATATCATAAAGGTACCGGCAGGCTAACCCAGCACCGCCTATGAACTGCCGGGCGTATTTCTCATTGAGCGGCTCGTCATGGGTTTCCTTAGCCGACAGGTCAACAACCAGTATTTTGCCTGTGTAACCGTCCATACTTGCCCCCTTTAATAGAGTTAGTTTGGGCTTCAAAAATCCACTGTTTTACCTTCGTAGGCGTAGCGGAACATGCGTTCCAGGTCAACGCTTTCGGGAATGCGAGCCACCGTGATGGTGCTAGCCTCACTCTCGGCCCGCTCTACTAAGTCCGGTAGTACTTTTTCGTAAGCCGTTTGCTCGATACCTGTCTGGTGCACCGAGAGGGGTTGGGCCAGGCTCTTTGCCAGCTTGCGCACCTGGGCAATGAGCGCGCGGGTGACCTCCAGGTCTGAGCCATCGGAGAAGCCGGTGAAGCGAGCGATATCGGCGTATAGGTTTGCTGCTGCCTCGGCCAGATACTCCATTGTATAGGGCAGAAACAGGCCAACGGCACGGCCATGCGGGGTATGGAAAAGCCCTCCCAGCGCATGGCCCATACTGTGGGCTAGGCCAGCCATGGCATTACCAAAGGACATACTTGCCAGCGTTGCCGCATGCATCATATGCATTCGCGCTTCGACGTCCGAGCTGTTCTTATAGGCGCGGGGTAGATATTCAAAGATTCGTTTAATGGCGATGAGAGCAGGAGCATCGGTGAAATCACTTCGCCAGTTGGATGTGTAACCTTCGATGGCGTGGGTTAGAGCATCCATGCCGGTGTCGCCAGTGATCTGTGGCGGCAGGGCCATTACAAAGGACGTATCGAGGATGGCTATGTCTGGCATAATCTCTTGCGACGTGACGCCGGTCTTGCGCTGGTTTTCTACATCAGTGACTACGACTATCCGTGTGACCTCTGCACCTGTGCCGCTGGTGGTGGGGATAGCGATAAGTTGGGCTTTCTGGCGCAAGTTGAGAAACTGGGTGGGATTGATAGCGTCAGGTTCTACGTCGGGGTGAGCATAAAGCACCCAGACGGCCTTTGCCGCATCTATGGCAGAACCGCCGCCAAGACCAATGAGCCAGTCGGGCTGGTAATCAAGTGCCACCTGAGCTCCGTGCTTGATAGTCTGTACCGATGGGTCGGGCTCCACCTCGTCGAAGGCGCGGTACTCAATGCCAGCCTTTGTCAACTCGCCGCCCACGCGTTCTACGAAGCCCAGTTTCGTCATGTTGCTGTCCGTAATGATAAGGGCCCGTTTGCCCTGGACTTGACGGAGATATTCCAGGGCATCATCACCATATACAATCATTGGGTTAGCAAAATACCACATGACAATACCCTCCATTCCACATGAAGTGTGCAGAAACTAAAAAGAGACATCCCCCAATAGTTGCCTGAGGTCTTTTGGCGTTCGCAAGCCAGCGAAGTGGGCGGTAAAGCTCATCTACTTGTACCAGTCTGGCTCTACGTGGACCACCTCGTGCACCAACTCAATTGGCCATAACTCCATTACGTCCTTGAGCGCAGACTGTAAAATCTGCTGATCCGGGGCCTCCCACTCGCAGATCAACTGATTCTCATTGGGGACAAACCAGCTATTGAGCCACTTTACCTCTGCAGGGAGTGAGCGTCTGACCTTCTGCGCTGCCTCGACTACCACGTCTTGTGGGCCTTTGTGAAATATAATGAACCTAGCCATCTATCTTCTCCTTCCCCACTATTCAGGGAACTCTGTAGCCACCTTGGTAGTGCAGTTTACCAGTTCTTGGGCAGCCTTCACCGCACGCATAATCTTGCCTAGGTTACCCTGCAGTTTGAGTTGTCGTGTTATTAATCCTTGGATAGGGTCAAGTTTCTTTTCGATGACTTTCCTCCAGACGTTCGGAGGTGCCGAGATGACGAACTCTGGCTTCATCTCAGATTCATTATTGACTATGAATGCTTTCCGGCTTTTGCCATGCCAGAGATCTACGTAGTAGTAGACTGGGGCGGTTGTAGAGCCTGCAGGCTCTACGATGAAGTAGAAATCACCTTCCCAGTTTTTAGCTGCCTCCTCGTATGCCTTGCTGGCATTAATGGCTTCGTGAAAGGCCTGTGCCCACTCAGCGGATCCAAAAACAGCCATTCTATCCCCCCTTCATTGCTCCCATATGATAGTGGTATTGTAACCATGCCTAGTATTCGTGTCAACTTGTTGTGATGGGATGCCCAGGTCTCTTGTTTATCACACCACTTTCGGCGGAACATAGAACTTCAATTGTGCAACCTCAGTTGCTGGTTTGAAATCTGACCATGGCTAAGTAAAGAATGACTGGATGCTTCAACTAACGGCGTTCTCAATAAGCTCGATGCGGGTGGCTTCGCCTTTCTGGTTTAGCTCTATGCCGACGAAATCTATGCGCCAGTTATCGGGCAGGTCTTTATGATTGCCCATGTAGGCAAGGGCTGAGGCAATGAGGTTCTCTTTCTTGGCGGATGTTACCGATTCTCCGGGGCTGCTGAAGCCGGAGTTGGTCCTGGCACTCGCTCACTGGGAGTGGTACCCTGTTGTTTTATCTTAGCAATAACTGGATATCAAGCTTGTCTTGTTGGAAGAATTGACATAATGTATTGTCTTTAACACCTGCAATACAAGCTAGCTATATATCTAACTGATGATAATATCGTCCAACGCTCGCTTTGGCACGTGGTGTATACCTTGACTATCGTGCCAGTACTTGATATCTCCGCCCGGCTTAACTGTCTCGATTACTACCGTTTCCTTGGGCTTGCCAAGAGCCAAGACAAGAAGTATCTTATAGCGGGGTGATATCCCGAGAGCCTTGCTTAGCTTCTCTCTCTGTACCGAAGCAATCATGCAGCCGCCCAAGCCTTTCTCGGTGGCACCCAGGAGAATGCTTTGGGCTGTTATTCCATAGTCGCAGCCAAAGCCCTGACTTATCTCTGTATCTCCGAGTATGATTATATACGCCGATGGCCTTTCACCTTCGCCCGGCCCAGGCCAGTCCTTAAGATAGCCAGCCCAGGCAAGGTGCTGGAATATCAAAGCATTCTTTTCAGCATCACATGATAGGACATATTTCAATGGTTGCAGATTGAGTGCTGAAGCCGAGAGCCTGGCAAGGTCAATAAGTTCTCTCAGTGTCCCCAGTTCTATGGTAACTTCCTGGTAAAAGCGGCGATAGCTTCTGTTCTTTAGTATTAAATCTTTCATCATTCCAGCCTACTCCTTTGTATCCAAGATGTCTACGCGTCGGCAATCCTTATTATAGCTTCATTATATCTTCTCAAAGATGCCGCATATCCCCATTCCTCCACCACCGCAAATGGCTATGAGTCCGTACTTATTGTTGCGTCTTCCCATTTCATGAAGTAGAGTAGTCAAAATTCTGGTCCCTGTGGCACCTAAGGGGTGGCCAATCGCAATACAAGAACCGTTCACATTCACCCTGTCATAGTCTTTCTCGGTTATTCCCAATTCCTTGAAGTTTGCCAGTACCTGGGCAGCAAAGGCTTCATGCAATTCTATGAGGTCGACTTGCTCAAGAGTTATCCCAGCTCTTTTCAATGCCATATCAACTGCTACAGGCACTGCTTTCCAAGCATAGCGTGGGTCAGCCCCGCTGAAAGCGAAAGATTTAAGATAAGCCATTGGTGCTATATTTAGCTTCTTGGCTTTCTCCTCTGACATTACCACGCAAGCTGAGGCACCATCATTTTCACCCGCGGAATTACCCGCAGTGCAAACCCCACCGAGGACAGCTCTTAATTTGGAGAGCTTCTCCAAACTGGTATCGCGGCGTGGATGCTCGTCCTCGCTGAACAACAACGGCTCGCCTTTGCGTTGGGGGACCGCCACAGGGACGATTTCCTCCTTAAACCTCCCCGATTCAATAGCAGCGCAGGCCCTCTGGTGGCTTAGCAGAGCCCACTTGTCTATCTCCTCTCTGCTGATGTTATGCTCCTTGGCAGCAGTTTCAGCCCAGGTCATCATGCTTGGCAGGATACCAAATCTCTCTTCCGGCTGAGACATAACCCTACCCCTCAGCATCCTGTCGTACATCGGTATTCCCCATGTCGAGAGGCTGCCGTGCCCCCTGGGCATATCCCCAACTCCCCCTAATGACCATCTTATATCGCCTGCCAGATAGAATTCAGTAGTGCTCATGCTCTCTACTCCACCAGCTACTACGATGTCTGCACTCCCGGCCTGAATCATCGTAGTGGCGAAACAAACTGCATCGAGGCCTCCAGGACACCGCCGGTCAATAGTAAATCCCGGTATCTCTACCGGCCAGCCTGCCTTAAGCAGCGACATACGAGCGATGTTCACGTATTCACCGCTCTGGTAATTCTGTGCCATTAGTACCGCCTCAACCGAACTGGATTCCAAACTAGCCCTCTTTGCTGCTTCGTTAATAGCCAGAGCGGCCAAATCGTATGCCGGCACAGTTCGCAGTGAACCGCCAAAATTGCCCACAGGCGTACGTGCTGCGCTAACTATAACTACTTCGTTGTTCATTTTCCCCTCCCTTGTAAGATTGATTAAACTTTTCTGATGAATTAGGAGGTGTACATATTGCTGATACCCCTCGGAGTTTAGATTATAAAGAGCCTCATTAGACTAATTTTGAAACCATCCTTAGAAGGCAAGAGATTCTTTCCGCAGTAACTTGCGATAATAGGAGCTGGATAGATACAGGCCTGCCGCTGGATTATGGCCAAATACTCTGTCTTTGGCTATTAAAACCGTGGTAGGGGCAAGGGCATATTTGAAGAACAGTGAATCATGGCCGACGCAGAGCCCTACAAGTATATTGAACTCCGCCCCCTCGTCATTTAAAATTGCAGCCTGAGTTATAGGATTGCACATTGTTTCCCAGGTGCCACTGCCCCTTATCTTTTGCTCCTCCTTTATACCGATTGTCTCTTTTGGTATGCCTCCTGCTTTACAGCAAACAGAAACAACATCGAAGCCCCTATTTTCCAAAATTGTGGTCAGCATTTTAGCCTCAGCCTTCAAGCCAATGCAAAAGGCAATGCCAAGCTTTTTATACCCCATTTTTTTAGCAAATTGCGCTATTTCCTCTACCCGCGGATTACGTGGAGTAATACCTTCTGGCAGGTTCATATAACACTCAAATTCCTGAATAGAGGCCTGTCGGGCAAACTCCCTGATTTCTGGCCTGTCATATTCGGCTAATGTCTGCTTAATAACGCCTTGCTTGGTCCTGGTAGGGCAATTTGATGCTCCTTCATCAAAGTATTCGGTGAAGCATACCGTCTTTGTACACTTGGCACATCCAACCTTTTCATTCATAGACTTCCTCCTGGAAGATATCTAATTGATGACCGATTACTGTATTAGAGTATAGCATAACGCCCTTAGCTGTAGCTACCGAAGCCCGAGGTTCTAAGGAGTGAATGTATTAGCACGTTGGATTAAGGATGCTGTGGCGGGCTTGACATATAGTGTATACTGAAATTGCCCGTCCAAAGATAGCAGCTTGTAAGAAAAGGACAAGGAGGTCATTGCTAGGAATGAAAGTTATATGGTTTGTTGCAGCGGCAGCAGCAATCTACGGCGCTATAGCCGGCTCCTTTTTAGAGGAGGGAAATCAATTTACTGCTGTCGCATTCGCTCTGTTGGCTATTGTCTTTATCCTTGCTGCATACAGGGATATATCGAAAAGCTGAAGCTGTCGAAGTGCCAATAAGCAGTCGATACATGCTTGCATCCTAAATTGATGCTTGATTGCTCGGGGTATCCTGTCCGAGTCAAACTTCTTCCGTAATTT
>Ga0307378_10009632_pt1 | contig 12670 bp, 13 predicted proteins | sample UN1MG_FD_202238 | JGI IMG/M metagenome (GOLD analysis project Ga0307378, IMG submission 202238) | Soil microbial communities from Risofladan, Vaasa, Finland - UN-1 | ecosystem: Environmental > Terrestrial > Soil > Coastal area > Acid sulfate soil | place: Finland: Risofladan, Vaasa | collected...
CAGTCCCGCTTTATTCCTTTAAATTAAAAGGATAATCCTGAAAAATCACCATCTTACACAGTAACTCACTCCCACTTAACATGGCTTATAACGGCCCGGCAATATGGGGAGGTTGTGTTACCCGACGACAGCACCGGCCACGTCCTGTGTTCTTTAGCCAGAAAACTGTCACGGTGCAAGGAGGGTATGGCGCACTTTTTGCCGTCCGGGTACAAATTTTATTGAGCATTACGAGTGTCGCGGTACAAGTTTGGTCGGAACCGCAAATTTATCCCCGGTTACATAGTTTTGGGAGGGCACTGGCGCAGTGTCGCGGTACAAACTATCTCGGAGCCAGAAATTTGTCAAGATGCAGGATTTAAATTGCTAGCAGATGCGCGTGTCCGGGTGCAAGAGACATTACAAATTTGTCTTGAGTGCAGGAGCAAAAGCAAAAAGTGTGACAAACAACTTACCCATATTGTCCGTGTTAGCGGAGCGTTATTTATTAATTAGGTTTTATAAATCGTTTTATTGAATTCTATTTAATATCAAGGTGGAATGTGATTATTGTTTTAAAATCACACCCCATTCGGTTACACAAAATCCAGATCTGTTAAACTCAGGAGGTTTGTTTGGGATACTAATATTGTTATTAGAGTTTCTATTGACCCCTTTAATCAGGTAAAATAGTCTTAGGAGGTTGTCAGGAATTTTATAAATTTCAAGTTTTATCGTTGTTTCTATAATATTCAATTCTTGAGGATAAATTTCGTAATAATCGAAATCTGTTAATCGAGGAATCCAATAATCTATGAAATCTTTTATTTCTTTTTCATTGAATCCATGCTTAAGCAGATTGTCTGTAAAAAAAGTCTTCAATTCAGTTTTATTAATAACCCACCCTTCGATTAGTTGCCATACATCTGGTTGGTCACTTTCGTAAAATAAGTATTCATATTTATCATTTATGATTCCTGATGGATTCACATTAACGGTCCATCCATTTGAATAAATAGGAATTGAATTAACGATTTTGCCTCCCAACGGAAAACTCAGTTTAATGTCTATTAGTGATTTTTCAGTAGGATAGAGGTAAATGTTTGGTTTAAGTACTCTTATACAGGTATCGCATTCGTTTTTATTTTCATCATTCGAGTCATCTGGTTCGCAACTCTGGAACGAGATTGATACACTTAATAATAATACACCAACGATTAGGCTATGAAACCCGATGATCCTTAGAGTAGTTTTTTTCACAAGAGTAAAGTTTGATTTAAAAAGCACAATTTTTATGCCATTAAGTCTTTGTTTATTTATAGAATAAGAGTTAGCGGGCGTTTTTTCATTAGGAATGTCCATCTTGAGGACTGAAATTTGTCTTGAGAGAAGCGTTGTCATGAGGTAGATAACTGTCTAGGAATGTTGTTTTTAATGCCCGCTAACGGCCCGGCAATATGGGGAGGTTGTGTTACCTGACGAAGCATCCGGGCAGTGTCCATAAACTATAGGCAGCTTACTGTCCCGGTGCAAGGAAGGTATGGCACGTGTTTTTGCCGTCATGGTACAAAGTTTATCGAACACTGGCGCGGTCGCGGTACAAGTTTGATAGACGGCCAGGAAATAGTCCCGGTAGAAGAAGTTACGAATGGGCACTGGCGCAGTGTCGCGGTGTAATTTGTCTCGGAGCAAGAGATTTGTCAAGGTGCAGGATTTTAATTGCGAGTAGGTGCGCGTGTCCGGGTGCAATAACCATTACGAATTTGTCTTAGGTGCAGGAGCAAAAGCAAAAACCGTGACAAGCAACTTACCCATATTGTCCGTGTTAGCATTTCGGGCCAATTTTAAAACTATCAAGATGCAATGAATTTGTCATGATAATTGGAATTTGTCAAGGTTACCAGTCCTGAATAATCGGCAGGATTTGTCTCGATAGTGTTATTTAGTTAACAGTATCAGAATGGTCCGGGCTTGTCCTGTGTTAGCACCCATTAATGGATTGAATATTTTGTCAATTGGATATATAAAGAGTCACCATTGCTGGGGCGTAATGCCTTGTTATCAACTATTTGACCACGTTTATCCATAATCATGAATTGAGGGATTATTGGAATAAAGATTTTTTTATCAGATAAATCTTTTTTCAGTGTATCATTAAGCCTAAGATGATAACCCACAAGATTATGAGAAATAATAAATTGGTAAAGGACGCTATCTTGAATATCCTTATCTGAATTCAGATATACCATTTCTATATTATTATCATTAAGGAATTTATGTAAGGAATCTCCATATTTGAATTCTTCCAGACAAGGCGAACACCAGGTAGCCCATCTGTCAATATATACAGTTTTGTCTTTGAAGAATTCTGATAACTCTGCCAATGAATATATAGGTTTATCCTTGTCGAGGACATGGATATTTGGGGCTAATTCCCAAATTTGGGTTTCTTTCTTTCCACTCTTAATGTTGCAGGAACAGAAGAGTATAGCAATGATTAAAGTTAGAATAGTGTTTCTCATTTAATGTTGAAATTAATGTCTGCTATCAGTTTATAGAATCTACTAATAATCAAAGTTACAAAGTATTTTGAGTCTTGGTTATTAAGTGAAATTTTGTTTTTTCTGTTAGCATTTCGGGCCATCTGTTTTGGTTACGGAATTGTCATGCTATATGCAATTTGTTCTCATGTGCGCGCACGGGGCCTGAATGCTAACGGCCCGGCAATATGGGGAGGTTGTGTTACCCGACGCAAGCACCGGGCAAAATCCTGGTACCCCGAGTACTCGGGGCCAGAAAGCTGTCACGGTGCAAGGAGGGTATGGCGCACTTTTTGCCGTCATGGTACAAATTTTATTGAGCATTACGCGTGTCGCGGTACAATTTTGATCGGAGCCACGAACTTATCCCCGGTTACAAAGTTAATTGCGGGCACTGGCGCAGTGTCGCGGTACAAAGTTGATCGGAGCCAGAAATTTATCACGGTGCAGGATTTTAATTGCGGGCAGAAGCGCGTGTCCGGGTGCAACAGCTATTACGAATTTGTCTTGAGGGCAGAAGCAAAAGCAAAAAGTGTGACAAACAACTTACCCATATTGTCCGTGTTAGGCAATGTTGTTATTTTCTTCTTTCAAAATTGACAAGTTCCCATTCAGCAATTGTTAAGTTCATCTCGTCAGCTTTGTGGCGTGCTAAAACAACATATTTATCATAGTCTTCAAGACTATCAAGTATAGTCCAATCTTTAAGAAATACGTTGGTAACACCCTTTAAAAGTTTTGCTTTTATTATACTATCAAAAGGACAATGGAATGGCATTTTTATTTGTCCGGCTGTCCACATATATTTTAAGAAGAGATTTATTATTTTTTGGCTAATCCCAATTCGGAATCTTCCATTAATTAGGATTTTGCTATGATTTTGCGAAATGAGTTTAGACATTAATTCAATAGTGTCATAATGCTTTTTTTCGGTAGAAGCATCAAATTCTTGAACATATTGGATAAGAAAGTTTTTAATGTCCACTCTCAAATCGCTGCTCTCCTTTCTGTTTATAAGGTAAACTGGATAACCCCTTGTCTGGAGTCCTGCATTAATACTGAACAATAGGAACTCTTTTACTAAGAAATCTTTCTTTTGAAATGTAGTATCCATGTTGATTGGGTTGTGCAATGTTGCCTAACGGCCCGCCGGTAAAATTCAGTAAGCGTTGCTGAGTGAGTGAAGGCTGTGACCAGGAAATCTTCATCGGGGTAATGTCCCACCACACAGCTGTAAGGAACGAAGCACGGCGAGGTTTTTGCCAGTCAGGGTACAAATTATCTGAGTTATACGAGTGTCGCGTTACAAAGTTGATTAAGAGCCGATTAATTGTCAATTTATTGTTATTTTATTAACAGTACTGGCGCGGTCGGCTTACACATTTTACCGGAAAGCTTTAGAAGTACTAGAAGTAAAAGCAAAAACCATGACGAGCTTATTAATTTTACCGGCGTTGTTAGTACAAGTGGCATTTAAATTGTCCTATATGCAGGGTTTGTCTGGAATGCATGATGTCCCTTTATTTTTTTTCTTATTAGTCAGAAATGTTGTTTTGAATCTGTCATATCCCAATTATTCTGGAGTACTGGATTAGTCCTGATAAAGAAAATATTCTTGTGGAGTTAGTACAAGTGGACCTAAAATCTCTTTTATTGATAATTGGCCGGCTTCGGGAATTGTCAGGGTATCAGGAATGGACATTGGGCACATGGTAAATTTAAGTCGACGGAGTGGGGGCATTGTTCAGATAGAAGCAGAAGTCATTTATCAATATCGTGGGTGGCCAATTTTTGCTTCCATTTGTACTAACGGCCCGGCAATATGGGGAGGTTGTGTTGCCCGACGACAGCACCGGGCAGAGTCCTGGTACTTTAGCCACAAAGCTGTCACGGTGCAAGGAGGGTATGGCGCACTTTTTGCCGTCATGGTACAAATTTTATTGAGTATTACGCGTGTCGAGGTACAAGTTTGAACGGAGCCACGAGTTTATCCCCGGTTACAAATTTGGTGACGGGCACTGGCGCAGTGTCGCGGTACAAACTATCTCGGAGCCGGAAATTTATCACAGTGCAGGATTTTAATTGCGGGCAGATGCGCGTGTCCGGGTGCAACAGCCATTACAAATTTGTCTTGAGTGCAGGAGCAAAAGCAAAAAGTGTGACAAACAACTTACCCATATTGTCCGTGTTAGGTTTAGTTTTTTAATTTAAAGATCAGGTCGATATTAATGCTGGTCTTTATCGTTAAAGTATTATCTTTTAGAAAATAATTAGTTGCATTTCTTAATCCATTATAATAAAGTTCATCCCAAGTATGAGGATTCCCATCTCCGCAATATACCAATGTTGTAATCAAATCATCAACTTTTAAAGAATCGTTACCTAATAAATGATATTTTCCATTAATAGAATTACATACACTTAAAGCATATAGAATATTTGTATCAGTAAATTCAAGTGTCATTTCTCTAAATTCAGAAGGTACTTTCTCATCAACATTATTGTCATTTTTATGAATTCCAATAAATAACCAATTAGTTGAAGCTAGTGAGCTTATAATTTCATCTTTTTTGCAACTAGCTAAAACAAGAATGAAAATAAAAATAAAAATTTTGCGAATGATTTTCATAATCGTCCAGTTTTTAAGGGTTCAAGAAAAAAAGCTCAAATTCTGTGCCATGATACTAATTAGCAAGGAATTAAACCTAACGGCCCGGCAATAAAGGGAGGTTGCGTTACCCGACGAAGCATCCGGGCAGGGTCCCGATACTTTAGCCACGAAGCTGTCCCGGTGCAAGGAGGGTATGGCACGTGTTTTTGCCGTCCGGGTACAAATTTTAATAAGCATTACGCGTGTCGCGGTACAAGGTTGATAGGTGGCCGATAAACTGTCTCGGTTGCAGAAAATTGATAAATGGGCACTGGTGTAGTGTCGCGGTACAAACTATCTCGGAGCCAGAAATTTTTCATGATGCAGGATTGTAATTGAGTGCAGATGAGCGTGTCCGGGTGCACGGGATTGCAGGACCTGCCTTGGTACCACTGTATTGCAAAAACCGTGACAAGCAACTTACCTTTATTGTCCGTGTTAGCAACTGCCTTTATTTAAAAGATCGAGCTGATCTATGAAACTTGATATTTGAGGATAGATGAAGATGCCTAAATCTCTCTCTTTTTTTGCCTTCCTTATTTCGTTATGATACTTTACATAGACATTTTCTGTGCTCCTTACTCTACTGACTAAAATAAGAAACATAAATTCTCGATAATTTCTGTCAGGAAAATTCCCAGCTTGTAATAATTCACTCGCAATATAACTTGAAGAACCATCTGAGAAATCTTTAATGTTCAGCTTTACTATGTCACCTGGATAGAACTCAAATAACTCAGTGTTATCTAAGTTTTCGAATATACCACTGTGTAGTATTACGTATTTGTCTAGAGTGATTTCTTTAGCCATTGCAGGAATCCATGTTTCTGTTCCATCTATCAGTTTAATTTGGATTTTAACTGTAGTCATCGTTTTGGTGGTATTTGGTGGTTGCTAACGGCCCGGCAATATGGGGAGGTTGTGTTACCCGACGATAGCACCGGGCAGGGTCCTGGTACCCCGAGTACTCGGGGCCAGAAAGCTGTCACGGTGCAAGGAGGGTATGGCGCACTTTTTGCCGTCCGGGTACAAATTTTATTGAGCATTACGAGTGTCGCGGTACAAGTTTTATCGGAGCCGCGAAACTATCCCCGGTTACAAATTTGGTAGTGGGCACTGGCGCAGTGTCGCGGTACATACTATCTCGGAGCCAGAAATTAGTCAAGGTGCAGGAATTTAATTGCGTGCAGATGCGCGTGTCCGGGTGCAACAACCATTACTAATCTATCTTGAGCGCAGAAGCACCTGCCTGCCGGCAGGCAGGAAAGCAAAAAGTGTGACAAACAACTTACCCATATTGTCCGTGTTAGCTGAAGGGCATATTTAGTAGTTGTCTAGGATAAAGAAATCGTAATATAAATTATTTCTTTAAGTCCAGGTAAGCGGAATCGGCTTGATCCACTCTTGCAATTTGTCTCTATACTATTAGGCTCTTCTGCTAAAGTAGGTTACTAGGATACTAAGTAGGAAGCCTAGAAATCCTCCAATTATTCCACCTCTGATTTCTGCATCAGCTTTACTCCAAAGTGTAGGTACTAGTTCAATGCCATTCATTTTACAGGATTCTGCAATCCCATCCACGTAAAACTCAGGTAACGAATTAGGTGTAAAAATAATTCTATGATGAAACTTACCTGAAAACTGAATATAGTCAGTTGCCTCAATTTTGAAATGTTCATTCCCTAAACTGAATCTGCCATTTGGAGCAAAAAAGAAAATGAAACTTGCACCTCCAGTTAATATAAAATTTGACTTTAAACTATCATTCTTATTAAATGAAAAAGCAAAGTCAAAAGGATTATTGACTGTTTTTCTGTCTAGAAAGATTTGAGTTGTATATGTTAATTTTTCCATACCTAAAGCGAAAGAACCATCTCTTGTAGAACGGCCAAATTCAATAGAAGCATTATCGATATCCGTGAAAATATTATTTGAATAAATTAGGATATCTTCAATATCAGTTATTGTATCTGAATTCAAGTCAAACTTAAAGAGGGCCGTATTAGCGTTGCTTAGTGATAATCTTTGTCCATATCTCCCCTGATGTGGAGCATATGGGGTAGAAATAGTAAATTCTTGCGGTATGGCATAGGTTCCTGTTTCGGAAACTGACCTTTCAACAAACTTAATACTAACCAGTCTATTATCTGGTAGATTAAAACTTAATGGTGTATCATTTCTGTTAATAAGCCTTGGATGAGGTTTAGTTGACAAAATGGAGTCACTTTTAGACATTTTTTTTTCGACAATATAGAAACCTTCTTTACTATTCTTGAGAATAATTTCTGTGTATATAAGGCAAGGATTATTATCCAGTCTTATGATTGTTAGATAGGCTGGTAAGTCAACATTTAAATCAATATTTTTTTTGAGAGATTTATCAAATATATTTATCGATGAATCTAGTCTTGTATACATCTTCTCTATGTAAAACAGAGCTGAAAAATCACCATCTAGAAGGCCATTGGCACCTGCTATTTCGTAAGTAGGTAAAGAAGGTGACTCTTTAAGCGAAACTGTTTCAGTCAAAAATTGAACCCAATTTGGTGTACATTGAAGATGAATATCTTGGTCAATTGGTTTGCCAAAAATAGGATAGATTAAAAATTTAGCCAAAACAATTCCTACGATACTTCCAATAAGTAAAGGCCGAAGAATAAACAGTATTACTTTTCCTATCTTGCTTTTCATAGCATTAACAATCTTGCTTTTAGTAGCAGTAATTAATTCGCTTTTCATTTCATGCACTTTTTTGTTTAGTTATTAAGATTGAGTCCCAATTGATGAGCAGAAATTTTTGTGAAAGGATAATATTGTCAAGGTATGATAAAGTTGTCTATCTGGCGGAGTCAGGCCGGGCAAAAAAGTATGTGTTTGACGGCTCATGGAAGGCTGCAGGGAAGGGCCGCCAGACTCTTGTTTGCGCGTCGGAAGTTATGGTGCAATGAGAGCCTGATGCACCTTTGCCTTACAGCTAACGGCACGGCAATATGGGGAGGTTGTGTTACCCGACGCAAGCACCGGATGGGTCCTGGTACTTTAGCCGGGAAACAGTCACGGTGCAAGGAGGGTATGGCTCGTGTTTTTGCATTACATGTGGGCAGCTGGTTGAGCAGGTTGTGGATCGCGGTACAAATAAGTCAAGGTTCGGTAAGTAATCAGGTTATACGGAAAGTGTCAAGAGAACAGTGCGCGCCGGGCCAATCACCAGTTACGTTTCTGTCATGGTAGCGGGAATTCTTTTGCAAAAACCGTGACAAACAACTTACCCATATTGTCCGTGTTAGCGTTTCGTGCTTGGTTTTTTGTTTATTGAATTACAAATCTGTCTAGTTTCTAACGTCTGCAGGCTCTTTGGCAAAGAATGATATTTCAAAGCGGCAAATAATAATTTTGCCAATGTGCCTGCAGAACGGTTTGTAATGTAATTGAGGCACTTATTTATTGCATTTGATAAAAGCTCTGCAAAGCTTATTCAAAACTGCAAATACTAAAGAATACATCTATTTTGGGATAACAATCTTTGGAATTATGATCGCAGCAATCGTCATAATAGGGACCAGAATTAAAATGATGATTCCAATTATTTTAATCTTTTTCATTTTTCTATTATGGGGGTCATAAAATTTTCTTTTCGCAATTAGTCTTGGATCGATTTTGTAATCCTTAATTATCATTGGCCCAATAGTATCGGCAGGTGTTTCAGTGATTGTTTTTATTTTTTTATTTTCAGCATACATAATTAAGATTGTACCAATAAGAGCAAAAAGAGCTGAAAGAGAATAAAGTATATCTGAAGGGCTAAGGTTGATTATTGTTTCCATATATATCTACTTAAATGGTTCTAGTTATGCTGTAAAAAGATTCTTTAAGATTTCTTCGCAAATATTGTTTAATTCAGAAAGCGAATCCTTTATCAAAGGCATACTAAAGGAATTCAAAAGGAAAATGTTCCCTTGGATAGAATAAATACCTACTTTAATTTCAGAAATATCACAGTCAAAAAATTCCGAAAAATATTGCTGAATTATAGGAAATTTTAATTCAGATTTATAATCATAATTTGCTTGCGATAAAAAATAAATATCATATCCCAATTGTTCATTCAAACATATAATTGGAATTTCGCCAGTGATTTTAAGTTCGGGATTAATATTTAATGATATTCGTTCTTTGGTCTTAAAATGAACCATTTTCATTTTTTGAAATGCATCAACATAATCTTCTAAGTAATTAATATATTCCTCTAAAGAGTTCCTGTTACTTCTAGTGTCTTTAAAATTCTTTTTAAATGTATTCTTTATATAGTCAATTGCTTGTTCTAAGTCGTGAACGCTATGAAAATAATAGATAGAATTCTTCCATGCTGTGAGTTTCGAAAATCTAGGATTCCCAGCACTCTTTAACAGCAAGCTTTTTGCGAAGGCAGTAGGATTCCTTCTAGCCTCCTCTAATTTGGTAATTGAGAATTTTTGCATCAGAAATACTTTTTCATTTGTGGATAATTTTCTAATACCTTAAATGATTGGATTGACATTCGATTATAAAGCTTTATTGCGTCTTCTTGATTAAAGAAATCATTGAAAAGCTCAGGGAAATCGCCATATAATTCAGCAATTTTAATAGGTCGAATATCCTTAAATTTTAAAATAAATTCTAAATAGTCAACTAAATTGGTCTTTCCAATATCCTCATCTGATAATGAGCTTAAATCTGAACTAAAAATATCCTTTACAAATTCATCAATTTTATATCCATTAAATTCGCATGCAATTCTCCTCGATATACAAGGAATGCACTCACCACAATGATGTTTAGTTACATTTCTTGAAGCTTTCCAACAACTGATAGATAATGGTATATATTTAGAGATTTCGTCTGAGAGGACAGATATTACTTCTGCTTTAGTTTTGTATAAGAAAGGATTAAATATTTGAAATGTATCATTGTTTAGTAATACCTTGAATATGTTTTCTACTTTGTTTAGAAACTCAGGGTCAGCTGTATGAGTCGAGAAAGGCCCTATTCTAGCTGGAGTTAATGGTAAGTGTATCGCGAATTGTCCATTTTCAGCCATAAATAAAACCCTGGAAAGATTATTTCTACGTGCAATTAGTGCACCTAACGTTAAAAAGAGAAATGATCTAGTTCTTTGGGAATTCTCTCTATCTGTATCTGAAGGGAAATAATATGGCTCTTTATTTCTACCAAAGATTCTAATACTAAAAAACGGTATGGTGGTTGAAAAATGATCCTGAAGAACTTTGTGAATATTTTTTTGTGCTCCTTCTACTGCATGATTTGCAAGTGTATTATGACTAACCAGAATAAGCGGTTTTTTCTCTTTTAGGAATTTGAAGGCTGCACACATTGAATCTAAGCCACCAGAAAAAAGCAGAACATATCCTTCGTTTTTTGACCATTCAATGGAATTTGTTAATTGACCATTCCTGGGTAGAAAAGAGATGTTCCAATTATCTTTACTTAAGACATGCAGTGCATATCGAAGCTCGTCTTTGATTCTATCAAACGCATGGAAATTAACAACTTCGATGGAGAGTGTTATATCGCGAATATTTTGTTCTCTGTCCTCTCTTTTTATAGCAAGATCCGCTGCAAAGATACCAGATGCGACAGTTAATAAATCCTCTTCTAAAGAGTTTACATTACCAAAATAATCAATAAATGAATTTACTCCTGTATACAGATTTTCATTAGGTACCAAATGAATATCGGCATGATTTAAGTTTTTCCCTATTGAAACATTCATCACTTAAGGTTTTTTAGATTATCAATTGTATTCTCAACAAAGTTTTTCCATTCAGAATATGACTTTGGCAAAACTCTATTAATTTCAAGAGAAGATTTAACATGATTGGAAATATTCTTCTTAAACGCGATCATATCTGTAACAGTTCTATTTCTATTATCCTTACTAATGAATCCTGAAGCATCTCTAGAAACGACATAATTAGTTATCTCAGAAAAGAATAAGTTTTTCCAATTTTGAGCAGGATTTTCATATTGGAATGATAAAGGAATAATTCGCTTTGCAAATTCTGCTACAATTGAATTACGTCCATTTGTAATTAGGTAATCATTATAGGTTTTTAGTGCTTCTTGGAAACTTTTTGAGCTTTTTACTGACTCAAAACATTTGTAAATTGATTCCGATTTTATTTCATTTGATATCGGAATCTGATCCTTAAAATGATCCGCCGCCCTCCAAACTTCATTGATTAGCCTTTTTTCTGGAATTGCTTTTGTTTCATAACAAACAAATACCCTTTTCCAATTTGTGGAGTTTTTCGGAGATGATTGACTTACAGAGGTTCCCATATTAAACAAGTTTATCTTTGTTAATAACTTTTAATTCGTTTTGGACTAGTTCGGACTTAATATTAGTGTTGGAAAAAATGCTTCTCCAGTCGATTATTCCTCTTTGGTGCGGATTTTCTTTAATTAGATCCAGTATATCTCCAAGATCTTGGCATGTTAAGCAACAAAGGTTAGTTTGGCATTTTTTATATAATGCTTTACGTCTGTTCTCAATTGAATCAGGAGAATCATTAAATCCACCAGATACAACTACAAAAGCATAAACAGGACCCAGAATTTTATCGTATGATTTGTTAAATGCATTTATATATTTCGAAAACCGTTCAATATCATCTGACTTAAAATCAAAACCATTTGCGTAAGCTTTAGTGTCAAATTGAATTATTAGATCTTTACCAATAATGATACCATCAGGTAATGATTCAAATCTTCTATCCCCACCGTATCTTTTAGCAGGAGAGAGCAATAAAAATTGCATTATTTCTTTGAAATATATTTCTAGTAAATCATCGGGTTTTCCTGATAATCCTTCTGGCAACTCATTGTATCCTAGTTTGTTTATTATTTCATTAATATTTTCAACAAGTATTAATCCTGTATTTACAAGCCCACCAACTTTCTCAAAGAAGTCATTATAATTCAAATTGATACACTTGTCTGCTTTTTCATCATCACTGATAAAAATCGGAGTATACTTGTTTACTTTTGAGTTTTCCAAAAAACTTTTAACAACTGTCTTATTAATCGATCCCTTTGAAAAAAGGAAAGAATATCTTATTCTGGCTCCTAACTTATCATACTTGATAGCATTGACATTTAAGCAGTCTTTGACATCTCGTTTTATGTTATCCAAATGGAACCCATTAATTATTAAGGATATGATAATATCCCGTATTTCCGATGAATTCATTATAAAAACTTTAATTCATTAATATATTACTAAAAGCATGTGTTTGGCGACAGCCAAACTCTTGCTTTTTTCCTAAAGTTGTTGATTCTTTGTCATTGTTGATACGCAGAGACTATCGCATGAACGCTAACGGCCCGCGAATAGAACAAGTTACCGTTCCGCCTAAGCGGAATGGAACGGTATTTGCCCCATCAGAACGGTTCTTCTGTAAGTTCTGATGGGAAATCTGCAAATACCGTGACACAGGTAATT
>Ga0307378_10009634_pt1 | contig 12669 bp, 11 predicted proteins | sample UN1MG_FD_202238 | JGI IMG/M metagenome (GOLD analysis project Ga0307378, IMG submission 202238) | Soil microbial communities from Risofladan, Vaasa, Finland - UN-1 | ecosystem: Environmental > Terrestrial > Soil > Coastal area > Acid sulfate soil | place: Finland: Risofladan, Vaasa | collected...
AAAGGGGTGTACCAGTACTCCCCGAGCATGCCGAAGGGGGATCTCCTGCGCTCGCTGGTGCGCGATTTCGCCGACCGGGTCTTCGGCGGATCCGCGCAGCCGTTCGTCGCGTATCTGATCCAAGACGCCAGGCTCAGCGACAGCGAAGTGGCGAAGCTCGAGGAACTCGTTCGCGAGCTGGCGAGGAAGCGAAAGGGGGCGAGATGATGAATGAGGTGATGAGCGTCGTCAACGGCTTCAGCAATGGCTGGGCGAGTGCGATCTGGCGGGCGAGCTGGCAGGGCGGGGTCGCCATCCTCGTCGTCTATGCGATCTGCAAAGCGCTGCCGAAGCTATCGCCGCCGGTTCGCGTCTGGTTATGGCGGCTGGCGTTTCTCAAGCTGCTGCTGAGCGCGGTCTGGTCCACGCCGGTGCAGCTTCCGGTGCTGCCGCCTGGGACGAGCACGGCTGCGCTTGCTCTTCAGGCGTCCGGTCCGGGTTTCTCGCCTGCACGAGTAAGCCCGATTGGCCCAGGGTCTGTGCCCGCTGCCGCGGACGTGGTCCTGCCGAGCGCTGTCAGTGTGTTGTTGGGGGCATGGGTCTTGGGGGTCATCTGGTACGGTCTGCGCACGCTGCTGTCGTGGCGGGCGGCGCGGCGGCTGCGAGCCGGGTCGAAGCCGGTGGCGGAGGCGGAGGTCCTTGGGGCGCTGGAGGAGTTGACCCGGCTGAGTGGTGTGCGCCGGGCGCCGTCGGTGGTGGCCGGCACGACGGCGGGTCCGCTGCTCGTGGGCATCCGGCGGCCTGTGATCGTGCTGCCGGAGGGGCTTCTGAGGGGGTGTGATCTGGGCGAGGCGCGGCTGATGCTGGCGCACGAGGTGGCTCATGTGAAGCGGCGCGACCTGATATGGAACTGGATCCCGCTGCTCGTGCAGGGGCTGTTCTTCTTCCACCCGCTGGTGTGGCTGGGGCGGCGGGAATGGGACGCATCACAGGAGATGGCGTGCGACGCCCTGGCGCTCGAATTGACGAGAAGCTCCGGGGCGGAGTACGGCGGCATGCTCGTGAAAGTTGCGGGGCAGCGGGGGACAGCCCGGGAGGACGTCGTGGCGGTTGGGATAGTGGAATCGTATCACACGCTGAAGGGACGGTTGGCGGCGATTGCGCGCATCGCGCCATTGAGCCGGAGGCGTCTGATGGTGATTGGGCTGGCGCTGGCGGCGCTGGCGGTGGCGGGTCTCACGCCGTGGCGGCTCATCGCGCGGAACGCTCCGAGTGGAGGCGCAGCGGAGGCCGCCGTTGAGGAGAAAGGAGACGTGATGGCAACGTACCCGACGTCAGCAATGCTGGGGGATCTGCCCGTGGGGAACGAGGACAGCAACAGCTACGCGGCCGGGCTGGATATGGTGCTGAACTATGTGGGAACGCCGGCCGACTACGACACGGTGATGGGCGATACGGGGATGGCCTTCATCATCATGTCGGAGGAGGGCGGGCCGCTGATCGACGGCGCGGTCGATGTGGGGTGGTGGCCGATGGCCTCGTGGGGATTGGAGATGCGGCTCGGCTTCCTCGCGCAGAGCGTCGGCCGGGAGATCCGGCTGATCCCGGCTGACGCCGCGGCGTTCCGGGCGGACCCTGCGGCGTGCTATCGGGAGCGGTTCGAGGAAGAGGTGAAGGCATCGATCGCGGTCCGGAAGCCGGTGCTGATTGTGCACGATGTATGCTGGGTGGTGTATGGCTATGATGAGGGGGAGCCGCCGCTGATTGGGGACTGGTCGCTTCACGAGGAGCAGAAGCCGAAGCGCGTGGAGCGGTACCCGTGGGCGCTGATCGTGCTCGGCGAGGAGAGAGACCGCATGGACCGGAAAGCCGCCGACCTCGCCGCCCTCCGCCACGCGGTCGCGCTGAGCCGGGACGGGTTCGAGGTGCGGCTGCCAGACTACGCGGTTGAATGGGAGCCGATCACCGCGCGGTATACCGGGCAGAAGTCGTTCGCGCTGTGGGCGGAGATGCTTCGGGACACGGAGCATCTCGGGCAGCGCCGCTGGCATTCCAACATGTGCCTCCATCTCGGCCTCAATCGCGGGAGTGCGGTGAGATACCTGCGAGAGATGGCGAAGCGGCATCCCGCCAGTGTTGCGATCCACCTCAACGCCGCCGCCGATCGCTACGCACAGGTACTGGAGCTGCTGGAGACGGAGGACACGAGCGAGGGGGCGATGATGTCGAAGGAGGGCCGGGAGAAGCTGGCGCGGCTCGCGGAAAGCATGGCGGCGGTCGAGGCGAGGGCGGCCGACGAGATGGAGAAGGCGATCGCCGCCGCCGGCTAGCCGGAGACGCCCACGAACCTCCATCGGCCCCGCGTGGGGATGACCTGCTTCGCGGCACTCGGACGCCTCCTCCAGCCGCGTGAGTCGCTCCTGCCTCCTGGGCAGGAGCGACGACCTTTGCTTCCTCCCGTCGTCGGGCAGGCCAAGCCCGTGAAGGGTATCGGCCTTGCTCTCAGAACTGGCTCTCATCAGCAGGCGGCAGCAGGAGGCGGGGCGCGACATGAAGACTCCCGAGCACATGACGTGGTTTCTCCGCGACCGGTTCGGGATGTTCATCCACTGGGGGCTGTACGCGCTGCCGGCGCGGCATGAGTGGATCAAGAACATGGAGGAGATGGATGACGAGCGGTACGAACGGTACTTCCGGCAGTTCGATCCCGATCTGTACGACCCCGAGGAGTGGGCGGACCGCGCGGCGGCCGCGGGGATGAAGTACATGGTCGTGACGAGCAAGCACCATGAGGGGTTCTGCCTGTGGGACTCCAAGCTGACGGATTATAAGGCGACGAACACGCCGGCCGGGCGAGACCTGCTCCGGCCGGTGCTGGAGGCGTTTCGAGCGCGGGGGCTGAAGGTGGGGCTGTACCATTCGCTGATCGACTGGCACCATCCGGACTTCCTGATTGACGACGTTCATCCGATGCGGAACCACCCCGACAAGCAGAAGCTCAACGAGGGGCGCGATCCGAAGCGGTACGCGGAGTACTTGCACGGGCAGGTGCGGGAGCTGCTTACGGAGTACGGCCGGATAGACGTAATGTTCTATGATTTCAGCTACCCGAAGCGGGATGAGCAGGGGAAGCCGCAGCCGTGGCTGGGTAAGGGCCGGGAGGAGTGGGAGAGCGAGAAGCTGCTGGCGATGACGCGGGAGCTTCAGCCGGGTATCGTCGTGAACGACCGGTTGGACTTGATCGAGGCGGGGGGGTGGGATTACCGGAGCCCCGAGCAGTATGTTCCCAGGGAGGGGGTGATGATGGACGGCAAGGCGGTGCCGTGGGAGGCGTGCCATACGTTCTCGGGGTCGTGGGGGTATCACCGGGAGGAGGCGAGCTGGAAGAGCGGGGAGCAGTTGGTGCAGCTCTTGATCGACACCGTGAGCAAGGGCGGGAACGTGCTGCTGAATGTGGGGCCGACGGCGCGGGGTGAGTTCGATTATCGGGCGATCGCGCGGCTGGAGGGCATGGGTGAGTGGATGAAGCGGCACGGCCGGTCGATCTATGGGTGCGGGCCCGCACCGGAGGGATTCACGGCGCCGCAGGACTGCCGGCTGACGTACAATGCGGAGACGAATCGGGTGTACGTGCACGTGTTCGCGTGGCCGATTCATCATCTGCATCTGGAGGGGATGGCGGGGAAGGTCGCGTATGCGCAGTTGCTCAACGACGGATCGGAGGTGAAGATGATCGAGGGTGGGCCGAGGCACTTGGCGGGGCCGGTCGAGCAGGGGGAGCGGTCGGGGCTGGTGACGCTGGAGCTGCCGATCCGGAAGCCGGAGGTGACGGTGCCGGTGGTGGAGGTGTGGTTGAAGTAGGGCGGCGAGTTCGGTATCATCTGCAAGTCCCGCGCAGACGCCGGTTTGGGAACAGCAAGGAGATCGCAGTGAGGGAGCAGCCATCTATGGCGTATGTGATAGCCAGACCAGCCGCGCGGCGGCGGCTCGCCGTCGAGTTCGCTAGCGCGGCCATCTTCGCCGCCTTCACCGCGCTCGGGGCGCGGGTGCAGGTGCATCTGCCGTTTACGCCGGTGCCGGTGACGGGGCAGGTGTTCTGCGTGCTGCTGGCGGGGGCGGTGTTGGGGGCGCGGTTGGGGTTCGTGAGCCAGGTGGAGTATCTGGCGGCGGGGGCGGCGGGGCTGCCGGTGTTCGCGCACGGGGGCGGGCCGGCGGCGCTGTTGGGCCCGACGGGGGGGTATCTGGTGGGGTTCCCGCTGGCCGCGGCGGCGGTGGGGGCGCTGTGTGCGCGCATCGGGTCTCGGGGGCGGGCCGGCGTGTTCGCGGGCTGCCTCGCGGGCGTCGCGGTGATCCATCTGTTCGGCGCGGCCTGGTATGCGCTGTGGTCGGCGGCCGTCGCTTCGGCGGCAGTCGGCGCCTCCCGCGGCTTGCTCGCGGTCCTGGCCCAGTCGTTCTTCCCGTTCGCGGCGATCGACGCGGTGAAGGCGGCGGCGGCGGCCGCGGCTGCGCCCTCGCTGAGACGGCGACTGCCCGCGGGCTAACGTTCCTCGGCTTGTTCCGAGGGGCGAAATCCAGTAGAATTCCACAGCAACGCGGTCGCGAGGAGCAATCCCACCATGACGCTGCGAGTGCTGGCGACGATACTGGTGCTGCTTGGCACCGGTCTGCTGTGGGCCGCCGACGTTCCGGCGCAGGATGCCGGCCCGTCGCCGGGTTCGGAAGAGGCGATGGCGGCGGTCACCGCGGCGGAGGGGGAGGCGGGGGTGGGGGAGGCCCGGGATTTCCTGGTGGACATGCTGTGGACGAACACGGAGGAGCACTGGCACAACGGGCGCTGGGAGGAGGCGATCCGGCTGTGCCGCCAGATCGTCGAGATCGACCCGCACTTCGTGGAGGCGTACACGGGGGCGGCGTGGATGCTGTGGAGCATGGACGAGGACGAGGCGGCGATCGAGCTGTACCGCGCCGGGGTGACGGCGAACCCGGACAGGTACGAGGTCTATCATGACTTCGGGATGTACTATTTCCACGAGAAGGACTACGACAAGGCGGTGGAGCAGTTTCGGGGGTCGGTGGAGAACGACGCTCCGGCCTACTACCAGCACATGCTGCCGAACTGCCTGGAACGCGGGGGGCACGCGGAGGAAGCTCTGGAGGAGTGGCGGGCGCTGCTGAAGCGGTTTCCCGAGGATCCGATCGCGCCCCGGCATATTAAGGCATTAGAAGAGCAGCTAGCGGAATAACTCGGCTCCGCCCGGATCGGGCTTGGGCCGCGAGAGGAGGACGTTGTGGCGCATCTGGCAGTACTTGGGGGAGGTCCGGGAGGGTATGTGGCGGCGATTCGGGCGCGGCAGCTGGGGGCGGAGGTCACGCTCGTGGAGATGGACGCGCTGGGGGGGACCTGCCTCAATCGGGGCTGTATTCCAAGCAAGGCTTTGCTGAGGACGGCGGAGTTGAGCCAGCTCTCGCAGCGGCTGGGTGAGTTCGGGGTGGAGGCGGAGGTCAAGGGCATCAACTGGCCGCGGGTGATGGAGCGGAAGAACCAGGTGGTCGATCAGATATTCAAGGGCGTCGAGCTCTTGATGAAAAAGAACGAGATACGGGTCGTCCGAGGGCGAGGCCGGCTGGCCGATGCGAAGACGATTGTCGTGGACACCGGCGGCGGAGACGAGACGGTGACCGCGGACACGATTCTGCTGGCGACGGGGTCGATACCGGCGCGGCTGCCCCTGCCCGGGCTCGACGGGCCGGAGGTGATGACGAGCACCGAACTCCTCGACATCGAGGAGATTCCGGAGCGGCTGTGCATCATCGGGGCGGGGTATGTGGGGGTGGAGTTCGCGGATATATTCAGCTCGGTGGGGTCCAAGGTGAGTCTCATCGAGATGATGCCGCAGATCGTGCCGACGGAGGATCCGGAGATCGCGGCCGAGCTGGCGCGGGCGTTTCGGCGGCGGCGCGTGGATATGCACACGAATGCCCGCGTGAGCGAGGTGGTGGCGAAGGACGGCAAGAAGGTCGTGCGCTTCACCAGGGACGACAAAGCGCAGGAGGTGGAGGCGGATGTGGTGCTGTCCGCGACCGGCCGCTGGCCGAATACCGAAGGCCTAGGGCTGGAGGAGGCGGGAATCGAGATGGATCGGCGGGCGATCAAGGTGAACGCTCGCATGGAAACGAACGTCCCGGGCGTGTACGCGTGCGGGGATGCGATCGGGGGCATCATGCTGGCGCATGTGGCGTCGGCGGAGGGGAAGGTGGCGGCGGCGAACGCGCTGGGCAAGAATGTCGAGATGGATTATGGGGCGATCCCGTCGGTGACGTACACGCACCCCGAGATCGGGTCGACGGGTCTGACGGAGGCAAAGGCGGAAGAGCAGGGGATCGAGGTAAAGGTCGGCACGTTCTTCTTCCGGGGAGCGGGCAAGGCGACGGCCGAGGGATCGCGGGAGGGCCTGGTGAAGGTGGTGGCGGAGGCGAAGTCGGGGCGGGTGCTCGGGGGACAGATCTGCGGGCCGCACGCGACGGACCTGATCCACGAGCTGGTGCTGGCGGTGCATTTGGGCGCGACCGCCGAGCAGGTGGGCGAGATGGTGCACGCGCATCCGACGTTCATGGAGCCGATCATGGAGGCGGCCGAGGACACGCTGGGGAGGGCGATTCACAAGTGAGGCCTGACGGAGGGAGGCGACGAGGGAAATGAGCGAAACGCACGAGATCCTGGAGCTGCTGAGCGATGACGCGCGGCTCACTTCGGCTCAGGTCGCGGAGCGCACCGGGAAGCCTGAGGCGGAGGTGAAGGAGACCATCGCCGCGCTCGAACGCGACAAGGTGATCCGGCGCTACAAGACCGTGATCGACTGGGAGAAGGCGGGGATCGAGCACGTGTTCGGGTTCATCGAGGTGAGGTGCACGCCGGAGCGAGGGGTGGGGTTCGACGCGGTGGCGGAACGGATCGTGGAGTTCCCGGAGGTCCATTCCCTGTATCTGATGTCGGGCGCCTACGACTTTTTGGTGGTGGTGCAGGGGAACACCATGCGGGATATCGCCTACTTCGTGGCGGAGAAGCTGGCGCCGCTGGAGCATATCGCCGGGACGGCGACGCACTTCGTGCTCAAGCGGTACAAGGTGGACGGGGACGTGATGGTGGAGCGGGCGGAGTCGAAGCGGCTGCCGATCACGCCCTAGCGGAGGAGCGACTTGGAGCAGACAAGATCTCGCATCGCGCAGCGGGTGCAGAGCTTGCCCCCCTCCGGCATCCGCCGGTTCTTCGAGCTGGTGGAGAAGATGCCGGAGGCGATTTCACTGGGGATCGGCTAGCCGGACTTCGTGACCCCGTGGCGGGTGAGGGAAGCAGGCATCTATTCGCTGGAGCGGGGGCACACGCACTACACGCCGAACCGGGGCATCCGGGAGCTGCTGCAGGAGTTGGCGCGCTACCTGGAGCGGCGGTTCGGCGCGAGCTACGACCCGGAGAGCGAGCTGCTGATCACGGTCGGCGGAAGCGAGGCGATCGATATCGCGCTTCGGTGCGTGGTGGAGCCGGGCGATGGCGTCCTCATCCCGGAGCCGTGCTTCGTGTCGTATTCGCCGTGCGCGGTGCTTGCGGGCGGCAAGGCGATACCGGTGCCGACGTCGGTCGAGCACGACTTTCGGGTGCAGGTGGAGGATCTCGCGCGGGCGTGTGATGAGTCGACTCGGGTGCTGCTCATCTCCTACCCGAGCAACCCCACGGGGGCGATCATGCCGCGGGAAGGGATGGAGGCGCTGGTCGAGTTCGCCTCGCAGCGGGATCTCCTGCTGATCTCGGACGAGGTATACGGGGAGCTGACATATGGGGGGGAGCACTGCTCGGCGAGTTCCATCCCTGGGGCGAGAGAGCGAACGATTCTCGTGGGTGGGTTCTCGAAGGCGTGGGCGATGACGGGGTGGCGGCTGGGGTTCGCGGCGGGCCCGCCGGATATCGTCGAGGCGATGGTGAAGGTGCACGGCTTCGCGGTGATGTGCTCGCCGACGACGGCGCAGGAGGCGGGAATCGAGGCGCTGCGGGAGTGCGATGAGGAGGTTGCGCGGATGCGGCGGGAGTACAATCAGCGGCGGCGCGTGATCGTCAGTCGCCTCAACGCGATGGGGTTGTCGTGCTTCGAGCCGAAGGGAGCATTCTACGCATTCCCGTCGGTTGCAGCGACGGGCCTGACGTCGGAGGAGTTCGGCGAGCGACTGCTCGATGAAGAGAAGGTGGCGGTGGTTCCGGGCACGGCTTTCGGGGCCTGTGGCGAGGGCTTCGTTCGGTGCTCGTACGCGACCTCGATGCCGCTGATCGAGGAGGCGATGTCTCGGATGGCGTCTTTCGTGGAGCGGGTCAGGGGTTAGCTGGCAGAGGCGTGGAGATCATTGTCGCGGAAACCGCCGGGTTCTGCTTCGGCGTCAAGCGCGCCCTGGAGCTTGTGGCGCGGGCGGCGGACGATCGGTCGCGTGCGGTCTATACGCTGGGGGCTCTGATCCACAACCCCCAGGAGATCGCGCGGCTGGAGGCGCGCGGGGTGCAGCAGGTGGGGTCGGTGAGCGAAGTCGAGGAGGGGACGATTGTCCTGTCGGCCCACGGAGTAGACCCGGAGATCGAGCAGAGCGCTTGGGAGCGCGGCCTCCCGGTGATCGATGCAACCTGTCCCTTCGTCAAGCGGGCCCACGCCCACATCGTGACGCTTGCCCGGGAGGGGTACGCGGTCGTGATCCTGGGCGATAGGGGACATCGGGAGGTCGAAGGGCTTGCGGCACGGGTGGGGGGCAAGGCGGAGATCGTCACCTCGGCGCAGGAGGTGGAGGGCCTGCCATCCCGCAAGCGATACGGGCTGGTGGTGCAGACGACACAGAGGCCGGAGGCGCTGCGGGAGGTGGCGGGCGCGCTGGCCGAGCGGTGCCGGGAGCTGCGGGTCTTCAACACGATCTGCGAGGCGACGATTAGGCGGCAGGAGAGCGCGCGGGAGCTGGCGGAGCGGGTCGATGTGATGATCGTGGTGGGGGGGCGCAACAGCGCGAACACGAAGCGGCTGGAGGAGATCTGCGCCGCTACCGGGACGCCCACGTACCACGTGGAGACGGCGCAGGAGGTGGAATCGGCGTGGGTCGATGGGGCGGAGCGGGTCGGGGTGACGGCAGGGGCTTCGACGCCGGCCTGGATCGTGGAGGAGGTGGTCCAGCGGCTGCGCGGGCTGGAGGGTGAGGCGGGGCGGTCATGAGGCAGCCGGGTCCCGCGGAGGTGGAGTCGGTGGGGCCGCGCAGCCCGGCAGCTCGGGCCGGCATTGCGGCTGGAGACCGAGTGATTCGCGTGAACGGGCGGGCGCCGAGGGACTACATCGAGTATCGCTATTTGGGGGCGGAGCCGCGGGTGAGCCTGGTCGTCGAGAACGGGGTGGGGGAGCGGCGGAGGGTGCAGATCACGAAGGCGGTGGATGAGGACCTCGGGCTGCGCTTCACTCAGGATGTGTTCGACGGTATCATGACGTGTCGCAACCAGTGCCCGTTCTGCTTCGTGGCGCAGCTTCCCCGCGGGCTGCGCCCGGGGCTCTACGTGCGCGACGACGATTACCGGCTGTCGTTTCTGCACGGCAACTTCATCACCCTGACCAATCTGACGCCGGCGGACAGAGCGCGGATCGCGCGCCTGCACCTTTCACCGCTCTACGTGTCGGTGCATGCAACGGAACCGGAAGTGAGGAAGCGGATGTTCGGCCGGCCGACTGTGGATGTGCTGGGCGAGATGCGGCGCCTCTCTCGGAAGGGCGTCGAGTTCCACGCCCAGGTCGTCGTGTGCCCGGGGATCAATGACGGGGATCACCTGGAGCGGACGGTGAGGGACCTGGCCGCTCTCTATCCGGGGGTCCGGTCGATAGGGGTGGTGCCGGTCGGGCTGACGAAGCACCGACGGCGGAAGGGGCCGATCCGCCCGGTGACGGCGAAGCTGGCGGGGGATCTGATCGAGGGAGTGCATGGGTGGCAGAGGGAATTCGTCGGGTCGCTGGGCACGCGGTTGGTCTTTGCGGGGGACGAGCTGTATCTTTCGACGGGAGCGCCCCTGCCCGGCCGGGCGCATTATGAAGGATTCCCGCAGCTCGGCAACGGGATCGGGTGCGCGCGGCAGTTTCTGGATGGGGTCGGCCGAATCCGGCCGCCGAAGCTGCGGCGCCGGGTCCGGGTGACGTTGGTGACGGGAGAGATGGCGGCGGGGCTGGTGGAAAAGCTCGCCGCGAAGCTGAAGGCGGGGGATGTCCGAGTGGAGGTGTGCGTCGTCCGGAACGGTCTTCTGGGAGGGAGCGTGACGACGGCGGGTCTGCTGGCCGGGGGCGACATTGCGCGGGCGCTGCGGAGGAGAGAGAAGGCGGATCTCGTGATCGCGGCGGGGACGGCGGTGAGGGGAGGGGAGGGGTTCATCGATGGCATGAGCCTGGAGGAGCTCTCGCGGGACGTGGGCGCGCCGGTTGCGGCGGCGGCGACGCCGGCGGAGGCGGCGGCCGCGGTGCGGCGATTCGACCGAGGGAGGGCGGCGCGATGAGGGGGACGCGCGACCGCGGGGTCGTCGCCATCGTGGGGCGCCCGAATGTCGGGAAGTCGACGCTGTTCAACCGGATCGCGGGGAGACGGATTGCGATCGAGGAGCGGACGCCGGGCATCACGCGGGATCGTATCTACGCGGACTGCGAGTGGATGGGGAAGCGGTTCACGCTGATCGATACGGGAGGGCTCGAAACCGGGAAGGACGACCTGCAGGCGGAGGTGACGCGCCAGATCGAGTTCGCCATCGAGGAGGCGGACGTGATCATCTTCGTGGTGGATGCGAAGGAGGGGGAGGCGCCGTTCGACGAAGAGATCGCGGATACGCTGCGCCGGAGGGGGAAGCCGGTCGTGGTGGCCGCCAACAAGGTTGACAGCCGGCAGCGGGAAGACGGCGTTCCGGATTTCTACGGTCTGGCTGTGGGGGAGGTGGTTGGCATCTCGGCGGCGCACGGCCTTCTGATCGATGAGCTTCTGGACCTGGTTGCGGAGCATCTGCCGGAGACGAAGCCGGCGCCGGAGGACGAGGATATCATCCGGATGGCGATCGTGGGGCGGCCCAACGTGGGGAAATCCTCGCTGCTGAACACGATTCTGGGGGAGAAGCGGGCGGTGGTCGATTCCCGGCCGGGGACGACCCGCGACTCGATCGATACGGAGTACGAGTGGCGGGGGCAGCGGGTGGTGCTGATCGACACGGCCGGCATCAGGCGGAAGAGCCGCGTGAGGGAGTCGTTCGAGTACTACGGTGTGCTGCGGGCGTTCGGTGCGATCGAGCGATGTGATGTGGCGCTCACATTGGTGGATGCATCGGAGGGGCTGACCGACCAGGACAAGCGGATTGTGGGCCGGGCGCACGAGGAGGGAAGGGCTCAGGTCATCGTGGTGAGCAAGTGGGACCTTCGAGCGCCGGAGGGGGTCGGTGAGGAAGCGGGGAAGACGCTGATGGCCGACTTCGCGCGGGAGATTCACGCCTGGCTTCCGGAGGTGCGATACGCGCCGGTGGCGTTCACCTCGTCGGTCGCGCAGCGCGGGATCGAGGCGTTGTTGGACACGGCGCTCGAGGTGGCGGAGCAGCATGCCTATCGATTCCAGACGGCGGAGCTGAACCGGATCTTCGAGGAGGCGACGTGGGACCATCCGCTGTCTCGCAAGGGGAAGCAGTTCAAGATCTACTACGTCACGCAGGTGGGCGCGCGGCCGCCGACGCTGGCGCTGTTCGTGAACGACACGAAGCTGGCGCACTTCTCGCACCTGGCGTACCTGGGGAACGAGATCCGCAAGCGAGTGCCGCTCGAGGGGACGCCGCTTCGGCTCCTGCTGCGCAAGGCGCGGGGCAAGGATAGGGAGCGGCGAAGAGGGGGCCGGGGATGAAGATCGCGCTGGTCATCGGGGCTTCCTACTTGCTCGGCAGCATCCCGTTCGGGGTGCTGGTCGGGAACGCCCGCGGCGTCGACGTGCGCAAGCACGGGAGCGGGAACATCGGCTTCTCGAATGTGCTGCGCGTGCTGGGGCCGGGGCCTGCTTCGCTGGTCCTCGTCGCCGATGTGCTGAAGGGGGCGGTGCCCGTCTTGCTCGGTCGGTGGCTGCTCATGGGGTGGGATGTGGAGCAGGCCGACCTGTGGCTGCTGGCGATCGGCTTTGCGCCGATCCTGGGCCACACGTTGTCTGTGTTTCTGGGCTTTCGGGGCGGCCGGGCGGTGGCGACGGCGGTGGGGGTGCTGCTGGGAATGGTGTGGCAGGCGGGGCTCGTCGGCCTGGGGGTATGGGCGATCGTCGTCGGCATCAGTCGCTATATCTCCGTCGCCTCCATCTGGGCCTGCGCCGCGGTGCCGGTCTATCTCGCGGCGACCGGGGTTCGGTGGGAGTGGGCGGCGTTCTGGACGGCTGTCGCCGCGCTCGTCATTGCACGGCACATCCCGAACCTGAGACGACTGGCGGAGGGGACCGAGTCGAAGATCGGGGAGCGGGCGAGGGCCGAGGAAGGGGGATAGGGGATGAGCGGGCGACACGGGACCATCGCCATGATCGGGGCGGGGAGCTGGGGAACGGCGCTCAGCATCGCGCTGGGGGGCGCGGGGCGGCCGGTGCGGCTGTGGGCGCGGCGGGCGGAGCTGGCCCGGGCTCTGGCGCGGGATCGGC
>Ga0307378_10009635_pt1 | contig 12668 bp, 10 predicted proteins | sample UN1MG_FD_202238 | JGI IMG/M metagenome (GOLD analysis project Ga0307378, IMG submission 202238) | Soil microbial communities from Risofladan, Vaasa, Finland - UN-1 | ecosystem: Environmental > Terrestrial > Soil > Coastal area > Acid sulfate soil | place: Finland: Risofladan, Vaasa | collected...
CTGTCTTAATCGTAAGTCCAATAAAGACATCGGATGGTCGATATGTTTTTGTGTACAAACCATTAAAATATATCGCCTAAAAAGTGCGAAAGTTTACTTTACTTGATGTGTAAATTTCTATGGTGAGGGATTGAAATAAATAGTCAGTTGTGTAGATAATGAAAAAGCAAATTCCTGCCAAAGAAATAACGAGTGGGCAGATATTCGATCCGAGGATGCTGCTGAAGGATTAATCTCACCCTAAAATGGGCAGACTTGCACCAATCTCACCGGTGAACGCAATTTAACAATATGAATATGCAAAAAGGGAGGACAAAAATAACAACCTGGAAAACGATTAGATTTGCCATTCTGGTGTTGAGCTGTCTGGTAGCGTCAGGTGCTCTTGCTGAAACCCGGAAATTGAACGAGCTCAGAAAAGTGACCGCCGATAGCGGCGCCCTTGCCGGACACCGCTACCGGGTTCTCGTATCTTCTGATATCGGCGGCACCGATCCTGACGATTTTCAGTCGATGGTGCATCTGCTCCTCTATGCAGATGTCCTGGATATTGAGGGTTTGGTTTCGTCGCCCTATGGTCCCGGTCGTAAAGAGGATATTTTAAAGGTTATCGATTGCTATGCGAACGATTACCCCAACCTGAAAACGTATTCCGATAAGTACCCCACTGCCGACGTGCTGCGTGCAATTACCAGGCAGGGCGAGACCGAGATGGCTCCTTACGCCGGCGTGCGACAATCGACGGAGGGCTCGGAGTGGATCGTGAAGTGCGCGCGGCGCGATGATCCGCGTCTACTCTACATTTTGATCTGGGGTGGCATCGATGACCTCGCGCAGGCGCTGCACGACGCACCTGACATTTTGCCCAAGCTACGCGTATATTGGATCGGTGGGCCGAACAAGAAGTGGAGCCCGGACGCCTACCAGTACATCGTCGATCACCATCCCGAATTGTGGATCATCGAGTCCAGTGCCACGTATCGCGGCTGGTTTGTCGGTGGCAACCAGTCGGGCGAATGGGGCAACAAGGGATTCGTGATCCAACACGTCGCTGGCAGGGGTGCGCTCGGCGATTATTTCAACACGAAACTCGGTGGGACGATTAAGATGGGCGACACACCCTCCGTGGGCTGGCTGCTCGAGGGCACGCCTGACGATCCGTCGAAGCCGGGCTGGGGCGGGCGTTTCGTACGGGCATGGGAGCGTCCCTATGTCCGTTTCAACCGGCTCACCACGAAGGACGATCGCATGGAGATTTTCGGCATCCTTGAGCTCGCGCTGCCGCTCGGCAACGGCGCACCAGATAAGCCAGAGGCGCAATTCGTGGTCAGCAACCAGACACTGCCCGGTTATGCACCAGGCGATGGCACCATGCGTTTCCGTTTCTGCCCGAAGTCGAAGGGCGCTTTCAGCTATAAAATCCGAGGCAACGTGCCCGCGTTCGAGGGGAAGACCGGCAGGATCACGGTCACCTTGCCCAAACCCGACCAGGCGGCTCAACCATCATCGCACCTTCCAAACTGGTGGACCGACGATCCTGACCCCGCTGTTGCCGAGGGCAGTCATCACGGTGCGAAGACTGTGAGCTGCTGGCGTGAAGAGTTTCTGCGAGATTTCGCCGCCCGAATGAAACGGTGTACATCGCCTGCGCCCAGGTAGTTCACATGACCCGAATTCCGAAATCCAGATGATGAGATAAGAAAGGACAGCTTCATGAAGCCAAAACTCACTATGGTCTGCGTCTCGTTCCTCCTGGCATTGCCTTTCGCCGATGCAACGGTTTCCTCGCGATACACAAAGCAATCCGCCGAATGGTTCCGAAGCGAGGAAGGCCACGACATTGCCGACAACGTCCTCTCGTGGCAATCGCCGCACGGCAGTTGGCCCAAGAACGGTAATACGGCGTCCCGGCCGTACGAAGGTCAAAAGGATAAACTGAAAGGTACGTTCGACAACGGCGCCACCACCGGCGAACTGCGGTTTCTGGCCCGCGCATTCTGCGCGACAAGCGAGCCACGCTACCAGCAGGCGTTTCTCAAAGGGCTCGATCATATTTTTACAGCGCAGTATCCAACTGGCGGGTGGCCTCAGTACTATCCACTCAGCAAAGGCTACCACCGTCACATCACGTTTAACGACAATTCCATGGTGCGCATTCTCGAATTTCTTCGGGATGTCAGCGAGTCGTCCGATTACGCGTTCATGGAAAGCGATCGTCGTATTGCCGCCAAGGCGGCATTCGACAAGGGCATCCAGTGCATCTTGGATTGCCAGATCGTTGTCAACGGCCAACGCACGGTCTGGTGCGGTGCGCTCAGCATGATGCAGAGGATCTTCGTCCCCGCCCGGCGCGCTCCTATGAGTTGGAATCCCTGAGCGGTGGCGAAAGTGCATCGATCCTTAAACTGCTCATGAGCCTCGACAATCCCAGCCCCGAGATCCAACGCGCGATCAGAGCCGGCGCGGCATGGTTTGAATCCGCGAAGATCACGGGTATCCGCCTCGAAAAGCAGCAAGGGATCGGCCGCGTTGTGATCGAAGATCTGGATGGCTCTCCGCTTTGGGCGAGGTTCTATGAGATCGAGACCAATCGCCCGTTCTTCTGTGATAGGGACGGCATTAGGAAGTATCGCTTCAACGACATTAAAGCCGAGCGACGAAACGGCTATAGTTGGTACGGCAGTTGGGGCAAAGAGGTGGCCAAAACCTACGATACGTGGAAGGAACAGTGGTTGGACACGGCCAAATCCGTCAGCGCCACAGAAAAGCCCCGCATCCTCGTTCTCACCGATATCGAGAACGAGCCTGACGATGCTATGTCCATGGTTCGCTTTCTCACTTACTCCAACCAATTCGAGATCGAGGGCCTGGTTGCCACCACGTCCGTCCATCAGCAAAACAAGACGGCTGCCTGGCGTATCAAGGAGATCGTCGAGGCCTACGGCAAGGTCCGTGACAATCTCGAGCTCCACGAGCCCGGCTACCCGAAAGCTGAATATCTGCTCTCGGTTATCAAGGAAGGCCGGCCCGCTTACGGCATGCACGCTGTTGGTGAGGGCATGGATTCCTCCGGGTCGGAACTGCTGATCGCAGCCGTCGACCGCAACGACCCGCGCCCGCTCTGGGTGCCGGTTTGGGGCGGCCCCAACGTCCTGGCGCAGGCACTCTGGAAAATCCGTGCCACGCGTTCGCCGGAGGCGCTCGATAAGTTTGTCGCCAAACTCCGCGTTTACACCATCTCCGATCAGGACGACAGCGGCCCGTGGATTCGAAAGACATTTCCAAAGCTATTCTATATCGCAAGCCCTGGTCTCAGTGCCGGTGGTGCGTATCACTTCGCCACCTGGAGCGGTATCAGCGGTGATAACTTCCATGCCCGCTTTACCGGTGCAGACTTCAGCATTGTGGACAACCCCTGTCTCGACCAGAACATTCGCTGCAAAGGTCCGCTCGGCGAACAGTATCCCCACATGAAGTATCTCATGGAGGGTGACACACCGAGTTTCCTCGGTCTGGTCAACAACGGGCTCAATGTCTCCGAGCGTCCCGACTGGGGCGGTTGGGGCGGTCGCTACGAGTTCTACACCCCTCGTAAGCAGAAATGGCATCTTGAGGCCGAGACCCGCCCGTTCTGGTCCGACGCCGTGGACGAGGTCCTCGGCGTGGACGGCCACTGGCAGACCAGCAACCACGCAACCATTTGGCGCTGGCGAGCCGCCTATCAGAACGATTTCGTCGCACGTATGGACTGGACCATCAAGCCTTATGACGCAGCCAACCATCCGCCTATGCCCAAGCTCGGCCATCCAGCAGAACTGACTGCCAAAGCCGGCGAACGCGTCAACCTCAGCGCCGAAGGCACAACCGATCCCGACGGCGACGCTGTTTCCTACGAGTGGTTTTACTACGGCGAGGCCGGCACCTTTACCGTTTCCAGCGCCCGCTCCGGTCAGCCGCTTGAGATTAAAAACTTCGACCAGCCCAATGCCTGGTTCACCGTTCCTACCGGTCGCGTCATGCCGCCCGGTACAGGTACTATGCACATCATCCTGGTCGTTACTGATAAGGGCTCACCTCCACTGACCCGTTACCAACGCGTGATCGTGAACGTGGTCGATTAAGCGTTGACATGTTATCGTCATGAGGCTACCCATGTCCAAAATGAGAGATATCATTCGAGTTTGGCTTTTCATCGTTCTTGCGGCGTGTCTCTGCCGTGCCGTCGATCTCACCAACGTCTATAACTGGGTACTCTTCCTCGAAGACGCGTCTAAAAACTTTAACTCGCCGGGTTATTATCACCGTCGAACCTTGAGTAAAGAGCGAGCGCCAGGGTTAATATTATTTGAAGGATAAAATGGTCTGCTCAGACAATAAATACGATTTGCACGTTGGAATTTATAAAGATAGAATGGCATATATTGTGCTATGAATTTTAACAGGATTAATCCGGTTATAGGAATGAGGAGTTCAGTAATGGTAAGAAAGCTGTTCCTACTTACAATTGCGATCTTGGCTCTTACTTTGTTCGTTTCGGGTTGCAGGCAGAAAAAACAGGCAAAAACAGACCAGGAAAAAGCTCAAGGTAAGAAGAAAATAGCAGTCGTTATTTCCACTTTGAACAATCCCTGGTTTGTTGTTTTGGGTAATACGGCTAAAGAGAGAGCAGAACAACTGGGTTATGAGGTAACCATCTTCGATTCTCAAAATGACACCGCCAAGGAGTCGGACCACTTCGATAATATAATCGCCGGGGGCTATGTTGCTATTTTGTTCAATCCAACCGATGCAGATGGTTCCATTGCAAACGTGAGAAAGTCTAAAGAGGCGGGCGTACCCACATTTTGCATTGACAGAGAAATCAACTCCAATGAAGTTGCTGCCACGCAGATATTGTCCGACAACTACACTGGTTGTGTAGAGCTGGGCCAGTATTTCGTCAAAAGGATGGATGAAAAAGGCAAGTACGTTGAGCTTCTGGGAATTCTCGGTGACAACAATACATGGAACCGTTCGAAAGGTTTTCACAGCGTAGTTGACAACTATCCGGAATTGAAGATGGTTTCTCAGCAGACTGCCGAGTTCGACCGTACTAAGGCAATGGAAGTTCTTGAATCGACCCTGCAGGCTTATCCGGAGATTGATGCGGTCTTTTGTGGCAATGATGCAATGGCCATGGGTGCGTACCAGGCTCTTGTGGCTGCCGGGAAAGCAGATAAGGTAATGGTTTTTGGCTTCGACGGCGCAAAGGACGTGATTGACTCCATTCATGACGGCAAGATAGTCGCTACAGGCATGCAGTTTCCTAAGAGAATGGCTCGAATGGCTGCTGAACAAGCCGACGAGTACATCAAAGGTAGAAGGGATTTCCCACAAAAGGTGCCGGTTGCCGTCGAGTTGGTTACACAGGAAAATATCGCCAAGTATACGGCCTATGGCAGACAATCAGAACAGTAGTACCGTCTATCGATCCAAGGCATTGTTCGTGCCGGAATTGACTAATGAAAAAAGTGTGTAAATATGCAGTAGCCGCTGCGATAATAGCATTCTTGGTATACCATAGCATCTACTTTGAGAACCTGGAAGACATAAAGCAGCAGCGGCGAAAAGGAACATTCAACGCCGCTGAGTACGCCAGAGAGTTCTGGGACAATCAATTGTTTAGTGTTTTTGATAAGGCGGTCGATGTCGAAGAACTCATCGAACTGTTCAACACAAATATGAACGAGGCCGTTCGAAAGTACGGCAAGGCTCCGGGTGTTTCGAGGGTCTACTCCTACTTAATAAAAGGTAACGGCAAAATCCTTACGATCGCTAAAGACTTTCTGGAAGTGAGCATCAGAGAAACACAAACAAATCCGGATATCAAGATAACGACAGGATTCTACATTCCGGGAAATGCCGTCCGGGATGCGTCCGGCTTGATCGATGTCAGCGAGTTCTCGGATACGATGAAATTCAATGAAATCAGCGGTGAAATTAACAAGATAGTTGTCAAAGAAGTAATTAGACCTTTTTTGGAAGAAAAACCACAGGTGGGCAATACAATCAGGTTCCTTGGGGCGACTCAAGTATCCCAGGAAGCTACTGAGGCAAAAGAATTTCAACTCATTGAGGTTGTCCCGATCAGGTTGAGATTGGAATAATCGTTGCATATTATGGCTCAGTCTAAAACTAACAATATAGTGCTTCAGGCCAAAAGCATAAGCAAGGCATTTGGTGGCATCAAAGCCTTAGACGGTGTAAACCTGGAGGTTTATAAAGGCCGGGTTAATGCCATTGTCGGTGAGAACGGAGCAGGCAAGTCAACATTAATGAAGGTCCTTACAGGTATTCACCAGCAGTACGATGGGCAGATTATTCTGGACGAGCACAAAGTCACTTTCGCAAATCCAAAGGAAGCGCAGAAAAACGGCATTGCAATAATACACCAGGAATTGAACCTGATTCCGTATTTAAGTGTTGCCGAGAATGTCTTTCTGGGTAGGGAATTTGTCAATCGACTTGGCTTGATTGATTACAAAAAAATGTACGTCGAAACAAAGAGGCTGCTGGAAAGACTCGATTTGCATATAAATCCCCGGACTCAAGTCTCAAATCTCCGGATTGGTCAACAGCAGATTGTTGAGATCGCACACGCATTATCGCTGGATGCTCGTATCGTGATAATGGATGAACCAACCTCAGCGATTAGCGAACACGAGATTAAGGTTCTTTTCGACCTGATACGATCTCTAAAAGCTCAAGGGGTCGCAATCGTTTATATAACCCACAAGCTCGATGAACTCTTTCAGATCGCCGATTCTGTTTCGGTGTTACGTGATGGAAAGCTCGTCGGTTCCATTTCGGTTGAAGATGTAACACATGATGATATAGTACGAATGATGGTCGGAAGAGACATAAAGGATTTTTTCGTAAAGGCCGACGTCACAAAATCAAAGGAAGTTTTTAGCGTGAAGGATATGTGCCTTGCTCATCCGAGACGCCATGGTGATTATGTTGTGGATCATGTCAGTTTTACTGTAAAAGCGGGCGAAGTTTTGGGCTTATTTGGTTTGATGGGAGCCGGCCGAACCGAGCTGTTGGAGACGATTTTCGGCCTTCATCCCAAAAGATCTTCAGGACGTATCATTTTAAATGGCCGAGAGATCAAGGTTAATTTTCCAATCGATGCAATCAATCTGGGGATAGGTTTTATCACAGAAGACAGAAAGCTGGAAGGCCTGGTTTTGCAAATGTCGGTTGCTGCAAGCATTAGTTTGGCAAGTTTGGAGCAGACAGAACGTTTTGGCTTCTTGAGTAGCACGCTTGAAACTCGGCTGGCGCAAAACTATGTTAAGCGTTTGAGGATCAAGACATCATCTTTACAACAGGTTGTCGAAAACTTGAGCGGTGGAAACCAGCAGAAAGTGATCATTGCCAAGTGGCTTGCAACCAACCCACGGATTCTCCTCCTGGATGAACCCACAAGGGGGATCGATGTTAACGCTAAGAACGAAATCTATAGACTTATAAGTGAACTCACTCAGGCAGGCCTTGCAATAGTCATGGTTTCTTCGGAACTGCCGGAAATCATGGCTATTGCAGATCGAATCATTGTGTTATCAGAAGGAAAGCAGACAGCCGAGTTCACACGTTCACAGGCCACGGAAGAGTTGATCATGAAAGCGGCTATCCCGAAAAGCTTTGTATTACAACATTCTTCAAAAGTATAAGGTTCAGAAATGCTTGAATTAAAAGGCCAAAAGGAGATTTTAGTTAGATTCCAGTCATTGCTGGCTTTATTGCTGATGGTGGTGATCTTCAGTATTTGTGCAGAAGGTTTCTTCACAAAAGATAACTTTTGGCTTGTTCTAAGGCAGGTCTCTGTCAACACATGTCTTTCCGTAGGGATGACTCTTGTTATCTTGACCGGGGGAATCGACTTGTCGGTCGGATCGATTCTTGCCTTAAGTGGTGCCATCATGGCCGGCTTACTCAAGAACGGATTAGAATTTCCCGCCTTCAATCTATTTATCGGCTTTACGTTGCTGGGAGCGGTAATAGCAGGTTTGATTGTTGGTGCTTCTCTTGGATTCTTCAACGGCTTGATGATTACCCGTTTCAGGATTCCTCCTTTTGTCGCAACACTGGCTATGCTGACAATCGCCCGCGGTCTGACTGAACTCTGGACAGGAGGTGCCGCAATAACCGGTCTTGGCAAAACGTTTGGATATTTGGGTACGGGCTGGTTTCTTGGCATTCCTGTCCAGGTCTGGACTTGTGCTGCGATAGTAGCGATTGTTGTGGTTGTGCTAAGGAAAACAAGGTTTGGCAGATACGTATACGCCGTAGGGGGAAACGAGCGAGCGGCCAAACTTTCTGGTTTGAACGTTAACAGAATTAAACTCCTCGTATATACTATGGCGGGCGCCCTTTCGGCTGTGGGGGGACTTATTGTTACTTCAAAACTGAACTCAGCCACCCCAACAGCCGGCGATGGTTATGAGCTTGACTCGATTGCTGCGGTGGTAATAGGAGGAACATCATTGTCCGGCGGAAAAGGCTCGGTGTTTGGTACCATCCTGGGAGCTTTGATTATCGGCGTCCTAAATAGCGGCCTGATAATACTCCAGGTCCCGCCTTTTTGGCAGAAGGTTATTAAAGGTTTCGTGATTCTTTTGGCTGTTGCAATTGACAAGCTTAATACCAAAGAGCAATAAAAACGATATAAACAGGAAAAACAACAATGAATATTATGGAGAAAAAGTTATCGTTCGGTCTGATTGTAGGTACCAGAGGTTTTTTTAATCCTAAACTGGCTCAGGAAGGAAGAAAACAATTGCTCAAGAAGCTCGATTCACTTGGCCATTCTTACGTGATTCTTCCAGACGGTGCAACTCCTAACGGAGCTATCGAGACTCTTGCTGATGCACATAAATGCGCCGACTTGTTCAAACAGAAGCAGGATCAGATTGATGGTGTCATAGTAGTCCTTCCGAATTTTGGTGATGAACTGGGCGTTGTACAGACTCTGAATTTATCTAAACTTAACGTGCCGGTACTTGTTCAGGCCTGCAGCGATAGAGTAGATGCAGTTGATGTACATAGCAGGAGGGACGCATTTTGTGGAAAACTGTCCGTATGCAATAATCTGTACCAGTACGGAATTCCATTCACCGATACATCCGAACACACTTGTGATATTGATAGTGACATATTTCAAAGAGACATCGAATTTTTTGCTCGGATCTGTCGGGTAGTGAAGGGACTACTCAATGCAAGAATAGGCGCCATAGGTGCAAGACCTGCTCCATTCCAGACCGTACGATTTAGTGAAAAGTTGTTGCAACATTCCGGGATAACAGTTGTGCCGGTTGACCTTTCTGAAATAATAGGCAAGGCGCAACAATTAGATAGTCAGAGCCGGAAAGTACAAAAAAAACTGTCCCAGATAAAAGATTATGGAAATATCCCGGATTACATAAAAGAGGAGAGCATATTAAAGCAGGCCCGGCTCTCTCTTGTCATTGATGATTGGATGACAGAAAACGAACTTGATGCCAGTGCGGTCCAATGCTGGACTTCTATACAAGAAAATTATGGCTGTGCCACCTGTTTGTCAATGAGTCTGATGGGAGAAAGGTATATGCCCAGTGCCTGTGAGGTTGATGTAGCCGGGGCAATTTCCATGTATGCGCTCCTACTTGCTTCGGGAAATGTTCCCGGTTTCCTGGACTGGAATAATAACTATGGCACAGAAAAGGATAAATGCGTGTGCACCCACTGCAGCAATTTTCCGAAAAGTTTCATGGGAAACGAAATTGAGATTTCCGATCTCGATATTTTGGGCGAGACCATTGGCCGAGATAAATGCTTCGGAGCCGTCAAGGGGCACGTTGCGGCCGGACCTATGACATATTTCAGGATATCAACCGATGACGTCAGAGGTAAAATTAAAACATATCTTGGTGAAGGAGAATTTACCAACGATCCATTTGATATGGATGGAGGGATTGCTGTTTGCAAGGTTTCACGTCTCAGAGAACTGCTATTCTATATGTGCCGGAATGGCTTCGAACATCATGTCGCTATGACGCGAACTCACTGTGCTGACGTACTGTATGAAGCCATTTCCAACTATATGGGCTGGGATATGTATTATCATAGATAAAAAGGCGATGTGTTATCAGGAGTAGCTTATAAGCAATGACCGGCAATGAACTAAAAATCAAGTCTGTCCAATATCGGATTAGACTGCTCAAGTATATCAAGAAGGCAAACGCCGGTCATACCGGGGGGAGCTTGTCCTGCGTTGATATTCTGAATGTATTGTATAATCACATCTTGAATGTTTCGCCTAAAAACTTTAACGATCCTGGACGTGATCGATATATACAAAGTAAGGGCCATTCGGTTGAAGCTTTGTATGTAGTGCTTGCGGATAGAGGATTTTTCCCTGAATCAGAGCTTGAGACATTATGTCGATATCGTTCGCATTATGTGGGCCATCCTACTCGTAAAGTTAATGGGATAGAACATAACACAGGGGCACTAGGCCATGGTCTGGCCTTTAGCGTCGGAGTGGCACTTTCGGCTAAAAAAGATAATGCAGACTATAAAGTCTACACCCTGCTTGGAGACGGTGAATTAGTCGAGGGTTCAAACTGGGAATCTATGTTATTGGCGGCCCATTACAATCTTGATAATCTGACGGTAATTGTCGATCGTAACCACCTTCAGATTACTGGAAGGACGGAAGATGTCTGCGGAATCGAACCACTTGAAGCCAAATTCAGAGCTTTCGGCTGGTCCGTTAAAATCATTGATGGCCACGATATAACAACGATGACAGAAATTCTCAGTGAGATACCTGTTGAGATAAATAAACCGAATATGATAATTGCCAATACCATAAAAGGCAAAGGTGTAAGTTTTATAGAGAATGATCACACATGGCACCACCGCGTCCCGAATGATCAGCAGTACCAACAGGCGCAAGAGGAATTAGAAAGGCTTTTAGCGGATTTAAAGATATGAAATTCGAGGCAGGTAAAAAATTAGGCAAGGCGAACCTGGAGGTTTTCTCCGAAACTTTATTGTCACTGGCAAAGAAAGACAGGAACGTCCTGGTAGTAACCAGTGACTCGCGGGGCTCAGGAAAGCTAATGCCCTATGCGGCTGCGGTGCCTGACCAGCTTATTGAGGTAGGCATTGCCGAACAGAACCTCGTGGGTGTGGCCGCAGGATTAGCCTCAACAGGAAAAATTGTCTATGCCGTATCTCCGGCCAGTTTCTTAACTGCCAGGGCTTTGGAGCAGATTAAGAACGATGTCTGCTATTCAGACCATCCGGTCAAACTTATCGGTATTAGTGCCGGTGTAAGTTATGGCGCATTGGGTTCTACGCATCATGCGATCCATGATATTGCCGTGCTGCGGGCCATCAACAATATCACTATTATTGCACCTGCAGATAACCTGGAAACGGCCGAAGCCATAAAGGCCGCAGCGCAGATGTCCCATCCGGTCTATATCCGCTTTGGCAAACGTCCTATGCCTCATCTGCATCCATCGGGTACTCTTTTTGAAGTCGGCAAAGCGATGCAGATTCGTGACGGCAGAGATGTCGCCTTCATTGCCACGGGTGAAACCGTGCATCCTGCGCTAAAGGCCGCTGAGGAAATGGAACAGTCAGGTTATTCATGTCGTGTGATCAGTATGCACACAATCAAGCCATTAGACATTGAAGCCGTGATACGGTCAGCCGATGAGTGTCGTGCGATTGTGACTGTGGAAGAACACCGTACTGCGGGCGGATTAGGAGAAGCCTGTGCTGCGATACTCATCGAGGCGAACATGCATGTTCCCTTCAAGATTGCAGGTATCCCGGATGAGTATACAGTGACTGGAAGTCAATTAGAGATATTTGCCCACTATGGCCTTACAGCCCCGGGACTTACAAAGACCGCTATAACTCTGTTAGAGGATAATACAAAAGGATAGATGAGTATGAATGAAACCTTTATCTTGGCAGTGGATCAAGGGACAAGTGCGACAAAAACAGTTGTGTTCGATACGCACGTTCGGATCGTTGCGCAGGCGGTTGAGCCCCTGAAATCCTATTTTCCCCAGCCGGGATTTGTGGAGCAGGAACCCCTGGAGATATATCAGAATGTATTGGCATCGGTTAAGGAGTGTCTTAATCAGTATCGCAAAGCGGTTTCCGATGATATAACTATGATCAAGACTTGTGGTATTTCCAATCAGAGAGAGACCTTTCTTCTCTGGGATCATTCAGGTCAGCCTCTTTCCAATGCTGTTGTTTGGCAGTGCAAAAGATCAGTAGAAATTTGCAGCCGTCTTAAACAAATGGATTTAGAAAAAGAAGTCAATAACAGAACCGGCCTGATTATCGATCCTTACTTTTCCGGAACCAAAATTATATGGCTTTATGAAAACGACCAACGGATAAAAAATGCCATAGACTCAGGAAAAGCGTATTTTGGGACAATTGATACATGGCTCTTGTTTAAGCTCACCAAAGGCAAAAGTTATTGTACCGATTACACCAATGCTTCCCGCACTCTATTTTTTAACATCAATGACCTCCAATGGGACAAATATCTTTTAGATAAATTCAATCTGCAAAATCTCAACCTGCCCCAGGCACAACCTTCCTCATACCCA
>Ga0307378_10009637_pt1 | contig 12666 bp, 11 predicted proteins | sample UN1MG_FD_202238 | JGI IMG/M metagenome (GOLD analysis project Ga0307378, IMG submission 202238) | Soil microbial communities from Risofladan, Vaasa, Finland - UN-1 | ecosystem: Environmental > Terrestrial > Soil > Coastal area > Acid sulfate soil | place: Finland: Risofladan, Vaasa | collected...
GGTCCTAAGGTAGCGAAGTTCCTTGTCGGGTAAGTTCCGACCTGCATGAAAGGCGTAACGACAGAAGCACTGTCTCAACCAGTGACCCGGTGAAATTGTAGTCGTGGTGAAGATGCCACGTACCCGCAGCAAGACGGAAAGACCCCGTGAACCTTTACTGTAGGCTGATATTGGGCTGTGGTATATTTTGTGTAGGATAGGTGGGAGGCGTTGAAGCCGGGACGCCAGTTTCGGTGGAGCCATCCTTGAAATACCACCCTGGATATGCTTTAGTTCTAACATTGATTCCCGTGAAACCGGGCAATGGACAGTTTCAGTTGGGCAGTTTGACTGGGGCGGTCTCCTCCAAAAAAGTAACGGAGGAGTGCAATGGTACCCTCAGCCTGGTTGGCAATCAGGCGTCGAGCGTAAAGGTAGAAGGGTGCTTGACTGCAAGACCCATAAGTCGAGCAGGTACGAAAGTAGGTCTTAGTGATCCGGTGGTTCCGTATGGAAGGGCCATCGCTCATCAGATAAAAGGTACTCCGGGGATAACAGGCTTATCGCTCCCGAGCGTCCATAGCGGCGGAGCGGTTTGGCACCTCGATGTCGGCTCATCACATCCTGGGGGTGGAGAAGCTCCCAAGGGTTTGGCTGTTCGCCAATGAAAGTGGTACGTGAGCTGGGTTCAGACCGTCGTGAGACAGGTCGGTCCCTATCTGCTGTGGGCGCACGAAACTTGCGGAGGTTCTTCTTTAGTACGAGAGGATTTAGAAGGACGTCCCTCTGGTGTTCCTGTTGTCGCGCTAGCGGCACGGCAGGGTAGCTAAGGACGGAAAAGATAAACGCTGAAAGCATATAAGCGTGAAGCCCTCTCCAAGATCAGGTTTCGTAAGTGCAATCCGCACGAGAGCCCCCTGGAAGACGACCAGGTCGATAGGCCGGATGTGTAAGCGCAGCAATGCGTTCAGCTAACCGGTACTAATGGGCGAAAGCTTGGCCGCATGTATCCAATGCTCCTAAGTAGTGGATAGTGGTTAGTGGGTAGTGGTTAGTGAAGAGCTGACCACGCGAAGCCGACCGCTATGCCAGCCACTTGAACCACAACCCGGCGACCGGTGCCATACGCGTGCCGGCCGCCACTTTCCGGTGACTATACCTGAAAGGCCACACCCGTTCCCATCCCGAACACGGTAGTTAAGCTTTCAGGGCCGATGGTAGTACCAAAAGTGCGAGAGTAGGTGTTGCCGGATCTAATTCAAGAAAGCCCCCGTGTCGCACGACTTCGGGGGCTTTTCCTTGGGGAGACCATTCCCCGGGATTTCGATCGATTCAACCGCCCGCTCCGAAGTGGAGGGCTGTTCAAGTACGGGGACAATAAGGGAAAGACTGAGGAGATCGCCATGATCTACCGAGGACACGTCAAGAACGGCCTGGTGGTCTTGGACGACGCGGTGGTCCTACCCGAGGGCGCGCGGGTCAAGGTCGACGTCGTCACGCCGTCGGTTTCCGACGAGGCCAACAAAGCCACCGATGAGGAAAACGGCCCAGCCGACCTGCCGCCACTGATGAAATACGCCGGCATCGCCAAAGACCTGCCCCCCGACGCGGCCCGGAACCTCGACCACTATCTATATGGACATCCCAAATCATGAGCGCGGTGTTTGCGGATACGTCCTTCTTCGTGGCCTTCCTCAACAGGCACGATGAGTATCACGCCGCTGCACGTGACTACATGTCGCACTTCTCCGAACCCGTTTGGACGACCGACTGGGTTCTCACGGAACTTGGCAACTATCTTGCACGAAGCGATCTGCGGAAGGTGTTCGTCCCCTTTGTGCGCGACCTGAAGGCCGACCGGCGCATCGAGGTAGTCAGCGCAACCAAGAAGCTGTTCCACGCCGGTCTCGACCTCTATGACCGCCGCAACGACAAGACCTGGTCGCTGACCGATTGCATATCGTTCGTGGTGATGGACCAGCAACAACTCAGCCAGGCACTGACCGCCGATCATCATTTCGAGCAGGCAGGCTTCAGCGCGCTGCTGAAGTGAATGCCTGAAGGCCGGACAACCTCTACGCCAGTGGATTAGGGGGCCTTTCAAGCAACCGCCCGAGTTCCGTCTCCAAGTCGCCCTGTCCCGTCAGAAAATCGATCCCGACGTTCACCGCCCACAACGGGCGACCGCCGATCTCCGGGATACCCAGCTTGACCAGGTCCTTGCACGTGCAGACGACCGCCTCCACGTCGAGCCGCCCGGCCCAATCGGCCAACGACGCCACGTCGCTGCGCACGTAATCGTGATGGTCGGGAAATTCGCGGAAATCGGCCAGCCGGTAATCGCACGCCCGAAGCGTGTGCCGAAAACCGGCCGGGTTGCCGATGCCGCAGAAGGCCGCCACCGGCCGGCCGGCCAGCGAGTCCAAAGACGCCTCCTTACCGCCGCAGTCGAGCAGTGCCAGAGGCGCGTGGCTGGCCTCAAGAAAAACGGCCTCGGGCGCGTGCAGTTGGACGATGCGGCGGATATCCTCGCGCCCGGCGTGCGGAAGCATGTCCGCGCGGGAAAGGACCACGACGTCGGCACGCCGCAGCCCGGCGATCGGCTCGCGAAGCGTACCCCGGGGAAAGACGTGCCCGAACCCCAGCGGTTCCAGGGCGTCCAACAGCACGATGTCCAAGTCCCGGGCAATGCGGCGGTGTTGGAAGGCGTCGTCCAGCAGGATCAACTGGCACTCGAACTCCTCGATGGCCGTTTCTGCCGCGGCCACCCGATTGGGGTTCTGCAGGTGCGGCACGTCGGGCAGCTTCTGCTCCAGTTCCAACGCCTCGTCGTTCCGCGCGCCCGACTGGGCACCGTAACCGCGGCTGATCAGCGTGACGCGCACGCCCTGCCGGCGGAACCACCGGGCGAGCCATTCGACCATGGGCGTCTTGCCCGTGCCACCCAGCGTGAGATTGCCCACGCTGACCACCGGCACGCCGACGCGATGCGTTTCCTTCCAACCACGGTCGTAGCACCAGTTCCGCCAGCGGACGGCCCAGGTGTACGGCACTTCCCCCAGCCGCAAAGCCAGACGCACCCCGGCCGCCGCGACTCCCCGCCGCCGGCCGCTCACAAGATCTCGAAATTCCGTCGGGCTGAACAAGGGCCAAGAGCCGGAGATCAGAAGTCAGAAATCGGTGGTTAAAAGTCAGAGATCACAGCCTGGAGAAACACAACGCCCCCGCACTGCGTTGCGGGGGGTGACAGCAGCAAACCCTCATTCCGTCCGTGCCGCCAACCTTTCTCGGACGTTCCCCACGAACTCGTCGATTTGTTCCGGCTGTTCGAATCCCACGGTCATCGAATCGATGCAGCCGAGATCCATCACGAACTTCAGCGTTTTCTTGCGTTGCTCGGGGTCGAATCCCCCTTCGCCGATCAGTTTCATGCCGATGATGCCCTTGCCGGCGGCGTGGGCCTTCTTCAACACGGGCACGACCTGTTCCATCGGTGCGTCGGTCCGGTGGCCGTAGGGGTTGATGCGGGCGTGGATCACGTCGACCCACGGTTCGGCCGCGGCGGCTTCCAGGGCAGGCAGCGAATGGATCGAAACCCCGTGGGCACGGATCAGCCCCTGCTCCTTCAGCTTCGCCATCGCGTCCATCTGGGGGCGCTGCTCCTTGGTCCAATCGGGACGGTCCATGCAGTGGATCTGCAACACGTCGATGTAGTCGGTCTGGAGTTCCTCGAGGAAACGCCTCACCAGCACGTCGGCCAGCGGGCGTTCCTTCTCGGGAAGGCCTCCGGGGCGGGTCCATATCTTGGAGACCAGTTGGATCTCTTCCCGCGGCTTGCCCTTGAGCACGCGGCCCACGTAGGGGTGGGTGCCGTACATGTCGCCCATGTCGAACTGCCGGATGCCTTGGTCGTAGGCGTATCGCAGCAGGGCCTCGAACTTCTCTTTGCCCAGTCGGGTCTGGTTGGTCTGGCGTCCGCCGCCGCGCATGCCCGTGCCGCAGGAGATCCGGCAGACCGTCAGAGCCTTGCCCAGCGGCACCAGAGCGACCGGATCGAGGTCCGCCGATGCGGCCGTCTGCGGTGCGGCGACCGCCAGGTTGCCGGTCATCAAGGCGCCGGCCGTCGCGGCCGCGGCGGTCCCGAGAAACTCACGACGTCTGATCTTCATGGTCCGTTCTCCTTGTGTGCGTGCAATGCGGCGAATCGTCCCTCTCCGGCCGGGTCCACGAAGCGGCCGTTTCGATGCAGTGCTCAATCATAGGGCCTGCCAACCGCCACGGCAAGCGAGACAGCAGCCGGCGGGAACTCGTGCGAGAGCTTGCACGCATGTCCCGCATCGACTAACGTAAACATATTGGAGAATGTGTATCTCTTGGAACGAAGGGTACTTCCGCACACGGAAGGACCGAACCGCGATAGGTTATGCCGGTGTCTACTGCCCCCCAGATGAGCCCCGAAGAGGCCGTCTATCGTGTCGCCCAGGCCCGAGAAGCGCTGCTCGGCGAGATCCACAAGGTGATCATCGGCCAGGACGAGATGATCGAACAGATGCTGATCTGCATCTTCGCCCGGGGCAACTGCCTGACCATCGGCGTGCCCGGTCTGGCCAAGACGCTCACCGTCTCTACGCTGGCCAAGGCCCTGGCGATGCGGTTCAGTCGGATCCAGTTCACGCCCGACCTGATGCCCAGCGACATCACGGGCACGGAGATCATCGATCAGGACGCGGCCACGGGGCAACGGATGTTTCGCTTCGTCCACGGGCCGGTGTTCGCCAACATCGTGCTGGCCGACGAGATCAACCGCACGCCGCCGAAGACGCAGGCCGCCCTGTTGCAGGCGATGCAGGAGAACGAAGTCACCGCGGCGGGGAAGACCTACAAGCTCGAACCGCCGTTCTTCGTCATGGCCACGCAGAACCCGATCGAGCAGGAAGGCACCTATCCGCTGCCCGAGGCCCAGTTGGACCGCTTCATGCTGTCGATCAACATCGGCTATCCCACGCGGAGCGAAGAGCGCGAGATCGTGATGGCCACGACCCGGGCGATACAGCACGAGATCAAGCCGGTGCTCCGCGGACAGGACATCCTCTGGATCCAGCATCTGGTGCGTCAGGTCCCCACCACGCAGCACATGGTCGATTACGCGGTCGATCTGGTTCGGGCCACTCGGCCCAAGGAACCGCCGAGCCCCGATTTCATAAAGAACTGGCTCGCCTGGGGTGCCGGTCCCCGGGCCGCGCAGAACATCATTCTTACGTCCAAGGCCCGGGTGATCCTGCACGGGCGGTACTCGGTCACCGCCGAGGACATCCGTGCCATGGCGTTTCCCGTGCTGCGGCACCGGATCTTCACGAACTTCAACGCCGACGCCGAAGGGATCGACGTGGAGCAGGTGATCGAGAAGATTTTGGAGACGGTCCCCGAGCCGAGTTACGGCGAGAAGGTCCAGACACAGGCTCGTGCCGCAAGACAACCGGCCGCTCAAGGGCAAGCGGCCGCGGCACAAGCGCAGACTCCGACGCCACAACCGGCTACGGCGCCCGTGGCGCAACCGCGACCGGCCGTTGCCCCCCAACCGACGCCGATTGTCGCGACGGCGCCGCCGCAAAGTGCCTCGTTTGCTTCGCCTCCTACCGCGCCGCCTCAAAGCGCCCCGAGCGCCCCGCCGCAGACGGCTTATCCCCCGCCGGGACAACAATCTGCAGCTCCGTCTCGCGGCGGTCCCACGCCACCGCCGACCGGCCCCACCCCGCCGCCGACCCGTTGAGTTGCCATGGCAATCACCCTCACCGTCGTTGCCGTCTACTTCGCCGTCTCGTTGGGATTGGGCATCTGGGTCGCCAGGGGCGAACGAAACATCGCCGACGATTACTTCCTCGCCGGCCGCAAGCTCCCCTGGTACGCCGTTTCGCTTTCGATGACCGGCTCGAACATCGGCACGGAACATTTCATGGGCATGGTGGGGTTGGCCTATGTCTTCGGCCTGGCCCCGGCGACGTTCGAGTGGGGAAACTTCATTCCCTATACCATCTTGATCTGGATCTTCCTGCCCTTCTTCTTCCGCAAAAAGCTCTTTACGATCCCCGAGTTCCTCGAACATCGATACAACCAGACGACCCGGTCGGTCTTTGCGGGCTTGACGCTGCTTCACATGGTTCTGGCGGTGCTCGTGCCCGCGTTGTATGCCGGCGGGCGAATCCTCTACGAACTGCCCTCGGAAAAGACGCTGACGGAATTCAATTGGATGTTCATGGGCTCCGTGCTGATCATTTCGATTGTGACGGCCGCTTACTGTATTTACGGCGGGCTGCTCTCGGTGGTCTGGACCGACGTGCTCCAGGTGGCCGTCTTGCTGATCGGCGGCCTGCTGCTGGTTTGGGCCGGGACCCAGAAGGCAGGCGGTTTGGGCGCGGTCATCGAAAAGAACCGCGACGCGGTGGTAAGGGAGCTACCCGACGGAGAAGTGGAAGCCAAGCCGGCCGAGAAAGTCAAGGGGACGCCGGATGAGGACGCCTACTATTCACGCGTCCGCTTGTTGCTGCCGGCCGACCATCCCGTCTCGCCATGGACCGGGGTGGCCACGTTCTGGTTGACGCTCTCGCTTTGGTACGTGGGCACGAACCAGTTCTACATCCAGCGGTGCTTAGGCGCCAAAAGCGAATGGGACGCCAAGATGGGCGTGATTGGCTGCGGAATACTCAAAGTGTTCCTGCCGCTGATCATCGTGTTTCCCGGCATGATCGCGTTTGCCCACTTCGGCCTCGGCCAGCCCCGCGACGCCATTTACGTGAAGATGATCCGGGCGTTCCTCGGCAATCCGTTCGCTCAGGGCATCATGCTGGCCGCGCTGATTGCGGCCATCATGAGCACCGTTTCCAGCGTGCTGAATTCCTCCTCGACGATCTGGTCGATCGACGTGTACCAGAGGATCTTGCGCCGCAACGCCTCCGAGGCCGAAATGGTGGCCATGGGACGCTGGTCCACGCTGGTCATCATTCTGATCGGCACCGCGCTGGCCCCGCTGCTGTTGTGGCATGAGAAGGGGATCTTCATCTACATCCAGGACATGGCCGCACTGTTCGCCCCGCCCATCGCGGTGATCTTCCTCGCCGCCTTCTTCTGGCGACGGGCCCACGGCCGGGCGGCCACCTTCACGCTCGTGTTCGGGATCGTCGCCGGGGCCTTGCTCTGGGTGGGAACGGCCGTCCTCTGGATGCGGCCGAACGTAGATCTTTCGGACCCGATCGTGATCGATCGCTTCGCCCGGACGGGAGATCCCGTCTTGAAGGAACATCTTGCGCAAGACGAGGCGATCGCAAAGCGGCGGGCCGCCGTACTGGACCAATTGGCCGCCGAGGCGGCCGTTCAGGACCGGTTTGCCGAGGTCGGCGAAGTCCAGCGGCGCGTCAACGCCATCATCAGGCAACGCGCCCCGGCCGATCTCTGGGAACAGATGACCAAGGACCCGGCACTGCGCAACCGTTTCGCCAAAGACGTCGAAGTGCGCGGACTTTTGGCCAAAGACGACGTCTTTCGAGCACACTTGGCCCAAGACCCGGTGTTTGCACAGCGGCTGCTCGAAGACGACGTCGCCCGAGAGCGGTTGGCGGAAGACGCCATGGTAGCCAAGCGGCTGGCCCGGGATTCCGTCGTGGCCAGGCACCTGGCCAAAAAGCGGCTGGCCGGCTGGCTGCCCTTCCTGGCGGAAGGGCACGTCGAGCAGACGGTAACGGTGATCGAGCGGATCAGGCCGCTGCTGAACCGGGCGGCCGTCACATGGGGACTGTGCCTGATCGCAATGATCGCCTCGACGATCCTGCTCAAACCGGACCCGACCGAGCGTTACGATCCCGACACCATCTGGAACCCCCGCTGGGCCCGGCTCCCGGCGCACGAACGCGAGTTGAACCGCGGGCTGCGCAACCTGATGCTCTGGTGGCTGGTCATGGTAGCGGCGTCGGCGAGCCTGTTCGTGATCTTTCGGTAAGAATCCCGGGAAGATCGCAAAGTAGCCATCTCGCTCCGCGAGATGCAGCCACGTCTCCGCGAGATACGGCCACGTCTCGCGGAGCGAGACGGCTACTTTGCTTTCGGCCCATTGAATCCCGCGATGCTTGCGGCTATGATGAAAGCGTCATCGGTCTTCTGATTTCCGGAAGTTGTTCACTTCAATGCTCATCCTTCTGACCAACGACGACGGTATCTACGCCCCCGGACTGGCGGCCTTCGAGCGGGAGTTGCGGCTCCTGGGCGAGGTCTGCGTGGTGGCCCCGGCCACCGAGCAAAGCGGCGTGGGCCATTCGATCACCTACCTGACCCCGCTGATCGTCAAGGAGGTCTTTCACGACGACGACCATTGGGGCTGGGCCGTCGAGGGCAGCCCGGCCGACTGCGTGAAAATCGGCATCACCGAACTCTGTCCCCAAACGCCCGACCTGGTCGTCAGCGGGATCAACGGGGGCCACAATGCGGGCATCAACGTGCTTTATTCGGGCACGGTGGCCGCGGCCATCGAAGGGGCATTCTACGGGATCACCAGCGTGGCCGTCTCGCTGCAATTCGCCCAGAACGCCCGGTTCGACAAGGCTGCTCGGCTGGCACGCGCGGTGATCGAAGGCATTCTGCAAAAGAAGGGGCCCGAGGCACAACTCTACAACATGAACATTCCCACATCCGCCCTGGACGTCGTGCCCCAAGTCGTCACCGTGCCGATGGACATCACCCCCTACGGCGACAGTTACGAGAAGCGTTTCGATCCGTGGGGACGCGAATACTTTTGGATCACCGGCGGGCCGCCCCGTGCGACCGAAGGACACGAGACCGACCTGTCGGCTTTGGCCAAGGGCCTGATCACGCTGACCCCTTTGGACTACAACATGACCAAGCGGCCGGTCTTGGCGGAAATGCAGCCGTGGCGATTCGAACTGGCACCGGCCATGGCGGCGGACGATTCGGCCGATCGGGCTCAAGCCTTCGGTCCGGTCATCCGCAGCGCCCGAAAGATGCAACAGGTCGTGCCGGACAACGGCGAGGAATAGACTTTTCCACGTCACCATCGGAGGAACCAGCCATGCGACGCAGTCTCACCGCGTTGATCTTGGCCGCAGGAATGCTGGCCGGCTGCGGCGGCGAAGGGGACAAGACACCGCAGCAATCCGGCAACACGCCCCCGCGGCTGAAAGGCGAAGGCTACGACCCCGGACCGGTCGCCACGCCGATCGCGGCCTACTTCGACGCCAAGAGGAAGATCGCCCTGTTCCCGGTCGTTCAGTTGATGCAGATGTACAAAGCAGAACACGGACAGCATCCGGCGAGCCAAGAGGAGTTCATGAAGGAGATCATCGGGAAGATTCCGAACTTCTCGCTCGATCTGCCCGAGGGGACCCGACTCGTCTACGACCCGGAGAAGGCCGGGCAAATCGGCACCTGTACGCTGGAGAACCTGCCGCTGACGGTGGAACGCTCGCCGTGACGGCCGCGCGCGTTGGTAGCCATCTTGCTCCGCAAGATGAAGCCTCATCTCGCGGAGCGAGATGGCTACTGTAATCGCACCTCCGCCGTTAGGAACGATAATTGCAGCTTCTGCGGTCGTGTTTCCCGGTCGCAGAAACGGCCGGAAATGTTGCTTTCTTGCCACACGGCCGTTCGGCGTGTTTCTTATTCTCATCAAGATTGGCTCCCCATGAGACGGCACCTGGTTTTCCTGATGGCGATCGCGACGCTTTCCCCGGCGTCGACCGCCCGGGCCGAGGCCAGTTGGATCTTCCGACCCTCGACCTACAGTCACGACCCGCAGACCGGCAAGCGGGTCCACCAATTCGCGCCGAAGCAACCGGCGTACAAGCGCGACGATTCCACCTACTTCCAAAGCGGTTACCGTCACCGGCGATGGACGCTGCGCGGGCCCGACGGCAGCGCGGATCGTTTGCACGTCGTCGATACCTGGGGCGCCGGCGAGGCGATCCGACCCTACGGCGAATGGCAATACCCCTACCGTGCCGGTGCGACGCCATACGGGCCGTGGGGTAATCCGCAGGGTCCGTGGACGATGCCCTTCGATTCCTGGTCCAATCCGTACGGGCAGTGGAACCGGTATCCGCTCTATTACGGCGGCCCCGGGTATGGTCCCGGCTACGGGGCTCCACAGGGCGGCATGCAGGGCGGTCCTTCGCCCGGCAGTAACCCGACGTTCCAGCACGAACCTCCGCACGCGAGTCCACAGGGGCCGTAGCCGCTTGCGGCTTCGCAATAGGCCACGTACCGCCCGTGATGGTATAATATCAGCTCTCCTCGGCGTTTCGATTCTCCTCAGCTAAGCAACTCTGAAAACCGGCAGCTCTGATGCAACCTCTCCCGTTTCTTCTGGCGAGTGCCGCACTGCTGGCACCCTCCGAGGTGCGCGCGGACGACCGTCCGTCGGGAGGCCATGCGATCGTCCGGCGCGTGACCCAGATGGACGCTACCGACCGGGAGGAGTGGGTTCGCGAGACTTTGCAGCGGCTGGACCGCGCCAACCGGGTGGTCCTCAGGCCAGACGAAGTGGCCGACTGGCGGACCCGGTACGGCTACCTGCTTCGACAAATGGCCCAGGGAAAAGCCCTCTCGGAAGCCGATCTGCTCGGCTTGCTGCGAGAGACCGATCAAAGGGAAAAGGCGGCCGTCGAGCAGCTTGCCCGGCGGTTCCGCGCGGAAGTCTATCGCACCTTTCGGCAACGGCGGGGTGTCTTTACGCGGCGCCGGGCGGCATGGAGTCGCGTGCAGACGCTTTGGGAAGAAGCCGGCCGCTCGTTCGAGCAACAAGACGAACTGATCGTGTGGCTCGAGTCGGCCATCCTCCGTTCCACACCCGGCATGGAGGGACCGCTGCCGCCGGACCCGCAGTTCCATCCGCTCACACCCGCGCCGCCGTGGGAACCGCCCGCGGCGCTCGCTCTTCAAGAGATGCCGCCGTGGATCAACGAGCCGTTTCCGGCACGGCCGCCCGGCCCGGCAGGGCATCGGCCCGAGCAGACCCGGCGCGATGCGGCCCCGAAGCTGCCGGGTCCACCGAGTGCCGTGGCCTTGGACGTTCCGCAATCATCGGCCTTGCCGACCCCGACCGCAATGGTCCGCCCCCGTGAAGCGGCCCGGCACGTGGGGGAATTCCAGGCAGCCGCACGGCCTCGACCGTTCCTGTCGCCGCGGCGGTGTTCCGTCGCTCTGGATTCGGCCGTGTCACCTCCGATGCCGACAATCGGGACGCCAAACACAATCACCAAGCAGGACACGATCGCTCCGGAAGCGTCGGCCGTATCAGCCCGATCGGGCGGAGTCCCACCCGGTTTCTCGCAGCAGCCGGCCGCCGGCACCGCGCCACGATTCGAGACGCTTCCGGTGTTGGAGCCACCCATCGCCTCAGCGCCCCGTCGAACGACCGCGGATGAGTCGATCGTCACAAGCAGCCGGATAAGACCGTGGCCGGAAAGAGACACTTTTGAGCCCCCGATCGCGTCGCTGGCGACGGCGGACTTCGCATCGGGCCAGACGATTCGGGCCGTCAGTCCCAAGTCTCCGGACCTCCCGCATCCTCCAACGAATGCGGCACTTCGACCCGACTCGGCCCGGCCGGCCGAACCGATCGTGACCTTACCGGATCCGTTCCTCCAGCCGGCGTCACATCTCGCGCCGGAGCCGATCGAAACTCTGGAAGACCCCTTCCTCGAGCCGGCAACGGAAACCGCGCCCACGTCGCTGGATCTCACCGCGCCGCCGACACAGCCCGACGCGTTGCCGAACCAGCCGAGCGATCGCGTGAACGTCGACGAATTGAAAGCCCGGATCGGGGGCACCAATTTGGCGTTGCAGGCGTTGGAGACAGAGCTGCACGACGAGCGGGAGTGGAACGCCCGAGAGCTGGCCGCAATGATCGAGCGGCTAAGAGTCTTGGTCCGACGAACGAACGACCTGCGGCTGGTCTGGGAATTGATTTCGCGTGATCAGCAGGCAGACGCAGGCCGGCCCGATTCACCCAGTGCGGCGATTTCCCGATTGGCGGCAAACATCTACGAGGCCTGCACCCGTGCCTCCGCCCCCGATTTCCCCGGCACAACCGCCCAGCGCGAGACCGAACTGGTACTTCTCGACGAGTTATCGCGCGAGTTGGTCTTGTTGGCCACGGGCCTTAGAAGTGCAACTCCTTGATTGCCCTCAAAACGTCCCGGCGGCTGATCTGCCCCACGAGTGTATCGCCATCGACCACGGGGAACCGGCGGAATCGGTGATCGACGAACAGATTGCTGACCTCCAGGATGCTCGTATTCGGGCCCACGGTGACCACGTCCTTGGTCATGAGGTCTTTGACCAGCGCCGTGGGCAACTCGTGATACCGCGAGTCGGCCAGCGTTTCCAGGCAGTCCCGCTCCGAGAGAATGCCCACCAGCTTGCCGGCGTTGTCCACCACGGGCATGCCGGAGATCTCGTGTTTCAGGAGGAGGCCGATCGCTTCATACGCCTCCATCTCCGGACGGGCCGTTACCAACTCCCTCGCCATATAATTTTCTACTTTCAACGTCGCTGGCATTCGCTGCTATCTCCTCATACACTCAAGAGTAAGAACGACCACTGCGACAAGCCGATCACGGCGATTCTATCCCGTCGCCGGGGGGAATGCAAGCCTGCGGGAAACGTGGGTTCCTTGAGATGCTG
>Ga0307378_10009638_pt1 | contig 12665 bp, 17 predicted proteins | sample UN1MG_FD_202238 | JGI IMG/M metagenome (GOLD analysis project Ga0307378, IMG submission 202238) | Soil microbial communities from Risofladan, Vaasa, Finland - UN-1 | ecosystem: Environmental > Terrestrial > Soil > Coastal area > Acid sulfate soil | place: Finland: Risofladan, Vaasa | collected...
ACCGCCATGATGCTGATGGGAATCAAGTATCCCTTCCCGATCATCTGGAAGGATTCGGGGAAGCGGGACATATCCTGATTCATGCCCAGAATCTCGGCCAGACCGCGAAAAGTCTTCATCATGCCCAGGGTACCGATAAAAGCGGGGATCCCCGTTCCAACAATGATTGCACCGTTGAAAGCTCCGCAGGCCGCTCCAACAACCAGGCTGATCAGCACTACCAGGCTTACAGGTATGCCGGCGATAAGCATTCTTCCGGTACAGACGGCCACCAGACAAAACAGGGAACCGATCGACAGATCCAGCCCCCCGGAGATGAGCACGATCGTAGGTCCTGCAGCCAGCGTCCCCAAAATCACCGCCTGGGTGAGAATGGTCTTGGCAGTATCAAAAGTTCGGAACGTTGAAGAAAGGACCATGAAGATCAGATAGATGATCACCAATCCCAGCAGCGGCTGAATACTCTGCATCACCCGGGATCTTGTTCCTCTGGTTGCTTCCATACTCTATATCTCCATCACTGATTTGCGCACTGCGATTGTTTTCACTTCTCGGCCCCGATTGCCGTTCTCAAGATATCCTCTTCGGTGGCCTCCCCCCGCTGGAACTCTTTGGCGATCCTGCCGTGGTACAGAACGATGGTTTTGTGCCCCATCTCCACCGCCTCCTGATAATCCGAGGTGAGCATGAGAATCCCGATCCCCTGCTCAAGCAGCTCGTTCATCAGGGAGTATACCTCCGCCTTACCACGGATATCGATCCCCCGAGTCGGTTCATCAAACACGAGTACCTTGCTCTGGGTGCCGAGCCATTTGGCCACCACCGCTTTTTGCTGGTTCCCGCCGGAGAGCTGATTCGCTTTGGTCTCCCGGCTCGGTGCTTTTATATCCAATTTCTTCATGAACTGGTCACATTCGCTAGTAATGGCGCTATGATCGATGAACCCCAATTGGGACAACCGCGCGGAACTGGGAAGACCGTAATTATCGCGTATGCTGTGCACCAGGATCAGACCTAGAGCCTTTCTGTCTTCAGCGAGATAAGCCAAGCCCGCTTCGATCGCTCGTTTCGGCGTTGAGAAGTTGATCCTTTTCCCCTCGATATAAACCTCCCCCGCGTCGCAGGGATCGATGCCGCAGATCGCCCTCCCCAGTTCCGTTTTTCCGGCTCCCATCAGTCCGGTGACACTGACGATCTCACCCTTTTTGACGTTCAGGGATATCCCGTTCAGCTTGTTTCCCTGACGTATATCCTCGATCCGCAGAGCTTCCTCGCCATGGGGAACCTCTAGTTTGGGATATTGATTTTCAATCTTGCGTCCGATCATTCTTTCGATGATCTGATCCAGGGTAATCTTGGCCACCCGGTAGGTACCCTCATTCTCCCCGTCCCGCAGTATGGTTACCCGATCACCCAACTCGTGGACCTCTGCATAGCGATGGGAGATATAGATGAATCCCACACCGTGACTTCTTTTCAATTCGTTGATCACTGAAAAAAGATTCTGCCGGGACCGGTCCTCCAGCACATCTGTTGGCTCATCAAGCACGAGCACTTGAGCATCCTTTATCAGAGCCCTGGCGATTTCCACCAATTTCTGCTGGGTTACGCTCAGAGTACCGACAATGGCATAGGGATCGAGATCCATGTGGAACTTGTTCAAATAGAAGGCGGCTTTGTCGTACAGCGCTCTGATCTTCACAAAGCCCAGGGCGCGGGGTTCCATTCCGAGGAACATATTCCGGGCAATATCCAGTTGGGGAATCAGATTGAGCTCCTGATAGATGAAACTCAGGCCCAGGTGCAGGGAATCCACAGGGCTGTGGATGGCTACCGGTTCCCCACGAACGAATATCTCCCCCTCATCCTTGGCATAGGCACCGCTTAGAATCTTGATCAGGGTACTCTTGCCCGCACCATTCTCACCGAGGAGCATATGCACCTCTCCCGGCAGAAGTGAAAAATCCACCCGATCCAGGGCGAGCACTCCTGGAAATCGCTTTACGATCCCTTTCATCTCGACGAGGGGTACATTGGCAGGTTCGGTTCGCATAGCTCAAGACTCTCAGGTAAAGACTTATACCACAGCTGGAAAAGATATGTCAACAGTGCTTGCTGAAAAAACAGTATAACGATATACTGTTTTTCATGTCGCGGAGACCGACTCTGAAACAAGTCGCAGAAAAAGCCGGTGTGTCTTTAGGCATGGCCGGCAGGGTGCTCGGCAATTACGGCTATTACAGCGAATCCACAAAAAAGAAAGTTCTGGATGCGGCAAAGGCAATAAGCTATACGCCAAACGTTATTGCCCGATCTCTCAGAACCCGGGTCACAAAAACGATCGGGGTACTCATCTCCGATATCACTACTTTCTTCTGGACGACTCTGGTGCGGGGAATACAGGACAAAGCCGGAAAAGAGGGATTCAGCGTCATCCTCTGCAACAGCGATGAAGAATCGAAAAATGAGCAACTCTATCTCTCCACACTTTTTGAGAGAAGCGTCGACGGACTGATCGTGTCCCCAACTCCGCACAATCATTCCTACCTCAAGAAACTCTCCCGCGGGATGGTGCCCATCGTTCTGGTAGACAGAAGGGTGAAGGGCCTGCGGGTACCGACCATAAAGACAGACAATCAGGCAGGGGCGTATGAGGCCGCAAACCACCTGATTTCTCTCGGGCACGACCGGATCGCCATCATTACCGGCATTCAGGGTGTTGAAACCAGCGACGAGCGCTTTGCCGGATACCGCCAGGCCCTCCGGGAGAAGGGAATTCCCCTTCGCAAGACCCTGATCAAGGAAGGAAACTTCCAGAAGGACCAGGCCTTTTCCGCCACCAAGGAGTTTCTGCGGATGAAGAGACCTCCGAGCGCAATATTCGTCTGCAACGAGCCCATGGTCAGCGGCTGTATCCTGGCCCTTAAGGACAGCAGCCTGCGCATCCCGGAAGACATAGCCGTTATCGGATTCGACGATCCGATCTGGGCTTCCTATACGGACCCGCCCCTTACAACTGTCAGTCAGCCGAGCTATACCATGGGCATCCTCGCCTTTGATTATATCCTGGCTCAGATTTCAAACAAAAGGAAAGACAGCAAATACCTCGAAGATATCATCCTTAAGCCTACCCTGGTCGTCCGGGAATCATGCGGAACCAGATTGAAGGAACATGAAGATCACCTTGCACAGAAGAAGCCGTAAACTCATTCTCGATACTCAGGGATGTCGGATCTGGCAACGGTCAGAAGAAAATTGGGAAGTCCCGGTCGAGTCGCTTGCCTTAATCGTCTGTGACATGTGGGACCGGCACTGGTGCCGCAGCGCCGCCGAACGGGTAGAAGGCCTGGCGGTGAGAATAAACGAAGCATTAGATACAACCAGGAGAAGAGGCGCACTGATCGTGCACGCTCCTTCCGAAACGATGGAGTACTACGAGGGTACGCCGGCCCGCCGGAGAGCTGTCCAAACCCCGCCCATCGCGCCACCCACAGAACTACCCCACGACGACCCGGTCCTGCCGATAGATGACACAGATGGCGGGTGTGACGGCGACAACAATCTCGGCGAGGTGAATGAACGCACTTGGACACGCCAGCATCCGGCAATCTTCATAGACCAAAATCGGGATGTAATCAGCGACGAAGGCGTCCAAATTTATAGCATACTGAAGGAACGGGGGATCAACCAGATAGTGATCATGGGCGTACACACCAATATGTGCATCCTGAACCGATCCTTCGGCATAAAACAGCTGATCCGTTGGGGTGTGGATGTGACGCTGTGCCGCGACCTCACCGACAGTATGTATAATCCGGAGAGGCCTCCTTATGTCGACCATAAAACGGGCACTGACTTGGTGGTAAATTACATCGAATCCCACTGGTGCCCAACGATACATAGCAGAGATCTTATAGAGCTCCCTTCCATATCGTCGTAGTCGATCCCTGCGAGGATCTTCATGCGACTGCCTCACCGTTATACATACTCTCGCCCGAACTTCTCTACGACCTGGGCGTATAGGTTTTTGACATCTTGAGCGCGATTCTTGGGGCAGATCAGAGTCGCCCGATCTGTGTGTACCACGATCATATCCTGGCAACCGAGCGTGGCAATCAGCTGTCTCGGATCGTCGGAATAAACCAGGGTACCCCGTGTATCGAGAAGCAGGGCGGAGTGTGCTTTCACGGTATTACCCCGCTCACCGCCTCCGAGTCCTGGAGCTGTATCACAGCCGCACTCAAAGCCAAGGCTGCCAGAGTGTCTCGTCCCACCGGCTCGCCGATATACTGGAGGTCTGGAAGCTCATCCACTCGGGAAAGAATCTCGGTTCTGTGTTTTTCGGCGCCGCAGATGTATCGATTTGTTTTTTCGATCAGTCCGTCAAGACGGTCAAAGGCGATCTCCAGAAGGCTTCGGCCTTCGACGAAACGGATCAGTTGTTTGGGCTGCTTTTTCCGGCTGATAGGCCACGGCCGTGTTCCAGAACCACCGGCCAGGATGAGGGCGTGACGCATAGTCAGTATTACCTTTTAGAAACCGCGCAGGTTGGTACTAGAACGGCCAACCAGCCCATCCTTGGGTGTACGCTTCAACACCAGGTATTCCAGACCGTGCTCCCTGCAGAAGGCCTGCTTCTCCGGTTTGTCCCCGTCTTCGTTCACCACGTACAGGTCCGCCTTGAGTGCCAGTATCTCCGGCTCTGCATCCATCCATCCTCTTCCGGTGGAAATCATCGCCCTGGTGACGTAGCGGACCGATCCCACCAGGTAACACCGCTCTGCCTCCGGACATAGCGGATGCCCCTCGCCTTTAAGCAGGCGAACGTTTTCATCGTGTCCGACGATGACGTACAAATCTCCGTACTCGGATGCTTCCTCGAAAAAACGAACGTGCCCCGAGTGAAACCAATCGTAGCAACCGGTAACCACCACTTTCTTTCTAGGGTTTGCTCTTCTCTTGTCGGCTACAACGTCGTGCTCGGGAAAACCGGCCAAATCGCCGGCGCCAAGAACTAGGTACTCAAATCCATGACTTGCACAGAAAGCGGCTCTGCCCTGGTTCCCTTCAATATCCAACCAAATGTCGGGATCCACTCTCCGGAGCAGAGATTCGGATAAGGTGTGCGCGCTTTGGACGTGATTATCGATATCATCCGCCAAAACTACATCCGCCACGTAACGATTTGTGCGGACCAGATAGTGACGCTCGGCGGTCGGGAATTTGGGAGGCCGGCCCGTTACAGCAACCATCATCCTGTCAGACCAGAGGACGACATGCACCTTGCCGAGACGATGAGCCTCGTGCAGCAGACGGACATGGCGCGATCGAAAGTCATCGAAGCTTCCGGCTACCAATATCTGCTTCAACCACCTCCTCCCTGGGCGATCCGCACTGAAACAGAAATGGAACCGGGCACCGGCTCTTCGGAGACCACGTACAGATACCCGCCCCCACAACCGGAGTACATCGCTCCCTCGTACCGTCTCTGGTAGAAGTGCAAAAGCTCCAACAGGTCGACCACCGGGTGTCTCACCACATTGGGCAGAAGATTTTCCCAGCACAGCATACACTCGTTCATCGAAGCACCGAGTGCTTCGGCGTTCCTGTCAACGATTGCCTGGTAGCAGTCCTTCCCCGTCTGCCCGAGCCTGCGGATCCACTGTGGATCGAGGTTCTTGATCCCGAGAGGATCATACCCGTCCGGGCGCTGGACAATAGCCACCATCTTGATGACCTGCTCGAGCCAGCGAGCCACGACAGGGTCGTTATTGGACTCAATATAAACAGGGAAGATCCCCCCCTCGTGGTTGTAGTTATAATCCAGCCGATTGACTCCGGGGTAGATCAAACCGATCATATCCTGAGAACCCGATGGTTCCCCTTTGTCCCTGTTCTCCTCTTCGTACAGCTCCCGGACCAACTCCGTCGGATCTCGATCCGGCAACCGTCCGTTCCACAGGTCCACCGCAACTTTTCGTGTGCTCGTGGCCATACCGCTGCGATCGAGAACGCGGAACGTCGGCTCCAGGGCCACCACCACCATGGAACCCGGCGGGCTCGGATTGTGCTTGGAAACAAAGGGCTGGTCAATCCAACCCCCGGCAAAAGCCATTCGATTGGGAATAGTTCCGATGATTTCCGAAATGTCTGTCTTCACTGCTCTTTCACTCGTAGTGTTCCTGGATTGTTTCCATAGTGAGGGTCTCCCACTCCCACAGTCTCTCGGGTTTATGGCTTACCGTGGAAATGTCTTTCATAATGAACCAGATATGGGTCTGGCCGATCTTCTGCACAGGAATGATATCCCTGTACAGATCGGTCATGGCCTCAAAGGCCAATTCGGTCATCTCCGCGTAGTAGGTGAGGCCGGGTATCTTGATCTTTTCCAGATCCTCGGGCTCTTTGATCTGGACGTTGAAGTGGCGGGAGACGATGTCACTCCCCTCATCCGTTCTGGCAATATCCACATCCTCATGGATGCCGAAATCAGTACTGTGGATCGCCAGGGGGCATTCGATGAACTCGCTCACCACCATGTCCGCGGGCATATGCTTCCACTGGAAGATCTCTTTGCGCAGCCGATCCTCCAACTCACGAGCCCACGGGTCTTTGCAGCGAAGGGTGAGCTCTTCGTTGACATTCATCTCATGCCAGGGAATCTCGTTGATCCACACCATGGGACGCTCCGATTCCAGGTCATTCAGCTTGCGCCAGAAGGCGGCCTTCTCTCGGTGAACTGGAAGGGCGGCGATACGGGCAAGCTCCTGCCCAAGGATTTGAGAGTATCCTTTTCACCGGTGCTAGGATCGATAATTCCAATCAGAGGGGGTGCTGTATAGCTGCCCGGGTCGTGCAACATACCTTAATCCTTCAACTGACCGTTCGTCTGCCCGCTTTGCGATCTGCGTACTGCTGATCAATCCAGTGATACGTTTTCTCCATACCCTCCCGCAGGGGAGTCTTCGGCTCCCAACCCAGAATCTTCTTTATAAATGTATTGTCGCTGTTCCGTCCAGCTACTCCCCGAGGTGCGCCCAACTTGTAACTTCGCTTCAGCTTCACCCCGGCTATCTGTTCCACCAAATCTACGAGCTCGTTGATGGAGACCAGCTGACTGGAGCCCAGGTTGATCGGAGTTGCGATAAGATCATCGCAGTGCATGATCATGTCGATTCCTTTGGTGCAGTCATCGATATACATAAAACTGCGGGTCTGCTTACCGTCACCCCAGATTTCGATCTCACCGCTCCCGGTGTCCTTGGCCTGGATGACCTTGCGACAGAGGGCGGCCGGGGCTTTCTCCCGCCCGCCGTCCCAGGTGCCGAATGGGCCGTAGACGTTGTGGAAACGGGCGATGAAGGTCTTCAATCCGCGCTCTGCCCAGTATTCCTGACAGAATATCTCCGACATCAGCTTCTCCCAGCCGTAGCCCCTTTCAGCCATGGCCGGGTAGGCATCGCTTTCCTTCAGGGCTCGAACATTTGGGTCCTTCTGAAGCTCGGTGTTGTACGCGCAGGCGGAGGAGGAGAAGAAGTAGCGATCGACCCCCGCCCAAGAGGAAGCTTCGATCAGATGGGTATTGATCAGGATGCTGCGCAGACACTCCACACGGAACTTCTCGATGAAGCCCATGCCGCCCATGTCTGCGGCTAGATTGTAAACCTCGGCGGCACCCTCAACGACCCGCCTGCAGTTATCCTTTTCGCTGAGATCCAGGGACAGGGACTCAACTCCCGAATGCCTTTGGTACCACTCTGGAAGAGGTTTCTTGTCTACGGCACGGATATTGGTAAAACCCTTCTCCTTAAAGTACTTCACCAACGCCCCGGCGATGAATCCACCTGCCCCGTTTATTACTATCAAATCTTGTTTATTCATATTCCGCTCCTTTACCAGCGATTTTGTGGTTTGATCGTCTCGACTATATGATAGCAAAAACAACCTGGACCGCAATACTCAAAATGCGTATAATTACTAATATATTGCGCAACCTATCGGTTTCACCGGTTGGAGATGTCCGGATGGGACAATGAAAAAGATTGAAAGACAATCGCCAGAGACGAAGATTGCCCTGTTCATGGGGCTGAACGACACCTATGAACACGGAATAACCCGGGGAGTAACCAGATATGCGAAAAGCCATCCGAACTGGCACCTCTACGGATACGGTTGGATGTTTCGTCCGTTGGAGGCTGTTGAGTTTTGGGAAGGTGACGGAATTATAGCCCGTATCGAATCTCCCGACGATGCAGAGCGCCTGGCAGCTCTGCGGATTCCTGTGGTTGACGTGGCCGGAGCGTATCTCCACCCGGGATTTCATCAAGTGAACAACAATGACGATCTGACGGGGCGAATGGCCGGGGAGCACCTACTGTCCCGCGGATTTAAACATTTCGCCTTCTGTGGTGTGAAAGGTGTCGGGTGGTCGGAGAAACGAAAGGCCGGTTTTATCGCTGCTCTGGGCATGGATGCAGCTAATGTGCCGGTTTTTAAAGAATCCCTTCCCTGGTGGGAGCAACTGGAAAACTCCGAACATCTCAATGACTGGCTGTTACAGCTGGAATACCCCGTCGGTGTTTTTGCCTGCAACGATACCGCCGGATTGAAGCTCACAGATTTGTGCAGAAAACTCGGGGTGGAAGTGCCGGAAGCGGTGGCCATCCTTGGAGTAGACAACGAGGACGTATTGTGCGAAATGGCAGCGCCTACCCTGTCCAGTATCGCCCTGGACTGCGAGACCATTGGATACCGGGCTGCATCTGTGCTCGACCGATTGCTGAACCGCTCCGATCCATCTCCAATACCCGCATTGCCGATACAGGTTCCGCCGCGGCAAGTTGTTATCCGTGAATCAACCCATGTATACACCTGCGAGGATCCGCTCGTCGAACGGGCGGTGCGATACATCCGCACCCATGCTTCAGAACCCATAAAGGTACCCGATATTCTCTCCCAGGTGGCAGCCTCCAGGCGGAATTTGGAAAAACGATTCCGTTTTCAGATAGGACACACACTGCACGCAGAGATAATCAAAGCCCGATTGGAGTATTCCAAGGTTCTCCTGCGAAACTCCAACGACACCGTTGCTACAATAGCTGAGGAAAGTGGATTCCAAACTCTGCAGAGGTTCTATGCCGTGTTCAAAAAAGCGGAGGGAACCACACCGGCCAGGTACCGGGCCTCCATCAAGCTCGGCGGCACCGGCGGTGAATGAGGCAGCGAGCGGCGTTTTGACTATCTCGGGCAAGCCGAACCTCTCCGATTTCTCTTTCGAAAGAGCGGAGCTTTTCATCGTGAACCCCAAGGGAAAGAAAGACCGGCTGGCGCCGGTGGGATAGGTCGCCCAGATCAGATAGGTGACAAAGTGCATCAGCCCCTATGGATTTCGCCACTATATCGGGACCGGTATAATCGCAACACCACCGCCACCCACATGCCACACAACCAGGCGGACTTAAGGCACATCCAGGCCATCCTGGGGCATACCCAGATCACCAGCACCGAGCTCTACACCCACCTGGCCCTGGAGGATCTGAAAGAGGAGGTGAGGCGCTCGCATCCGCACGGTAAAAAACGGAAAGATCTTGAATAGGGAAATGTTTGTTCGTATAATATGTATATACAATTTATACAGGAGATACCATGGACACTCAGATGGTAGTGAGAATCGACGAAGAAACAAAGAAAAAGTTCACCCGCGTCGTACGTATGGAAGGCAAGTCGGCTAGCGAAAAGATCCGAGAGATGGTCAGTGACTATCTAGCTGAAAACGATTTGCCTTCCGTCATCGATGATTTGTGGGAACGAATCGGGACCAAGCTACGCAAGAAGGGAGTCACCGAGAAGGATGTCGAAAAGACCATTCGTGAAATCAGGACCGCCGAGTGAGGGTGGTTGTTGATACCAACGTTCTCGTCTCTTCCTTCCTCAACTCTAAGGGACATCTGAGGGCCGTGATCGACCTCTGGAAGACGGGACAGATTTCCTTCTGCGTTAGCGAAGAGATCCTCGAAGAGTATCTCGAGGTTCTCGCCCGCTTAGGCCTGCGTGGAGAGCCAGAGTTAAAAAATCTCCTTCGCATGTTCAAGCGCAAGGAAAACCTGGTATTCAGGAAGGTTGCAGCTCATTTCCATCGGGTCAAAGAGGATCCTGCCGACGACAAGTTCATCGATTGTGCCATCGGAGCGCGGGCCCGCTATATCATATCCGGAGACTCCCACTTGCTGAAGGTGAAACAGTTCAAGACCGTGAAGATCGTTTCCCCAGATCAGTTTGTGGCACAAATGAAATGAGCGGACTTAAGGCACATCCAGGCCATCCTGGGACATGCCCAGATCACCAGCACCGAACTCTACACCCAACTTGCCCTGGAGGATCTGAACGAAGCGGTGCGCCGATCGCATCCGCAGGGGAGGCGGAAGTGAGTGATACCCGATGATGTGGAGTACGCATTGAAGCTGCCACGGAAAAGCATCACGGAAGAACTGAAAAGGCTCCTCGCGGTAAAGCTCTACGAGAAGGGCATCCTCGGTATAGGGAAGGCTCGTGAGTTTGCAGAGCTTTCGCTGCTCGAGTTCTACGCCCTCCTTAAAGAAGAGGGTGTGCCCTTGAATTACGACGAGAAGGATCTCCAAGAGGATGTAAAAACATTGGAGGCGATGGGCATTTGATCGTCATCAGCGATACCTCACCACTCATCGCCTTTGCCTCGCTGGGAAAACTGAGTGTGCTAAAGGAGCTCTTCGGACGTGTAAGTGTACCCCAGGCAGTGCACGAAGAGCTTTCGCGTAAATGACATTTTCCGTTCGAAAGGAGATCGAAAAACTTGAAAGTGATATCGACTTCCGAATTTCTCCTTCCCTGAAAGAAGCAGTACGTAGGCTTGTGGGCGAATGAAAGATACAGCCGGATAAAGGATAGCGGATTTCGATATGAAGTTAGAACCACACAGAACGTTTTCTCGACCCTAGTTTTTGGGCCCTGGTTTCTGTGTGGTGACTTAACAAAGATAGATATTACAAGAAATTATCCGCAGTGTGTGAAACTAAGTATCACAGAATCGATATTCTGGGTGATGACGGTTTGGAGCAGCTCCTCGAAAAGCGCGCCAGGGCACGATGCCCGGCATTTGGCTTGGCATCGCGCATCTGTGGGTAGCTTTCGACCTTGCGCCGCCAGTACTCCGGACGGGCCTGGGGGTCTTGCAGAAACTCCGACAGCTCGATGGGCCGCATTTTCTTCCAGATGCCTTGAGGACCTCGAAAATCGGGGATGCCGCTCTCGGTCGATATCCCGGCGCCGGTGAAGGCCACAATATATTGACTCGCTCAAACCTTACCGGACAGGTTCTGAATCTCATTTTTGGCTCTATGTCCATACTTTCTTCTCAATCATCCGTCCAGCGGTAGTGGTGATGGGGTGCCTCCAATCCTTCCCTCAGCAGCTCCAAATATTCGAAGCGAGAAATTTCTACGGCTCCCAGACTTAGGATATGGGGAGTAACCTGTTGGCAGTCGATCATCAGGAAGTTGCGCCGCTTCAACCAGCGGCAGAGGTGGTAGAGAGCAACCTTTGAGGCATTGGCCTGCAGAGAAAACATGGATTCTCCGAAGAACACCCTTCCCAGAGTCAAACCGTACAGTCCGCCGCAGAGCTTCCCCTCGCGATACACAGAAACACAGTGGGTAATGTACTTCCCGTAGTGCAACTCGGTGTAAGCCTCGAAGAAGCTCTTGTCGATCCAGCTGCCGTCCTGATGGGCTCTCGGGACGGTGCCGCAGAGGAATACCACCTTTTCGAAATCATGGTCGAGGTGGACTTCAAATTGCCCCTGCTTCAGAACACGGTTTAAACGCTTGGAAATGTGTAGGCGATCGAGATACAACACAGGCCGTGGATCCGTTGAAAACCACATGATCGGCGGCCCGTTGAACCAGGGGAAGATTCCCTTGCTGTAAGCTTCGATCAGCACTGCTTGAGATAGTTCTCCACCTACGGCGATTAACCCGTTCCCATCAGGTTGGAGTGAATCCGGAAACACCGGGTCGGCGTTGGGGTCGACAATGTGGGGCAGTCTGAGGGGAGTGTTATCGCTCATCGGCTTGCAGGAACTCCCGTACTATTCAGCACCTTCAGAGAGCTTCCTCCAGTACTGACTTGGTTGTTTTTGGAAGATGAATCACCTTGTGCCGGGAAGTTTCACCGGAAACGATCTCTATCTCCGACTTTGATATCGACAATGCCTTGGCCAAGTATCTCACCAGCTCCTTGTTGGCTTCCCCTTTTAAGGCCGGCGCCTGAACCCGGACCACCAACTCACCGTTTCGCACACCGACAATTTGGTTCCGCCCAGCCTTAGGAAAGACCTTTACCTTGAGAATTATTCTTTCCTCCCTGATCGTAAAGGGCAACTGTTCAGCCGACATTGACGTTCTGATATTCTTCCAAGTCTCCATGAAAACGATAGGCGCATTCCCACCCCTTGTTCAAGGTCCCGTCTTGTGAAGTTGAAGTATGGAGAGCATTCCCGTCTTAGTAGAAACGAGCACTACGAAGGCACAGGACGAACGGCAGCCTTGTCTAAAAGGCAACCTTTTATCATAGTAAAGCTTGTACGCTCAGCAAAGTAATTCAAGGAGGACTCAATGCCCGCTGTTGAAATT
>Ga0307378_10009640_pt1 | contig 12663 bp, 8 predicted proteins | sample UN1MG_FD_202238 | JGI IMG/M metagenome (GOLD analysis project Ga0307378, IMG submission 202238) | Soil microbial communities from Risofladan, Vaasa, Finland - UN-1 | ecosystem: Environmental > Terrestrial > Soil > Coastal area > Acid sulfate soil | place: Finland: Risofladan, Vaasa | collected...
CGGAGCTTCTCCCGCAGTGTCCTGTCGGTGATGCCCAGCAATAGGGCAGCCTTGGTCTGATTCCTTTGCGTTCGGCGAAGGGCCTCGAGGACGGCCCGGCGCTCCAACTCCCGGAGGCGCAAGGTAGGCCCGTCCGACTTCTCAGCGGGCCGGGCCGCCTCCAGCTCCGCCCGCAGCGCCGGAAGCGCCGACAGATCCAGCACCGGGCCCTCGCCGAGGACCAGCGCCGCCCGAACCACGTTCCGCAACTGTCGAACATTGCCCGGCCAGGAGCATCGCGAGAACAGCTCCAGCATCTCCGGGTCCAGCCGGCGAATCTGCCGGCGTACCTCGCCGGCGTGCAGGTTCACGAAGTGCCACACCAGCGTCGGGATGTCCTCGGCGCGCTGTCGCAGGGGAGCCACGTGCAGGTGCACCCCGCCGAGGCGGTAGTACAGGTCAAGCCGGAAGCGCTTGCGGTCCACCTGACGGGTAAGGTCGCGGTTGGAGGTGCTTATGACCCGGACGTTGACGCGAACCGACTCGCTGCCGCCCACCCGCTCGAAATCCTGCTGCTCCAGCACGCGCAGCAGCTCGGCCTGAAGCCGGGGGGTCGTCTCGGATATCTCGTCAAGAAGCAGCGTGCCTCCGTGAGCGCGTTCGAAGCGGCCCTTGCGCCGCGCGTAGGCCCCGGTAAACGCGCCCCGCTCATGGCCGAACAGCTCGCTCTCCAATAGCGATTCGCTGAGCGCCGCGCAGTTCACGTGGATGTAGGGCCCGCTGCTGCGCCTGCTGCGGCGGTGCACAAGATAGGAGACCAGCTCCTTGCCGGTACCGCTCTCGCCCGTTATCAGGACAGGCACGGAGGTCGGCGCGGCCCTGGTGGCCAGCCTGATCGTGCGGAGGAAATCGGGGCTCTCCCCCGCGATGAGGAACAGGCAGCGGCTGTCCTGCTGGGCCGAAGCGGCCAGCGGGACCTGGTGGTTGGGCAGCAGCGTGTCCACGAGGCGCTCGACGGCCCCGCGGTCCAGGGGCTTCGGCAGGAAATCATGGCAGCCCTCTCGCATCGCGCGGACGGCCGTCTCAATCGCGGGCCGGCCGCTGATCATGACCACCGGCGTCTCGGGCAGGCTTTCCCTGGCCTTCCGGAGCAACTGGAACTCTCTTCCGTCGGGCGACTCGAGCTCCACGAACACCAGACCCCATAGGAAGCTCTGCAATCTCTCGCCGGCTGCCTTCAGGTCCGCCGCCACCGTGCCGCGGACTCCCCGGCTGGCCAGCACCTCCAGCACCACCCGAGCCGTCTCGGAGACGCGCGTCACGACCATCACGTTGGGAAGTACCTGTTCGTCCATCACTCGCCTTCTGAGGCGGGGCCTGGTTGGCTGGCGGCGCTCAAGGCCGCGGGCGCAGTTGTCGCGCCGGCTCGAACTGCCGTCCGGGAGCCGCTGGTGCGCTTCCACTCTATGTGCCGCTCCATGGCCGCCGCCGCCTGGGCCCATTCCGAATCCGGACACTCCGCCGCCACGCGCCGGTAGAAGCCCACAGCCGCCTGCGGGTCCCTATCCCGCAGGCAGTTGCCCATCTGAAACAGGACCCAGTCCTTGCGTGGGCCCTCGGGTTTCCTGTTCAGGGCCACGTTGTAGACCCCGTACGCGCTGGCCAGCTGCTCGTCCTTGTACAGGCGGTCGGCCAGAGGGACAGCGTCGGCCAGGCCGGTGCCGGCGGCCTTTCTCAGCTCTGTCAGCGTATTGGGGTCGATGGGCACAACCGCAGGGGCCGCCGGCTGCGTCCGGCTCTGGGCACTTGGCGCAGGCTGGGTGGCGGCGGCCGCCATCTGTGTTGTCGGCGCCGGCTCGGAGACAATCGGCTTGGGCCTCAGTTGCATCGACCGCAGTTGTTCGGCCATCCTCTGAGTTTCCTCAGGCCCCGTCGTCGGGGTGGGGGGGGCGATGCTTGCCCGTCGCAGCTCCTGCATGCTCTGCCGCAGCGAGCCGCCGTCCGCGGCGGGCCGATCCTGCGCGAACGCAGCGGCACACCCGGCGGCGGCGACGGTGCAGCAGGCGATCCGGTACCAGCCCGCCTTGGTCATTGGCCCGTTGCCTCCTCCGGCGCCGGCGCGATGGCCGAGTAGGCCAACGCCGCGCTGCGGTAGTCCTGCTTTCGCACGTACGCATCCGCGAGGATCATGCCCGCGCTGCGGCGGACGTCCTGCGGACAGTCCGCCTTGAGCACTTCTTCCATGAGAGCCACCGCCTGGTCGATGTCACCGGATTTGATGCAGATCTCCGCCAACTCTCGCGCCGCGCGCCAGGCGAGCGGACCCGGCGCTATCTGAGGAAGCACCGCGGCCAGGCGATACCGCGCGTCGCCAAGCCTGCCGTCGGCCGCCAGACACCGGGCCATCTCCACCTCCAGCGAGGCCCCCAACTGCGGGCTGCTCACCAGGGACGCCTCGGCGCGGAGCACACCGGCCGCCTTATCCGCCAGGCCCATCTCCCGCAGAACCGACGCCTTCAGCAGAATCACCTCGCAGGCCTGAGACTCGGTCAGCGTCTCGCCTTCGAGGCTGCGCATGGCCCCCACCGCCCCGACGTGATCCTGCGCCCGCAGCAGCAGTTGGCCCAGCTCGATCGTCGTCTGGACCTTCTGGCTTCGGGCGGGGTCGGCCGCGAGCGAGTTGCGGAACGCTCCGACCGCGCCGGGTATATCTCCGACCGCGGCGGAGCTTCTGGCCAGCAGCAAGCACGCCTCGGAAAGCTCAGGGCCTTGGGTCTGCTCGGTGAGCTTCAGATACGTCCCAAGCCACTCGACCGCTTGCTTGCACTGGCCCTTGTCGTGCAGACACCTGCCCAGGTTCAGGGCCGCCTGCGTCTTGGACGACAGCGACAGGTCCAGGTAGTACAGCTTGCGAAGGGACCGGATCGCCTCGTCCAGCCGCCCCGCCTTCATCGCGGCCAGACCGAGGTGCAGGTGCGCCTGATCGTTGATCGGGTGGTCGGGGTAGAGGTCCAGGAGGCTCAGGAGGTCCTTGTTGGCCCCGGCATAGTCGCGGATTCCGATTCGGACCTTGGCCGACTGCATCAGGGCCTTCGGGCCCGCGCGAGACTGCGGGTAACGGCTCACCGTGAGCCTGAACTCCGCCAGCGCGCTGGGTTGGTCCCCCGCTGCGTCGTGCACGGCGCCCAGTATGAAGTGGGCGTCGGGCAGCCTGGCGTCGCGCGGGGCGCGCAGGAACAACCTGCGCCACATGGAGACGGCCTCTTTGCAGATCAGTTCTCTGCTGTCGATCAGCGACCGGCCCGCCTGCGGATCGTGGACGATGACCTCCCGCCCGGTGAACCTGGCCACCAGGCCCACCATCCCGCACGCAACCTCCGCAAGCCTCTGCTCGCCTGCCTCTGTGAACATCAGGGTGACGGACCTGCGCCTCGCCGAGGGGGCGACCCCGCTCCAGCGCACGTCGATTCCGGCCTCGGCGGCGAACCGCCCCAGCAGCTCTTCCAGGGGCGCCTGCGAGCACAACACGGAGTAGCGCCTGAAGCCGCCCTTGGAGATCCTGCGAACCTGCGCGCCCAGGGCCGCCCTGGCCAGTTCGGCCGTTCCCTGGTGAACGAGCTTGTACACATCCGCATCGCTGAGTCCGGCGAGCGGCTCGGCCGTCTGCGCGGACAGGTCCGGGACCTCGACGTTGCTGTTGCACAGCGGCAGCGCGTGGCGGCTCAGTGCCCAGGCGACGAGCACGTCACAGTCGGCCTCCAGCGCCGAAGGCTCGTCGAGCCAGCCGAGGGCGGCCACCGCAATGTAGGCCCGGGTTCGGGCGCTCAGCCATCGCGCCTCACGGGCATCGGCCACCGCCAGCATGCGATTGGCCACGGCGCGGACGATGGCCGAAACGCTCGCGTGAATCGAATGCAGGCGCCGGCGGCTGTCCTCGATGCGGCCCATGTGCCACAGGCACTGCGCCTGACGCAGTGCCAGCAGGTCGGCCACCATGCTGTCGGCCGGCCGGCTGGTCGTCGGCGCCAGCAGCCTGCGGTAAACCTCCAACGCCTGAGCATACTGCTTTGCGGCGAAGAGCCTCTCGGCCGTCGCCCAGGAGACGGCCTGTTCGAGCGTTTCGCAGACGCCCGGCGGCATGGGAGCGATGGGTGAGAACGATTCTCCGTCACGCCGAGCCCCCTCGGCGGTCTGTGGAAGGCCCCCCGTGGTGCCTGAACCTCGGACAAGTGTCAGCACCAGGCCGATGGCGAACAGCACCAGCGCCGTGTTAGCGAACAGCACCACCGGGACGATTGGAATTCGCTTCTTATCAGGAGGCGCCCCGGTCGGCCTGGAGGCGGCCTGGGCGCCGGCGCCGGGCGGCATCGAGGCGCCGCCCAAAGATGATGTTTGCTTGCTCTGTTGTTCTTCCATGCCGAACCCGCCAGACGGTTCACTCGCACCGAGCGCGACAACAGCCCCCGCGCAGGGGGCCGGGCGCATGCCTGCCGGGTGTGGTGACGGCTGGTGCAAGACCTGTGCCACACACGCCCCAGGCGCCCGGAGGCCGGCGAGCCCTGCTGAGCTTTGCAGTGCCCGAGCATCGGGTGTCCTGGCGGCCGGCGGCGGCCTGTCAATGCTCGGAGGCGTTACCTCGCCCGCGCAAAGGGCGATGAGGCCCGGCCACCGCAGTCAAGTCGCTGCCCGCTGGTGCGGATGCCCCCTATCCGGTCGGTGTCAGGAAATTATGCAGCCATGTCGCTTTCTTGGACACGGCCGACCCCGCCGCGCGGGAGCGCGAAGGCGCCCGGAGGGCCCGCTCGCAGCCTCGGGGCGCCCTCACCTTTACCCACATCTCTCTGGCAACCCATCTGTTTGTCCCGTAGGGACTTTCTGACAATAGCCCAGCGATTCATCGCTGGGAATGGAGGTCAATTGCGCAGCCGAGTCCCGTAGGGACGGGTGAGGTCCTCCTTGCTCCCAACGCTTCATTCGTCCCTGCGGGACTGCACTCATGGAGCGTATCCCATTACCCAGCAATGAATTGCTGGGCTACTATCGCGCCGTCCCTGCGGGACTTCGAAGGCATACCCCCGGCACCGGAAGATGTGGGTAAAGGTGAGCTCGGGGCGCCTCAGGCGGACGGCTGGAGGGAGTAGCGCTTGATCTTCGCGTACAGGGTGGCCCGGGTGATTCCCAGCAGGGCGGCCGCCCGCGTCCTCTGCCAGTTGGACTCCTGAAGCGCCCGGCGGATAAGCTCGCGCTCGGCTGCCTCCAATGAGAAGTCAACCAGGCCGCCGCCGGCCGGGGCCGCCCCTGAGTCCGTCTCGTCCGCTCGCTCTATGACGAGGCTGGCCGCTGTGATCTCGTCGGCGGTCTCAAGCAGCAGGGCTCGCTCGATGACGTTGCGAAGCTCTCGCACGTTGCCCGGCCAACTGTGCCCCAGAAGTTCCTGCCGGGCCTGCTTGCTCAGCGGTCGTGACCGATCGTCGCCGCGATCGAAGATGAAGTACTCCGCCAGCAGAGGAATGTCCGCTCGGCGCTGCGGGTCCCGCAGCGGCGGCACCCTTACGGGAAAGACCGCCAGCCTGTAGTACAGGTCCCTGCGGAATCGGCCGGCCATCGATTCCTCGAACAGCGCCCAGTTGCTGGAGGCTATGATCGTGGCCCGGCAGGGAATGTCCTTCGTGCCCCCGACCCTGCGGAACGCCTTCTCCTGGAGGAACCGCAGCAGCTTGGCTTGCAGCTCCGCCGGCATCTCGCTGATTTCGTCCAGCAGGATGCTGCCGGAGCCGGCGGCCTCCAACAAACCAGTCTTCTCGCGGTCGGCCCCGGTGAAGGCGCCCCTGACGTGGCCGAAAAGCTCGCTCTCCAGCAAGGTCGGGGACAGCGTGGCGCAGTTGACGGCCACGAACGTCTCGGCGCCGCCGCAGCGCCAGGCATGAACCGCGCGGGCGATCAGCTCCTTGCCGGTGCCCGTCTCGCCGAGGATCAGGATGGGGTTGCAGCGGCTCTGGGCGACGATCCGGGTCATCTCCAGGACCCTGGCGATGCCCTCGCTTCGGCCGGCTATCGGCACGCCCGGCGGGCAGGTCGGCAGGAAGAATCGCTGCTCGGGCGGGCTGCCGCGGCGGGCCTGGGCGTTGAAGCCGGCGAGCAACTGCCCGAGCCGGTCGGCATCCAGCGGGCCGGCCGCGTAGTCGCACGCGCCGGCCCGGACGAAGCGGACTGCCCAGTCCGTGCTCGGCCTGCCGGCCACCACGATCACGTCCGCACCATCATGGCTCGCGCGGATTCTCTCTAGCAGCGCCAGCGAGACCTCAGGAGCAATGTCGCCTGCGAGGATGACCAGCTTCGGCCGATTCTCGGCGATCCAGCCCAGCGCCGAGGAGCTGTCCTCGATGAACAGCGGCCTCTCGCCATGCTCGGCGAAGACGGCGCGCAGTCCGGACGTGCTCGCGATCTCCGCGCCCACGAGAGCGACTGTCGGCGCGTCGTCATGGTCGGAAAGCGGCTTCACCAGGTACTCTCGGTAAGGGAACTCGAAATGATGATTCGCGTGACACCCCCGGCCGGGGGATGCGCCTGAGAGCCAACGGCACTTACCTCGCAGTCCATTCCAGCTCGCCTCCCAGCATCGTTCAGGTCAGAGCAACAGAACCGCAGGTACCAATCTCGTAGCAGTGCGAAGTTCGCGGCAACGGCTGGGACTCATCTCCAGCCCCAGCGCCAACCGCGCGGCACACCGCCGCCGCTTCGGCGCGCCCGCCAGGGCCGACCTAAGCGGCCGACATGAGTATTTACACAGTCCATGGCGCGCTTCAAGGACTGCCGCGCAATCCCGGACGAAATCACAGAGTACACGGATTGACCGGATTACACGGAAACACAAGAGACGAATCTACATAATCCGTTGAATCCGTGTCCTTTTGTTTTGCACTCTTTGGCTGCGCAACTGCTCCTTCACTGTCGCAGGTAGCTTAGTTGGGGCAGGATAGCCACCCTCCGGCCAGGGATGCAAGCACATTCGCGGCTTAGGGTCCGTTGGCGTTTCGGCGGGGCCACCGTGTCGCGGGCGCCGGCCTGCCGCTGAATCACGGTGCGCGACCTACCTGCCGGCAGGCAGGTTCTGCGCCACCTGGAGGGCCACGATCTGTCGTGGCCCAGGAAGTAGGGCGGGCTGCCTGCCCTCCGTAGTCGGGACGAAGGAGGGTGCCCACCGCGATGCCCACTGGACTCGTAGAGAGACACCAGCATCCCGCGCGCAGCCAACAGACGGCCATGCCTTGGGTTGAAGCATGCAAATACTTTTTTGGAATTTGCTTGACACACGAATTGCCGGTGCTATAATATTGCGTAGATTGAGGTTGCGAGCGCGGGCGGCCAACCGGTGAGCCGCTCGGTGGCTGGCGGGATGCGGGGAAACGGGGATGGTCGTCGGTGACCCTCCATTCGGGCCTTGCGATGCGATTGTCGGGCCTTCGGTCCAGAGGCCCTGCCGCGGGCGCGCCGAGCAAGCGGGAGCTTGCCCGGCTTGTGGACTTTGGCCCGTGTCGCGAGCACCGGGCAAACTTCACTCTGCTCGTTTGCCCGGGGCACCCGGCCAAGAAGTGGAAAAATGCGAAACGAAGCCAATCCTGGCAGTCCCGCGGGCGATGCGCAAGGCACGTCTGGCGAAGCAGTTGATCGCGGCTTGCCGCCCGCACGGCGGCCGGACGTGATGGCAAAACGAACCCAATATTGGGTTCGAATGCGGCCAGAGGAGCGAAGAAGTTTTTTTGCGGAACGAAGCCAATCTTGGCAGCCGGGACCGACGACGCAACACAAGATAGAATAAAGGCTTACAGTGACGGCCCTGCCGTTTGGGCAGGCCGGGGAGGGCTAGAACGAACCCAATTTCGGGGCCAAACGAAGCCAACGGCCGAGCCAGGGACCAGGGGCTAGGCACCAGGGACTGGTGACCAGGGCTTGTCACGGCGCAGCCGGAGGCGAGGCCGGGACTAGGGGCCCGTGCGACACGTGGAGCGCGAAACGCGGGGCGCGAAGCGAGAAGCGGACGCCCCCGAGATTGTGGTCTTCCGGGCAAGCTCCGCTTCACTTGTTTGCCCGGGGCGCCTGCGCGGGTCGCGGCCGCGGCGCTGCGGCTTGCTTCGGCGAGCGGGCGGACCATAATGGAGGCGTCTGAAACTCGACAGGACGAGCACTTCACAGGAGACGAGCGATGAAACTCGGTGTGATGGCTGCGCTGTTCGGAGGCATGACCCTTGACGACGCCCTGGACTACTGCGAGCGGGTCGGGCTCGAGGCGATCGAGCTGCCATGCGGGGCCTACCCCGGAGACCCTTGGAAACTCCGGGGCATCTACCGCAACAAGGCCAGGCTCAAGGAGCTGAAGGCCAAGATCGCCGACCACGGTCTGGAGGTCCACGGCATCGCCGCTCACGGCAACCCGGTCCACCCGGACAAGCGGCTCGCCAAGTCCCACCACGACTCGCACCGCGACGGCGTGCTGCTGGCGGCCGAACTCAACACGGTCGTGGTCAACTTCTCCGGCTGCCCGGGCGGCTCGGCGGCCGACAAGACGCCGAACTTCGTGACCTGCCCCTGGCCGCCGGACTTCGCCAAGGCGGCCGACTACCAGTGGAACAAGGTTATCATCCCATACTGGAAGAAGGAAAACGCCTTCGCCGCCAAGCACGGCGTGAAGATCGCCTTCGAAGCCCACCCGGGTATGACGGTGCACAACCCCGAGGACATCGTTCGGCTTCGCAAGGCGGCCGGCCGGCAGCTCGGGGCGAACCTGGACCCCAGCCACTTCTTCTGGCAGGGCATCGACCCGGTGGAGGCCGCGAGATACCTCGGCGAGAACAACTGCATATTCCACGTCCACGCCAAGGACTGCACGATAGACCCGCGCAACTCGCGGATCACCGGCAACCTGGACATCAAGAGCTACGCCGACGTCAAGAACCGCTCATGGGTCTTCCGCACGGTCGGCTACGGCCACGGCGACGATTTCTGGAAGCCGTTCATCTCGATGCTGCGCCTGTACGGCTACGACGGCGTGATGAGCATCGAGCATGAGGACTCGCTGATGAGCCTCAACGAGGGCTTCGAGAAGGCCGTGAGGTATCTCAAGGGCGTGCTCCTCCAGGAGCAGGCCGGCAAGGCGTGGTGGTTCTAATAGGGTAGCACAGGCGTCTCGCCTGTGGGGCAAATGGCGCCGTATGCCGTCAAGTGCGCCCGGGCGGGTCGGACCAGGGCAGGCGGCCGAGGGTCAGCAGGCGGTCGTGGTTCGTCATGTCCACGTGAAGCGGGGTGATGGTGATGTAGCCCTCGGCGAGGCAGGCGACATCCGAGTCGGCCTGGTGGTGGAAGCTGTAGTCGTCGCCGAGTCGGTACAGCTCGTCGCCGTCGGCGGCGCGCTGGCCGTGGTAGGTGTCCTCCATGCCGGCGGTGGACTGCGGCACGAAGCGCACTCCCCGCGGCCGGCCGTCGCCCAGAGTGGGTATGTTGACATTGACAAGGTCGCCGCGCTTGATGCCGCCGCCGAGTAGCCTGTCGAGCACCCAGCGGCACAACTCGGCCGCGCGGGGGTAGTCGATGTCGCCGCCCTCGGCAGCCGCTGAGAACGCCACGGCGGGTATGCCGCACATGGCGGCCTCGGCGGCGGCAGCCACCGTGCCGGAGTAGAAAACGTTGATGCCGACATTGGCGCCGGCGTTGATGCCGCTGAGGACCAGGTCCGGCCGCTCGGCGAGGAGTATCTTGATGGCCAGCCGCACGCAGTCGGCGGGCCGGCCGTCCACGCTGATGGCCTTGAACTCCCCCGGGCCTGGGCTGTCCAGTCGCGTAACCTTCAGCGGCTGATGGACGGTGATGGCGTGTCCGGCAGCCGACTGGGGGGATTCGGGCGCGACGACGGCAACGTGGCCGAGATCGTCCACCACCGCCCGCAGGGCGGCGAGCCCGGGGGCGTTCACACCGTCGTCATTGCTGAGCAGTACCTGCACGGGCCACAGTGTATCGAATGGCGGGCGGCCGGGGAAGCGCAGACGCGCCCGGCCCCGGGGGCCTTCTGGTCAGCACAGCCGCTCATGTCCGGGGCGACTGTTGCCGATATGAGTATGGAGCCGCGGCTGCGGCCATCGGTTCCGGCAACGAAAGGAGTTCGTGCATGTCTTTGAAGGTGCTGATTGCGGACCCGGACTGGCGATTTGCCGGCCAGGCGGCGAAGTACCTCGAATCCCACGCTCATCTGGTTGTCCACGAAACCCGGGTCAAGGAGGCAATCGCGCATGCCGAGCACTGGCGGCCGGACCTGGTCATCATGTCGGCCGACCTGGCCAACAAAGGGCTGATGGAGCCGGTGACCGCGCTGAGGCCGCGGCCTGCCGTGCTGCTCATCGGGTGGATGGATCGCTACGACCTGGCGTGGAAGGCGTGGCAGAAGGGCGGGGACGAGCTGCTGATCAAGCCGGTGTTCCGCATCCAGGAGCTCCACGAGGCGATCGTGACGGCCCTCGAGAACGCCACTACAGGCGTCCGCACCGTGCCGGCCGCCGCGACAGCCTGAGACGGCGGCGCGACCAACGGCGACCTTGCACGAGCTTCTTCACGCGCGGGGCGGCCATGCCGCGAATCATCTTGCTCCACCCGCGCGCGGGGCCTACACTCCCCCCAGCGCAGAGGGCAGGCATGCTGGGCGGCATACTCATCGCGGCGGGGGCGATGCTCGTTACGCTTGGCGCCGTCATGCTGGTTGGATGGACCGCCGGCAAGAGCACGTGGTTCGACTCCGACGTCTTTGACCGCAGGGGAAGCACGGTCAACGACCGGCAGTTCGTCAACCTCTACTTCATAGCCATTGTCCTTGCGCCGCTGCTGATCGGGGGCATACTCATCATCTTCGGCCTCCGCGAACTGACCTGAGTTACTGCGCCAGCAGGCGCGTGACGCGGCGGCCGAGCGAGCAGACGATCTCCTGCGGAATCGTCTCGGCGATTCGCGCCAGGTTCTCGAGGCTGTGCGGGGCGGCGGGGTCGGGGGAGATGATCTCCACGGGTTGGCCGACGCGCGGGTCGGGCACGTCGGTCAGGTCGATGACGACCTGGTCCATGGACACGCGGCCGAGTGCGGGCACGTCGCGGCCGGCGACGCGCATGGTGGTCCGGTTGGACAGGCGCCGCATGTATCCGTCGGCGTATCCGGCGGGCACAAGGCCCAACAGGCTGTCGCGGTCGAGCCGGCGCGTCAGGCCGTAGCCCACGCGGCTGCCTGCGGGCGCCCGCTTGACCTGCATGAGCGGCCCCCACAGGCGCAGCGACGGCCTCAGCGGCGGGCGGTCGGCCAGTGATTCGTAAACGAGCTGATAGCCGACGACGGCCACGCCCGTGCGGACCATGTCCAGATGGCTTTCGGGCATGGACAGCGTGGCCGCGGAGTTGGCGGCGTGGACGGTGAGCTCGTCGCGGTTGGGGACGGTCCGGACGACCTCGTCGAAGCGCCGCAACTGCTCCAACGCAGCCGTCATGTCCGGATCGTCGGCCGTGGCCAGATGCGTGTACAGGCCGGTCAGCCTGAGGCCGGGCGCGCCGCGAACCTGCTCGACCAGTGCCGGCGCGCGCTCGGGGGCGACGCCCGAGCGGGTCATGCCGGTATCGACCTTGACGTGGATCTCGACCTGGGCGCCCACCCGCCGGGCCGCCTCGCTGATCGGGGCCACCTCCTCGGGCGAGGCGACGGTCAGCGTGACCCGCCCGCGGACAAGCTCGTCCAGGGCCTGCCGCAGCTCGCCCGCGTCGGAGTAGCCGCACGGGGAGAGAAACAGCAGCACCGGTCCTGCATAGCCCAGTTCGCGGAGCTGGACGGCCTCGGGCGGCGTGGCGACGGCCAGGCAGTCGGCGTCCCGCGCGATCGTCGGCCAAAGCAGCTCGACGCCGTGGCCGAGGCAGTCGGCCTTCACCACGGCGCAGAGCTTCCTGCCGGGACCGATCCGTTTGCGGATCAGCGCCAGGTTGGCGGCGACGGCCGAGGTTGAAATCTCCGCTGTCAGGTAGTGTTGCATGTCAGTTCACCGCCACCCGCCGGACGCGGCGGCCCAGGCGGCAGGTGACCTCGTATGGAATAGTGCCAGCCAGCCGCGCCAGACCCTCCACGCTGTGCGGGTCGGCCGGGTCACGGGAGATGATCTCCACGGGCTCGCCGACCTTTGGCGCGGGCACATCGGTAAGGTCGATGGCGATCTGGTCCATTGACACGCGCCCGAGTATGGGCACGTCGCTGCCGCGTATGCGAACGGTGGCGCGGTTTGACAGGCATCGGAGGTAACCGTCGGCGTAGCCGACCGGCGCCAGGCCCAGCGTGCTGGGGCGGTCCAGCGTGCAGGTCAGGCCGTAGCCTACGCGGCTGCCTGCTGGCACCTGCTTGACGAGAATCAGCGGCGCCCACAGCCGCAGCGCCGGCCGCAGCGGCAGGCGGGTGTGCATCTGGTCCGACGGCTGATAGCCGTACACCGACACGCCCGGACGCACCATGTCGAAGTGCGACTCCGGGATGTCGATCGTCGCGGCCGAGTTGGCAGCGTGAACCGTCAGCGCTGAGCGGTGCGGAATCGCCTCCAGCACCGCGCCGAAGCGGGCGAGCTGCTCGGCAGCCGGGCCCTTGTCGGCCTCGTCGGCCCCCGCGAGGTGAGTGTACACG
>Ga0307378_10009647_pt1 | contig 12657 bp, 22 predicted proteins | sample UN1MG_FD_202238 | JGI IMG/M metagenome (GOLD analysis project Ga0307378, IMG submission 202238) | Soil microbial communities from Risofladan, Vaasa, Finland - UN-1 | ecosystem: Environmental > Terrestrial > Soil > Coastal area > Acid sulfate soil | place: Finland: Risofladan, Vaasa | collected...
GCAATCCGTCATGTTCTTGCTCGCACAGGATTATATTGAGAACTCTAGTCACATGAAATTCAAACTTGTCGACTCGAGAGGTAAGCAATGAATGAACCTCGCGGAATGGTATCGTACGATTTCGAGGTCGGACGTGAAGGAATAATCACGTATGCCGATATGTCGTTCAAATCATTTAAAGTTCGCGAGGTTTATATTGGTGGCAAGCAACGTGGTGAGTTCCATATCGAACCGACTGGTGGAAAGAACTATGTCGCGACCATCATGTATCTGAAGCCTCATTTTCCCGACTGCTCTATTGGCCTGGCGGATCCATCAGGATTGTTGAACTTGGAGTATCCAATCTATCTGATATGTAAAAACAATCCTCTAGTTATGGAGATGATCCCCCAAATCTTTTCACAGATTGATGAGGAAGTTAATGGAGAAGCCATACCTTAGTATTGTGATGGCATCACGGAATGACAACCATGGCGGCGATCTGAACTGTAGGACACAGGCGTGCGTTGACAGTTTGAGTGAGCAGGCAGAGAGATACGACATTCCAATTGAAATCGTGATGGTGGAATGGAACCCGCCGGCCGACCAGCCATCATTACACGCCGTGATTAAGCACGACAACTGCGTATTCCGCACTATAGTGGTCTCGCCAGAAATCCACGCAAGATACAAACAGGCAGAATTATTTCCATTATATCAGATGATAGCTAAGAATGTTGGAATCAGACGCGCTAAGGGACGATTTATCATAGCAACCAACGTCGATATATTCTTCAGCAACGATCTTATGCGTAGGCTCGCCAAGAAAAACCTCGAGAAGAATCTTCTTTATCGAGCATACAGATATGATGCAGAGCTCGGAGTCAGATCCCTTGAAGGGATAGAGAGTAAGCTCATTCGCATCAACCTGTCTAATAAGGATGAACTCTGCACAAATGCGTGTGGAGATTTTCAGATGATGCATCGCGATAACTGGAATGAGCTTCGTGGGTATTATGAGGGGGACCTGTTTTCAATTCACCTCGATTCAGTGTTTGAATATCATGCGCACTATCATGGATTTGTAGAGTATGTGTTTAATCCACCCGCGGTGACATATCATGTCGAGCATGATGGTGGATGGGTGCCTGGTGTCGAAAATTTGAAGAATTATAATCGAATGAACGACACAAGAATCAAAAAACTGTCATATCAAGATTTTTTAGATATTATTGCTTTAATGGCTAAAAAAACGCCCCCGTTCCGATACAACAATGAATCGTGGGGTTTGGCTGGAGAAGCGCTCAAGGAGTACACGAATGAGAAAAGCTATTGGCTTCGAAAGACTCCAAAGGATATGTGAAGACAAGAGATTTAAGAGTAATGGGAATGGCTACTATTTTGTCGCATGTAAACGAGGGATACCATTCTGTAATGCAAGGGTATGTCCGGAATGGAATGATTTGGAAGATGCGGCAGAGCCATTAGTATCGTTGAAAGCAATCAATGAAAAGTTGAAAAGCAGTAGTACCCTCTAACCATAAGGGAAGTAAACATGAATATCGTCACTAGAAAAAATCAATTTCATGCTAATGAAGCTATTTTTCTCGCATCGATTCCAATAGAGAATGTGCTTGATGTAGGATGTCACGAAGGTGGTACAATGCTTGGGTATCAGAAGCGGTGTGACGCAAAGATGGTATATGCATTTGAGCCATATATTGAGAATTACAATATCGCAAAAACCAAAATTGTTCCTGGTACTGAAATATTCAACGTCGCTGTATCCGACATAGACGATCCAAACGGAAAGCTTTTTATAACCGCGTCAAGCGCATGTAACTCTTTGGAAAAACCTGTGGGAAAATTGAGCGTAAAATGCGAGCAGCCTATTCGTGTTGTGCGTATAGATACCTGGGCGGCAGAACATAACGTCACAAACGTTGATTTTGTAAAAATCGACACTCAAGGAAATGATTTCAGGGTCGTCAAAGGTATGGGAGAGCTCATCAAAAAGGTGAAAGCTTTGCATATTGAGGTATGGTTTGGTGGAGATGAAAATTATTATGAAAATGTCGATCTTTTTGAAGATGTTGTAGCCTATATGTATGCAAATGGAATGAAGATATACAATTTTCCAATGCTTCATCACGACCAAAATGAAAGATTGCTTTGGGGAGATGTTCTATTTGTCAGGCAGGGTTTGGTATGAAAATTCTTCTTCTAAAAGATTTCAGAGACGCGGGGGTGCTGGGGCTTTCTGATATTATTAGTAAGAATGATATCTTTGAAATATTAAGAACGTGTACGGGTCGAACACAATCAATGGGGCTGATATATGACTTGCGTGCCGATGTTCGCGTTATACATGTCGAAGCCGAATGGTATTTGAATCAATACAAGAGTACTAATAACGAGTGGTGGCGTAAGAGGTTTGACGTTTTAGAGAGACCTCTTGATTTTCCAAGAATAGAAAATATTGATTTTTCAATTTATGATGTTGTCATCTGTAGTAATCCATATATTCCAGAAAGCATCATGAAAAAATATTCGAGCGTTTTCTGTTACTGGGATTATATAAATCCAGTCAAGGGAATAGTTGAGGGATATGACCTGCATATGAATCACTTGGAAGGGCCTGATACGGTGTCAAGTTTGCCACAAATGGTTTTTTTTCATTACCCTGTAAGCTTGAAGATTATTGAGGATTTTTCTCATATATCAAAAGACATGATTATCACTGAGGGTAGAACAACAAAAGAAAATCCTGTTCTTAAAGAGAGATTTTCAGAATTATCTACTTCGTCATTAAATGCAATAGTGTTGCCGAGAATCGGTGACGGTTACGAATACCATTGTTCGCTAGCAAGGTGTAAATATTTTATATATGTGAGAAACTGGCGAGGCGGGTCTGGCCAGCAGGCAATGGAATCAGCTGCCCTTGGAAGTATTCTTATAGGACATCATCGAAAATTGCCATTTAACATTGTCGTACATCCATTATGCAAATTGCCACAGAAGTTTGAAAATCAACGTGTGTTACCTTATGGGGAAGAGGGGTATAAAAATATTGAACATCTCAAGGATTTGATATCTAAGATCGAATCTAGTCGTGATTTGCAAAAAGAGATACTCGAATATCAGCGAAACGCTATTGTAAAAATGTTCAATAACAATATCTCCATTCTTGAAAGGGCCATGGTGATTAAAAATGAATCTCTCCAAACTGCATGAAGAACTGATGTCGGAAATTGATGCATTTGTGCCATCAAAGCCTGAACTGTTTGTTAATTTTTTTAATGACAAATATGGTGCTAAGTATCACCAGAACGTAGGGTCAAGGTGGGGTGTCTATTACAAATGGATGGGGGCGCTTGTAAGGAAGATGAAATTCAAGAACATTCTTGAGCTTGGGACAGGCACGGGGGCAAGCTCAATATGTATATTTTCAGAGATGCCCGATGGGGCGGCCCTGACAACTATTGACAGGAGAGTTGATTCTGGGAACTTTCTCCCAAAAGCGATGTTGGAAGACCCGAGGTTCAACGTGATACACAAAAGCAGCACAAAGGTTAGTAAAGAGGAAGTTCGAAACGGTATTGATCTTCTATTCATAGACTCTTTACATGTGTACGCACATGCACGTCCAGAGTTCGATTTATTTATTCCATTATGTTCTGATGGGTGCCTGGTTGTCATGGACGACATTCACTCACACGATATGGATAGGCTTTGGAACGAAATTCCATACGACAAACTTGATATCACAAAAGATTGCCATGGGCAGGCGGGATTTGGAGTTTTTTATGTTGAAAGATGAATACAAGAAGCTGATAAATTCGTTGTCTCCTAACTATTACATATACGAACAGCAAACCAAAGAATTCATCATGCCATATATCGAAAAAATGGACGGGACCTTTATAGATTGTGGCGCCCATTCTGGTATATATACGGTCTTGTTTTCCCTGTGTGCCTCGAAAGTGATTTGTTTTGAACCAACAGGCAACATCGTCAGGTTGAAAAAAAACCTTGAAGTTCTAAAGCCTCACCTTTCAGACAACATTGTTATTGAAAGTATGGCGGTGGGAAATAAGACTGGGGTGTTCACTGATGGTTTGTGGGAACGGTGGAAGGCCAAAAAGGTTGAGGGAGAATTTCAATTCACTACCCTCGACAACTACGTTAAAAACAACGATGTTGGGAGAATTGATTTTATCAAGATCGATGTTGACAGTTTCGATTTTGAAGTACTCCAAGGATCTGTAGAAGTAATGAAAGAGTTTTCGCCAATGGTGCTGGTAGAACTGAATCCAGCCCTCAAGTTGAGGGGCCATTCAAGAGAAGAGGCTTGTGAATTTATGAAAGAGGCTGGATACAAATTGATTGGAGAAGGCGAATATGGAAATACAATTTGGGAAAAGGATGGTAAAGTTTGAACGAAATTTTATTCAACAACATTCTTGTGGTAAATAACTATGTTTATGCTATCGTCCCATGCACGAGGGACCCGTATCGGGGCGGCGAGCATAGGGAAAAATCACCACTTGAGGCTATTCACTTTCTACGCAAAGACTTTTTCTTTAACAAGAAGAGTGGGTGGTGTAGTCTCAACGCAGAATTTTTCATGATGATTATGAAGAGTATGGATATCCCGAGTAAAATGTTCAGTTACGGAATTAAGGGGTCTCTTACGCATGCTACGGCACTGGTAACCGTAGACGGTGAAGAGTACTTGATGGACCCGTATTTCAATAGGCACTACACATACAAAGAAAAACCATTGCCGTTTAAATTGATGATGAAGCTTATTAATGATGGAGACACCTCAGAAATCAACTCCGTGTATGGCACCACTTTGAAATACTATTATAATGGTGGCGATCATACCCCGGGAGATGAAGAGGAAGAAAAGATGTTTCGTGAGCTTTTCCAGGGTGATTTGAACAACTATATCAGAGGAAAAGAGTTTGAGAGAAGGATTGTGAGCTGCCATATAAGTAGTAAGCATTTAAACGAAGAGCTCATGAAACATTTTGGCAATACAAATATTTTTAATCTCATGAAGGAGAATTGGTAATGCATCCAATTTTTTCGAAATTCGATTGCTTTTCAGGTGATGTGGAAGCGGGGTATGCGGCCGACTTTCTTGGAGTCAAAACGAAGGGCCTGTACTACAGCGACAACCATATCAACAGTCGCGCCATTATTAGTAAATATCCACCATTCGACGAGGAGTATTACGAATGGGTGGATACTCTTGAGTCGGTGTGCTTGGCGAAAAATTCGTATGTAATGATTGAGTTGGGTGCCGGATGGGGAAGGTGGCTGTCAAGGGCCTTTGCTGCATTGAGGCGGATATATCCCGACATGCCGTGTACTGTTATTGGCGTTGAGGCTGAGCCAACCCATTTCAAATGGATGCAGGAGCACTGCCGATACAACAATATCGACTGCGCCACTCTGATAAACGCGGCAGTAAATGATGAGGATGGTGATGTTGGATTTCATTTTGGAAAACCGTCTGAATGGTATGGTCAATGTATTGGTGGAGACAATACTGTAAAGGGCATTTCCCTGAAATCAATACTTGCCGGAATGGAACATGTAGACCTGATGGATCTCGATGTCCAGAATTTTGAAGCAAAAATTCTCAAGTCGGCAAAAGACTATCTATTTATCGTCAAAAGAATTCATATCGGCACTCATAGCGTTGAGGTCGAGCAGGAATTGAAAGACCTATTCAACGGCCTTGGGTGGGAATGTGTTCGGGACTATACCTTAATGGCCACGCATGAAACGGAGCATGGTGTAGCAGAGTTTAATGACGGAGTTCAAACGTGGATAAATCACAAATGATGTTATTTTTTTTACCTATCTGATATAACCATAATGGAGGAAATATTTATGTACGCATGCCTGTCCATTGTTGGCGCTACTGATCCCGATGACCATGTAGCGCACGCGCTCATGGCGGTCACATATCCGCTGTGCAAGATAGCTGAAAAGCTCGGGGTATCCAAAGTTGAGGCAGATTTAAAATTACCACCAGGCATTTGGATCTGTGATGGGACCGGGGATGGCGCTGCTTACAACTACATCGAATTGATCGACAAGATGACGGAAAGGTTGGCAGATGTCAGACAGCCAGTCAACACTTAAACAGAGGATTGCGCTTGAGAACATGCACCGAGCACTCGGATGGTCTATGGCCGGGGTCCGAGACATGACAAAAGCCGAAGCTTCAGCTGCCATCGACAAGGCAAAGAAACACATTGACGAACATGGATTCCCCGATCGGGGAAGAAGGGACGGTAGGTCAGAATAAGAAATAGGTTGGCTGGATTGTATTTTTAAGCATTCGAACAAGTTGGAGTGTTCTGCTGTTTCGGCAGAGATATCATTCCACCTCTTCCGACATCGCCCAAGGAGGGCTCGTCGGAGAGGTGGGCACGCAGCCTGAAGCTTATCCAGGTAACAGGATCCAGTCTCATCGCTGGGGTTCGCAGTGAGGACAGCATTCAAACTTTAGTTGTTCGGCAGTAGGGTGGTTATGTCATGGTGGCATAATCACCCTTTTTTTTCTAGAGGAGGAAACCGTGAAAATAGCATGCTTCATCACATCAGTAGTTTTGCTACTCATACTGAATTCATTCTGCGTAATCCAACATTATCAGTTCAGTATTGGGTGTTCAGGCCATCTCAAACGGGCGGCAGACGCCAACACAATACAGACCGCAAAGGTCGAACTTCGAACAGCTCTTGCGTACATGCAGACCAATGGTCTCACGAAGGGATATGTATCGATTTTTCTAAAGCAACCAAAGAACGATCTTGGGTTCTGGCATACGAACTTGAGCCAGGCGCTCGAAGAGCTCGAGATTATTCCGGATAACACCACTCAGCTTGAGAAGAGTAACGTACTCATGAAGTTGCGGGAGACAATACTTGATGATGCCGCACGAGGAACGGTTGTCACTCATCCAAGCTTTGTGAGTATACATCCCCACAATGCAACGATCTTTTTTCTGTCACTAGCATTGTGCGTTGTCTGCTTTGTGTCAGGGTGTATGTGGTGGGCTGATCTGTGCAGGAGCTATTAATGACTACCCCAAACGATGTGATTAAAGCTGACGGGTTTTATGTGAGCTACAACGATTGTGACGTTGGTATTTACGGGAGCGATACCACTGCATTGGTGGTTGGTCAAATGGAGAAGTTTTGTATCTTGAATGGGAATCATGTAGAAAGTTATCGTGGTGTTATGGCCAAAGGTCTTGACGCATGCTTAGAGTATTTTCGATCAAACGTGTCTTTGAAAAACAAATACAGCGAAGGAGAGTGAAAATGGCAAAAGAACTTGACGTGTCCAGGGCCAACCTGTACATGTGTGACCCGGAAAACCTGGTCATCATTGAGGACGAGAGCGATCCCCTGTACGATGTCAGGGTGAAACTCCCGGTTGAAGAGAATATGGTCATGAACATCATAGCCAAAGGCATCCTGCAGAACGTTCGCTGCGTAAGGCGTGGAGACGCTCGTGTTGTCGTCATAGGCCGCCAGCGTGTCAAAGCCGCCCGGGAAGCCAACAAGCGCCTCAAGAAAGAGGGCTCTGAGCTTTTGAAGGTGCCCGTGATCATGGTTGTGGGTGATGAGGCCATCCAGTATGGCGTCATGATCTCTGAAAACGAGCTCAGGCGCGACGATTCACCCATCGCGAAGGCCGAGAAGTGCCAGAAGTACCTGGCGATGGGTAGGACGGTCGCTGATGCCGCTGTCACCTTCGGGGTGACCGTACAGACGGTCAACAACTGGATTGAGATTGTAGGCCTCTCAGCGGCTGTTAAGAAGGCCGTGGACCAGGGAATGATCTCAGCTACTGCAGCGGCCAAGCTGAGCGCCCTGAGCCCTACAGAGCAGAAGGACGCGGTCACAGAGATGGTCGCAGCTGCCGTGGCTTCGGGGAAGAAGAAGGTCACCGTGGGCAAAGCGGCAGCTAAATCGGGCAAAAAGCCCGCAATGAAGGGCAAGAAAGAGATCAAAGAAATGCTGGAACTCATTGAAGAACCGTGGGTTGTGGCGACTCTGAAGTGGATTCTGGGCGAGTCCAAGAACATCGAAATCTAGGATAGGGGAGGGGGCAAGCCTACCCCTCCTTTTTTTACTCATGAGGGAGAAATAATGACAACTGGGGTAGATCTGATTTCATTCGAACGGTTCAGGCAACAGACGAGTCTGGGCTGGACTGACAAACATGACGATCAGCACAAAGATCGCGAGCTATCAAGAGCTGCTGCTTGTTATGCCCTGCACGATGAGAACATGGCGGTTTGCGAGGTGTGCTATGGCAATGTCGATGATGAAAACGTATCATTGGAACATGCATGGCCTTCAAACTGGGACCCCAAATGGGACAAGCGAAATAAGCACGACCGGATCAAAAGACTCGTGATTGCCGGCGCCTTGATAGCGGCCGAGATTGATAGATGCTTGCGTATGGAAAAATGATTTTGACGTTATTCGGGTACCGTTTCTGTAATCAAGATAGTGGGAGGAATTTATGGATTGTCAAAAAACAATCAATGTCATTGTAGAATGGTTGCGGAACGCGGCCGTAACATCCGGCCACAATGGGTTCGTTGTCGGGGTGTCTGGTGGGGTAGATAGCGCCGTTGTATCGACTCTATGCGCCATGACGAGCTTGAAGGTGAAATGTCTCATATTGCCGATCCACCAAAGAGTGGCCGAAACAACGCTTGGCATTGATCATTGCGCAGAGTTGATGGCAAAGCATCGCAATGTCTCTTTCATTCAAATGGATCTCAGCGAAGCATACAATGCGATGTCTAATATAGCGGGGGCATCCATACAAGCCGGCGAGCTTCCGCTCGGCAACATGAGGTCAAGGCTGAGAATGACAATGCTCTATCTGTTCTCAAATACTTTGAGATACATGGTTACGGGAACAGGCAATAAGGTTGAGGATTTTGGAATTTTTTTCTATACCAAGCATGGTGATGGCGGTGTTGATCTCAGCCCTATTGGCAACCTGATGAAGACTCAAGTGTATGATCTCGCAAAGCATCTCTGCATTATCAAGGGCATCCAGGAAGCAGCGCCTACCGATGGGTTGTTCATTGATGGTCGCACTGACGAGGATCAGCTTGGGGCCACATATGTGGAATTGGAAGAGGCGATGGAATTCTGTGAAAAACACAACATCAACTCATTCGAAGACTATATTAAAAGGGCTGCAGTAGGAGATGTCTTACCGATTGCCCTGGTGAATTATCTCCAGCGGCACTTAGCAAACGCACACAAAATGTCCATGCCACCAATTGGCCCGGAGGCAATACAATGAACTTGAGAATCAAAGGAGAAGGCAAAATGGAAAATCCGAATGACGCCATCGAGATGAAAAATCCGATGGAGGATCTGGTTGAGGCAGACATTGAGAAGCAAACTGGTGATGCTGCCAAGGACATTGCCAAGATTGAGGATGGCAACATCCTCGAAGAAGCGACGGAGAAGACGGCTGCGACACCCGTATTAGAAGAGACTTCCACCGTCATCGATTCGACCGTAGCCCCATTCGAAGAACTTCTTCCCGAGTCTCACAAACCTGGATTCGATGACAGTGAAGCCCAGGATGCGAGACGGGACAGCGTCAATGAAGGCGGCATTACAAAGCCGAAAACAACAGGCCCCATGAAATCAAACGATCCGGCGCTGGAGGGTGGTCAGACAGGGAGGGAGCCTCTCGCCGACTCAACGGCAAATGCGTATGAAGTGTCCGGGTTCCATGTGGAGGTACCAACATCGACAGGAATGACATCTCAGCAGATCACGCAGGACTTTGGCAATCTCGAGACGGCCAAGGCGAGTGTGAATGGTGATATGTTCCTGCTGCTGCAGAAGGGCAAACTCATCGCCTGCAAAATCACTCGCGGGGCTCCGATCATATGCTTCAATGAGAGGCAGATCCTTGAACACATCAACGGGGGTTGGCGTAAACCGTAGAGAAAGAAGTGGGGCGGGGTGAGCTTTAGGCTACCGCCCCTTTCTTACGATTTTGTCAAAACAGAAATCAATCAGATAATTGGAGGAATTGAGTGAGTGATTTTGTGAAGGCTACTATCACGTTTGGTGTTATCATATCTGTAAAGGATAAGGAAAAGCTCAATCATGAAGAGCTTATGAAGAGAATTGAGAACCTCATCATGCAGGACACTGAGTGGCTCGGAGAACCAAGAAATGCAACAGGGTGCATCGTAAGCATGACCCCGAAATTGTTTCAAATCACCGGTGAGGAAGAGCGTGTTATGGCGCCACAGCCGGAGGAAGACAAGGTTCCTGAATTCACCGTAAAGGCCATCAGGAAGGGTGATGAAACAAAACTGCTCAAAACCCCCGCTCAGATAGCAAAGGCATTGGAAGAGAAAGCTGGATACACATTAGTCCTCAAAACCAAAACAGGAGGAATGATGTTCGCCTCGATCGAGACAATGATTGGTCGCGAGGTTGGGTATATGGTGGAGAACCGCCTCTTTATGGCAACTGTGGGTGGTGCGCATGAGTGATTATGGATCATGCGCCTGTTGGGGGCACTGTCTTGCCATAAACGAAGAAACCGTCTCGGCTCTTAACCTCACAATTAAAGACCTGCTTGAATGGTACTATTGTGAGGGTTTTGAAGATGAGATGAAAGAGATTGGTGAGTGTACCACGTTTTTATCTGCCCTTGACAAGGCAATCTATCATTTCGGAACAGGAGAAACCGCAAAAATCAAAGTCGGCGACGACGTGATTGAGGCTGTTATATATAGATACGATCCTGACCGGGGTGGCACAGACGACGATCTTGCTGAGGGCTTATTTTTCGATTTCAATGAAGCGGATCTGTATAAAAAAGAACCGCTCCCAGCCGTTATAAAGCTACGCGAGTTTGGGTGTGAACCACAATTTTCAACATGGGTGTCAACATCGTAAAACAAAAAATCATTTTGGTCAGAGGGCTTCCTGGTTCAGGGAAGACGACAACGGCAAAGAATATTTGCAAGGAGTATGGCGGCATTGTTCATGTTGAAGCCGGCATGTGGTTTGAAACAAAAGATGGGTACAAATTTGACCTATACTGTCTCACGTCGGCACATACCTGGTGTGTAACCCATACCGAGAGAGCGGTCCGTAGGGGCTTGAGCGTCGTAGTTAGCAACACCTTCACAAAAGCCTCTGAATGTGCCCCGTACTACGTCATTGCCGATAAGTACGGACTCGACGTAGAGATTATCACATGTGTCGAGAATTATGGAAATACACATGGAACACCGCCCGATATAATTGAGATTATGAAACTTCGATGGGTTTCTGACGAAAAGGTCAAGGCAATGTTCCAGGGGAAAGACCTGTCCCTATTCTGTAACAACTCTTACGATGCCTACCCGTTTTTTTCCACATACGAAAAGGTGTGTATGAATGAGTGAAAAAAATCTCGACCCTGGTAATCTCATGCTAGAGATTGATGCTATTGTCCAAAATTCCGGAAAGGCAAAGAAGCTGGTTCGCGACGTGACAAGACACGTCGAGATCGAAATTGACAAAGAAAATTCTTCCCATGAAGCTATTTGCGGAACCGTCTTTATCACAAGCGAAATCAAGTATCTGGATAATTCTGTTGACCGCAAAGTTTATCGAAGCAATGTGTTCCATTATGCCGGAGGAGAACTCACATTCGAGAAGTACGATCTTAACAAGCCAATTAACACGAAAGTTATGAAGCAGATTGACGATATGGTCAGAAGCGTAGTCATGCTTGCCGGCAATGACTCAAAAATGAAGTTCAGGATTGATGAACCAGCAGTTATACACTACAAGGGTGTCGCTAAAGTCCTGGTTATCTGCGGTAGTTCGAAAAATCGGGAAGTCGAGAAAGTAATCGGCGATATGCTGTTCGCCGGAGAAGCCCACAGTCATGTTGATACTGGCATATGGCGCGGAGGACCTGACAAAGAGAAGTGTGAAAAATGGGCATTTCTTGAAATCGAACGTCGCATCTGTAATGGGGAGACCGTAATTGTCAGTGGGGTATTCAGCAGCTGGTACGAACTAATGCCGCTAGCTGTGATTGCTCAGCTCTATCGAATAGACATGAGTATCGGGAGGAGCGCAGGAAAATCACTTTCGATAGGCAATGTATTTGACATCAACGTTGTCTTTGAGCACTTCCTATCTCAGAAAGAGTCTCTGCGCCACCTTTTCAAAGACCCGTACTCGGCAATTGAGTACTTCAAAAATATCGACCAGACGATCGGTTCCTTGGTCATATTCCCGTCAATACTACACAAATTCTTCTCAGAGAGATAAAATATGGGAATGCAATTCATGGGCGGTCAATGCACCCTCGACCAGGACTCAGAAGATAAAATCAAAGAACTTGCTCAGAAATCCGTAATGGATAACCACAAGGGCGAGTATGAAAGTAATCTTCTTAGATTCAGGAAAATTGTTTATCACCAGGAAGTTGTAAGTATGAAGCTTTATCTGGAGACAAGGCATCCTGAACAGGTCGATTTGATTGTTCGCCTGAGAGGCATTCTCAATCATGAAAGGTCAGGATAATGGAAAAAGATTTTGAAATCGATGTTGAAATTCTCGACGAAGCCGGCTTTAATGCCTCGA